>Ga0209431_10000235_pt1 | contig 44051 bp, 33 predicted proteins | sample RifCSP13_3_FD_184021 | JGI IMG/M metagenome (GOLD analysis project Ga0209431, IMG submission 184021) | Soil microbial communities from Rifle, Colorado - Rifle CSP2_sed 13_3 (SPAdes) (version 2) | ecosystem: Environmental > Terrestrial > Deep subsurface > Rock core/Sediment | place: Rifle... | reverse complement strand
GAAGGTGCCAAGGGTCGGTCTGTTCGCCCGTTAAAGTGATACGCGAGCTGGGTTCAGAACGTCGTGAGACAGTTCGGACTCTATCCTGTAGAAGCGTTGGAATTTTGAGGAGAGCTGGGGACAGTAGAAATTTGCTGCGTAGGCGAGTAATCGCTTACGTCACTCTAGCCAAAATCGGTGAAAGCCTATATAAAAATATGATGGTCCAATCATTTATAGGTTGATACCGAGGGAAGTCGCCTTTGGCGACCCCGTAACGACTGAGCCCGCAAGGGCGAGATGGAAAGTATTTCCATAATAAAGCTAGCCCCTGAAGTGCGCGCAAGCTTAACTTTAGGGTGAAGGTATAGTCTAATCCTTCTAGTAATAGAAGATCGATTGACGAGAGGACCTCCCTGGAGGAATCCCTGGTGTGCCGGTTATTGCGTCAGCAGTAACGCCGGGTAGCTATATTCCTAATGGATAACCGCTGAAAGCATCTAAGTGGGAAGCCAACTCCAAGATTAGAATTCCTTATCAGATCCCCCGAAGAAGACGGGGTTAATCGGTTAGCACTGGAAGACCCGTAAGGGTTTAAGGTAACTAATGCGAATTGATCGATATTTGCGGTCCCGGACACTTTTGTCGGGTCGCGGCCTTTCTTGGTTAATGTCAAAAGGACTTTAAAATTTTTCAGAGTATTGTTCTGGTGATCAGTGCGCTCTGGTACCACCTGATCCCTTTCCGAACTCAGAAGTGAAACGGAGCAGCGGCGACGATATCTGTCGGGCAACTGACCGTGAAAATAGCTCATCGCCAGAACAGTACTCTGAAGCAAAAATTTCCCCCGGAAGGGGGATTTTTTGTGGCGTTCAATTGTTTTCTCCTGTGACCTCACTTAAAATGAAAGTATGGCCGAACCCTCTCGACGGGACTTCTTGAAACTGGCTGGAATTGGAGCCGTTGCCGTTGCGGCAGGGAAGACTTTCGAAGACTTGTCAAAGGACGAAAGCGATATGGACAACTTACGCCTGGAAATATCCCCGACCATAACAAATGGGGTTGAAGTATATGGCCTAAAAGAAAAAATCTTAACCGAAAAAGACGTTATTGGTTTTTACGCATTTTTGGACAAAAAAGTTTGAGGAGGAGAATGGCGTAAAAGTAGGCTACAAACCCGAGCAGAGGAAAAAAGTTCTGAACCCCAACGAACGCTACCTTGAAGTGGTCGTAAGGGAGTCTGCGTACCAAAGTTTCGTGCGCAGAGAAAAGGAAACAGGCGTCGATTTTGCGGAGTGGATAAAAATGCATGTTGATTCGATGAATCGATGCTTGGATTACGCCAAGCCTCCCTCGGGAGCAAAGGCTGTTCTGAAAAGAATTCTTGTCATTGACGATGGGTTAGCAAACTCCTTTTGGGACGAAGCTGCGTATAGGAAAGGAAGCGGCCCGGCGTTGGATTGGAGATGGCGTAAAAGACTTTTTCGCTATTTACCCATTGATACTGACGAAAGTTGGGCAATTGCAGATGATTACAGGGGAATTGGGGGAAACCCCTGGATCTTTACACACAAGGATGGACAAACAGTTTTTGCTCACGCGGGGGGTGCTAAGAGAACATTCCCCGACCGGAGTGACTCCCTGTCAGGCAAAGAAGGTATAGTGCTTGATTTCGGCCTGGTCCACGAATGGAGTCACTATCTTCTTAATCTGCCAGACGAGTACGTTCAAGACCTTCATGGGCAAGGCGGCCGTTTTCAAAAATTCCTTATGGGAACGGGATCCTTCCATGAGCCGTTTTTAAGCGCGTTTCTTTCGGCTCGCATGAGAGAAAATATAACCCTTAAAGCAAGGCAATTGTGGACTGACGATAGGGCGTTGTTGTTTGATTCCAGGGAATGGCCGGACAAAATCGCCCTAGATATGCAGTTTCAGGATTTAAAACCTAGCAATGTTGAGATTGAGGTCAGAAACGTAAAAATTGAGACGGATCAATACGGACCCAAGAAAGTATCCGAGGCGGCCGATCAATCCGCCGCCGGGAAATTTATCGACTTTGGAAGACGACTGCTGAAAAGCAGGTCTGGATGCTGGCTTGTTCGGGTTTTTTAAAGGAGTTATACCTTCCATTCTCCGCCTTTAACATGAGCCGGATGGCTGGTCTCAATCAGGCGACATACTCGATTGAGTTTTCTGCCTTGGGCAACTACGCAAAAAAAACGCAAGAGATTCATATTGTCGACGATTCGGATTTGGACGGTTTTGTCAGACAGTACAACTCCGAGAACAATCCCCCGTATGCAAAAATGAAAATTGAAGGAACGCCTACTTGGTTTGTTTGGGTTTCTAAGGACTAATCTCTCACCTCTTGAGATACCCGGAGTTTGGGGGTATAATTCACATTGCTTAACAAAGAAAGGGGATATGAATAGTGTCAGCGAAAACAACTTCTAAGGCGCCCACAACAATGGCGGAGCTTCTGGCTCGCGCCGGTTCGAAGGTCCAAAAATTCAACAAGGGACAAAGGGTTGACGCTACAGTGCTTTCAAAATCGGAAACAGCCGTAATATTTGATATCGGCGGGAAAAGCGAGGGAATAGTAAAAGAAAAAGCCTACACGGATGCAAGAGAGTATATCGAGGGATTGAAAGCGGGGGATAAAGTCCTTGTGACGATTTTGGTTCCCGAAACCCGCGACGGAATAACAATTCTGGGTCTTAAGGATGCTATGAGAGATACTTCATGGAAGAGACTTGAAGAAGCAAAGAAAACGGGGGAGGCAATTCCCGTTTTGGGTAAGGGAGCGCAGGCAGCCGGGTTTGTCGTTGACGCTTACGGTATCGAAGGCTTTATTCCCATGTCCCAAATGGGAGCAGAGGTGACGAAAAACGCCCAAAGTTTAGTCGGAAAATACTTTAAAGCCAAGATAATCGAAGTTGATAAAATGAATAATAAAATTGTTCTTTCGGAGAAAGAAATATCGGAAGCAGGGGATATTGCCCTGGCAAAGGAAGCGGCCAAAAATGTAAAAGAAGGGGAGATCTACGACGGGGAAGTCACAACAGTAGCTCCTTTCGGTGCTTTCGTAAAAATCGAGGTTCCCGTCAAAAAGAAAAAAGCCCACATTGAAGGACTCGTGCATGTTTCGGAGATTGCCTGGGGCAAAACAAATCTTCCTTCGGATGTTCTTGCCGTTGGGGATAAGGTGAAAGTCAGGGTTCTGGCAAGCCGCGAAGGGAAACTCGCCCTTTCCATTAAACAGGCCGGAAAAGACCCATGGAGCGAGGTTGAAGCAAAATATAAAGCTGAAGATAAAGTGACCGGCAAAATAGTGAGAATTTCCGATTTCGGGGCGTTTGTTGAGCTTGAACCCGGAGTTGAAGGACTGATCCACATCACAAAAATTCCTCCCACCCAAAAAATAAACGCCGGGGACGAAGTCAGATGCACAGTTGAAGAAGTAAACATCAAGGATAAAAGAATCGCTCTTGGACTTGTCTTAACTTCAGTTCCGGTCGGCTACAAATAATGTATAATGGCCCCAAATGGGCCTTCACTCCAGATATGTTTGCCAGCAATGCGGATACGAATCTACAGGTTGGCTTGGGAAATGCCCAAATTGCGGCGAATGGAACAGCCTCGTTGAAACTGTTGTTGAGACAACCTCAAAAAATGAGAAAGTAACCTCAAGACCCTTAGGATCAAAACCCAAAAAACTTTCGGACATTAAACAGGCTGCAACCAAGAGAGTTTCAACAAAAATCCCCGAGCTCGACCGCGTGGTTGGAGGAGGCTTGGTTCCCGGTCAGGTTATTTTGGTAGCGGGTGAACCGGGGATAGGGAAATCCACTCTTTTAACCCAACTTGCCGATAAACTTGGGAACGTACTTTACGTCTGCGGGGAAGAATCAGCCGCGCAGGTTAAGGTACGGGCCGATAGGCTAGGGGTTAAAAAAACCCTCATAAGCGTGCTTGAGGATACCGACGTTGATTCGGTAGTAACCCACATTCTCGGAACCAGCGGACTTTCCGCTGTTTTTGTGGACTCAATTCAAACCATGACCACGGAGGACTTAAGCGGAATGGCAGGGAGCGTGGGCCAGGTGAGGGAGTGTACTTTCAGGCTTCTTAAGGTTGCTAAAGAGTTGGGTATTACCCTGTTTCTTGTCGGGCATGTGACCAAGGAAGGCACCGTTGCCGGCCCGGCAGTCCTTGCCCATATAGTTGACACGGTACTCTGGTTTGAAGGGGATAAGACGCTCACTACACGCGTTCTAAGAGCCGTTAAGAATCGTTTCGGGCCAACGGATGAGGTGGGGGTCTTTGCCATGGAGGACACCGGCCTTGTTTCGGTCGGGAACATTGAGAAGGTGTTCCTTGAGAAGAACAAAAAACAAGTATCAGGCTCGGTTGTTACCAGCGTTCTGCAGGGCACACGCCCCATTCTTGTGGAAATTCAGGCATTGGTTGTGCCCACCAAGCTTGTAATTCCAAGACGCGTTGCCCAGGGAATTGACTCAAGGCGCCTTGAGCTTCTTTTGGCCGTACTGACGCGAAGGTGCGGCATGCCTTTGTATGATATGGATGTCTTTGTCAACGTGGCCGGAGGATTGAAAGTAATCGAACCCGCAGCAGATCTGGCGATATGTCTGGCTATAGCTTCCGCGTATTTTGATAAGCCTGCCGACCCGAAGGTTATTGCCGTGGGTGAGGTGGGCCTTTTGGGCGAGATACGCGAGGTGGTTGCACAAGACAGACGGCTGAAAGAGGCAAGAAGGTTAGGATTTACAATTTCAGCAAGCTCGAGAGAGTATAAGTACGCAAGCCAGGCGATCAAGCTTCTTAAATAAGCTGAGTGGTATACTTGGCGGATGCGAAGTGTACCAAAAATTTTTACGGACGCCTTCCTGGAGGCACAAAAATTATTTCCAAATGGTGCCAAAACTTGTCTAGAATTTGGAGTAGGAGCGGGAAACAGTTATTTGTGGCAGGCTGAGCAGATTATTAAGCATTTTAACGACACCACACTCATTGGATTTGATTCATGGGCGGGACTCCCTAAAGAAACTAAAGGGGTATGGTATCCCAAAAGGCACGGGCAAGGGAATTTTTCGTTCCCCAAGTCAGCCGTGCTTGGCGAGCTTCAAAAAATGGGTATTCGAAACGATCCAAGGTTCAGGTTTGTAGATGGGTTTTTCGATAAGAGCCTCACCAAAGAGGTTCAACGCACGATAAGCAATCTAGTTTTTGTAAATATCGACGTTGACGTACATTCTTCGTCACTTTTGGTATTGGATTTTATAAAACCCCACCTTCGAAACAAGGTAATAATTTACTGGGATGACTGGAAAGACCCTAAGGACGGATTTGAGGGTAAATGGGGTGAGCACCTGGCATGGGAGGAGTGGAGCCGCAAGAATCCCGAGATTAGAACAAAAACGCTGGCCGTAAACGAATTTAACCAAAGGTATATGAAGGTAATCGCGCACCCCTAGGCAGGCCCCGTTAGCTCCCAGCACGTCATAATCTTTATCCTCCAGTTATCCACATTTTATTTTGAGTAAAAAAACAGGCCTAAAACACGGTGTTTATAGCTAGATTATAGACTATAGGGATATCAAATAATGAATACATTTATGTTATGGGGTTTGACAGATTTGACAATGGGTGTTATGATTTTCACAGAACATTGAAATATTTGGCTTTAAGGCCAAAAAAAGAGCATCGCCATCGTTGGGTTCTCCTTTAAATGAATGAAGGGACTCGCCACGAATAGTGATGCTCTTTAAAATTTCCCAGTCGCTATACACGACTGGACACGAGATTTGTCTTTTAGGCAACTAAAGACAAATCGTAATCAGACTAAAACTAATAAATGGGGTTGTCAAGGCCCTTTAGTTTTGAGGATCGGCTTTGGGAGGGAAGGGTGGATTGTTGGGCAGGCGATCTACCCTTTCCTTTTGAAGCCGATTTTTGGGTTTAATAGCCATGTCAGAAGTCATCATTTACCAGGCAAACGACTACCAAGTGCTGTCCCTTCATAAAAATGAAAGCGGGACAGGATCCTGGTTTGCAAAACTCGCCTCACGTATTTCACTGGCTCTATTCCTGGCCGGGACCATGGTCCTTCTTGTCACCTACGCTCCCACCGGCATTTCTTGGGTGAAGGGTGCCATTGGGCCCTACACAACTGACTTTTCTCTCTCCGAGCAGGAAGTGACTTACCTTAAAGCGGTAGAAACCGACGAGAAACCCCAGTTTCAGCCTCCTTTTGACCCCAAGCTTCCGGTGATAAATCACATCACAATTCCCGTCATAGGGGTTGATACCGATATCCAGGAAGCCACGCTTGACAACTACCAGGCCGCACTCAAAAAAGGAGTTTGGAGAGTTTCTGATTTCGGGGCTCCCGGTGAAAGTGAGATGCCGGTTATTCTGGCTGCCCACAGATTCGGGTATCTTGCCTGGACCGATAAGTATAGGCGCGAAAATTCATTCTCAAGACTTCCCAGGCTTAACGTCGGAGACACCGTGCAGATAGTCTGGAGGCAGAGAAAGTACACCTACGAGATATATGCGGAAGGGAAAGGGGAGGACATCATGGACTATACCGCCAGCCTCATTTTATACACCTGCGAAAGCCTTACCGGAAAAGAAAGGATATTCAAGTACGCTAAACTCCTTGAAGTATGAGAAAAATACTTGACATTTTTAGTCCTGTAGTATACCATCCCCACATCGATATGAAGAAGGTTTTGTTTGTATTAGCCTTCCTGGCATTTTTGGCTTTTCCGACTGCCGCTCTGGCGGAGGATGAGGCCATTATCTGTCCCCAGCCTTACGGCGGGGGAGTTGTTTGTGGAATTAAGCACGAACCCGTTGAAACCGGAATAGCGGACAGCCTTCCTGTTATCGGATCGGGCCTTATAGGCGCTTCAGCCTTAATTAAATATTTGAAAGGTAAATTCGGAAAAAAAGCTTAATTGCAGGTAGTTACCTGTTTTCTCCAAAACCGAAGATAGCTAACTACTGGCAATTCGAGAATGAAGGACTCCCGTTGCGGGAGGCACCCGAAGAAGATTCGAAGCACGTTTAAATATCGAGGCAATTACAGCCGATCCATGCCCGCGGCTGATACAATGTGATCCTGTCTGACAGGGTTGCAGGGCATTTCTTTTTTTCATCCATCAAGCACAAGGAGGTGCAACGATGACTAGCAAGCGCTGGAGCACCCGTCACTGGGTGTTCACCTTGATCGCACTGGTTGCCCTGGTGGTGTGTATAGTCTTGGCGGCCGGGACCGATTTGGTCGTTCGGTTCCCCTGGGACCAGCCCGACGTCACGATAATCGATCAGGACTTCCAGCAGGAGGCAGCTCCCAAGGAGCCTGTCCCCACTGACGAGCCGGTGCCCACCGAGGCCCCCGTCGTCGAGAAGCGCACAACTTGGAAGTTCGACTATCCTGACGCTGCGCGGTACGGGACTGACACTTGGAACGTCGACGGCCTGTCTATGAAGATGGATTCGTCCACCATACTGATGGCTACCGGCGTGTTCAAGAACACCATTCCCGGCACTGAGCCTTGGCTCGCCGAGCCCGGAACCAAGTTGGTTGGCCCGGACTATCCGGTGGACAAGGTCGTGGCCGAGGGACGCGCTACCGAGTACATTTCCCCGGTTAACCAGGAGCTGATCGACGCTCCCGGCGAGTCTTTCCACGTCAACGAGGACAGGATCGATTTCTGCTCGTTCGGCGCGGCCAAGCTGGAAGTGAACGGGGTTCGAATGAGTTTTGATTACAAACCCGGTCACAACTGGTTCTTCGTCGTTCGCGGCCTGTTCCCTGACGGCCTGCAAGATGTGGATCGCAACCACACCATCCTCTTTGAGGACGTGGTTGGGTCTCACGCCCAGTGTATGAGCTACCCCGGAAACGGCGGCGGCTTCATCTCACAGGGCAACTTTGAGCAGGTGGCTGAACTCAGTCACAAGAACGCCAACAACTGCGGCGCAGAAGGCTGCTCGGGCCTGACGGCGGTCTTTTTGGACCTGAATACCGGCGCTTTCAGCGTCATAAATCAGGTTCAGCTAGGCCAGCCCTGGACATACCAGTTCAGCAACTGGCTGTATTAATGCCTCGATTCCGGGTAACCCCCAACTCATCTCTTCGGAGATTGAAGCAAGGGTTACTCGGTTCGACTAAGCGAATAATCGAATGTATTATTAATTTAGTAGAACCGAATGAAAAAGATCTTCTCCCGCTCTTTTTACCCAATTCTCATCCTGATCCTGGTGGGATTTTTGGCGTGGAAAAATTATACCCCGGGAACTTTCCTTTCGGGGTGGGATACCCTGCACCCGGAGTTTAATTTCTCCCTGTACCTAAAAAGGACTTTTTTTGGGGCGTGGCAGGAACATCAGGGGATCGGCGCACCCGCCGCCCAATCCCACGCATCAGAACTTACAAGACTTCCTGTGGTCTATCTTCTGTCGTTAGCGCTGCCTTTAAGTATGGTTCGCTATTCGTTTTTCTTTTTAACCCTTTTAGGAGGTACGTTTGGTGCCTATTTTTTGGTGAAGCATTTTTTGTCGGACCACGGAGGTCGTTATGCTAAAGAGGCCGCTTTTCTGTCCGCAGCTTTCTATTTATTGAATCTGGCCACGCTTCAGCAGTTTTTTAACCCATTGGAAATGTTTGCGGTTCATTTCGCCACCCTCCCGTGGCTAATTCTTCTGGCCTCCAAATTTTTGAAGGATGGAGGGAAGAAAAATTTAATTTGGTTTTCCATAGTAACTTTATTTTCTTCGTCAATGGCCCACACCGCAACACTTTTTTACGTATATTTTGCCGTTTTTGCGCTGTTTACTGTTATTGCAGCTTTTATTGGCCGGAAAACCGGAGCAGTCAAAAGAGGAATTTATTTAATACTTTTGACATTAGGACTAAACCTTTTTTGGCTTGGGCCAAATCTTTACTATGTAATCAACGAATCCGGCACGGTCGCCGGCTCAAAAATCCATAGGACCTTCTCGGATGAGGCTTATTTGCAAAGCAGAGCCTTCGGAAATCTCAAAGATCTTGGTATATTAAGAAACTTTCCTTTCAACTGGAGGGAATATGATTATTCCACAAATTCCTTTGAGGATCTTATGAGAGTCTGGGATGATCACCTTACCAGGCCCGGGGTAAGGGAGATAGGGTACGGAGCGGTACTGTTTGCGGCAATGGGAGTGTTTGTTGCCTTTTTTCATAAGTCGAGGCATGTTTTGCCACTTTTACCCTTCCTTATTTTTCCTGTTTTTTTCTGGCTGGTCGGTATTCCCGGCGAATACGGGATTCTAAAGGAGGCCTTAAGATTCCCGTTCACCAAATTTTCAATAATGCTGGTTTTAGGACTTTCTGTTTTTCTCGGGTTTTCGTCTCAGGCGGTAATGAGAATATTGGGTAAGCTCAAGGCGGGGTTTTTGTTTGTAGTTTTCGGAACAATAACCCTTGTGTATTTCGCTCAACCGGCATTTTCCGGCAACTTCATAGACAATACGATGAAAGTCAGGATACCGGATGAATATTTCAGAGCTTTTGAGTGGTTTGGTGAGCGCGACCATACCTCAAGGGTTGCCAAACTGCCACTCCAAACCTTCTGGGACTGGAATTTCTACTCCTGGGGCTATCAGGGGGCGGGATTTACGTGGTTCGGAATTGCCCAGCCGACACTGGACAGGGAATTTGACAGATGGGGAAGATATAACGAGGACTTTTACTTTGAGGCAAGTAGCGCCCTTTACGGAAATGACCCTGAATCTTTTTTGGCCGCAATCAAGAAATATCAGGTTAAATACCTCCTTTTGGACGAATCGGTTCTTAACGCAGGGGGAGACGCAAGCCTTCTTTTCATCCCACAGATTAAGGAAATGGTATCGCAGGCTGGCTTTAAGGAAGTGGCAAAGTTCGGTTTTATAACAATATATGAGGCGGACTACGACTTCGGAAGTAATTTTGTCTCCGTTCCCGACCGCGAAATATTAAACAATGTTCCCGCTCTTGAAACCGGTAAATTGCTTTGGACGGAGGATTTTTCAGTAAACAGAGGGTTTCCTGAACCGTACAACTGTGACATCAAAAAAGAAGGAGATGTATCTAAAGAAAACTCAAATGAGGGAATTCTTTACAAAGCAGAGGGGGGAGGAGTCTCATGCGACTATTTGAGTTTTCCGGATTTGTCATACGACAAGGGTTATGTGTTGAGAGTTGCGGGGGAAAACAGGACGGGAAGGAGCCTTAAGTTTTATCTGACAAACTATAAAACAGGGAAGGCGGACCTTGAGGAGCTTTTGTCGAACGGAAGGTTTGACGAAAGATACAATATTTATCCATCAAAAATCGCGGGGAGCGGTTATTCCCTAAACTTTGAAACCCGGTCTTACGGAACCGTTGCCTCCGAGAATTTCCTGACAAAAGTTGAAATCTATGAAGCGCTGGTTGGTGATAGACCGTTGGGAGAAAGAGTAATCGACAACACCAACCTCGGTATAAAAAATGTCAAAAAATACGGTACCTGGATGTATAAAGTGGATACACAAGGTTATGGATTGATGCAGTTAGGTCAGGGTTACAATGACGGTTGGGTTGCCTTTCCCCTAGCGGACGGAAAGTTAAGTATTCTGGAACACAAGATATTTAACGGCTGGGCGAACGCATGGGACGTTCCCGAAAACTCTCAAACCGTATATATTCTTTACTGGCCCCAGCTTCTTGAGTGGGTGGGACTCCTTTTTGGCATTGTCTTGACATATATCATCATTAGGCTATACTTATAAACGTAACTTCGAGTTTTGCCCAAGTATCCGTTTCAAAAGTTCACCGTTTAATAATGCCGAAAAAAGCAACAAGTAAGACTACAGTTGTGAAGGAAGAGGGGACAGCCGTCGTGTCCGATTTGATTGGTGCCCCCAAACCTGAAGCTTCTTTGCCTCCCGCACCCTCTGCGATAGAGGAAAGGGCAGCCGCCCCACTGGTAGTTGACGACCGCATGATTCCCGACGCGGGACTCCCGACTGATTATGTTGAGGGAATTCTCGATATCGCCACGGAAGGCAGCGGTCTTCTCAGGCCTACACGGTTTGCCCCAAGCGACCACGACGTATATATTTCCTCATCCCAGATTAGAAGGTTTAACTTAAGAGTGGGGGACCTTGTCGGAGGACAGGCAAGACGCCCTAAGGAGAACGAAAGATATTGGGGACTTTTGAAAGTCGAGAAAGTAAACGCGGACGATGTGGCAAAGCTGGGGAACCGCCCCAACTTTGATGATATGACGGTTATTTACCCCGAAGAGCAGATAACCCTTTCAACAGATAAAGACACGCTAACCACAAGAATGATAGATCTGGTTGCCCCCATAGGTTTCGGACAAAGAGCCCTAATCGTTTCTCCCCCCAAAGCCGGTAAAACATGGCTCGTCAAAGACATTATTGGCGGAATTGCCAAAAATTATCCCGAAGACGGGAAAGGAAAGAAACGCAAGGTTCATATAATGGCCGTTTTGATAGGGGAGAGGCCCGAGGAGGTTACCGACATCGTCCGCAAGATGAAAGACGTCACCGGAGGCTTAGGTGAGGTTGCCGCAAGCAATTTTGACGAAGCCCCCCAGGACCAGACAAGAGTGGGGGAGCTGGCTCTTGAGCGGGCAAGAAGGCTTGTAGAAAACGGGCTTGATGTTGTAATCGTCCTTGACTCGATAACCAGAATGGCAAGGGCATATAACCTGGCACTTCCCACATCCGGAAGAACTCTTTCGGGAGGGTTTGACCCCATGGCCCTTTTCCCGGCAAAGAAGTTCTTCGGAGCCGCAAGAAAAATTGAGGACGGGGGAAGCTTAACCATTATTGGCACATGTCTTGTTGATACAGGATCCAGAATGGACGACCTTATCTATGAGGAATTCAAAGGAACCGGAAACATGGAGCTTCACCTTGACAGAAAACTTTCGGACAGAAGAATATTCCCCGCAATTGACGTCGCAAGAAGCGGAACCAGGCAGGATGAGCTTCTTTTCGGAATGGAGAAATTAAGAAAAGTTAACACCCTAAGGCGAATGATTGACCTAATGAATGATGACGAGAAGACCTTAACATTAATCGACCGCCTTATGAAATTCGAAACCAACGACGAATTTCTTGATTCCCTCAAGATCGCATAGTCCTTCAGACTAATTTTTTGTATAATTTCCTCATGGAGAAGGACGCTTCCGAACGAGAGTCTTATAGAATAGGAGAATTCATTGAAAACGGAATTGAAGACAGCGCTGAGGCTCTGGCAAGAGCAGGAATTGTACCCGGCCTAAACCTCCTGACCCTTACCCCCAAAGACGTGGACACAGATGAGAAAATAGCGAAGGAGTTGGCGGGAGTTGAGGTGGATGACCCCTATTTCCGTAACATAGACGTTAAAAGTGACGGGGAAGCGGCAAATGCAGGGATAGTGGCTGCCGCCAAGGCGATTGCTTCATCCCAGATGGTGAGTTCCCCCGAAGTCAGATCCAGCCTCAGAAAATATAAGGATAGGGTGAAAAAAATAACCACAGACGTTTTATGGAAAGCGGGAGGAAAAAAAACAGCCGCTGCCGTCAGCTCTTTTTCCCTGATTTTAACTGCCTGCGGAGTGAAGGCGGAAGCTTTTGTTCCTGAAACAGTAGCTGAACCGGCAAAACCAATTGCAGCCCAGGTTGAGCCCCCCCAAGAGGTAATTATTGAAGAGGAAGCCCAGGAACTCCAAGAAACTCCAGAAGAAAGATTCCAAAGGATGCTGAAGGTGTCTGCCGCATCCAAAATTGCAATAACGCAGGAAGAGATTAAGGAGTTCGCTGCTAACTTGGGAGAAGAAGGAGCATTTAAATACGACTACGGCTCAAATTTTTGCGGTCCTTTAGCCGCCGACATTCTCAAAGACGTTGGCCTTTTTGCCGGTGATATTCAGGAAATGTATCTTTTTGAGCCCGGGAAGGACATGTGGAAAATAAAAAATCATTTTCCGGTAACGGATTTTATAATCCTTGACCACCTTGACCCCAATGAACCAATCGGGGAGTACGACTGGACACACGACCCCCTTAAACCCGGGGATTTTGTATATCTTGAGGCCAAGTCCGGTGGTTATGACACTTTTGATCACATGCTTGTTGTCACTGAAGTCGATGATGAGGGAAGGGCATTTACAGTAACCAATTTCACAACGGATGGGGGAGACACATCCGTTGTGGACAGAATATTGCTTTACGATCCCGCTGACCCCACAGCCGGACTTTTTTACAAATGGACCCAGCGGGAATACAAAAACACCTACGGAAATACGGGTGGAGGAGGGTTTTTTATTATCCGGCCAAAACCAGCTACCATAAAAGGACTTCACTTAGGCGAATAGAACCCCTTTTTTATCAGTTGAAGTGAAATGAAGTAAGGCGTTTTCCGAAGGATGTTTGAATTTAGATTACTTTTTCGATTTCAAAAACCTCAATTGCTCCGTTGATCCCAAGACCAGAACCCCCCTCCCGAAGAATGCCCATTATTTTCACCTTGTCGTGGCGGCTTAGTTTATCTATTCCCAGGGCTGGGTTTCCAAGTAGTTCATATGCCTTCCCTCCCTCCGGGATTGAAGGGTCCTCAACCCAAAGTATTTTGGTACATATGGACGGCACCTCTCCGGGAGCCACGGACTCGACACAACCAATGACTCCGTTGAATTCGGTTAAGATGAATTCGTAAGTAGACAGAACATTTACTTTTTCCACGACCAGATAGTCGTTACAGCCGCAGCTTACTTTATCCGAGCCGCAAGGGTCCGGCAGGTCGCTTCCCGTAACCTCAACGTCTAAATTCCGATAGCCTACGAATTCGTTGGCCCAGTTGTCCAGGTCCCCCTTACTTCCAACCAGCCAGGTGACTTTTTCTCCGGATACCAGATAATTTTGCTCATTGCACAGTTGAGAGTCCGGGTAGAGAGTGTGGCCTCTGGTAACCCTGCCTGTTTGTGTTGCCGTTTTTTTCAGGATCCCCAAATTGGGTTTTGATACTCCAGGATGGCTGAAATAGAGATATCCGAGATAGGCGATGGCCGCAATAAAGACAACGATAAGCGAAGCGAAAATATATTTTGCGTTTTTAGACATGTAGCTAATTCAATATATCAACTGTTTTATGCGACTGCAACTTAATTGGACAATATCCATCTCCAAGGACACTTGCCAATAAAAAAAATTATGACCATAATGAAAATGTGACAAAAGGTGAAATAAACACACCCGTTATTGTCGGAATAGCAGTTGTTTCAGGAATCATTATTGCGGCCATCTTCCTCCTTTACCCGCAGATAAGCGCGGTTCGGGTGGAGCAGCCGACATCAACAAACCTTACTCTCACAGGAACCAACCAGGGCGGGGTAGGAGGCCGGTACAACTACAAATTTCAAGGAGAATTTGCCGGATTTGATTTTCCCAACTCGATTATAAGAATCAAAGACGGAAGGGGAAAAGTTCACATCTTCCAGTTTGAAACAGTGGATACCCCTCATGCCCCAATTCCCAGAAAGGTATTGAACTATGCGGAGGTTGTGTATAATAAAAATGGGACAGTTGAAAGGTCAATTAAGTATTTGACAATAGACTCGAGCGCTGACGTTTCCGAAACCAGAGAATTTAAACTGGGAGACACTGTTGAAGCTTACTGGAGCGATGACAGGTCCATCCAAGAGCTTGAAGAAATCAACGAAATAATTGAACTAGACTACCTGGAAGAAGCACAGATAGGAAAGGTGATATATGAATAAAATATTCAAAGTCGGTTTGGCATTGGGAATTGCAATTTTGTTGGGGGTTTTGTCGTTTTCGGACGATGTCCAAGCACGTTGTACCCCTGATTCGTTGTGTGAAGAGTCTGAGGTTCTGCCTTTCTATCCGACTGGGGCTGAAGGTGGGTGTGCCTGTGAGCTTGAAAACAGTCTGTGTGCGCCATGTGAGGTTCAGCAATGTAGTGGACCCAATGACTGCCCGGGAGCTGACTGCTGCGGAGGCGAGTGCGGGAGTTGCACATACTGTCAAGCCAGCGCCTATTGCCCGAGGGGGGAGGACTGGTATACCGATTGGTCCAGGAGCGTTGTCACGGAAGGCTGTGCAAAATGGGGACAGGTGTGTGGAGACGCTGTCCGAAGGGGAGGAAACAGAGATTGCTGCGGAGAGGCGTGCGCCCCAATTCGGGCGGGAGGCGAGTGCTGCAAATGTGGTGATGATCCCTCTGGGCAGTGTGCTGAAGCCAAGGTTTCATCCGTTGTATATGCCAGCTGTGTGTATTGTCCCGGAACATATGAAAAAATTTACAGTTCGACCCCGGAGGGCGGGTGCGTATACCCGGATTTTGGGGACTCCTGCTACCCGGGGGATAATTATGTTGAGAATAGATCAGTTTGCCCAAGGAGGATTGAAAACGGATGCAATCCAAAATACGAGGACTGCGCGCGAGCTAACGGTGGCCTTTGTTACCCCCAGATCGACTTTATCTGCGATTCGGATTGCACCACCCCCGTCGTGACTGCTACAAGAACAAATTCGACTTCAGCATCTGTCTCCTGGACGGGATCCGGAGCCTCATATTCCTTCTTCATGGGGGTTGATGAAACAACAGTCACTTCGGAATGTCCCAACGGTACGTCTGGATCCGGGCCCAGTTTTTGTAATTATGCCGAAACTGCCATAACGCCTCCCTTTGCCGCCGCAGGCCTTACACCCGACACGACTTACTATATCAAGGTTGTTGACAATTCCGGAAGCTGCGAATCTTTGGTCACGCCATATCTTTCGTCGTGTTTGGCTCCACCCCTTTTCTTGACTGAAGGCGGCCCATCTGACGACCTTTACGTATTTGAGACGGGAAGTGTAGCCCAGAAGGTGACATCGGCAACCTTTTCAAAAACAGACACCCAAGGCACAAACGTGACCAGCATCACCAGTCCGGATAACACAACCGCCAACGGAATCTCCTCAACCGTCACCCCCCTTAATCCGGGAACCTCTCTTGTGGACTATGACGTCTTTTTCAGCTCAACCTTGGCCTGTAGCGACAGCTCTCAGGTTAGGGTTTCTCCTCCTTCAGCCTGGTGGCAGGTAATTGACAGTGATGTTATGTCCTACTCCGCCATAGGGAGCAGTGTTCCCACATCAGATGACTTCTTCGGTCTTCCCGGTATTGGTGGCTATCCTGGCGTTCCCGCCGCCCCTTCTTTAAGTTTTGGCAACGGATCAGCCTCGGAAAACTTTAACTGGCAGGCGCAAACCGGTGTTTCAGCCCAAAGGATATTCAATTACGATTATTTTGACGGAATAAAACCATCGGATATTACTCTTAATGACTTTGCTCTTGGGATAGAAGGTGGGGGGATTATAACCGGAGATTACTACTGGTTCAAAAACACAGGCCCCTTGGTTCTTCCCGCAACCAACATTGCCTCAAGGAAGGTGGTCCTATTTGTGGACGGGGATCTTAACATAACAGGGGACATATCCTTAACCGACGCTTTCCTCATGATTATCGTAAGCGGGAATGTTACCATAAACCCAGATGTAGCCTCACTTGAAGGCCTTTTTGTCGCAAACGGGACAATATCAACAGGAACAAACGGTGCCGGAGCAGATGCCGTCCCCGGTTTATACGTCAGAGGAGCTCTGGCTTCTTACGGAGGATTGTCCTTGGATCGGGATTTGGTAGACAATTCGGGACCCGCACATCAGTTTGAATATGCCCCCGACCTTATTCTTCTTTTCCCCAGAGAGCTTTCAAATAGAAAAATAAACTGGAAAGAAGTAGCCCCCTGATTTTGAGTACTTAATTTACCCCTCAATTTTATTTGCTTCGTGATGTTTCATGCGATAGTATATGCTTTACGAAAAAGAGGTTTTTGTATGGAAGAATCACTGCAAATATTTATAGAACTTGGGGAAGACATAAAAGAGTTTTTCTATGAACTCACAAAGTTTATTTTTAAATCCCTTCATATAAGCTTTTTAAGATTTGAGGAAAGGAAAGGGATTGTTGTCTCCGCGCTTTACAGGCAAAGAGGAAAAAAGGCAAGACAACTGACCCATACCGGAATGGCTGCCCTAACTGCATTGGGAGTAATGCTTGCCCCAGTCATTGCCCAGGAATTTCCGGGAAGAAGCGTAAACCCCTGGGCGGTTTCAGCCGCCCCCTCCGTTCTCTCCGCATCAACAGACGACCCCGGAATTGATACACTAATATCCAATAAAGTAAGGGATAGTGTTATCGATTATGAAGTTCAGAGCGGCGACACCGTTGCCTCAATCGCCCAGAAGTTTGGGGTCTCGGAAGAAACGTTAAAGTGGCAAAACAGTCTTGTCGGTGACAGAATTAAAGTGGGACAGACGCTTCAGATTCTTCCTGTCACGGGAATTGCCCACAAGGTTATTAAGGGGGATACGGTTTACTCCATTGCCAAAAAGTACGACGCGGAGGCCCAGTCCATAGTTGACTTTCCTTTTAACTCTTTTTCAAATGACGAAACATTTGAACTGGCCATAGGCCAAACCGTTATAGTTCCGGAGGGAATCATGCCCGTGGGAGTGACCGCAACCCCAAGGCCCAGGCAGATAACGCCTGACGCCGGAACGGTTGTTGCCTCAGGCCAGTTTGTCTGGCCAACCCAGGGAACGATTACCCAGAGATTTGCCTGGTATCATCCGGGACTTGATATCGCCAACAGGGGAGCACCGGTTGTTGTTTCAGCAGACTCCGGAAGAATAGTTTTCTCGGGCTGGGACGGCTCGGGGTACGGAAACATGGTATTAATCGACCACGGCAACGGATTCATGACCCGCTATGGGCATCTTAGCCAGCTTATGGTCATTTACGGCCAGAATGTCAAAAGAGGGGACATCATAGGAAGAATGGGATCAACCGGCCGCTCCTCGGGTCCCCACACGCATTTTGAAATCTATCAGAACGGGGTAAGGGTTAACCCCCTAAACTTCCTTAGGTAGCAGGATATTATATAGACAGCCCCCAGGAGATTAAACGTTCCTACTAGGTAAAAAACCAACTTGACACCAAAGCTGCAAAAGTACATAGTTTATTTGTATGGAATTTACGGAAAGTTTCACTAAAAAAATCATTCCCCAAGTTTCTCAAGGCGAAGGATTTAACTGGACAAAACCCCTTTTTACTTTCCTTTCGGTGATTGTTCTTCTTTTTCTCTGGCAGTGGATAAGCTCACCAATGGTGGTTACAGTTTCCGGCATTGGGGAAGTTACCGTTCCTGCAACCAACGCCACAATCTCCTTTAGCATCGGTGCAAATGACGCCTCTGCCCAGGTAGCGGTTTCAAACGCTAACGCAAAAGCTGCTCTTATTAGGGAGTTTTTGAAGACAAAGGGAGTTGCGGAAGGGGACATTGCCGAAGGTCAGGTTGTGGCAGTTCCGGCATCGCTTGTTACCACAGGGGCAACCGGTTATCAGGCAACCATTTCAATGGCAGCCAAAACAATACACGTTTCTGAAGTTTCATCCCTGGTTTCAAACCTTTACGCAAGAGGTGCAACTGTTGTTTCTCAACCCGTTCTGTCCGTTGAAAATCAGGACAAACTTGAGGAAGAGGCATTAACGACAGCCCTTAAGGATGCCAAATCTCAGGCCGCAGATATCGGTTCCAAAAACTGGAAATTCATAAGGAAAATCGTTGCTTTCTCCCTGGCAACATCTGCAAATACTTCAACAGCGACTCTTAAAGCGGACGCTGTAACCGAAGCGGGAAGTTCAATTGCCGCGGAAAATGGAGTATTTAAGATAGTTAAAGCCGTCTCCGTTACATACAAAATGTGGTAGGATTACGGATTTAGCAGGAATCTTTCTTCGGGAATATCAGAGTACTCAGAAGTTTCTAGCCAATTGAGAAAGTCAGCTTCGGGGGACGCGCTTGCCTGATCGTTAAAATTTACAGAGAATTTTGCGATTTTGTAATTATAATCGGTTATTGTAAAAACTTTTTCGGAAAAGGGCAGAAGCTTTATAAGTTTGTTAGTAGCCTGACCTTCCTTTACGTCTGATTCTATTGCTTGCGGAACCGTGCCACCGGTTGTATCGGGTATCTCTGTTATATCCTCGAACTTTGTTATTTTGTTGGTTTGGCTCAATTTAGTTTGTGAATTTATTCGGAAAAATACCACCAAGATAACGACAGTAGCCGTTAAAAATATGAGAATCATGATTGTCTTTTTCATATTGCTAGTTTCCTGGGGGTATTACCGCATATACCTTCCAGGATTCATCTCCGTCATCAGTGCCCTCATCAATTCTGCTATCCGGTATTGAAACATTTGCGCCATAAAATGGATCATTAAATATTATATTCCCATCTGCATCCACGCCAGTGGCCATAGTGTGGTGGCCAATCCAATTACTGCCTGTCAAGATCTCAGCATTTACCCAAACGGGAATTCCGCTGGCTGCATAATTTGATATTTGATCTTTGATATCTTGAGTTGAACCTCCCAAGGGTGCCAATTCGTATCCCATGCTTTCCAATACACTCTTGTGATCATAGAAGCTTGTTCCGCCGGTAGAAACCAGCCTCGACTGACCAAAATAGTTATTGAAGCTTTCCCAATAAGTGTAAGGATCGGTGCCTGTTACCATTGCACCGGTGAAAATGCCACAACCTTGATAATATGTGGAGGCATTACTTGAGGTCGGAATGTCAGCCCATGTTGGATCCTTTTGGGAATAAAAAAGGAAAATGGGCGGGGCTTGAACCGCAGGTTCCTGGACAGGGGCTTGCGGGGAGGCGGGTTGTTCTGGTGAACTATCTTGTCCTTCCGTAGAGGGATCTTGGGTTGTGTTTACGTTTAAATTATCTAGACCAATTGTAAAATCGACGGTATTTTCTGGATTGGTTGATTTAAAAATGGATGGCAAAAGGCCAAGACCTGTGACGTTATACCCTTGGACATATTCCTCATATGGCACGACGATATTGTTGGTGGGATCAGCGACCCACTTTCTCCCACCCCCATCCGTAATTATCAGAAATGCGTGACCGTCTTGGTTTCCGAACTCATCCACTTCTCCGACTCCTGACACGGCAATATCGGACTTTATTCCAAGCGTGGCAAGATACGCCTGCTCGGCTATTGCAAATTCATAACAAACAGTGATGTTTTTTGCCAAAAGATTTTGCAGGTCCTTATCAACGAACGGGTGTAAATCCCAGTTCTCATTCCAATTATCGTTATACGTTAACGTGGCAAAAATAGCAGAAGTGATGTAGTCAATGTTATATGGGTCATCCGCCGTCAAATTCGCAATTCTTTGCTCAAATTTCAACCACTCATGACTCTGAAAGGTTGACTGGTCAATTAATACATATTGTAGTTCCGATTGTCTTACAAACCGGCCATCCAGGTAGATGATCCCAGATTCTTGGTTGACCTCCTCGCCGTTGTCCAACCGATACCACTTGCCATCCCTATAAATTATTCGCGTATTTAGAAGGGGAGAATAGTAACCCCTTTCCGTTGCTTGATAAATTTCAGTGGTGATGATATCCCTCCCGATATATGCTGCAGAACCTACTATGCCTCCGGTCAGCACCGCGGACGTTCTGGTTATCCACAAGTAGACTTTATTATAAGTAGGATTGTTTATTAGAACCAAAGCGTCATTATAACTGGCTATAAATCTTGACAGCCTACGGCCGTTTATGTCTTCGGGATTATAGCCATTTTCTATAAGAACTCTGGCTATATTCGCCTCGCTCCCAAGAACTTGTTGGTTGGCGGCCAATAGATTCGCTTTGGCCTTACTTGCAGCCCTCGAATCCTGTACAAAGTTGACTATCCTTTCAACAATATTCGGCTCTTTCTCGATGTGTGTAAGCGGTGTTGCCTTAAAGTTTCCGGGGTAATCGAGGATGTGATAGTAATTTCCTTTGGCCTTGATTATTCGGCCATCAATTCCCGGAATCGTTTCACTGTCCACGATGGGAATAAATCTGTTTCCCGAACTACTGGTTGTTAAATTTGTTTTTATTTCGACCGTTCCGTCGGGGTTGGACCTTATTTCTGCACCCGCCAGCGGTGAGTCTGCCCTGGGAGTAAAATTAACGCTCTTTGCAGTTTCAACCAGCATTAGTTTTGGTGTTCCGGTGGTCGTGTCGTAGCTGAAGGATATGGTTTTGCCGTTTACTCTGAATTCTGTCTTTCCATCGGCCCCCGAAAGTAGTCGGGGTCCTCCAGCAAGGTAGTTTCCGCCTGCACTCAAAATATTGTAGGGGTTCCAGTTTTCTATCACCAAAGCAGACCCGTCCTTGCTTGGCCAAAGCCTAATACCGTTCTCGTCGGGCAAATCGTAGTATTCGCTGAACTCTCCTAGGCCTCTTCCGGGCGGGACGGAGCCGGGATGCAGCTCTCCGAGTTGTATCGGAGACTGATTAGCCACAGTGGTTACCGATGGGGCACCGGTGTCACCGACCACTTTGGTGAAATACCAGTTTTGCACTTGTCCAACAAGACCCGGACGACTTTTTTCAATCCTACCAGCAACACCTTCCGCGGTTGTGGTTAGATTAACCGCTCCTCCTTGCTCGGAAAGAGAGGGGGGTAAGAGTGGTGCTATCCTGCTATTCCAGAATTCGGTAATCCGAGCCCCAATCTGCGGGATTTGGTTTTGTGTCGGGAGAATAGCGTCAATCCCATCCACGATTTTTGTGATTCCATCCTGAATCCACAGCGCAGTTGGGGAAAGTTTATTGGTGGCAACGGGCGGAACACGAGTAAGGTCACCTTTTGGTTTTCCACCCAGGCTGTCGATATTTAAGACCGAAATCCCGATATCGTCCTGTACCCTGTTATTCTGGGCGATGTTGGCTATTGTTTCAGCGGCTTCCCCAGCGGGTTTCCCTTTTGCGGCGTTGACAAGCGTACTTTCGAGTTGAGCCTGGCCGCCGAGAATTTCGCTTAACCTTTCCAGGGAATCGGAACCGATTATGATCTGGTCACCGGGTTTTATTCTGACGGGATTTAAAATATCCGGTATAGCTGTGAGTACTCCCTGTGAGGCGACTTTTATTTCCGCGTCCCCGAGTGTTCTTGACACCAACACAAGGTACCTTCTTTCTCCGTTTGGCCAGTTATGGTCTGTTGTGAGTTTCCTGATTGCCCCGGTTTCGCCATCAATGAGGAACAATAAACTGTCCCCGACATGACCGATATATAGCTGGTCTCCGACTTGAACGGCAGCTGTCAGTGTGGTGCCGCCCCCACGCGGGAGCTGGGAAGTAATTAACCTTTCCAACTGATCGAAAGCGTATTCCATCGCCCGCCTGGGATCCTTATTGGGTGAGGTTCTAAAGTACTTTAGGAAACTGTCCCGGGCAATTTGGGATGCTATTTCTCCGCCGTCTCCATGCCCATCGGCAACGAGGGCTACTGAATCAACCCCTCTAGTTTGGGTCAGAGCGGCTGAATCCCAAGTTGCGGCAGAATCTTGCCCAACATCATGCCCATAGCTCTGGTACGCGTAAGTTTTACTGCCCCCGGTGGTGACTGTGGGTTGGGTTATTGTAAGAACTTCATATGCCGAGCCAAGCTGAAGTTGATCAAAAAGACTATTGGAAATTGCTTCCTTTTGGGCTGCGGGTAAGGACGGGAACGTTTGCTCAACGATTCCAACTACTGTTGAGCGAAGTTTAACCGCGGAATCGGCAACTGTGGGTTGACTTTCGAGTCCACCCGACAAGCTGATTATCTTTTGGTAGAGCGTTCGTTTGCCCCCTTCCGAACCGATTAGTTCGGCTACTGCCTCATTGGTTCTTCTCAGAGGGAATCTATTGTCCAGAAAAACGTTTACTCTTTCGGTGGCCGTTTGGACCGTTGATCTAGCCCTAAGAGCCGCTGCAGTCCACGGCGGAACCTGTGCTTCCGGAGCTTCTGCGGGGGGATTGGCAACTGGTGGCTCTTGAGGCTTTTGCGCTGGCACGGCACCCGGTCTTTGGGCAATCCTTTGGTTTACTTCTTCATATAGTCTCACAATTTCAGCGTCGTCGGTGAAACCTTTACTTCTAAGGTTGTAAACAAAAGACCCGACAGAAACACCGTCATTTGGTGCGGTATCAACGATTTCCTGCAGGATCACTTGTTTTCTTGCCTCGCTAAGCGGGGCCATATTTATGGTTGTGCCTTTGGCAATTATTGTTCCTCCGGACAGCTCAAAATTATCCAATCCTTCTTCTTGTACTCTGTGTTTGTAGTTTAGAGTTCCGTCAGGATTAATTTGTTCCCAATAGGTACCGTTTCTTCTGATAAAAAGGTTTCCGTCTTTGGTTCGAAGAACGTCTCCGTCTGCCGTATTTGCTTTAAGCCAAGCACCAAACCTGTCGCTTAAGCTTATTACGCGGAGGTAAGTTTCGTTGTTATCAACACCTTGAGCCTCGAAACTCTCCCTAAGTCCCAGTGAGCCCAATCTTAAAGGGTCGATATCAAGTACTTCTGTCCCTGTCTGATTCGAAACTTTTGCCAAGTCTACGTAAGGGCCTTCAATATTGGAAGGTTGAACTTTTGCAACAGACTGGGCTTCAGAAGCGGGACGATAGGGAGCAAGTATTTGGGTCAAATCCGGCTCTCCTTCCGCAACTGTTGCAACCGATACGGTACCGTCCGGAGCTTGGGAGATTGAAACCCCTCCCACATCCGCCTGGGCGGCAGGGTCTGCGACATCAGGCAGGGACTTTCCCGGTACAAGTTGGGCGGTAAGATCTTCTGCGGGCGTTCTTGGCTGGGTTTGCGGCTCATTAAGGGCTGACAAGGGGGAGGAGTCTTTGGGGATTGGAGGCTCGTTTCTGGCGAGGAATTCATCCAAAGGAATTGTTTCTCCACTTGCAAGGGTAACGGTGGTGGTGCCTTCACCAAGGTTTTCTGTGACACCCAGTGGTCTTCGTGCCGTACTTGGCGTAACCTGTTCGGTTCCTTCGACTTTTGGGGTGGTAACTTCTTCTGCTCTTGGCGCTGTAACCTCTGTTCTGGGCCCTGTAGCCTCTGTTCTGGGTACGGGAGCGTCTACTCTTGGTTGATTTATTAAGTCGGTGGCCGTTCTTGACGGATGAAGCAGTCTGTCAATCTGCCCCGTCCCGAATACAAGCTGATTCTGTTTGAAATCCAGGAATCCGAATCCGATATCCGCGACCATGGCAAGAGCACTTCCACCGCAGGGAGCAAAAGGGGAGAGGCTTGCTCCCTCCTTCCTGCATTCAACAATTGTGTACCCTCCATCAACAACAAGGTTTATCCCGGAAACTGCCGTGTTGTACACCGCAGCCTGATTCATGGCAGACTGTACTCCCGATGAAAATGAACTAATTAATCTGTCTGCGGTTGCCAGATTTGTCCACGAAAGAACCGCAAGACCCGTTTGCGTAATCGCCTGTTTGGAAAAGGGGTCATCAACCCAGGCGATGGCTGCGTTACTGGTTTGCAGGACAGTTGATGCCCCCCCGACACCTACAATCAGTTTCACTCCGGCTGTTGCCGCCGTTTGCACGATTCCCGCATGTGCCGCTGCCGCCTTGGCCGCAACAGAAACCGTTCCGGGAAGAGTTTCAAGCACTATAGAACTTAAGACAGTTGCTGTTGTGCCCAGCGAAATTGAAGATGTAATCTGTTCTTTGGTTGGTGTATAGCCGCCGCATTTGCCCACGCCTAAAGCAAATCCTTGATCTTTCATGCAGCTGTCGTAGCTATCATATCCGAGTTCCTGCCAATGGTATGTGACGTTTTCAGGGTTATAGGCCTGAAGATACTGTCCCATGATTGGCACGTTGTAAAACAGATTCTGGTAGGTCTGCATAAGCTGATTGCACTCGTTGTCATAAAAGGCGCATTTGCCGTAATTTGGAACGTAAGGGTTGTCCCAGTCGTCCGGTTCCGGCAATACTGACGCAAGTTCCGGGGAAATCGGTTTAAAAATAGTAGGTGACAGGAGTGTGGCGGTGTCAGGAACCAGTGGGGGAGGGGGCGGCAAATTTATTTCTTCTGCTTGTTTTGTGACTTGAGTCAGATACTGATTATTCAAATTGTTGATATAGTTTGTAGCATAAGTTTCTAGATTGTTAGTGGTACAGATTTGTGCGGGTCCATTTTTAGTTACACAAATTTCCTGTACATTGGTTGCAAGCGATTGGTCGGAAAGGGTCCCGTCTGCGGAATCATTCAGGAATTTGCTAATGGTTTCAACGTATGACTCCTCCCGCATTGCTTCAATGACGCCACCAAACTGGGCAATGGCCTCCTGCTGCTGCTGATAGCTACATTGGTTGTTCAGCCAAGAGCCCCCCTCCTGCAGACAATTGTTTCTTAATACCGCAAGGTCTTCCTGTTGTGCCGGAGTAAGTGGAATTGGTTGGGGAGCAAGAACCGGCTCGACCACCGGTGCCGGTACCAAACATTGACCTTCAGTCCACGTTCCTCCTGCAGCTGTACAGGCCGTCTTTTGTCTTTCGACTTCGGCCTCATCAATTGCGATCTGTTCCGCCCTTGCCGCATCAAAAGACCTTTTGCCCTCGAAATCTTCCGCTCCAACTCCGGTACGGCAGGATTGTCTTGCGTCTGGATCTCCCAACACCCCACAAGGGTCATAGGTTGACGTTCCCGGAATTTCTTTTCCTTGTCCTACAGCGATAGATCTTTCAATGTCCCCCGTGTCTTTGAGCTCATTTTCGCAGTCCCTTCTTGCCTGGGGACTTCCCAAATCGCTACAGTTTCGCACGCGGCCACCGGCAAGAGAATCTATAAGCCATTTTTGGGCGGGATTTGATGTAGCAAAAACTATGGAGAAGAGAGAAACGACTAAGAAAAGAACACCAAACAAGCTTAACGGGTCGATTACCCCTTTTTGCGACTTGGCGGCAGGATTCATAAGTGGACTCGGGCGGAATCGAACCGCCAACTTACCCATGCGAAGGGTACGGTATACCACTTACCTACGAGCCCGACTCTCGTGAAAATTATATCACCGGCAAGTTCAAAGACTCAATGGTAGTTTATGAAAACGGATATCGGTTTCGTTTTATGAAGACCCTATCGATAAGGAGAGTGACTTCATAGAGGGCGATTAGGGGAAGAGAGAGAATTACATCAGCGAGAATGGAATCTGGGGGAAGTAGAAGAGCAAACATAAACGACCCCAAATAAACCCACTTTCTTACACTTGTTAATCCTTTGTGGTTTATGACCCTAAGTTTAAGAAGCAAAAGAAGGACGATAGGAAACTGGAAGCCAAGTCCTAAAAACGCCGATGTCAAAAGAACCACACTTAAAAGACTGGAAATGTCCAAGACGTTTCCAATCCCCAAAGATACCGATCTGGCCAAGAATATTTCGATCTGCCATTTCATGATAAGGGTCCCGAAGGTAAACCCTACCAAAAAGAGACAAAGGGAAAAGGGTATAAAACCAACTATGACTTTATACTCTTTTGGACTCAGCGCGGGTTTCAGAAAAGATAGTATTTGATATACTAGTATAGGGAAAACAACTATTACACCGGTTGCAACCCCACAACTTATCGCAAGGTTAATAAACTGGAAGGGTGAAGTAAAAACGATGTTAACTCCCCGCAGGCTTAGAAAACCGAGTAAGAATTTGATGATTTGTTCGTAAAAAACAAACCCCGCGAACATGGAGATAAGGAAAATGACGAATGCCGTGACAACTCTTTTGCGAGCTTCTTTCAAAAAGGGGGAGTACTTCTCAACAATAGCCTTCAGCTCAGGGGACATTTATTTAAAGTGAACTTTGCCCTTCTTTGTTTTCAGTGTCTTTTGAGGATTTCTTAAACTCCCTGACGGCCTCCCCCAAACCCTTAAAAAATTCCGGGATCTTTTTGCCGCCAAAAAGCAAAAGCACTATAACCGCGATTACGATCCACTCAGTTGTTCCGATTGATCTTAACATATATCGATAAATGCACCCCCTTTAGCTAACCTTGTCACTATCGTCACTTACGGCGTCCGTAAAGGTTTTCTTGACGTTTTTAATTTCCCTTAACGTTTCCCCGCTGGTTTTCCCGAGCATTGTGGCGATTTTACGACCGAAGAAGAAGAGAACAATAATGGCAATTATTATAAGTTCAGTTGGACCGATATTTTTTAGAAATCCGAACATTTCTTTATATGTTTATGATACACCCACAACACCGAAAGGCAATAGGGAAATCAGTTAGGCAGTGCCCGCGCTCATCGTGGCTGCATACCAACTTCTTCCATCCCAAAATTCAAGGCTACCGGTTTGAGTATTAAAGCCAAAAGTGCCTTGTTTTGGTTCGGTTGGCCTGGTTTGGTTTTTCCAGGTTAATATTGTTGGCAGCCCCAACATAAGGGACAATCCCTGGCCGACATCTATTAATATTGGATGTGATTTAGCCATTGTGTTTCAAATTCATTATACAAACCCTAACAAGTCGTTTCAAGTCGTCAACCTTTAAAGGATTTAAGCGCATACTTGAAAGGAATTAGCTTTAAAGACCCTGACTTGTAAGGTGTTTCTTGCAAGGTTATATTTTTCTCATCTTCAGCGTCAACCAAGCCGAACCGTTCCAGTAATCCAGCGACAGTGTTTCGAGGTTAAATCCAATTGTTGCCTCTTTGGGCTTCTTGGGTCTTCCCAATGTATTCCATGAAGGTATCGTTTGCTGAACGAGTGGCGCTGAAACCCCGAACCTGGCTGCCACCGCCCTGTCCACCAGTTGTCGATTTCTAAGCAGTATGGGCTCTTCTTCGACAACCGTCGGCGGTTCAGAAGGAGATACCGATGCAGAAGGAGACACGGACCTAGAAGGAGACAGTGAAGGACTGGCAGAATAGATGACGGCGGACGGAGACGGAGATGCGGACGGAGTCGGACTGGGAGAAGGGCTTGGTGAAAGGCTGGCTGACGTAACCGGAGACGGTGATGCAGAGGGGCTTATAGAGGAACTTGGACTGGCGGTTTCTGATGGTGACGCAGACTCTGACGCACTCGGGGAGGGAGTTGCTGAAGGCGACGGGCTTTCTGATGCACTAGGAGAGGGAGATGAAGACGGCGATGCGGACTCCGAGGAAGACGGGGATGGACTTATGCTCGCAGAAGGACTCGGACTGGCAGAAGGTGACGCCGAAGGACTTCCGCTTGGCGAAGGAGATAACGAAGGAGATGCCGAAAATGAGCGGGATGGCGATGCCGAAACGCTCCCGGAGGGAGATTCAGACGGACTCGGTGTTGCAGACGGACTTACCGAAGGAGATCTTGAGACAGATGCAGACGGGGAAGGAGACGCACTCGGAGAACGTGACTCACTTGCCGAAGGGCTAGGGGAGGCGGAAGGGCTAACGCTTGGCGATACGCTCGGACTGGCACTCGGGGAAGGAGACGCCGAAGGCGAAGCCGAAGGAGACGGGGATGCCGAAGGGCTCGCACTCTCCGATGCACTCGGACTTGCACTCGGAGAAGGAGAAGCAGAAGGTGAAGCGCTTTTAGATGCACTCGGACTTGCACTCGGCGAAGGAGAAGCGCTGGGGCTGGCACTTGAAGATTGGCCAGCAGACGGAGAGGAGGAAGGGCTTGCCGACGGACTGGGAGAAGCCGAAGGGGATGCAGATATTGACGCAGATGGGCTAATAGAAGGAGAAGCGGATATCGATGCTGACGGCGAAACGGATGGAGATGCACTAGGACTTGCCGACGGACTGGGAGATGCTGACGGACTAGCGCTTATTGATGCGCTTGGACTTGCACTTGGTGAAGGACTTGCACTGGGAGACGCACTGATACTGACCGAAGGAGACACAGATGGGGACGCACTAGGACTTGCCGACGGACTGGGCGAGGCTGATGGAGAGATACTCTCACTGGCTGATGGCGAGGCGGAAGGACTTGGACTTGCCGACGGGGAGGCAGAAATTGATTCGCTTGGGGACACTGATGGAGAAACAGACGGACTTGCACTTGGCGAAGGGGACGCCGAAGGACTTAAGCTTACTGATGCACTAGGCGATGCGGAAGGACTTGGGCTTGCTGATGGGGAGGCAGATATTGAAACGGATGGAGACAAACTTACACTCGCTGACGGAGATGCACTTGGGCTTGGCGAGGCAGATGGAGATGCAGAAACCGACGCTGACGGACTAACCGAGGGGGATGCTGAAATTGAAACGGATGGTGAGATGCTAGGGGATGCCGATATTGAGACGGACGGGGATGCCGAAATCGATGCCGACTCTGATACCGAGGGGGATGCAGATTCTGACGCAGATGGGCTTACTGACGGGGACGCAGATATTGATGAACTTGGTGAAGGTGAGGCAGACGGAGAAGCAGAGACAGATGCCGACTCCGACACCGAAGGCGACGCCGAGACCGATGCTGATGGGGAGACGGATGGAGATGCACTAGGACTTGCCGACGGACTGGGAGATGCTGACGGACTAGCGCTTATTGATGCGCTTGGACTTGCACTTGGTGAAGGACTTGCACTGGGAGACGCACTGATACTGACCGAAGGAGACACAGATGGGGACGCACTAGGACTTGCCGATGGGCTGGGGGAAGCAGAAGGCGATGCAGAAACCGACGCTGACTCAGAAACTGAAGGAGAAGCGGATATTGAGGCACTTGGTGAGACTGATGGGGAGGCAGAGATTGACGAGCTTGGAGACGGAGATGCAGATGGGGAAGCAGAGACCGATGCCGATTCCGATACAGACGGAGAAGCAGAAATTGACGCTGAAGGGCTAACGGACGGGGATGCCGAAATAGAGGCGGATGGGGAGGCAGAAATGGAAGCGGACTCCGAAACAGAGGGAGAGGCCGATATAGAAGCAGACGGGCTAATTGAAGGCGAGGCCGAGAGAGAAGCGCTTGGCGAAGGCGAGGCGGAAGGAGACGCGGAAACAGATGCAGACTCCGAAACCGACGGGGATGCAGATATTGATGCCGAAGGTGAGGCACTTATACTGGCAGATGGAGATGAACTTGGGCTCGGGCTAGCAGAAGGAGAGGCGGAAATTGATGCACTTGGGGAAATCGAAGGAGATGCAGATATTGACGCAGACGGGCTAATCGAAGGTGAGGCAGAGATCGATGAACTTGGAGACGGAGAAGCCGAAGGAGAAGCAGATACCGATGCCGACTCGGACACCGACGGGGATGCCGAGATAGAAGCCGATGGACTGATCGAAGGTGACGCGGAGACTGAAGCGGATGGCGACGGAGAAGCGGATGGAGAGGCAGAAATTGATACCGAAGGACTAACGGACGGAGAGGCAGAGATAGAAGCGGATGGTGAGACACTTGGCGAGACAGATTCCGATACCGATGGTGATGCAGAGATTGATGCCGAAGGACTAACGGACGGAGAGGCAGATATCGATGAACTGGGAGACGGAGAAGCCGAGGGAGAAGCAGAAATCGACGCTGACTCCGACACTGATGGAGAGGCAGAAATTGAGGCCGACGGGCTAACGGATGGGGATGCCGAGATTGATACCGATGGTGATGCAGATATTGACACACTGGGTGATACCGAAGGAGACGCAGAAATCGATGAACTTGGAGAGGGAGAAGCCGAAGGCGACGCCGAGATTGACGCTGACTCAGAAACTGAAGGAGAAGCAGATATTGACGCACTGGGTGAGACTGATGGGGATGCTGAGATTGACGAACTTGGAGACGGGGAGGCAGACGGAGAGGCAGATATCGATGCCGATTCAGAAACTGAAGGAGAAGCAGAGATTGATGCAGAGGGCGAGACGCTGGGCGATGCAGATATTGAAACCGAAGGGGAAGCAGAGATGGACGTTGACGGACTAACCGAGGGTGAGGCAGAGATTGATGAGCTTGGTGATGGAGAGGCAGACGGAGATGCCGAGACGGATGCGGACTCCGAAACAGATGGAGAAGCAGAAATTGACGCTGAAGGGCTAACGGACGGGGATGCTGATATTGACACCGATGGGGAAGCGGATATTGATGCTGAGGGACTGACAGACGGAGAGGCAGATACTGACGAGCTGGGAGAGGGGGAAGCCGAAGGGCTGACAGACGGAGAGGCAGATACCGACACCGAAGGAGAAGCAGAGGGACTAACAGACGGACTTACCGAAGGTGAAGCAGATATTGACGAACTTGGAGATGGGGACGCCGAAGGTGAGGCTGAGATTGATGCCGACTCTGATACTGATGGAGAGGCGGAAATGGAAGCCGAAGGACTAACCGATGGAGACGCGGACTCCGAAACCGAAGGTGAAGCAGAGATTGAAGCAGACGGGCTTACCGAAGGTGAAGCAGAAATTGATGAACTTGGAGAGGGGGAGGCCGAGGGGGAGGCAGAAATAGATACCGAAGGACTAACAGACGGGGAGGCCGAAATAGAAGCGGATGGGCTAACTGAAGGTGAGGCTGAAGGAGATGCGGATACCGAAGCTGATGCCGAACCCATAGTCCAGGGGGCAATTATTTCGTTATTGGTTTGACCAACTCCGATTTGTATGTCTTGGGCATTGTGAGTATTGGCAGTGTTGTTCCATTCAAAATCGATCCTTAGCCTGTCCCCGGATGCAAATGTACCTAAATCTCTACTTGTAGGTCCCCAACTCATATTGCCGGCGGCAAGAGTTTGGGAAGTTCCAATTTCTAACGGACCAGATTGAAGAACTCCCGAAGAATTAACTCTAACAACATACATCCGTCCGGTTAGGTTGGCAGCCGTGACAGAAACAATCTCGACTTCTATTGTGTAAGATTGCGAGCCGGTCCCTCCCTGGGTAGATGGGTTGTTTGGTGGAGTAAAACCATAATCGGCTTCGATTGCGGCCTTTGTTATAGTGACTGTTACGGAGGAATCCGCTGCGGTTCCTACCGATATCTCATTGCTGAAATTGGCTCCGCCCGATAAGTCAGAGGCCGTACTTTTTAGGATATAGTTTGTTGCCATTATTTATCCTCCTCAACTTCCGGTAGCCAACGGGGGGGTTTATCCTTCATGGCTGCTTTGACGATGCGGTAGTGTCCTTTTGCATCCCGCCAAAGCCCCATCTTTATATCCTTGTAGTCACCTTTGCCTTTGTAGATAAATATTCCTTCATCATTTTGATCGCCGGTTCGATAGGGGGGAACGTGATAATAGACAACGCACTCCACCCCAAAAGCCGGGGCTTCGGCCCAAGTTCCATCTTCACTGCTAAAAGTTGAACCGTCCGCGTAGTAAATTCGCCAAGACTTGATTGCCAGCATTTTTTTTACAGCAACAATACCGTCCCAAGACGGCTAAATCATTATATACGTATTTATTGTTAGTTAGCTGGGGATTTTTTTGATTAATTCACTTGTTTTTCCCCAACCTGGAATTTCATCGTCACTCTCCGTCCAGCCTTGTGTAAACTTCTGGTTCCTGAACTTGTCTTTAGTCCACCTTTGGCCTGTGGAGTTTGCCGGATGTCGAATGTCCACATTTGGGTATTCGGACTTCCAGATGCCCAACTTGAATGTGTTTTTCCATTTGATTCGCCCATGAGTCATTGGTTCAAAGCCCATGACTCGAATAAACCTTCCGAAATCAACCGGGCTTAATTCTTCGAATGCCTTTTGGGTCATTTCAACCCTTTCTTTGAAGTGGGTTATGGCCGCTTGCCTATATACACAAAGACCCGAGAGTTGGTTGGCATCGTAGTGCAGAGCATGGCCATCCGCTGATCTTAGGAACCAGACGTTTGGGTTGTAATAAAAAGTATTTTTGTCGGTGGGAGTAAAATCAAAGTGTGATGGGTGATATAAAACATCGTGTTCGCAGAAAAATATAACATCCGCCTCACTTGCCTCAAGGGCTGCCAGTATTTGCTTAAACATTGTTGAGTATCCTCTAAGAAGTGGAACATGAATGTTTTTCCCAAATCCCATTGGTTTTAGCGACGAGCTTACAATGGGAATTCCTTTTCTTCTCGATATCTTTGACAACTGACGTTGAACCAAATGGGCGATTTTAAGATTCAAACGGTTATCCGTGTAATAAATGATTCCCTTTTTGGGGGATGAGGAACCTGCTTCATATACAACAACGCCACCGGCTTCCTCCTCAGTCGGCTCACTTTCCACAGGTTTCGGGGTTGAGGCTACATCGGAAAACCTGAACGTATTTTCTTTCAGTTTTTTAAGATCCTCGTCCGTCCATCCCTTAACCGGCCAGAATTTTTCAACAAGCCAGGAGAGCGGACGCACTTGTTGTGGCCATTTGTTGTTAAAAAACAAATCTTTGGCAAATTCCTTGGCTTTTTGCTGATCACGTCCCGAAATGGGGTAGGGGAATCCGAAGTCCCCTCCCTGGGTCCTAAACATATGCGCGTACCAGGTTTTTTTGTTGACCATGACCCTCCCTCCCGAAAGCCAGGTCTTAACGGCAACCTCGATTCCCTGACTGCCCCAGATCCCGAAATTTTCATCACAAACACCAAGTTCCCAGTACTTTTTCCTTGTCAGCATCCAACAAGATCCCTGAAGCGACATGGTTTCGGTGATATCCCCCTGTCCTTCCGGGCGTTTGGCATAATCACCGAAATACTGAAAATGCGGGGTGGAGTCAAAGCAGTAGGAAACAGAGTTCGGACTTGGCTTTCCCTGCCAAATAATGTCCCTTACCGTTTCTTTGCCGCACTCAAGACACGGGCCGCTTGGCCCCTGGTATCTTCTGTGTCCATCGGGGCATACCCAGTCGAAGGCGTGGAGATTCTTCATTAAAGGAACCATTGTCCAGTCATTGTGCATCTCTCTAATCATTTTTACATCAAACCCTTTATCAAACGCACAATGTGCATCACACTTCATCACATATTTTGCAGTTGAAATATTAGCTGCCTGGTTTGTGGCTGCCCGCTGGCCTACACTTTTGGGATTGAAGATAACAGAGACTCGTGGATGTTGTGGAATCTTGGGTTCTACCCAGGCTCCGTCCAAAACGGCAATAACTTCGGTATTACCCTCGATATTCTCCAGTATATTCTCGATAGTTTTGGCCAGAAACATTTCCTGGCGGGCGGGGATAAGGATGCTTAAATCGTATTTTGGCACACTAAATTATATGTACCGCAATTAAGCCTAAAAAGCAATCTGGAAAAAGCCAAAAACAACCATGAACTGTACTATCAAGGTTTGACCTTTCAAGCAGGCACGGACTTTAAAGGTAATCCTTTCAAGTAGATAAAGTCCTTTAAAGCTGATAACCCTGAGAAGCCAATACTTTCCTAATTCCTTCCCTTAAACTTACGATGCAGGGAACCGGATTCTTACAGAAAATCCCCTTGGAGTATACATTCGGTTCTTTGACATACTTGGGTTTGATATTTGTTTTTGCCTCCTTGTTAATTAGGGCGATTATTTTATTGAATGTGTGGGGCTTTCCCGGCCCGATATCTACAAATCCGGTTTTAGTTTTGGATAACTTAAGGATGTTACTTATGACATCATCAATGTAGATAAAATCCCTTATCTGGGTGCCGTCCCCGAAAACAGTCGGTTGTCTGCCAGCCAGAATATCCATACACCACTGATAGATTACTGTTCTTTTTTCCCCAACTCCATACACCGGAAAGATGCGAAGGGCAAGGGAGTCTGCAGGAAAAATGTCTTGCATTTTCTCGGTAATTTCTTTGAATGCCTTAAACGGCCGGTCAAGTTCGTATACCAAAGCCGAAGATGGATAAACGTATTTTATATTGTGATCTGCACAGTAGCGCATCAGGTAGGCCATGCGTGGAATTATGGTGTTAAAGTTATAGTCTACGTTGGCGTCGAATCCCTCGTGGGTAGGGGAGGCGAAATCATAGATAACTCTGCATTTTTCGGAGGGAAAATGAGTTACTTCTCCGGTTTTTAATAATTCCCTCGTCAAAGCCGAGCCGATGAACCCCTCGTGGCCCAAGACGCAGACGGTTTTTCTTTTGTCCTTTGTCATGAGGTTTTAATACAAATTCTGGTACCCCTGCCCGAATAGCGGAGTTCGTCGAAGGTATAAACATCCCAGGGGGGATAAATGAATTTTTCCATCCCGAATTTTTGGTAATTGTCGATTATCAGATACCCGTTTTTCTTTAGTTTTGACATAGATGCATTTGCAATAATAATTCTTTCTATATCTTTAGGATACGAATCTATTAATACTATATCATAAAAATTGTCGGGTTCCGAGTTTATTTTTTCCAAAGCCTGATTCCTTTCGAGCAGCAATACTTCAGTATTGCCATACCGCCGGACTCTGGTTTTAACTTTATCAAGCCACTCCGGACTGGTTTCATAGGATTTAACCGACTTGCAGTTTTTGGCCCAAAAGACTGTGGACCCTCCGCTTCCGAATTCCAACACCTTAAAGTCCTTGGAGATGTGTGATTCGAGAAATATAATCGCGCCAAAAGTGAGCCAGGGACAACCGATATCAAGTGCCCCCTCGCCTCTAAAGAAGAATGCGTCGCGGTCGGGAATCTTCCCGATAATTGTTTTTATGAAAACATTTCCTTTCTTAGTTTTTTCTCTGTTCCCCAGAAAGGCAGTTTGGTTGCCGTTTTAGGCTTTGCGCTTGGGGTGGCCTTGCCAAAAACACCCATTCCCTGGGGAGTTTTTATGCTTACAACCGGGGTTTCGCCATGAAAGTATATCCAGCTTGGGCGCCCAAACATTGTGGGTGCTTTGGCCGCTGCTTCAAGTTTTGAATTCCACTGACCTTTGTCCTTCAGTCTTCTGTCCACATGCCTTATTAGGATGTCTTTTCCCCAGACCTGTGCGCACCCAGTGTATCCCTGTTTGACAAATCCAACCTTTGACTTTTTGTCCAAAAACCAAACGTTGTCGTAGACGCAGCACTGGTTGATGTTTTCAGGAACAAATTTAAAGTATTCTTTGGGATATAAAGTATCCGCCTCGGCCGCAATCACAAAGGGCGTTTTCGCATGTTGGGCTCCGATCTGGAACTGCCTGAATGCATTTTGTACGGAAACCCCGACGTCCCCGACAACAATATTCTCACCGAAATAGATTGGTTTTTGGGATACAGATATCAGAGGAAGATCCCCGATTACCTTAAGCAGGTTTTCCTTGACCTTCTTCTCGAATGCCGGGTTTTCGCGGTTACTCGTATAGTAGATTACAGTAAGTAATTTTTTCAGTTGCATTATTTTTTTAATATCGAAACAACCAAGTCCTCATTTTCGTAATCCATTTCCCTTTTCATCACCGACCCAAAGCCTTTGAACAAGTCTGTGAGATAGAATTTCTCCTGTCTATTCCATATCATACCTCCTAGCTTACCATCTATGTCAACATTCCACATGTGAAGACCCGCATAATGTTCACTTTCCCCTACATTGACGAAGTGTCTAAGGTAAATAAAACCCCCGGGTTTGGCCACCCGGTACATCTCCTTGATTGCTTTTGCTGGATTTTGCGTGTGATCAAGGGCGTTTACGCAGTGGACTATGTCAAAAAAATTGTCGGGATAAGACAGGTTCTCCATATCTTCTTTAAGAACGGGTATTATGGGAGTTACTCCGGACTCCTTTAGAATCTTATTAAACTCGTCTGCCAGGGCGTCGGACGGATAAATCTTGACATCAACGCCTTTCCAAATCGACCCTATCGTACAAAACATTCCCGAGCCCAGCTCGGCAATCGTAACTTCCTTTTTGTCACCAATCATCGGGGCAAAATAACCAGGAAGCGTCAGGGGCTTATTGAACTGTTGGGCTTTCCACGGCAGTTTTTTTCTGTAAAACCATAAAGTTTTACTTTTACCGTGCTCCCACTTTGCTTTATTTAGGTTGTCCATTGTTAATTGCTTTCTCTAACTGCAAGTACAGCTTTGAGACATTGTCTATATGATAGTCTTCCGCCCGCGCAAGGGCTTTTTTGGCAATCTCCGAGTAGAATAAATGATCGTCCTTCAACCTTTTGATTTGAGCCAAAACCTCCTCTATTGTACGGGCCGGGACAAAACACCCGTCCCATTCCCTAACATAGCTGGGTTCCGGGTAGGCAACCATGGGAATACCGAACGCGCTCGAATTTCCCAGTTTATTCGGATTTTGAAACGGCGCCATACCCCTGAATATTACCCGGGGGCGAAAACCAACCTGAATATCCATGGAGTAGTAAAAATCGGCCACATTGAGTCTCATTTCCCGTTCGGGAGTACTTTTGTAAGTATTCCAGTAGTCCAGATCAAACTTAAGCTCCAACCCCATTTTGGCAAGTTCCTCGCGAAAAGGTTCAACGGGGGATTGGAAAGCAGTAATTGCGCTTCCAATAATCCCGACCGTTTTTACCGGTCTTATGGGTCTAAGTCTTCTTTCGAAGTTGACGTGCTGATGGGGAATGAAGATAACATCATTTCGTCCTAGAAGTCCGTTAAGATAGTCTTTTGCGGTTTCCGAAATTGCAATTGCCCCAACTTCGGGGTGGGTTTTGAGATATTCTGCCGCTTTGGGGGAATCGTCAACGTCGCACCATGTGTGTTTTGGATGCGGGTCGGGGGGAAGAATTTTAACGTAGATACAAATATCGTCTTCGAATCCTTCTTTGGGATTTTCCTTTCCCCCCAAATACTGTGCCATTTGCTGACCCCTTATGTATCCGGACCCACCTCTTGAATAAAAAAAACTGAAATTTCTGGTCATGATTTTGAATTATAGCAAGTTTGAAATAACTGTATTGATTAAAATGGAACTCGGTGTGATAATTGGCCACTGATGAAAGTATTAATTACCGGTGGAGCTGGTTATGTTGGGGGTGCATTAACGGATATTTTGTTAAAGACCAGCCACGAAGTATGCGTCTACGATGCATTGCTGTATGAAGACGATTACTTAAAAAAAGTGCCGTTTGTCCTAGGTGATATCCGGGACAGGGTACGTCTAAAAAAATATTTGAAATGGGCGGATGCGGTTGTTTGGCTGGCGGCATTGGTAGGGGACGGGGCATGCGCTTTGGACGAGGAAGCAGCAAGGGAGATTAATGAAAAGTCGGTCAAGTGGCTGGCGAGAAACTTTAAGGGCCGTATTATATTTACCTCAACCTGCTCCGTTTACGGTGTGCATGAGGGTATTCTTACAGAAGAGTCTCCCGTAGGCCCCCTCTCGGTCTACGGTCAGACCAAATTGGCTTCAGAGAGATTCCTGGACGGAAAAAACGCCATGATTTTTCGGTTCGGTACCCTCTACGGGATAGGGGACAGGTACTCAAGAATCAGACTGGACCTTGTTGTTAACACCCTTACGGCAAAAGCCATGACCGAAGGCAGGCTTAAAATATTCGGCGGTAACCAATTCCGCCCCCTCTTGCACGTCAGGGATGCGGCAAAAGCGATTGCGGACAACCTTACAACCAAACACAAGGGAATTTTCAACCTGCACAGCGAAAACATGAAGATTCTTGATTTGGCAGACAAGGTAGTCAAAAAAGTTCCGAAAACGAAAATGAATATCTCAAAAATGAACCTTACCGACCTGAGAAATTACCAGGTTAGCTCCCAAAAGGCAAAGAAAGCCTTTGGGTTTAGGCCAAAACTCCGGGTTGAGGACGGCATAGAAGAAATAAAACAGTTATTCGGCGAACGGAGGATCAAAAACCCGGAAGATACCAGATATACCAACAAAGACCACCTGGCGATGCTAAATAATCATAAACATTCGAGTAGACCCAAGACCCCGGAGGTAATCGGCGGAGGCCTTTCGGTTGACGAACGCGGCCAGGTGGCTTACGTAAACGAATTCGATTTTAATAGTGTTAAAAGATTTTACATGGTTGAAAACCACAGGGCCGGATTCGTCAGAGCCTGGCACGCCCACAAAAAAGAGGCCAAATACGTATTTGTTGTCAAAGGGGCGGCGCTCGTTTGTCTGGTACCCGTAAAAAACTGGAAAAAGCCGTCCAAAAAAGCCAAACCCGAACGTCACGTCTTGTCGGCAAAAGTTCCCAGGATTCTTTACATCCCCCCGGGCTATGCTAACGGGTTTATGACCCTAACCGATGAAACACAGCTCATTTTTTATTCAAACTCCACCCTGGAGGAATCGCTGAAAGACGATTTCCGCTACCCATCCCGCTATTGGAATGTTTGGAAGGTGGAAGAAAAATAAAATGATAAAGAAAAAAGTAGTTATTTTGGGTGCAACCGGAATGCTCGGGTCAATGCTTCTTGATAAATTTGTCAAGGACGGTGAGTTTGAAGTCGTGGCAACTTATAGAGACCAAAAGTCCCTGAAGCTAGTCAAAAACAAATACCCCCAAGTTAAATTCAGAAAGCTTGACGCCCAAAAAGCGGACCTAAAGAGAATTTTGACGGCAATCAAAGGGACCAAATGGATCGTCAACGCCATTGGCATCACAAAGCCCAATATTCATGACAACGACGCCCGTGAGGTTCAAAGAGCCACGGTCGTCAATGTCCTTTTCCCCCACCTTTTGACCGATGCCGCAAAAAAGATAAACGCCCAAGTCATACAAATAGCCACTGATTGTGTTTTTTCAGGCCAGGAGTCCCGATATGTCGAGACCGACTGGCACGACTGTTTGGATGTTTACGGCAAAACCAAGAGTCTTGGCGAAGTTTTCGGAGAAAATATTTACCATCTCCGTTGTTCCATAATAGGACCGGAGTTAAAATCCCACAGCTCTCTTTTGGATTGGTTTTTGGGTCAACCTAAAGGAGCCCGCATTAACGGCTTTACAAACCACAAGTGGAACGGCATTACCTCGCTGCATTTTGCCATGATTTGCATGGCCATTATTAAAGGGGAGACAAAACTGCCCCACGTTCAGCATATCTTGCCTGCGAGTGAGGTAAGTAAAGCGCAATTGCTTAGAATCGTTGCCAAAGAATTCAGGCGTAATGATGTTATCATTAAGGATACAAAAGCACCGGTTGCGATTAACCGGACCCTTTCGACAAACAATAAAAGGTTAAACCAAAGAATTTGGCGCCTTGCCGGTTATAAAAACCCGCCATCGATTCAAAGGATGGTTAGAGAGTTGGCACAACAATGAAAATACTAACTATTTTAGGCACACGACCAGAGTTAATAAGATTAAGCTTGATAATTAAAAAGCTGGATAAATTTTGTAATCAAGTACTTGTTCACACGGGCCAGAATTACGATTTTAACCTGGATAAAATCTTCACCAAAGAGCTTGGCTATAGGAAAATGGACTACTATTTAGGGGCAAAAGGGAGCTTCGGAGAACAAATCGCAACCATCTTACCCAAATTGGAAAAGATTCTTGCCAAAGAAAAACCCGATGCTTTTGTCGTACTGGGCGATACAAACAGCAGTCTGGGGGCAATTGTGGCCAAAAGAATGGGGATTAGGGTTTTCCACATGGAGGCCGGCAACCGCTGCTATGATGATAGGGTTCCGGAAGAAAATAACCGCCGGATCATTGATTCCCAGAGCGATATCCTCCTGCCTTATTCGGAAAGAAGCAGGGCCAACCTGGTTCGAGAGGGTGTCGCCGGAGAGCGAATATACGTTACCGGAAACCCAATCAAATAGGTGCTGGACCACTTCATGCCCCAAATTGATGGTAGTGACATTATGCAGAAGCTGGGTCTTAGCAAAAACAAGTTTTTCCTAGTCACCAGCCACAGGGCGGAGAATGTTGATCATATTGAAAGGTTAAGTAAGCTCGTTGACGCCTTTAATCAGGTCCATGACAAATACACCCTTCCTGTAATTTGGAGTGTTCACCCACACACGCGCAGGGAATTGGACAAAAACCCAAGGCTGAAGGTAAGGAAGGGAATAAAAATAACGGAACCGTTAGGGTTTTTTGATTTTAACAATCTGCAAAAGAACGCTTTTTGCGTCCTCTCCGATAGCGGTACGGCCCCCGAGGAATGTTCTATTTTCGGAGTACCTGTTGTTGTATTAAGAGACGCCATGGAGAGGCCGGAAACACTTGACGCCGGAAGCAATTTTGTAGCCGGTTGCGAACCTGATGCGATTCTGCGTGGTATCAAAGTTGCAACCAAAAGCGAAAACAACTGGGTTGCACCAGCCGAATACCTTAAAGAAAACGTCAGCGACACGGTTGTAAGAATAGTTTTAAGCTTCTGGTTAAGGCATTAACAGCAAGATGATTGAACAAAAAGAACTGGTTAGAAGAGTTGTGAGTGAGATTAGAGAAGCACGCCCGCCTCATCCGGCGAAGGATATAGATATTGTCTGGGTGCTTTCTGCTCCCGGAACCATAAAAGAGCCTTCAGGTGACGGAATCTATAACGGCGAGATTGCCAACTGGGTTAGCATCCAAGCCGGTATCAGTCTGGTTCGGAAAATTACGGCCCTGAGGCTTGATAAAAAACCTGAAGAGGTGACAAAGAAAGAAATCGAAGTCTTTGGCCCGGCATTATATTACAACGGCGAGGACAGAAACACTCAAAACGTTAAATATCTTCAAAACGAAGCCCTGAAAGAAGCAATTAAAGATTCGAATTTTCCCCTTCCCGAGTCAAAAGTGGTCATAGATCACATAGATACGATAGGTACCCCGGCACAGGTCCAGGGAATGGCAAGATTTCTAAGATCAACCGGCTTTGAGGGAAAAGTTGCGGTAGTATCCATGATTCATCATTCAAGACGGCTTGCACGCTACCTGAGGCATTATGGGGACTTGATGCCTGACAATGTACAATTTGTGAACGCCTACATACCGGAAACGGTTAATTCTTTGGGCAAAACCTTAAGAGAAGTGCGTAAAATTGTTAAATATACCCAAAAAGGCGACTTGGCAGAAGAACCCCTGGAGGGATTTTAATATGGATTGCTGCATGATAACCACCAATATTCGGGACAGATTGCGCCTGGTGGAGAACACCGTTGCTTCTTTAAAGAAACACGAGGGGCTTTTTTCCCAAAAAATCATGTCCGTGGACGTTTTCCCTGACGGGGTACCCCTGTCTTGGTTTGACAAATTCCAAAAACAGGGCTGGAAAGTGTTGTCGAAAGATGTTGATGCGGCAAAAAGCATGATTTTAAATCAACGCAAGGCGGTTTCTGCGGCAGAAACAGACATAATTTTATATACAGAGGATGATATTTTGGTGAATTATTTGCCAAAATTAACCACCATTCATAAGCTGTTTGGTGGAAACATCATAAACGGAAAACCGGCAGGGTTTATTTGCTTTAACAATCACGTCTGGACCAAATTTAAAGAAAATCCCGAGCATATAATTAGCTTTATTAACAACCTGGACAATTACATCACCATAGACGGTGATGTGTTTCTTGTAAAAAACGAAACCATAAAAGACAACTATTATTTGAATTTTCCGGTTGCGATAACTTCCAAAAAGTTATTTTTGGAGCTTCAGGATTATGCCCTGGAGAGTAAAAAAGGATCCGGAGTTGAGGCGGGAATGACAAAAGCGTGGTTTGATACGGGAAAAGATAAAGAATATGCAGTGATCGTTTCCTTGAAGCCGAAGATCCTAACCGATATCAAGTCTGGCAAAAAAATAACCGTAATTGATTTTTACAACTACGCGAATATCAATTTTTGGAACAATGACGCAACCTTACAACACCAACCGATAGGGAGAAGGGCCAGTACCATCTTCTGATATGAAAATATTTGACTGTTTTTTGTTTTTCAACGAGTTGGAACTTCTGGAATTGAGGCTAATGACGCTGGCTGACATAGTGGATTACTTTGTTCTGGTAGAAGCTGATGTCACCTTTACGGGAAAGAAGAAAGAGTTTGAGTTTGAAAAAAACCGCAGCCGGTACAAAAAATATCTCGATAGAATAATTCACATCAAGGTAGAAGATACTCCGGAGCCTTTTAAAGATGACGTCTGGGCGAGGGAGTACTTTCAAAGAAATTGCATAGTCAGAGGTTTAGCGAAGGCAAAAAAAGAAGACAGAATTATTATTTCCGATGTCGATGAAATACCCGATCCCGACGCGATACTGCAAGTTAAAGACAAAAACCACCCGGTCACTTTCAACCAGTACCTTTTCTACTACTACGTAAACTGTGCGAGCAATCGGAGCTGGAACGGGTCGATTATTTCCCCGTTTGAGAACATGCCCCCGCCACAGGCGCTTAGAAAATTGGCCAGGCGAGGGCTAAACAGAATTAAAAACAGCGGCTGGCACTATTCCTATATGGGCGGTGTTGACAGAATCAGAAGCAAATTGGACAATCTATCCGACGCCTTCATGCGGCGTGAGCTGGTGGGAACGGATGATGATATATTAAGAAAGATCAATTCCCAAAAGGATTTGTGGGATGAAAAGAGCAACCATAGGCTAATAGATATCGAGGAGGGAAATTACTCACCTAAAAGTATGAAAGAATTCCTGAAAAAGTATCCCGGCTTTTATTTTAATCGCTAACATGTTCTCGATTATAATGCCTCTTGATGAAAATCGATTGAACCAGTTCAAAAACACCAAACTGGTATATGATTCCATGCCCCAGAAAAAGGAGTTTATTATTCCCACCCGCAACGAAAGGGGGCTGCGCAAGTACTTTTCCGAGCACAAACTGGACAAAGACGTGAGAATTATTCCCTACGTGGTCAGGATCGGTTTTAATTGCAGTAAAGCCCTTAATCTAGGAGTTCGAAGCGCCAAATACCCCCAGATTATCGTTACCAGTCCAGAAGTTTTACCAATTACCCAGGTTCTGGCTCAATTTGAGGAGGTTTTGGGCACTAACGTCGTCGGCCAGGTTTGGGACGGGGACGAGAACGGCAATAAAGGAAAATCTTTAGTCAGCACGCACTTTAGAAACAACAACCCCGGAATGTATTTTTTGGCCATGTTTAACAAAGATGATATTGAAAAAGTTAACGGCTGGGACGAGGAATTTATGAAAGGATACGCTTATGAAGATAAGGACTTTGGAGAGCGCTTCAGGAGGGCAGGAATTCCCTTTACGGTTAGGGATGATATTCAGGCCCTACACCAATATCATCCAAGGAGTGAAACCATCCCGGGCGGGCTTGCG
>Ga0209431_10000233_pt1 | contig 44146 bp, 70 predicted proteins | sample RifCSP13_3_FD_184021 | JGI IMG/M metagenome (GOLD analysis project Ga0209431, IMG submission 184021) | Soil microbial communities from Rifle, Colorado - Rifle CSP2_sed 13_3 (SPAdes) (version 2) | ecosystem: Environmental > Terrestrial > Deep subsurface > Rock core/Sediment | place: Rifle... | reverse complement strand
TCGTTATGATGCCCCTGGAATTCATCTCCTACCTGATAGGAAGCCATTTAATATCCTATTCACAAGGATTACTGCACAAAGCAACATTAACTGCGAACAGGCAGCATACGAAACTGAACGCCCATTCAGTCTCAAGACGAACAGTTAGGTCGTTAACGCTTTTATCAAAAGCTTCCTCTAGCTCAGGCGGATTGAAGAAAGCCTCTCCTCGCCAACCAACGATTTCGCTTGTTGCGAAAATCCAAGTTGAACCAGCAACAGGAGCGACGCCTGCAGGGCCAGTACCTGGATATCCAGCGCCAGCGATTACCTTATTACACGAGAAAGTCTCAAGTCTGTCCTCTCGGCGTACCAGAAGATCGGCAGTGGCGAAGAAGGGGACTGCGCCAAAATTCATGTGGATGGTGCCAGGGCCTGGCCAGCAGTCAGCGAGGGCTGATTCAAGGACGCCCAAGGCGGCTACAGGAGAAAGAGCAACACCTGGGGATAGATCAACTGGAACGATTCCGCAGGAAGGATTGCCGAAGGCGAGGCTAGGGCTTACTGGGCCATTAGAGGTGGTGCCGGTCCAGAAGATGTTCTCTAGCGCCCGTTCAACGTTCGCACCATAACGATCTTTGACTATCTGGTAAAACTGCTCACCGGTCCAGCCAACAGGAGGACAAGATAAACTTGAGTAAACTATAAAAGGATCTGATTCGCAAAAATCGACACCACGGTCAAAAGACTTGGCAGGAAGATCCGGGCCACCAGTTACTGGGGGGCACTCAGCAAAGGTTGAGTCGAGATCTGAGCAGAACCAGCTGGGGACTTGGACACCAGACCTCCAGTGCGGGTCCGTAGGTTCAGTTAATGACTGGAGGCCGGTCAACAGGCCGTAGCAGTGCCGGTCCGGCTGGGGCGGGTCCAGAATTAGGCCCGGCGGAATTAAAGCCATGTTTCCTCCAGAAAGAAGTCTTAGGTTGAGGGGAGGAGCCTTTCGGCCCCTCCCCTCGATATATCAATTAAGCAGCAGGACAAGCAGCCGTGTCGTCAGCGTTGACATTACGACCACCAACCGTACCGAGCGGGCAAATGGGAACTGTCACCAAAACACCTCTTGGCCCTCTACGGCCTATACAATAGAAGTCTTCAGTGAAAATATTATAGTCGTTGACTGCATTGAGTACACTATCCCTCGTAATCCCGAGATCCAGCGTCCCACCATCGAACTGAACGTAAGATCCAGGAGTATTGAACAGGATCTGAACAGTTGCGGGCCAGGTAAGAGTATTACCAGGAACGGGATCCTCAAGTGCCTGCCAGAAGGACAGGAAGTTGATAGAAACACCGAAACTAGCAAACCATGCCCGAATAGTGGCATCAGACACTAGCCCGGAGTTGCCAACCCCACCAAAGTCCTGGCGAGCGATGTCAGCCCGGATGGCTTCCTTCAGCCAGCAAGGAGCCCAAGCCTCAACTAGTGAGTCACAGCAGTGCCCATTACGGTCACGGTAGGCCTGCACTTCAAGAAGAAGAGCAGCAACAACCGCTGAACCAGCAGCAAATGTGGCTCCAACCGTGACAGCATCAGCATCTGCAATAACGGCGTTGATCTTGAAAAGGCTCTCGGCACGGTCATGCAGGAAGAATACCCGGTTGAGGAACCAACGAACCTGCTCAGGATATGCCCGGTCGATGAGGTTGCCGACGATCACGCAAACGCCGTGGGCATCAAGACGGCACTCTTCAAACTCAGGACAGTCCACTCTGATACAAGGCTTAGTGGGCTGGCCAGTTACGGCAGCGATGTCATCAGCCTCGGTCCAGATCCAGTCAACCACGTCAGTGAAATCAATTGGCGCAAAAGTTGGCCAACGAACTCCGCCTCGGTTAGCCCGGAAAGTAGGCAGAGAGAAGAGTGCAGGACGAGGACAGACAGACTCATACAGATCGTAGAGGATTTCAGAAGGAGCGCACCAACCACCAGCAGCGAGAAGAGTTTCATAATTCTTCACACTAGCAAGGTCGTTGATGGCCTGCCAAGCATCGCTCTGGTTCATCTGAGTGAGATCAAAGCCGTCCCGGAACTGCTTCTCCATCGTGGCAATAGGGAACTTCTGCTTGCTGTTCCCAATGACACGGGCCTTCTGATAAACAGCGTTTGCCAAGCCGCCCATGTCGAGGCTAGAACCCATCTGAACCTGAGGGATGTCCGCTGCGGCGGTGATCACCAAGCGGGGGCTAGCAGGAGCCTCAGGAACAGCCGTAGAGGGCACAGGCGCCTTTGCAACCACAGGAGCGGGCTCCGGTGGCTCAACAGGCTCTGAGGCCGCTACAACAGGCGCTGGAGGCGCTGGTGCGGGAACGGGAGCAGGAGCCGCTATAACAACCGGCTCAGGCACAGGCTCGGGGGTGGGCTCTGGGGCGTCCAGATCTGCCAGAGTGGAAGCGAACTCCGCACGAGAAGCACGCTCAGCCTTTAGAGCAGGACGAGAAGCCTTGATAGCAGCTAGCTCCGCGACGTCATCCCCAGTTGGATGCTCCACGCTCCGGAGAGCAGCAAGGCGCTCATTTGCCTTACCTTCTAGCTCATTTATCGCCTCGTCGGATAGCCCACCGAGGCTGTCGGGAAGAGCGAAACGCTCCATTATTACCTCCTAGCCCTTAGGGCTGTCGTAGTTACTGCTATTAGCATACTATAACTTATCCTGCACGGCTAGTTATACGCACACGGCCGCCTGCCGCTGTGGCAGCCTTCCGAGCATCTTCAACAGAAGAAAACTCGGCAACTAAGGCCCCTTTTGGATCGAGGGCCTGAAATATTGTAGATCTAGCTTGACCAACAACTCCCTGAGTTTTTCCTTTATTACAGCCGCAACCCATTTATTCCTCCATCCCTTCCAAATCAGTAGTAAACATTAATTCAATAAATTCTTCAGCAATAGTGCAGTTACAAGTATCTGTGAGAACAATTGTTTGGGTCTCGCCTCCAGAAGCAACCAAAACCTTGGCCCTCGGAATAGGGAATCCAGGAACATTTACAGCATGAGCAGCAATCAATTGGAGCTTAGAGCCTATGCTCCTCCAATCCCCGGATAAAGGTGCGCTCCGGACTTCTCTCAGTTCAATATCAGACAATCCAGGTCGCAGCGCACCAACAACCCAGATGCCAAACTCATCCTCTCCAGCCCTAATGTCAGCTGAAACAGTACTTGTGCTGTCGTAGAACCGACCTGCTGCCTGCGCATTCAGGTTTGCTGGAGCGTGGCCTCCTCCAAAAGTCATATGCCCAACGTTTATCATCTCCCCATCCTCGGTCTTTAGAGAACCAAGATGGAAAAAGTTATCAAAATCGCATCCCTTAGGAGCAGTAGTGCAGGATCCGTAGCCAATATGGCAAGTATTCCAGCCCGCCAAATGCCCAAAGACCTGTCCCTCCTCAGTGATAGTAATTGGAACAAGTGCTTCAAATTTGGGCTCATCGAACCAATTAGAGGGGGGATCGACCGGGACGGCACTGGCTAAGATGGTCTCGATCTCGCTATACATCCAACGGCGGCGCTTCCGGCGCTTTCTAGCAAACTCTTCCTCATCAGTTAGTGCTGCGTCTCCCACATCTGACTCCCAAGGAGGGGTTACTGGGGTTTCGTCTGCTGGGAGAGAGGAATTGATCTTCCCGTAGAGGGTGGCAAGCTTCCGGCGGATCCCTGATTTGTCGGCGTCGGGAATATTGACTCCTCCTCTAGCTCCCTCAATAGCAGCAGCAGCAGCGAAGACAGCCTTTGGAACAATCGTAAGTGTTCCATCTATTAGCTCCGTAAAGGGAAGTTTGTAGGAGCCACGAAGTTCAGGGTCGCCGTCAGAATCTCTCCAAAGGAAGGCTCTGTTGAGTTTGGCGGTATCAAAGCCATCCTCCGTTTTGGCATCTGCAAAAATAGCTTTCTGAGCGGCTAGACCATCCCAGCGCCGGTCACGATCAGCAACAGGAAGATCAGTAGAACCGATAACAGCTGCAACAAAGCTTTCCTCCTTGAGGCGGATCTTTGCGCCCGCAAATGCAGGGATGTCAACGGCAGTGAGTGCCCGGATGTTGATGCGGGAGAAGACTATCTGATAGTCTTCCGGGTTAGTCTCATCTTGGAGGATCTCAAACTCGGCATCGTCGCCGTCGATCGAGACGCCACCTGCGGCGCCCGTCTTGAGAAGCGTTAGGTATTGAGCTGCTTCCGGGGGGGCATCATCACCCTGAATTATGATGCCTTCGGCGAGGATGGCTCCGTCTTCTCCCCTAAAGATGCGGTCAACTCTGCCAATCGTAACGCTGGCGTTATGACCGTCAGCAGATACCCGTTGAAATTTGAACGGGAAGGGCAAGAGATCTTCGTTCCAGACAACTGCTCCTGCTTGGAAGAGTCTCTTATCCCCGGAGTAGATCCCTTCGTAAGTGATTGGCCCTTCCCATGCTGCGTATTCCTCAGGTAGTACTGGTGCGGGCGCTGGCGTGGGTACTTCAACATCCTCCTCTTCGTGAGTATTGTGTTCGCCTACTAGACGATCTGCAAGAGACCGAAGTTCGGATGCGATCTCTTCCATTTGCTGGAGATGCTCTTCGGGAATGCCCTGACCGTGGGAGTGCAGGCTAGAACTAGCATCGTCCTCGGAGGCGTACAAAGCACGCAACTGATCGGCTGCATCGCTTCTAGTGGCGTGGCAACCCTCTACCTCGTTTGTGCCAATTTTGACGACACAGAACTCATCGCCCCTCTTAGAAATTTCCCAAGGCACAATTAGCCTCCTACCTCGTTGTTATTCTCATCACCCTCGGCTGTTGGGCCTGGAGGCGGTGCAGTTTGCTTGTCTTGACTTCTCTCACCAGGAGTAGAAGGTTGTTCTTCAATATTAACAGACTGATCCCCAGGAGGTCTACCTTCGGGGGCAGCAGTGGGTTCAATGGCTTCGGGCAAATCTATGATGCCCTTCTCTGAAAGAGAATTAATTGCATATGCCTGGAGGGTCGAATTGGTTCGGATTAGATGGAGAAGGATCTGCTCCTCAAGCTCCCTCTTGTCAGGTTTGTCGGCTTCTGTGAGTCCGCTAGTGAGCCGTAGATTTGATCCGTCAGCTTCAAATCGATCATAGAGTGCCTGAGAATCTTCAGATTTATTGGGTCGAACAGCAAGATTTGAGGTATCGAACCAGACCGTGAGTTGGGGAATCTCATTGCGTACGGTCTCCGGGAGCCGCATCTTCTCTAGGGCTGGTCTGAACCACCCAACGGTAAGCGCATTTGCAATGAGTTGCAGCAGAGGCACGGTATGCAAGCGCACCGTAGACTCGTCCGTTTGCCAAGCAGACCACTGAGTAGATTCTGACATTCCAAGCAAGACTTCAGGTGGGACATCCATCCCAAGGGCCAGTCTTCGGAGCGCAACATTCCGCAAGTCCGGCACTTTGTCATCAAATGGGGTTGAGAAAGTGAGGTGCTTGATGGCTTGGATTGCTTCACCTGGGCCTCTGAGCATAATAGGAACCATCGCCGCTGCGCTTTTTCGGTTTTTGATGGCGATGGACATTACTTCTGTGAGATGTTTAATGAAAGGGTCTACCTCGATACCGTCTACTTCTACTTCGTCCGCAGGGAACGTGATATCGTCAGGCAAGAGGAGCAGACCCGCACCTGCCAAACGTGAGATGGCGCTTGCGTGTACGTGCTGATCAAGTAGGTCAATCTCCCGCAGCACGGTGAAAGAAGAGAGGACCGGGCTATCTGCTCGTTCCCAACGGAGGGGATGTGGTCTCCAGATTCGGACTGCGATAGTGCCAGAGGGTAGTGGTTCATCTCGTCCGGATCCTGTGATCTTTCTGTAGTAAATTATGCCTTGGCGTGAATAAAGCTCCTGAGTGCTGTAGACTCGCCATTCATTGAATGGATATGGGGGCATTTTCCCTGGCTCCGGGCCAGCCAGAATCGAGTCGCCTGCAACGGTAAGATGCAACCCGAGCCTATCGAGAATCTCGGATTGACCTTCAAATCCGCCCGCAAACTCCTGTAAAAGCTGTGTTGCCGGGTGCCTAGGACCTACTGGGGAGGGGTTGTAAGGATCTGCGCCAACTCTTCCAACAAAAAGTCTGGCTTGAGAAAGAGAATTAGCAACGTAGCGTGCAATGTAGCGTAATTCGGGGATTGTCTGGTAGAAAAACCAAGCTAAACCATCATCATGCAGTGAATCGCCCTGCAGCATGATGTCAATAGTGCGGTTAGCTTCTCTGGAATCCTGCCCCTGGCGTGGTTTGAGAGGGTATGCGGCAGCTTGAAGGGGGGCTGGAGTGGGAGGCGGTTGAGTGGCAGAACGATTATGCGTTCGCATTGGTTATAGGATAACAGTCTTTAGTCTTCTTCGCCAGGCTCTAGCACATGGAGCAGGGATTGCGCTCCTGAGAGAGCGGCAATGTTGAGGAAAACTGGAACGGAAAGCTGAAAATCTCTGATATAGAGCCAGTAAATAGCGGCAGAAACCCAGACTCCGGTGCAGAATGTGCAGCTGATAAGTTCGTAAAGCTTGTCCGTTACGAGGTTGTGTTTATTGAGAAGATAGAGATGCAGTTTGTGGCGAGTTCCTTCAAACAGTGAATCAAAAACCAAAAAGCGGGTCGTGCGGAAACTAGCGAGAGCGAGCAGAATGAGCGTCGTCAATTCCAACATTTTCTCTTCCTCCTAGGTCTACGCTATAGGCCCGTGAATGCCTGCTGAGAGTTAACTGTGAGATGTCTTGGATGTTGGCTCGGGGATCGTATGGGGGTAGGTCTCGGGCGTTAGCTGCCGTTTGAATTGTAGCAAACTTCTTGCTGGAAAGTGCGTGATTTTCTCCGAAGATGTGTAGGAGGGTGTAGACGGCGCTGTCGAGACGGTCCGGGCTCTCTTTGCTGTCTGGGCCCCAAGTTACCATCTGATCCTCTAGGCTGGCTCGGCAGGTCTGGATGTGACAGATTGGAAGGCCGTTGGTGGGGTGATGAACCCGATGCTGTTCGTAGTTGATGGCGGCCAGTTCTGCCCGTAGGACTTTAGAGGCTCTGGCATGAATAGCATAAAGAATGAAAGAAAATGGGGCTCTATGTTTGTCTTTGAAAGTAATTGTGTATTTAGTGGCCTTAACTGCACCTGCTTTGCTGGCTCGGATCTTCTTTAGATCTCTCGCATCAACAACCTGCACGTCCGGGTGGTCCTGAAGGGCTGTTTTTATATTAGTGAGGACAAACCCCGCTCCCTGGTTCTGCTCAACAATAAGTTCAGGGATTTCCTTGCTGAGAATAAGATTGATAACTGTTGAGACCTGTTCGGGGGGTTTAAAATGCCCTGAATGGTCTTCTAGGAGATAAGCATGGGTTCCGTTTTCTTTGTCTTTGGTAAAGGCGGAAAGGAAGATTCCAGCCTCATCTGAATCATCGGAGGCAGACATTGTGGGGTCGTAGCCAAGAACTAGGTGCAAATCCTGGTCTTCCGGGGGGTCTGCTCTGTCTTGGTCTATAAGTTGGGCGTCAAAAATGGAATCTGGGTTGTCGATAAGAATTTCGGCGAGTACTTCCTGGCGGTAAGTACGAGAAGTTTTAGGGAGACGACTAAGTTCTTCGAGATATCCGGGGGGTAATTGGGTGTTATCAAGGGACGTCATGCGACTAGTAACACAATTTTCGTGATTAGCAATATAATTTACAAGTTTATTATTTCTAGGGGTGCTGGTAACAACAATATGAGGATATTGGCCTGAACGTAGGCTCATTACAATGTTGCTCCAGGTGGTTCCTGCAGCTGTTGGCTCTTTGTCCGCATCCGAACTTTTTGCAGCTTCATCAAACCAGACTATGTGGTTATTGGGGCCACGGAGGTCGTTCGGACGTTCTGATGAATAGGCTTGACAATGAACTTCTCGATAAAAGGGAGTTTTAAAACAGAATTTAAATTCCCCGCTTGTTCTGTTGTTTGAGATTATCAAATCTTGAGGAATAATTGTATCTAGTCCGGTATCTCCTTCAATCATTGTGTTTTTTACGTCTTTGAATGTTTCGGAAACAAGCCCCACTCGGACAATTCTATAAGCGGGGATATTAGGAAGATTTTTGGTGACTTCAAAGATGTGATGTGCTCCGGTGAGCGTTTTCCCAGCACCTCGTCCAGCTAGTAGAAACCATATATAAGGGAGGCATTCTATAGTGCAACGTTTACGATCTACGTGGTTTTTGGTGCAGGGAGCAATTTGATTGGGAAATCTTTTGAGATGCCACAGAAGGACTAGAAGCTCTTCCGGGGGGAGTTGTCGGAGCTTACGATTTAGTTCGTCGTCGGGGTCTGGGAATCCAATTGAAGGCTGCATCGTAGGAATGAGGATACCAGCTTTGAATTACTGAATCAATCAATAATCGATATGGGAATTTGATAAAAATCTTTGTTTATTGTCTATTGAATGCATTTAAGGGCTAAAATTTATATTAATTGGCTGATAGGGCCTGCGCTGATCCAAAAACGCCCCAAATCCCCAACGTGTAACTTAAACTAGTCAACTAGCTCTCAAGTAGACATAATGAGGGATATGGGCCTTGAACCTCATTGATGTGCACTCATACGCAGGTAAGAGCAGAATCCTCACTAATGACAGACAGCCCCGGCTGCTGCTCTCTAGGGCTAGCGCTTGAGAAGTTGAGCGCACTTGTGCATGGTATATCAGGCCTAATGAGTGTGCAGACGCTCTTCCATGCGGCCTAGGGTTATACGGACCTCACAGATCGATGCGTCAATGCGATCTACCTTCACCCACAGATAACCGAATGCCCCTAGGCACACAGCACCTGCAAGAGCTATCAAGGCTTCCATATATCGTCCCTTCTTTCCTCATCTAAGGTATCACTCAATGTGGGCAATGGTCATCCATGCCTAGGACAGAATCCTTGTGTGTTCGATTCAATGGACATTAAAGGGCCTTTCTTGATTGAAATGTGGGGAGGGTTGAAAGTTTGTTGGGATGTGGATAGGCGAATCTTTTACAAATATGTGGGATGCTGATTGTTTTTTAGACTGTGCGAAAAGTGGAGAATCATCCCCACTTATCACGCATGTTGTCCTTGTGTGATCCCCACCTAAGGTGATTCGGATTTACGCAACTAGGATTGTGACACGAATGCAAAGCGTGATGTTTAGGGGGTGCTGGCCTAGGTTGACCGCTCAAAATAAGTGAAGCATGTATGGGTTTAAGCTGGACACCGCCCACCAAAATACTACAAGGATACCCATATCTATCCCGTCCATAAGGCCAAGACAAACAAGAATCAGAATCTCCAATTGTACACACTTGGATGATAAGCCACTCTCCTCGGGACAAAGTGGCTGGCTTACGCTTTGAGATATTCGTAGCTATCCGCTTACACTCAGCAGAACAATAGACCTTCCGTCCCTGTTTAGCCTCAAACGAGGAGCCACATATGGCACAAGCAAGCACCCTGGGAGAGGTGGGATGATAGTTCGTCTTATGACGAAACTGTTCACGACAGTGTTTAGAGCAGAATTTCTTCTGTTTATCCACTCTTGTGAAGGCTACATTACAGTAGAGACAAACTCCATAGTAAGGATTTCCCATTTGAAAGGCCTCTCTTGGCGCCTAAGCCTCCCTGCCGTCCGGCCCGTAATAGGACACCGGAAAGCGGCAGGGAAGGCTTAGGCGGGACTGTGGGGGCTAACGAACCCTAGTGCGGGAGACGATAGCCCGACAGGTTCGGCATTGGCGGCCATACCCTGTTTTCGTTCGATAAGTGTAAGTATTCTCTTCTGTATATTCGTGACCTTGTGGACAATGAGTCTTACGTCGTTCGTGCTGTCTGCCTTTGCGTGATGAGTCTAGTTGATTAAGACTATTCCCACCCATAAACAAATGCGCAGGATTCACACACAAGATATTGTCACAAGTGTGAAGTACCCAAGCACCAGCGGGAATCTCACCATAAGCGATAATCCAAGAAACACGATGGGAAGCAAACTGTCGACCAGACACTTTAAAAGCACCATACCCATCACCACTAGTGGAAGCCTGCCATTCCCAGCACCCTTCGATGCTGGGAATGACAACCTTCGACCAGAAACGATCTACCACAGACTGACTAAACAATCTGCCTACCTCCGATTCAAAAGCAATTGAACAGCACGATTACGTGCCTGAGCCGTTTGACCAGAGAGATTAGCGTCAAACCTAGATTCAACATTACCTTTCCCTCCTCTTTCGTGTTCAAAGTACTCACCAATCGCATTAACACTTCCCCACCCGGTCTGACGATCGACGGTGGGGGATGTCTGCCAAACGGAGATGGCACCCGCCTGATTACGCTCGGAATCGGTCACCTCTTGAATGAGCTTGGTGAACCCCTCCAGGTTGACCTCAGTCTCACGCAGCTGGGTTGCGATATCGGCGAAGGCGGTTCGGTAGGCGTCAACTAGGCCTAGGGTCCGGGCAGCTTCATCAATCTTCTCGCTGGCCGTTGCAGTGTGTCGGCAATTCCAGCTGGAAAGCATCTTCTTAGCAGCGAGATTCATCATGTTTGTACAGGAGAGGCGGATGGGTGTGATCATGGCCGAGATGGCGCTAGAGCCATCGTGGCTATTCTTAAAAAGCAGATACAGGTCGAGTGAGTCGTCAGTACCTGGAACGGTGATCCCCTCCGGAAGCTTCGCCGTGAGAAAGACCTTTGAATCATTCGCATACGAAGCTGCAGCGTCGAATTCGACACCGTAACCCAAAAGGCGATCGGCGAATGAAAATGAATCGGCGTTCTGGAATGGCGCGTAAACCTTACCGACTGAACCGAGAACGGATTCGGTATCCTGGCGGACGGTGAGGAAACGATTCGGGACCTGCCGGACGGTACCGTCCCGAAGAGTTTGGTAAGTGGGCTCAACAGAAACGTGCCAGTCAAGCCCGGCGAGAACCATGGCGTCGTGGGCAGTCGGGGCATCGGAAACGATGCGGGACTTGGGCAGGCCGTAGAAAGGGACGCTACGGGCGGAGAAACCATTGATTGATGCGGTCATTAGATTGCCTTTCGGATTTCCCATGCGGCTAGCGCACGGTCGATGGATTCAAGAATGAGGGTTGTGTTGGCGGTGCTGGGGGGTTGATTCATTTGACAATCTCCTTCGTAAATCGGTCCTTGATGATAAATCGATCAGGATTAGTAGATTTCCGTACGTAGTTGCGGGCCCGTTGCAAATCAGTGAACCGCTGACCCCGCCAATCAGGATACTGCGTATCAATAATCTCATAACGAAGATTCATGATGCGGGCTCACAATCCAAAGCGTTAGTGCCCGCCTCGGCCTGACCGGTCTCAAAGGGATATTCAACGCCCTCTTCGCCGGTTCCGGGGGTCCCATCACTGACGTAACTGCACTGAACGGCATCTTCCGGGCCCTGCAGACTCGGGTCAACGGCACCGTTGATGGTGGGACGCTCGATGACAACGGCATCGATGCTGACAACCTGGACGGGGGGATGGGGGGGGGGTGGGGGAGTGGCCTGGACGGGGGACAGAAGGAGGATGGCATGGATACCGAAGTTAACGATCATTGGATGAGATTACCTTTCGTCTAGACATTCGGAGAATTGGCACGGGGGCCAATCACCGGGTTCGTATGCGGGATAGAGTTGCATTTGGAAGTCAGCGGAACCTGGAGTAGAGGCGGGGACAGTTACTCGGCCGTATAGCTCCGCCCCCAAGCACAAGAGCAGGGATAGGTAGCACAACCAAGCAACAGCAAGGGATTTGTAGCCTTTCGCTTAACGGGAAGGATGTTGTCGCAGAGGAAGAGCATTCGCTGATAGGCCTGCAGCTGGGCGTTGAGGCTTAGCTGGGCCAGAGCAACGCCGTACATGCGCTGTGCGGCCAGGCAGCTCTGAGAGGGGCCTGTAGGGGCGGGAGAGGCGTTTTCGGGGCCGAGAAGGGCTCCGATGACGAACAGGATAGGAAGGGGCAGACAAAGGAGAACCTGGGCCCATCGGGGGAGGCGCATCTCAGAAGGCCTGTCCAGGCTCTAGGCGAGCATCCCGATCGATGACAGGAACGGGAAGGGCGGGAGCGGAGAAGGGACGGTTCGGCTTCTCACCTCGCAGGAGGAGGGAAACGATCCGGGCCAGGGAGTAGTAGGGGAGCAGCATGGTGAACACCTTTCTGTTGGGCTGAATTGTTTCTTCACAACTAGGAGAACCGATTGTTGGCCCCTATCTGTCGAAAATTGACAGATACGAGAGGTTAATCGACTGGCCTAGTAGTGAGGGGGAATCACAGGCCTGTGATTTATTAGGGCGAAAAGAATCCCCCAGGTCCGGAGACCTGGGGGACGCCTACGTTGGTTTCTAAGCGTTTGAATTGCCAAGCAGGAGCCCGGCTAGGGCCCATGCGACCGTAGCCTCTGAGTAGGGCTGTGTGACCGTCTCGCCGATGGCCTGCACATTCACGGGGCGGGACTGCCGGTAACCGTGACCGGAGCAATCCATCCCGTTACAAATACAACCGCTCACCTTCTGGGGAAGGGACCCGATGGCAGCATCGTTGCCGACGGTGTAGGTGCCTCGCTTGTCAATGCCCGGCCGGGGAGTAGTGATGAATTGGTTTCGCCGAATCTCGGAACCTCGCAGGATGCCCGAAGCGGCTGGAATGTCGAATTCGTGAGGGTAGGCGTTCCATGCTGTGATCTTCTGTGTTTTAGGGCGACCACCATTACGAGGAACAGCATCGACGTTCACGGTGCGGGAGAGTGCAACTAGATCATCAAGTCCGAACGGCAACCGTCCCCAGGTAGTGACGGTTTCTTTGATTTGAGCCCGGGAGAGAGGAGTAAGCCCGGATCGGATGGGATGAGTGTCGAAGTCAGCCGGGATGCTGGTCAAGTCGGATGCTTGGGAGTCAAGGTCACGGTGAGCAGCGAGTTCGGAGGCAAGGCGAGGTTCGTGGGTTGAACGGGATTCAAGAGCGAACAGGTCTTGGGTAGTGGTGGAGTGCCAGCGGACAACGGAGGAGAGGAAGTTTGCGGGCAGCATGTTCGTTTCCCTTCGTTCGGCACGGGGGCCCGTGCGCTCTCCCCTTATCGCACGTACAGAAGAGGGGTTGAATCGATATCTGCGGGGGTTGTGAGAAATTCTCTCGACCATTGGTTGAATGGGAGTTGACCTGCGGAAACACAAGGATGTGAGATGAACGGCAGGTGAACGGCGAGAGGGGGGATCGGTGATGAGTATCGGCGATGGTGTTGCTGTGTCGTGGGGGTTACACAGTATCTGCTCATCTGCTACACAAAAGAACAGGTGTTCGTCAAATTTTGACATATCGACGGTTTTATTGCGAAGGTTCGCAGTAAGTGGCGGCGGGCGATCTCACGCTTGTGTCTTTGTGAATTCCGTAGGGACCACACTAAACCTCAGGTGGAGGGTTGGACCCCCTCTATGGAAGGGTCCGTACGACTAACTTCTATGGGGCCGTTCGTACGACTAATCCGTTCTATGGAAAATTCTCATACTGGTAAAAATTTCGCCAGAAAATTCGCTCTATGGAAAAAGTTCGTACTGGTAATCGGTTTTCTACGATTCAATCCACAACATGAGAGTAAGTTTTCCCTAGCTTAATATTACTGATATTAGAATGATATACACCATAATCTCTAGCAATCTGTCTCACAGAATCAAGACGAAGACATCCTCCTCCTGGTCGGCCTGGTGGGAGGGCCGCTAATCGTTGACGAATTTCACGTACTTCGTCGTCAGTGAATTTTCTAGCAGCAGCATGAGCAGAATCAACATTACCTCGATTGCGACTATTCATGTCATCCATGTTGTTTTGAGTGGAACCCCAACGGAGATGGTCTGGATTAACACAAGACCGATTGTCACATGAATGAAGACAAAAATGGTTAGGAGGACGAGGTTTTGGAAACCCAGACAAAATAAGAGAAGCATATGTTGCTCTACCACCAAATCCGCTCATAACTGGATAGCCACCCGAATCGTGGCCGAAAGGCCACAACCAACACTCCAACCGACTTCTATTAACTAGAGCATCTTCAAGCCAAGGCAATAATCCTTTACGACGGTGCAGATCAACTCTTTTCCGAAGCTTAATACCATTTACTCTAAATTGATAATAAATATTATTAGAAGCAGCTCCAATTACTTCAGCAACTTGATGAACAGTTAGCCCTGTTTGATAAAGCTCAAATGCTTTTTGCACATTGAATGACGGTAAACTACTCATTATAACCATCCAGTATTTCCACGAGAATCGACCCAAGCGTAAGAAACTCGACAAGAACAGCCGCTCCACTCTCTTGGATCTTGAGGGTTTTGTCTTGGTCCATTAACTACACCGCCTTTAAACTGCCACCTTCCATTGGAGGTGACGCTCCCATTTAATATAGCATGTCTGGAGCCTGGTCCGCTCGTTTCCCAACGCCGTTGCCCGGTAAAGAACCCGGCCTCTTCTAATCTGGTAGCGACACCTCGCTCTAAATTATCACCCGCTATCCTAGCCACATCCCTAAGTACGAGCCCCTGATGAGTGGCTCCACCCCAGCGAGAAAACTCTCCAGCTGAAAAGGATGACTGCATTGAACGGTGCAGGTCACGGGTGTTGGCGAAAGCAGCCTCTATAGCTCGATCAATACTGGCAGGTGTTCCTGAGACGCCAACTGGGATGCCCCTAGCCTCCAGCCAAGGGATGTATTCGGTGCGGAGCCAATCTCGTATGGTGGGACCATAAACCACTTCAAGTTGGCGTCGGAACTGGGCGAAGGTTGTGCCGTCCCAATCATCCGGGTTGAGATCTGAAGCTAGATTAGCGAGAAGGAGCCCCATGAGTAGCCAGCGGCCTAGATTCGATTCCTCTTCGTCCGGGCTCTGGTGTGTGGGTTCTAAATCCTCGGTGTAGCTCATAGTTACCCCCACTGTTCGGCCATGGCGTCGGCAATGCCTTGGTAGGTTCTCGATCTCTCTTTCCAGCGTCTCGGCCCTGGTGCCATGTGATGTACTTTAGCCTCTCGTCCTTCGACAATCTGAGTTGGTTGAAGCAAAGGGAGGTTTTTCAGCCAAAGACAAGTAGCCTTCGTTTCACCATGCCCGAACTGCCAAGGCTGGATGATTTGATCAGGTTTACGGATTTTCGTGGAGATGATAGAAATAGGATTTTCTAGAGCGATGTAGGGAATATCAGTTTTTAATAACAGACGCACAAAATCTAGGGCCTCTTGCTGCTCCTTCTCTTTATCTTTGAACCACCGAGCACCACTAACAGCGAGGTGAGTACAAGGAGGGTGGGCAATCATCAGCTCCCAATCAGCTGGAATTAAATCTCGCACATCCCCTTCGTAATGGTACCCGTCTGTCTCCGAAGGCAATAAATCACAAGACATCGCAAAATGTCCACGAGCAGTGAAAGAATCCCGCACTCGTCCAGAGAACTCACAAGCTACTAAAACTCTCATTTGGCAGCCGCTCCTAATGTTGGTGCGTAAGAATAAGCTCAGTGTGTAGGCCCAATTGCCGTTCGATAGCGCCCAGCTTCGCATCAATCTTATCCAGACGAATATGAACTGTTTCTAGGTCAGAGGAGAGTGCCGACCTAAATTCTCTAACTAATCGTTTAATATCTTCGTCACTCATGATCGTCCTTTTTAATGAATTCCTCTAGGTCTTCGACACGAATAACCCATTCACGTTCATCCAGTCGAAGACAATAGGTACACGCATGGGAAACGGATTCAATGAAATCTTCAAGATCTACCCTGGAAATCCATTCACGGCGCCTCACGTCACAAAACCGTCGGACTGTTCGGGTTCAAACGGAACAGGACCATCGCTGGTGAGCAGCACGGCCCCGGTCTTGCTAACCGCCTCGTTGGCGTCGAGAAGTGCCCCGAAGGCAGCCTGCACCACGGCCCCTCGCTCAGGACTGGCCTTCATGCACGGGAAACAGGTCCACGATCCACCAGGCCCATAGGGGCGGATGTCATCGGCTGTTCCGCAGTAATGGCAAACGACAGTCTCGGCGTTCTGTGTCATTTGGGGGCAACCCCCCTTAACTGTTCAATCAACCAAGGTAGAGCAGAAAACGAAACATATAATTCTTCACCAACAGAACCAACTAAAACAATGCCTTCTGGTAAATAGTAGGCTTTGTAGTCTTGATTCTGTTCATCAAAGATATTCATTTAGCAACAACTCCTATCCGGGCACTACACATCATGCCCCCCACTTCTCCTGCTCGCCAATGTGGCTTGATTGCGATTAGCCACTGCCCTTTGGTGTTGAGTCTTGGATTTCCATAACTTGTAGCTGTTGCGTGACATGAGCCACAAATTACCTTTTTACTGCGATCATATGTGTTATCGGCCATTTCCTTCCCTTTTATTAAACTGCTCAAGAATTGATTCTCGGAGGCCTTGAATGTCTACTGAGTCTATAACTCCATCTTCATCTAGGGAAACGTGTTGAGCGGCCACTTTTGGTATTTGTCTAGCACCTAAAAGATCGGAAGCTCGTAATCTAGCATTGATGTCTTGTTCTGGATCTCGCATGATTTCAAGCCAAAATTTCACAACTTCTGGAGTAGCTATATCTAGGGCCATTTTGGCTATTTTCTTAGCCTTTTCAGGTTCTCCTTGGGGTGTGTCATGAATAGACAAAATTATAGCCATCTCTTCCTCAGTTCGTTTACCATACGTCGGTTCCATGCTCATGACATCTCCAAGAGCTTCCGATGACATCTACGATGACATCTAAAAAGTGCCTCTGACCTGCGCAATGACATCTGATGACATTAATGACATCACTTTCTATAGTAGCTCTATGCGAGAGCTATGACTAGGGTAAGTTACAGTCCCCTCACATAGATATACTAAATTAGATGTCATCAGTTGTCATGATGTCATTTTAGCTGGTCAGCGCTATGACATCAAACATTTGTTCCCATCCCCAATGACATCTCCACATGTCACAGCCCCCCAAACATTAAAGCACCTTCTCGTACTCCGCCTGGCCCCCAACCTCGCTTAGATGCATTACGACGAGGTTCCAGCCCGGATTGTCTAAGCCACCGACCCATCCTTTTTATAGGTGGAACATCTTTATACCCTTGTTGGGCCATCCAAAAGACTAATGCCATGTGGATCTGCTCCGAACTATTAAAATCGGTTGGAGCATCTTTGTATTCTGGTGTGTATTTTTCCCAATCCCAACAATCCACAACAAACTCTTCAATTGGGTGGCGTTGATCCTCTCTAGCTTCGCCAACAATATCAGCTACTAATTGAGGCATGGACCCCCAAACTCGTTCACCGTCCAACCACCGCTGTGCTCCTTCGACAATCCAACCAAGCACAGAAGAAGCAACACCCGGATCCCTGAACTGTTCCTTTAAATCTACCGAACCAAAACTTTCTGGGACCAAAACCTGCTCAAAAGGCACGATAACTAACCGAGCCCAAGCAGCAGCATCCGAACCAAAAAATGGAATGTGATTGGTAGGGATTAAAAGAGTACCAACAGGAGAATAAGCAAAGGGTTTGCCACGAATCATCCGTACGGTTACTGTGTCCCCACCTGTGATTCGTTTAATCAACGCTACGTTGATTTTTTGGTTTTCATCAAACTCCGAAGCAACAATCAATCGTGCCCCTGGAAGCTGTGCTAATCCGTACGTATCTTTCGCATTCACCAAAAACTGATCAGTAGCCATTGAAATTGAGTACTCACCAAGTGCCGCCTCAACTGCAGTGACAAAAATACTTTTACCAGTTCCTGGTGGCCCCAGAAGAAAACAGATCAGCCTCTCATCTACACCAGCAACAGCTGCATATCCCACAATTAATTGTAGATACCGACGCAGCCCTTCGTCTGGAACTACAAACTTTAAAAAATTTTCCCAAAGCCCTCCTTGCCACGCTGTCCCCTTAAATTCTGCTCCACAGCGCTTCGTACATCGGAACTCGGGATTTTTACCAAGATCTCCTCCTGTTGCGAGATCAATAACCCCGGACAATGAGTTTAACAGAGCCCGTCCAGGGTCCATTTCAGCCATAGAACAGGCAACCCTAGGGTCTGAGCCAGCATGTTTGAGAGTTCCAGTAAGATGCCCAGCCCCAGCAGAAATCTTTCCCCACTGCATTAAAGCTCGTCCTCTTTGGGTGAGTAACTCTTGTTGAGCAGGATCAGTTTCTAGTTCAGCTTGACGTAGAAGAACTATCCCATCTGCGTAGATGTCCTCAACAACCGTTTTACCCCACTCAAAAACTTCAAATTCATCCAACCGCCAAACACCAAGATCCTCGTTCCATTCCGCCCAGCAACCAGCATCTCGCATGAAGAGGACAAGTTTTTCAAACTTATCTACAAATCGCCGCCCATTAGATATGTGATCTTCCCGATAGGTCATCTGTTTGCACGGGCCTTATCAACTGCTATCTTCATCATTTATCCCACCTTAAATGCCCGACAACCCGTTCAGCCTCAGCAGCAGCCTTCATCCGGTACCGTTCAGCCCGCTCTACTGCATACTCCGCCTTCTTCCTGCACGTTTCCGCCGAGAGCGCAGGAACACAACACTCAGCTCCAAAACGCTCGCATAAAGCAACAACCGAAGCCACAGAGGCGCCCCGAATAGCGTTATACCAAGCAAGACCAGCAACCACATTCTTTCGCCCATCTGCATACGGCGCACCACTCCAGGCATCCTCTTCAGAAATCTCCACCAACTCCCCAATACCGAACGAACCAGCCGGTCCAACCGACACAACACTCTCTCGCAAGAAGGCACGCCCGAATTTCTCAGGCAACTCAATTGGCCCACCCTCTCCTGGTTCTTCGATCAACTCATAATTTCGCCCTGGACAGTCTGGCCGTCTAGCCCCACAAAAGAGGGTAAAATGACCGTTTCCTCTAAGTTGGACTTCCCATCCTTCTCCACAAACCTTAGCCTGACGAAAGTCTGTGCCCAATCCCCATTTAGGCCACCTGAACACCGAATGCAGCCCCCCGGATCGTCCCGGTGTTGAGTAAGTGCATGACCCCCCAGGCCAGCCCTCACGAGCACAGAATGCTCGAAACCATTCGATTCCTTCGGATCCATCAACATCAAACAAGATGAATGAACCCACTCCACCAACAATTCCAGGCCAACACCAAGGTCTTTCTGCCCACCATCGTTCAAGTTGATCGACATCCTTTGTAGCGTTAACGACCCAGTTTCCGGCCAGAGGAACTTTTTCACCATCTCGACTGCAAAACGCCGGAACAACCTTAGCCCCCCACTCCACCAGCTTCTTGGCGACGACGAGCCCTCCAGGCTCTTCTTTGATTCCTTCGACAGATACGACATTTTCTTTCATTGCGGTACCACCATGTATTTGATTCATCGAATATATGCCCGTTTTTGCAGTGGGTACTGGCTCGTTTGTAGTGGCGCTCACCTGATGAGAATCTTCCTTTGACGACACAATCAGCCATGTTGTCTTTGTATGTACCAAGCCATAGATGATCAGGATTCACACAATGCCGAATATCACATTTGTGTAAAACCAGTAACCCATCTGGGATATCTCCTTTGAAAAATCGCCAAGCCATACGATGAGCTGTCTCCATTTTTCCTTCAATTTTGACTTTGCCATACCCCCAGACACTTTTTGATCCTGTCCAGAGCCAACATCCGTTCTCATCAATCTGATATTTTTGCAAAAATCTTTCCAGTGGAGTCATGAATCTATGGTATCCTAACTCCAACATGGATGCAACTCAGCAGGGGTGGAAACCTCGATGATACTCCTCCCCAGCCCCCCACCGCCACCCACCACCCACCTGTGTCAAATTTCGACAGATACAGCACAGGAATCGGTTCCCCTACTTATGAAGACCTACAACCCGAAAGGAGCCAACCATGAACATCACATCCATCCAGATCGGGCTCGACACCCCCGAAGACATCCGCCCCCACCCTACGCTCAACATGATCCACATCGGATCCACAGCCTTGGTCATCCTCAACTCAGACGCCGCCCGAGCCCTTGCCGTTCACCTATTGAACATCCGGGAGCGGATGGTTGCCCCGCAGTTCACCTCCCACCCCTTCTACCACAAAGATCACGTTGCTCAAACAGGAGAAGATTGGTAATGGGCCTCTTGCACGGTTGGGACGTTGATGGAAGACAGTTTTCCGATCAACGCTCCCTCTCAATGACAACTACCGCCCCACCAGCAGATTACCGCTGGACAACCGCCATAGCCGCCAGCTACAGTAACAACCCGCCCCTCAACCCAGCCGCCCACGAAGTTTGGAAGGCACTCCGGTTGGAGTACCTAGCACAGTTCACCCTTACTATCATTGAAGACAAGACCCACCGGTACTGGTTCTGGAGAGACAAGAGCCAAAAAACGCACTGGTGGGAAAGACGCCTTCTCTCCGCCCCCCTACCCACTACGCCTGGCCTGTGGCCAGCCGACAATTAAGGAAAATTAATGGAAACCATAGATCAAAACGAATCAATCCAACAGGACGCCCAAGAATTCGGCCTTTGTGTTAAGCAGGGTGGCTGGAGGATGGGGCTGCTAGTTGCCCGGAACGTAGAGTTAGGAACAGCAGGACGTCCAAAAATCGGTGAAGATTCACCGATTAAGGTGAGTCTCAGTTCCTTTGCCGAGCAAGCTGGTATCGACAAAAACACTGTCAAGAAGTACCTCGACGCCTGGAACCGAGCAGCCGACAAGGGCTTGGTTCAACCGTCTAGCCTGCTTTCTCCTGGAGAGGAGCCTGAATATCTGGACACAGATAAACTGCCCTCTTGGAATGCCATCTACACACCTAGAAAGAAGAAAACTACGAAAACTGAAATTGAAACCGAAACTACTGAGACTGAAACTCCTAGCGACGACAACGCATCCTGTGTAAACTCACAGGTACCTCCTCGACAGGGTTTTGTCAGGGATGCAAATGATCGTCTGCGTGAGGGGCTTTCCCTTATGCAACATCTTAGTGAAGACACCCACAGCCTTATTGCCGAAGATATTCAGGAAACCGAACGCTTGATCGCAGAGATTAAAGCGAATTTGAAAGTTGGTCTATAAAAATGCAGTGGTCAGATGAAACCCTAGCTAACAATGTGCCCATTGTTGATGCTGTTAAGCCGATTGAATTCAAAGTACGACCTCGTGACATCAAGGGCGCAGTTACTCGTAATCCTGAGGAATGTGTGGCGGCTCGTGGCGTCAGACGAGTTCTGAACGGAAATGTTAAGGCTGTAAAGATTGGTGCCAGTGTTGCTTACGTTCATCGTGGGGCACACATTGAGCGTTACGTAATTTCTCGGGAAACTAAGGCACTGATCAAGGCCTATGATGCAGCAGGTTTTTACCCGTCCGGCGTTATCGTCAAGCTTCTGCCCGCCCCAGCCAGTATGAAGATGGGCGTGAGAAAGGATCGTCCTAATGGCAACAGAGGTAACGGCAAGTCGAACATGCGTTCTGCCAATACCCCTTGGCTGCGCCACATCGAACAAGCGGTGGTAAGCTGATATGTACGTTGTCCAGTACTCTGAGGGTTCGGTTGCCTTCCCAGTCGAGGGCCTCGATCACGCCTTACTTCACGCTTACAATAAGGAACGTGCCGACTACCTCCTCACCCAGTCCCTCCGACTAGCCACCGCCCACGCCACCCGGCTACGCTCAGAGGGCCACCAGAACGTACTGGTCCTCCGAGCAGGCCGCCAGTCCACCACCAAAGGTTGGCTCCACCGTTCATTCAAGGGCCAAAGAATCACCAGAAACCCTACAGGCGAGGTAGTCACGCACGATGAGGCCTGGATCATCCCCCACGGCTACGTAGACCCCGAAGCCGACAAGCACGGCCCTCAGGTAACTCCAAGGCCCTCTAACCACTTCAAACGTACTAATCAAGAAAAGATTGATTGGTACAATACCCATAAATCTACTATCAAGACATCCTTGTGGATGTAAGGAGGAAAAATGATCAGTTGGTCAGATATTGAGGCGGAATGCACAGAGTTTCGTCAGGGGCTCGTCTCTGTGTATCGGAAATATGAAGGCATGGATACTGATGAGCGCACGGCCCAGGACCATGTTGTCAAGGTCACAGCTAGGAGTTTTGCTCGTCATATGGGCATCGCTGAGTCTACTTTTGGTGAGTGGGTTCGCAAGTCCGAGGGAGCGGCGGCCAGCCGCTCGGAGCGAGCAGGTAGCTGGACTGACCGTGAGAAGAAGGCTGCCGCCGAGGCCACAGCCAAGGCTGAAGCAGCTGCTCAGAAGCGTCTAGATGCCGCTCTGGCTGCCCAAGCTAAGGCCACTGCTCAGAAGGAGCGGGAGGCTAACCTGAAGCACCAGCAAGAGCTTGAGGCTGAGCGTAAGCGGGTAGCGAAGGAAGAGGCTGCGAAGAACGTTGTCAAGCTACAGGATGTCGAGGCTAAGCTTCGTGCAGAGATCAAGGCCGAACTCCCCACTCCAGAGGTTCTAGCTGAGATGGCGAAGCGGGCCCTCACCTCCTCAGACCCGGACATCGTCTCCCGAATGGCAGAAGCGTACGGCAAGCACCGTGTCGAGCAGGACGCCCGCAACCAGCAGGACGCCCGTGCCCGGCAGGCTGCCTCCAGAGCCCGTCAAGCTGAGCAAGACGCCAACAACGCTGCCCGGAGGGCTAGCCAGGAGTACGAGGACAGCGCTCTCAAGCTTTTCCTTGACGCCTACGCCGTCCTGGTAGACACTAACCACCTACTCTCCCGAAAGCCCATCACCTTCTCCAACGTTGTTGCCTCAGGGCTCACCGCTGGAGAGGTGGAGGACCGGGTGGAGGAGGCTATCGAGTTCATCAAGAGGGTTGAAGCTTCCGTACTGGATGCGACAATGGAAAACGTTCAATCCAGCTAGATTGTTGCCGGTGCAGCACGCTGAGACCATGCGGGGTTCGATGGCGGCGGCCGACCTGCTGGCGAACTACACCCCCGCCTCGGGCCAGACCTGGGATGAGGAAGAACGGCACATCCTCAGTAGAGAGTGCCTCTGCTGCGGCAGGGTCGGTCATCACCAGCAGAAGCTTGAAGCCTTCCTCGCTGAGAATGGCTTGGATCAAGGCGTCTACCTCGGCGAGGGAAAGGTGAAGGACGGGCACCACCGGGTGATCGCTGCCCACCGGCTCGGGATCGAGCGTATTCCCTTGGAGTCGAGGTCCGACGCCAAAGCGAGGTACGTGCGGGACCATGGCCATGTCTCCTGGGATGACAGGGTGTGTGGCGACCGCCCCGCACACTTTGAAGGTTCTGTACCCGAAAACGAAAACAAGGAGGAGGTTGAATGACCACATTTCTAGTTACCCTAGAAATTATTGTTGAAGAGGAAGAAGACGTGTTAATGTCTGAAGTCGAAACTGCCATGCACAAAATGATTCGTGCAGTTAAGACAGGCATCAACGTCTCCGATTATGGCTTAGATGTGGATTACCTTGAGTAATTAGGCTCAGAAAGGAAAGCTAATGGGAATGTTACACGGTTAAACCTATATTAAATTTAAAAATAAATCATCTCTCCACCAAAAATCCTTGAAAGGAATTGAAGTGAAGAAGTTCGTTTCCATTACCGTCCTGTCCTTGTCTTCGATCCTTCTAACCAGTGCCTGCACCAATGAGACTAGCACTCAGAGTCCTAGTTCCCAGACCCCTAGTTCCCAGACCCCTAGTTCCGGTCCCACTGCCGCCCAGTGTTCCGAGAAGGCTGGCAAGTTTGCTGATCTTCTCGGGGAGTATGCTGAGGCTGTGGAATACGTGACTACTCAAGCTGGTGTGGATGCTGCTATTGCCACCGGACGTGAGGCCGTGAATACTGGTAGGCTGTTGCTTAATACTTGTGGTAAATTTGCCCCGGCTCAGGCGGCCCAGGCTGCTAGCACCTTGGACGAGCTTGAGGACTCTCTGGACACTCTTGAGTCCCTAAACCTTTAATCACCAGAGGCTGGTGGTCCCCTAACGTGGGTGCAGGAGACTAGTCTCCTGCACCCATTCAGAATTAGTTTCTGTCGGTTCTGTGCACTAAGTATGAGGAGAAACTATTTTTCTCTGAACCCTTTTCCCGATCCATAGAAGGATTTAACTTAACGAAAGGAAAGAAATGAAACCTTCGGAACTGACTGTTGAAGTTGTTCGTGCGGAACTTTCCTCCCTGATCACTCGATACCCGGATCGCCGGGGAAGAATAGTGATTGACGGTGGATTGGATGAGGAGGATACATGCGTGTATTACACGGACGATAAGGGTGTCCATGTCGATTTCGACCACTTTAACATTGAGGACGAGGAGCCACTGCTTGTGACTCCTGTCTGCATTGTCGGTCAGTGGATTGAAGACTTCCACCCGGAGTTCAAGGAGAATGACCTTATTAGGTCACTTCTGTTTCGTAATGCAACTCTCAGGTCTTGTAGTTACAAACGTGAGACTAACCCGTTCAGTGTGGCTGTTTGTGAGCTTCTCGCCACTGCTCAGGATATCCAGGATATTGATGACACGACTTGGAAGGATATTGAGCTTGTCCTTGTTAACCGGGGCTCTTGGGAGAGTATAATGGAATCGTTAGAAACTTGTTACGGTTGTCTGTGTTCCTTTTCAGAAGAAGAGTGGGATCAACGCCATTCCGATGCTAACGGGGAAGATGTTCACGAAGAGTGTTGCGACATTTGTCATGGCGATGATACGGAGCATCGCATAGCAGCCATGAGCACCATATAATACCGGGTAAAGAGCAAAACCTGTCGCTTAGTAACAAGTTCTCCGAGGCGGCATCCTGGAGACCGTTCCCTGATCGGATAACAGGGCGGCTGGGTGCTAGCCGGGCCAGTACCGCTCAAGCCTCTCCGAGCCTAGCAGAGAGGAAAAACGTCATCGAATGTCCCGTGGCGTGCAGTGTGCAGGGAAGCCTAGTACCATCGGTGAAGACCGGATTGGATGCAGGCCGTTCCGGCACTGCGCTGTCCCCCCTCCAGGGTGCTTGACAGGTAGCTCCTGTACTCCACCCTGGAGGGAACAGCATTAAGGGCTGAAAATTTTTGTAATTAGGAAGAAGGCGAAACCCGAAATGCAGGTAAAGGTCGAAATTCAAGGCCAAAGAATTTTCATAGAGTCTGGAATGCAAGACCGAGAGGGCGTTAAATCAATCCCCGGTAGTAGATGGAATTCTGAGGTTAAGAAATGGCACACCCCCCTCTCATGGTCCGCTTGTCGCCAACTCCGAGCCGTGTTCGGAGACCGGTTGGAAATAGGACCGGAACTTTGGAAATGGGCGAAGAGTGAACTCGACCTCCGGGTGGCTCCCTCCTTGGCTCTCCGCAACGAGTTGTCAATCCAAGATCCGGGGGGCCTCCCACACGGGTTGTACAACTTTCAAGAAGTTGGGGCACTTTTCCTCATTACCGCAAAGCAAGCACTCTGCGCCGATGAGATGGGATCAGGCAAGACAATTCAAGTAATCGCTGCAGCTAAAGCAGTCAATGAACTTCCTATGCTAGTAATTGCCCCGAATAGTTGTAAACGCTCATGGGCGAGGGAGGTGGAGAAGTGGTGGCCGGGCATCCCTGTCTATGTTGTTGATGGAACAGCCCCAAAGCGCCAGAAGATTCTCGCTGAAGCAGGAGACAACCCTGGGGTCGTCATAATCAACTACGAGAGCGTCCGTCTTCACTCAAGGCTCGCTCCATATGGAAGCATTGCTTTAACAGATGCGGAGAAGACTCCGAAGGAATTGAACTTTATTCCATGGAAAATTGTAATAAGCGACGAGAGTCACAAATTGTCTTCCCCCCGTACTAAATGGACAAGAGCAGTGTGGGCTGTAGGACATGGCCCTTCAGTGCGATTTAGATGGGCTTTAACTGGCACCCCCCTAACTAATGCCCCCGATACACTTTTTCCTATCTTGCATTTTTTAAATCCTCAAGAGTGGCCCTCCAAAACTCAATTCATTTCCCGCTACTGTTTGACAGGATTCAATCCATTTGGTGGATTGGATGTCTTTGGAATCAGACCAGAGATGCAGACCGAATTTGAAGATATCTTCCATCCCCGCTTCCGACGTTGCGTGAAAGAAGCTATCCTCCCCCAGTTGCCTCCCATCATCTATGAGCGCCGTGACGTGCAGATGAACCCCAAGCAAGCCAAAGCATATAACACGATGGCGGAGAGTTTGTGGGCCACTACTGACGACGGCTCAATGGTGATTGCCTCATCGGCTTTGGCTCAGCTCACACGCATGGTACAATTTGCTTCGTCCTATGCAGAACTCACTGAGGATGGAGTAAGATTGTCCGATCCCTCTTGCAAGCTTGATGCTCTTATGGAAGACTTGGCGGACTTTAACGAGCCGGTGGTGGTCTTTGCCCAGTCCCGGCAGCTTATTGAGATGGCGGCTAACCGCCTTGAAAAAGCGGACATCTCTTACTCGATTATCAAGGGCGGTCAAACAACAGATGTCAGACAAAATCAAATTGATTCTTTCCAAGAAGCCAAGGTAGATGTTTGTTTAGTGGTCATCAGCGCAGGAGGCGTGGGAGTTACATTAAATAGAGCCCGCATAGGAATTTTTCTTCAGCGTTCATTTTCAAACGTGGACCAGCAGCAGGCTATCGGACGCATTCATAGAATTGGTAGCGAACATCACGAGTCAGTTGTAGTTATTGACTATGTGACTGAAAATTCTATAGAATCTGCTCAACTTGAGATTCTTGCTGGAAAAGCAGAAATGTTAGAAGAAGTTGTCAAAGATAAAGTCGCTCTTAAAAGGTTATTATATGCCAGGTAAAAAATTAGAAGATCGCCCAAGCAATTTTCGTGGGCCCTATGCTGGTTGCTGGGAATGGACTGGATATAAAGTCCCATTTGGATATGGGCGAGTTTCATTTAATGGAAAATTACAATCAGTTCATAGATTAGTTTGGGAAGCTATTAATGGACCAATTCCAGAAGGTCTATGGGTTCTCCATCATTGTGACAATCCGCCTTGTTTTCGCCCCGATCATCTTTTCTTGGGCACTCCAGCCGATAATTGTAGAGATGCTCTAAATAAAGGTCGATTTAAATCTGCACGGGTCGGAACGGATCACGGTATGTCCAAACTTTCGGATGAGGAAGTCTTAGCAATACGAAAGTTGTATGCAACTGGCACATTTTTTCAAAAGGATTTAGCTGAAATGTTTGATGTAAGTAGGGCATTAATTTCAATGATTGTCACTGGGAGAAACTGGAAACATATATGAAGAAGAAAGGACCCTATGAGCCGAATAGAAGAATTGGAAGCTGAGGTTGAAAAGCTTAAGCAGATGATTTCCTCCCTAGAAGCTTGGTTAGCCTTTGAGAGAGCCCGGACCCTTAGTTCTGTTGACCGAAGAGTTGATCTGTGACCAAGGACAACCATCATTTGCGCCAGGCTCTCGCTCTAGCAGGCGAGAGCCGTGAAAGATTCCGTCATGGTGCAATAGTCATCAAGAATGGGAAGACTCTAGGACGTGCGGTCAACCTTACGAAGAACTCCCCCACCGTCGCAGGTGTCCCCCTCGCCCTTGTCTCAGTCCATGCGGAAGCACGAGCGCTTCGCCGGGCGGGATACCCTCGACGGGCCACTGTCTATGTCGCTAGAGTAGGACGAATGGAAGAAGAGCCTCGACCTTCGCAGCCCTGCCTCTCTTGCGCCCAGCTTTTGGAGCAACTAGACTGCCGTGTGGTTCACACATAGATTCCTTAGGAAGCGGAGAAAACGGAAGATGGAACAGAGACAGATGCAGGCTTGGAGAGAGGTTGTCCTTCTCTCGCTCACCGTACACGGGCGCCAAGCCCTAGCGGATAGGATGGAGGACCCAGACATCGACCCCTACCTGCGGCACTCTTACAAGATGCTCGTTACAACAGCCCCCGTCTCGTACAAAGCGGCCTGGAACTGATGAGTGAAGAAGATCCCCTCATTACTCCTGAAGAATTTGAGGAGTTGACGAAGAACTTGGACATGCTCGTGGCAATCGTGGCGGGCTATCACAATAAGCTGATGGAAGCCGGATTCCAAGAGCATGCAGCTACTCATATGACCCTTGAGTTCCATTGGGTTTTGATGAGGAAACAGCTTATGGGAGGATTTGATGACTGAAATGGGGCAGATAATACCATTTACGGGTAGCCCCAGTAATTTATGGGAAAAGGAAATGAAGCTAGTTAAATCAGTCCCTACATTACAAATCAGTAATAGTGAAATTCAAACTTGGAAAGATTGTCGCAGACGCTGGTGGCTCCAATATTTTAGAGGGTTAAAAGCACCAGAAAAAACTACTGGTGCCCTCGCTCTAGGAACTAATATTCACTCTTCACTAGCTTCGTATTATTCTCCTAGCGGTTCTAAGGGGTTAGCTTTAGGTGTCCTTACATCAATTTATGAAGAAGTTAGAAAGAATACTCCTAATGATCTAACAGCTGTGGATAAAGATCATAAGATGGCTCGCACTATGTTAGAGGGCTACTTTGATTGGATAGAAGAAACAGGAATTGATTCAGACTTTGAGATCATCGAAGCTGAATCTGAAATTGAGCATACTTTACATATTAGTGGGACAGATGTAACTATCCTGGGTAAGCGAGACGCTATTGGTATTGACAAATTAGAACGTTTCTTTTTCCTAGACCACAAGTCGTGTCAGAGTCTCATTGATCCGTTGCTTGATCTGAACGAGCAGCTTTTCACTTATGCTCTTCTTTATCGGCTTAATAATCCAGATAAGATGCCGTCATATGCAATGTGGAATCTTCTCAGAAAAACACTTCGCACTGCTAAAGCAACACCACCTTTTTATGCGAGGGAAAGCGTCGAAGTTTCAGATAAAATGCTAAGGAACTTCTACATAAGGCTGACCGGGACGATCTCTGATATCATCCAAGCCAGAGACGAGTTAAACCGGAACACAGACCACAGGGCTGTTTGTTACCCTCGACCCAGTTCTCGGTGCTCTTGGGGTTGCGACTTTCGCACCGCATGCCCGATGTTTGATATGGATGACTACGCTGAGGAGTTTCTCACAAATAACTTCAGGGTATCTAATCCATACGAAAGATATGCAGAATCTAGATCTGATCTCGACAGCATTTGAAAGGGAAAAATGATCTTCGGTATAACCCAAGCTGACTTAGATGCCCTCACAGCCGTCATGCCCACAGTCAAGCACAGCCAGCTTTGTCAGATGGTTGACGGGCACACCGGACAGGTTATGATGAAAGACCTCAACGTGGTGGAGGCGGGCTACATCCTCGATTGCCCGTCACCAGACCACGATGCAGTGCGAATGTTATGGAAAGAGGAAGTATGAGCGAATGTGGAATTTCATTCCTCCTACATGGAGCCTCAAAAAGCGGGAAGGGGCTGCCTTATTCAACACCTACTCTTACTCCGACCGGGTGGCAAGATTTTGGTTCGCTATCAATAGGTGATGAGGTTATCGGATCGGACGGACATCCAACAATTGTTTTAGCTATTTTTGAACGAGGCCCCCAAGAATGTTATCGGATTGAATTTGATGATGGTGAATCCATCATCACTGATTCTAGTCACTTATGGAGGACTCGCAGGCGCAACACTGATCGATGGGCCATTCTATCTACTGAAGATATTTATCGTCAGATCGGTGTATCTACTGGACCAGTTGGTGAGCCCCTATACATACCAACTGTCGCTTGGCAGGGAATTAAATCAGACAATCCGTTGCCGGTTGAGCCATATCTTCTGGGGCTAATGCTTGGTGATGGATCATTTAGAAGTTCAACCCCTAGGCTTACTTGCGCAGACCCTGAAATTTGTATTGAAGCACCAGAAGGAACAACAGTCCGTCATACTGGTATTGAATTCTTTTTTGTAAACAAGAAGAATGAAAAAAATCCACTCACCGAAGCTTTGAGATCCCTAGATCTTTGGGGGCTGTACTCACACGAGAAATTCATTCCGAAAATATACCTTAAAGCCCCTATTGCAGACCGGGTTGCCCTTCTTCAAGGCATTATGGATTCTGATGGGTTTAATGACGGGAAAATGCTGAATTTTGTGACGACTAGCCTCCAGCTGTGCAAAGATTTTAGAGAATTGATCTGGTCAGTAGGAGGCTGCACAAAGAAAATAACAGATAGATCGCCTACCTATACATATAAGAAAGAACGCAAGATGGGTAAACGAGCTTACAGAACAGCTCTACGTTTGCCTATTGATATGGTGGCCTTCCGAGGGTCTCGTCGTCATTACTACGAAGATCGGAATAGAATCCGTCATCCTCTTAGGAGGATTGCTTCGGTGGCGCCATCCGCCCAGCAACCAACTCGTTGTATTGCAGTTGCTAATTTTGATGGTTTATTTGTCGTGGATAAATTTATAGTCACTCATAACACAACTCTTGCTGATTCAGCACCGGGACCTCGTCTTCTTTTAGATTCAGAAGGCAATTCACGGTTTTTGAAATCTAAGAAAATCTCTTGGGTACCAACTGTGCCTCCCCCGGAGTATGACGGTTCTTGGGAAACGTGCGTGACCTACGTAAGAGATTTCAGTTCTCTGAGTCAGGCATATGCTTGGTTGGCAGCCGGAAAACACTCATTTCGTTCGGTCATCATCGATTCAATCTCTGAGGCCCAGCAACGTTGTATTGATGCAATAGCTGGCGATGAGCAGTTAAAGCTGCAGCAGTGGGGGGAAGTTTATCGAAAAGTTGCCCAACTTGTTAGGCAGTATAGAGATTTACTAACCCACCCGACAGTGCCGCTGGATGCAGTGATTCTAACGGCGATGACAAAACAGAACCAAGACGGCAAATGGTACCCATATGTTCAAGGTCAGCTAGCAACTGCGCTTCCTTACTACATCGATACGATAGGCTTCCTTAAGGCACAGATTAGCGATGAGGGAGAGTTCACAAATTTCCTATTAACTAAGCCCCACGCTCAATATGAGGCAGGTGATAGATCAGGTGTCTTCCCTACGATCATCACTAACCCTCGACTAGATGACATGGTCAACATGATTTGTAACCCTGAACAAGAAAGCAGGTAATTACGTGACAAGTAGCACGTTTGGTGATCTCATGAAGAAGGCCGCTGAGTCTGGTGCAACTTTTGAGGTTCTGGAAGCTAATACATATACCGCTAAGGTTATCGAATCAGAATACAAGACCTCTTCTACAGGTAAGCCGCAGATTAAAACAAGGTGGGAAGTAGTAGTTGGTCCTAAGGCTGGCTTTAAAAACTTATGGAATTATTTTACCCTTACTACCGACAATCCCAACGCCTTGAGTATTTTTTACCGTCAGATGAGCGCTCTCGGCATCACCCAGGAGTTCTTTGCCTCATTGTCTACTGTTGATCCTGAGACGGCTATGAAGCATATCTCTGGGGCGCTGCTTGGACAGGTTGCTCAGATTAAGGTCAAGGTGGATACTGAATACCAAAATAACAAGATAGAACGCATCAATCCTGTATCCCCAGAAGCTGCCATTGGTCTTCCTACCCTCGCCGCAGACCCTTTCGCCACTGCCGCTACGGCGGCCCCCGTGGTCTCTACTGCCCCTGCTCCGGTTGCCGCTACTGAGACCCCAGCCGTTCCTCCGCCGCCATTCTGAGCATGACAAGACGTAAGGGAGCGTACGGTCCGCACCAGCGAGCCTATGACGAAACCGTTCCAAACATCACCAAGCTATTCATAGATGCGGATTGGGTAGTCCAGGCAGCTTGTCGGGACTATCCCAATCCCGATGCCTTCTTCCCATCCAGGGGAGGAAGCACCGAGGAGGCAAGAGCAATCTGCTCTGAATGTCCGGTGCAACCGGATTGCCTTGATCATGCTTTAAAAGCTAAGGAGACAATCGGCTATTGGGGTAATAAAAGCGAAAGAGAAAGGAGACGAATGAGGCGTGAAATCTCTGACTAAAAACGAACATCTTTGCGAAATAGAAGGATGCAATAATCTCTTACGGGCAAGACTACCAAAGCCACTCTATTTAGTGGAGATGACCGCCGAAGGCTGTATGGAATGAGCTACAGAGAGAAGGAGGATGAGACGTGAAGCCCCCGACCGAGGGTGAGTTTTGGCTCTGGATCGGTGGAGGTATCGTCGCTTGGGATTTAATTACTAAGCGAAGGAAACGAGGAAAATTCGTAACGGACTATGCTCGGGAACACCCAATAATAACTCTTGCCTTGATGGCAGGATTGTATGTACACTTGGCGCCCTGGCGCAAACCGAAACAGGAAGGTTAGGAAATAATGAGGAAGTTGATCCTGAGCTTGGCCGTCATGCTGGCGGTTCTTGCTCCTACAACTGTTGCTGGTGCTACAGGCAATAACCAGCACAACAAGTATGACATCTGTGATTTCCAGGGCTTCGATGAGGAGTCTGGTGAGCCGCTCTTCGTGGTTCTTTCCAACCAGTCTTGGGGTGATTGGACCTCACTTCCTCCTGGTGATAATGATGAGGTGTTCGTCCCCAATACACTGACCGAAGGAAGTGGCGATGCGAACCAGTTCCGTTGCTCTATCTCGTTTGGATCTACCGGACCTGTTGGACCTCAAGGTAATGCTGGTCCCGAGGGTCCGCAGGGGCCCGCTGGGCCTACTGGACCGGCTGGTCCTCAGGGCGAGGAGGGATTGAATGGCACTGATGGTGCAACGGGATCCGCTGGGCCTACGGGCCCTGCGGGATCCGCTGGGCCTAGAGGAGACACGGGCGAGACTGGCGCTCCTGGGGAGGCGGCACACACCGTCTGCTCAGACGGCGGCGGGTTCACCTTCAAGACAGACCCAGGGCCTTGCCCGCCAGCAAACACCCCGCCTGCCGTAACTCCTGTCCCTTTGCAGACTCTGCCAAGGACGGGTAGCGGCGCAGCTTGGCTGTTCCTTGTCGGTAGCTTGGCGGTCTTCGGCGGTCTTTGTCTGCGGCTCTGGATGAAGACGGCTCACAAGGCCTAGCAACCAAGTTCTAGGGGCAGATACAGGCATGTGTCATGAGTACTCCAGTGTGTTCTCTGGGAAAGTACCCCCTAGTACCGGGCCTGTAGCTCAGTTGGTTAGAGCGCCCCGCTCATAACGGGAAGGTCGCAGGTTCGATCCCTGCCGGGCCCACAATTATGAAAAACTTCCTTATCGCAGCAGGTTGCGGATTGATTGGGTATATATTTGGGTACCTAGCTGGGATAGGGGACTACAACGAAGATGACGACTACTGACCTTGATCTTGTGCAACGGTATCGCACAGGAGATGAGATTGCTTTTGAACAACTACTGAAACAATACACACCGCTGCTCTACGTTGTGATACGAGACTACTACGTTATCGGAGCTACCATCGAGGACATCTGGCAAGAGGCAAGGATAGGGTTTCTGTCCGCAGTACGTACGTGGGATCCTGCTAAGGCAAGCTTCATTCATTTTTTCAAACTAGTGGTTCGTCGCCAGATACTCACCTTCGTGAAGTCGAGTACCCGTCTTCGCCAGCAAGCACTGCGGAACGCCGTATTCTTGGAACCGTGGATGGATATAGCTGGTGGCGACGAGCCCGAGGCAATTGTCGAAGAAATTATGGCGATAGAAGAGCTTATCTGTGAATGGAGACAGGCAGGCCTAACAGATTTGGAGATGGAAGCTCTGATGGGTCAAATGGCTGGATTTTCATATGACGAAATTGCAACTCGCTGGGGACGAAACCCGAAGTCCGTTGATAATGCTCACCAACGAGGACGAAGGAAGTTATGCCGTGGGTGACTGGTTCGGCTTTTATCGCTGCGAGGCTTGCGACGTATGCTGGACCGGGTTGGACCGCTGTTGGGTCTGCGGGGACACCATCGTTTGGGTAACCTCCTTGCAGACCTGGGAACCTGTGCCTGAGCCTCTGGTTGATGTACCAGGTGTGTGATGTGGTTCCCATCGAACTCCGTGGATATACGAGATGTACAAATAGAACGTCTCAAGAAGTTGCTCGTACAAGCCGTTGCTGAGTTGCCTACCCACACAGCCCGAAAGGACTCTATATGTTCCGGGTGCAAGCTAATCTATGCCATTATGGAGGAAATTAAGGGTGAAACCGGGGCCACAGTATGAATACGACAGATCAGAATGTGGATGGCGCACAGCTGGTGCCGTCCAGCGGGAGAACGAAGGCCCGGACTGGATGAGAGAGGCGATTGTCAGATGGCGGTACCCTATCTACCAAAGGGAGATCTCGTGGCAGGAACTAAGAGAGTTGATTGGAAGGCCCGATGTCTGGAAGCTGAAGAAGCTCTTGAACGCTGCAGTTCGGCCTTGGACTTGGTTCCGGTTGGCCCGCTAGAACTCGGACAGACATGGTACCCCTCTTCCGTTGCCGTCCTCCTATTGCGTCAAGCGAAGGATGCCGTAAACAATTTCATTTTAAGGCATTGGCACGGCAGTGGAGGACCCGGATGATTGCTCCTCTACCTGACAGAGAAACCTGCCAAAACTGCGGGCATGGATTGCAGACTCACTTCACTGATATGGATTCCAAGGGCATGTTTTCTTTCTGCGTGCTCCAAAATTGTTCGTGCTTCATAAGCGACACAAAGGAAGACTGAAGACTGATGGTTTTACCTCGCATCGCCACATTCCGATCAATCAGAGGTCCCCATAGCAAGGCAACAACCATCTGCTTAACCCATCTTGTCATGGTTGATGGTCCCACAACAAAGGGTGTCTGTAATAGACAACCATTGACAAACGGAGCAATCATCCCGGATGGCGCAGAAATCACCTGCAAGAGTTGCCAGCACCGAGGTTGGGTGTATACCTTGGGTTCCATAAGTAATATGCCTGTCCCTCGTACGTATAACGGACGCATCTATGAAGAAAGTAAGGTTTAAAGGGCAAGAGATAAGCTGTCCCTATTGTTTTAGTAATGACTTTCAAGATCTTCTTAGAACCAATCACTGGTTGCGGTTTCTATACTGTAACGAATGCCATCATTCTTGGCGAATGAATACTCCAATGGACGATATTTATGATAGACAAGAAAGAATATGAATCGAATAGTAGCTAAGACTTTTTCTTGGTCACTCTTAGCTTTTGGGTTGACAGCCTTAGTTTCATATATATTTACAGATTCAATCTTAGTTGCAACTGGTATTGGTTTAACCGATAGATTCATTAAGATCATTGCCTATTTTATTCATGAGTTAGCTTGGAAACAAAAGTAATCCCCAGCACCGTGGCCTTCTCCTTTCGCACGGGATTGCCTGCATTAAGGTAATCGGCTGGCGTCAAGGGCTGGCTGCTCACCTACCAACGAGCGCCGCTCTTGACGAGATCTGTTACAATCACACAACCAACGAATAGCCCTGCGGGGCGAGGAGGAACAAATGGAAAGCTATCTAGCTGCGAGGAAGTCTTTGGGTCTGTCGAGGGAGAAGCTCTCTGGTCTCGCTCGTAGGGCTGGGTTCAACATCTCAGCCGTGACGATTACGAAGTTTGAATCTGAAGGCGAGAAAATCATCGGCACCCGTGGTCTCAGTGAGCAGGCCGCCGATTGGCTAATGAGCATTCTCGGCTTTGGCGACTTCGCTGAGATTGACTGGGCTACCGTCGAGAAGGGCGCCCCTGTAGTTGTGGCTGGCGAGAAGGGTGAGTTCAGCCTGGTCTCGGTAAACGAGGATGGTTCCATCACGGTCTTTGGCCAGAACTTTCGCTCATTTACTGCTAGCCGGGTGCGCCTCATCGCTCCTACCGCTCTTCCGCCTGTCGAGAACGCTGCGATGTTTGAGACTAGGACTAGGGGTGGGGGCGGGCAGTATGCCGCAGAAGTTATGGCGTACATCCAGGCGCATCCCGCTCAGCCCCATGCTGTTGGCGCTTTGGCTTTCACTCTGAGTCGGGACAACGCCTTGATGAGCCGCACTGTAGCGGCCTTGGTGAAGGCCGGGAAGCTAACGAAGGTCGGACGTGGTGTCGTTCGACTGCCCGTTACTATTGGGGCAGTTTCTGAGGCCACTGAAGCGACTCTAAGCGTCGAGTTTTAAGAAGGTTCCTCGCCAAGGAGCGGAGAAATGATCCGGGTGGTGGGATCGGTGCAGTCTAACCCGCTGTACTTTGGGTCCTGGCGAGAACTGAAGGAGGAAAATGTCTGAAGATTTTTGGGTTTGTAGTGCCTTCCTAGCAGAAGCAGTAGAATTATTGGAGCGGGCTATCCCTTGCATCCGATATGAGAATGGAGAGCTTGCTCTCCGAGTGGTTGAATTTTTACAAACGTACAAGGAACAACTCAGATGAGTGCTTCAATAGAAGAAAGATTTCGTTCTTGTTCTTCTATTGTTCAAGCAGCCATTTTAGCAATTCTTGCACATGAAGAATGGGCAGCAGATCCGATAGGATATGACATTCAATATTATCAAGAAGATTTACCCCGCATCGTTGCAGAAGCGATTGCTCCTTGGAAGGTACATTAATGCCTGACATCCTGCCTCTCATACCCTATGACCAACGTAAGATGAAACTAGAAGGCCAGTGTGGACGTTGTGGTACACAAGGCGTTCGGGTGATTGAATCCATAGAAGGAGGGTTTATTTGCTGGAACCTTGGTTTCTGTACGAATCAACGTAGGCTCCCCTCGGCTAGGCTCTGGGATCGTAGCATGGCCGAGATCTTCTGATGGAAGACCAAAGAATTGACGAGTTGGCAGCTAGAGCGGCGGCCAAGAACATTGCTCAGGTTCAAGGCGTACAACCTGCTCCCTTGCCGACTATCTTCAATCTTGGGCAGGCCCAAGGAGGAGGAAAGAATTTTGTGATGCTGCAGGTTTCGACTCCAGCCGGGCAAGCTGTCTATTTCCTAGACGGCGCCTCTGCTGAAGGCCTCGGGGAGAATCTGATTAGAATGGGTGCTGCCGTAAAAGCGGGACTGGTGATGCCTTGACAACGTTCGGCTGGCTACTCACAGTTATGTTCAGTTATGCGGTTGTTAGGGGTGATAACACTTTAACTAGGGGTTTGAGTTTGTTTTTGGCTTTGGGAATATTGATCTGGGGGACTGGCACAGGACTTTGAATGATAGAACGATTGCTCCGCAAGTTGATGCCCTTCAAGATCATCCGTATCGCTGAAGATCCAGACAAAGAATACCTAGTACGGTTTTTCATTTGGGGCAGTAAAGGCGAGGATGATCTTCGCCCTTCAATTCGCATTCACAAGATAAAAATGTCTGATGGGCTACGAGATCTCCATTCACACCCATGGGGTTTCATTTCTATAATCTTATGGGGTGGGTATAAAGAACATACCTTTGAAGATATCCAAATGCATGGAATGCCTCAAAAGGTGCGACGTTACTGGCCTTTGATGATCAATAGAAAGAGTATCAAAGATTTTCATGCGCTAGAATTGATCAAAGATAAACCAGCTTGGACCTTATTCTTTTGCGGTCGAAGAACAACAACTTGGGGATTCATGACTCAAGAGGGATTCGTTAACTATAAGGAATATGAGAATAAACTCCCGGATGAAAGGTATAATTACTGATGAGTCTTGAAAAGGCTATCGAAGCAGCAACTGAGGCACTGCCTTGCATTGAAGGTGCTGGTAGCCGTGGCGGAGGTGGGTACCGACGAGTCATGTTTGAGGGACGCCGCCAGGCCGCTCACCGGGTCGCCTGGATCAGGACGCATGGTCCGATACCCGAAGACATGCTCGTTTGTCATCACTGTGACAATCCGCCTTGCATCCGATTGGAGCATCTCTTCCTTGGTACGCAAAGCGACAACCTCAATGATGCCAAAGCTAAGGGTCGTCATCGTTACGTGCTTCCTCAGCAGCCCACAGAGGCACAGAGAGCCCGAGGCGAGGATAATGGGCGAGCAAGGCTTACTGCTATCCAAGTAAAAGAGATAAAGAGCCGTCCTGAAAGTAGCCGTGTTTTAGCTCAGATCTATGGGGTTCATCCAACAACAATCCAACGAGTCAGGAATGGTAAGCGATGGAACTAGAACAGGCAATCCAAGCAGCCATGGAAGCAGGCATTCCTGAGGAACAAGCAAGACTCGTCGTCGAGGCAGCGGCCCCGCATCTAGATCCGCACCGGGCGACCTGCGACCGCTACTGGGAGACACTAGAGCAGCGGGCCGTGCTGGCTGAGGCCGAAGCCCGCCATCACTGTGTCAAAAGAGTCGCCGCCGAGACGGAGGTGGAGCGGGCCGAGGCCGAGGTGGAGCGGAACCGAAAGACTGCCATGCACTGGTTTGAGTTGTATGAAGCAAACCGGCTTCTCGCTGACCGCCTGGCTGAGGCATTACGGAGACATAACTGTCGATGTGGTGTTTGTGTGGGACCGGTCCTCGCTGCCTGGAAGGAGGCCCGCCATGAGTCGCAGGAACAGCTTGCAATCGAAGCAGAGACGCAGGGCTAACCGTGCAGAACAAGCTGAACGCACCGCCTTCCTGCATGCAGTCTCACAGGAACCGCCAGTCATCCAAGATGAACCAATTAAACTGAAGAACAGAAAGGAACGCAGGCGTGCTAGATAAAATTTATGAGTTCTTCCTCTGGCTACTGACAGCCCCTGAAGGATATGAGGGAGCCTGCCCGCCGTGAGCGAACAAATGAGTGACTACTTACTGGACCGAATAAGCAAAAAATTTTTAGTGGGAGATGGATGTTGGCCCTGGACAGGAACAATAAGTCCAGATGGCTATGGTATGATAACTTTTTGGGATAAAAATGGAAAATGGACAGGAACAACAGCTCATCGTATTTTATATCAATTATTTGTAGGCTCTATCCCTAATGGAGAAGAAATAGATCATATTTGCCGAGTACGCCATTGTGTGCGCCCTGATCATCTTCGTTCTGTGCCCCCTCTCCAAAATAGGGTTGGAAATTATAAACCTAATCCTAATATTTTGATTAGTAGGACACCTCCTAAATCAGAGTGTAAATGGGGACATTCACTTATAACTGATAATGTTTATATCCGTCCAGATGGACACAGAGAATGTCGCATTTGCAAACGTAGACTTCGTCAGGAGTCTAAGAAAAGATGGAGGAGGTGAATATGTCTATCCTGGATAACGTAGTGTCTGGACATACCCTAACCCTAGCTGCTGTTGCTACCCTAGGTCTCGCCGCTTTTGGCGTGGATGTAGGAGTTGGCGATAACCAGGTTGCTCTGGGTCTAGCCCTACTTGGTGCTGCCAACCTAGCCGACTGATTCCAATTACTAAGCGCTCAGTCCTTTTTGGGGCTGGGCGCTTTTTTATTTTCCTTTTCCCACAGTAATTCAATCAATAAAATAGCCGTGGTGGCATCAATTATCGCTTGATTGCGAAGATTCTCGGGACCGGCCTTTGAGTGATCACACCACATCGTTCCATCTTCATCTAGACCTAGTTGTCCTAGGCATGCCACTGGATGATGTGGACCTTGAATCTCACCATGCAAGCTTTGCTCAGATGTGGCCGCCGCCAAAGTTGCTTGGAGAGCGACGGTGCCTTTACCGTCATGGGAGATATAGGTCATTGGCCGCCTCTCTGGCGGTATTGAATCAAAGCTTCTTGGTTTTCTAGAATTTCGTCTATTGAATCAATTAAATCATCAATTTCCTGAATCTTGTCTTGGCGCTTCTGGACCTTGGCGTCACGGGTCTTCTGAGCGGTGTCCTGCTGCTCAGCGTCCTTCTCAGCGATCTCCTTGGCCTTCTCCTTCGTTACCTGCGCCATTAGGATCCTCCTCCTTCAGCGCGTATTGCAGCAGACTAAGCTGCGTAAGACAATGATAGACCCCTATCCGGGCGGCGTCACGGGCATGTTCCCCAGGCACGAATAGATGAACCCGTTTCAGCACATCATTGCTTACTAATCGTTTGTGCGTAGCTGGAGCATACATAAATAAAGGAACGCCAACTTTAGCACAGAAAAACTTAGTGAGCCCAATGACCTCAAGACTCCACGGCGCAAAAGATTTCTTCGCCGTGGCGGTCGTTATCAAAAAGGCCTCACATATTACAATTGTTTGATAACTCCCTAGATGATTTTCTAGATATTGTCCTGCTCCTTGGAACCCCAGTTCATAGCTTTCCAAACAAGCTGGGTGATCTTTTGGGTCTTCGACATAGAATGAGCAAATGCCCGTGGTTTTGCCTGGGTCTATTCCGATTACCCTAGGCATTGAGAGCCGCTCTTACTGCTACTGCAAGATCATCCAAACCACCATTGTTGTAGATAATGCGATCAAACTTCCAATCATCAAGCATATTATCCATACCACGGGCAATTGTTCCAGATCGCAACACTTTCCAGAGTTGGCCTTGTCGGTGATGGATTCCCATTGCTTCGTTTCTTTGGCGTACATCGCTTATCACTACCTTTGAGTCTTTGGTTAGATCTTTGAGGACCGGCGTAACCCAGAAATTTGGATCGATATCTCGGACACTTTGCCCAAGAGTAATCATTTGTTCAACGGATTCATAAGCATATTCTTTTACCCAATCCCATCCGTAATCTGCAACAGCAGGCTGCAGACGCATATCTATTTCAATTAGATAAGGATTGATAGCCAGCAGAATAGCACGAAGATTGGAAGCAAAACTCCGCCATTCATAGCCTTCTTCCTTCTGAAGGATTTGAGCAACGGAATCCTTGCCGCTGCGTGAGAGTCCTGACAGGCCCACAATCATGAGCTTCTCCTAGTCAAATGTTCCAGTTCAATAAGGCAGGCCCGGATCTGTTCAATCCGGTCTTCCAGTTCCTTGATCTGAGCATCGCATTTGGTGCAACAACTATTGTTGGTGGGAGTTTTACTTCTTTCGGTAGCACAGGCCGCTTCATTCATTAGTGTTCCTTTTTCAAGTTAGAAGTGTGTAGTCCGACGCTCTTCCATTTGTCCTGCCACTGAGCCACTTCGTAACAGGTCGGAGTCTCGTCGTCATCGCCGTGGCAGTACCGCTGGTCATTGATCGCTGCAAAGCCTGTGGCAGGCTTCCCACACCGACCGCAAGGGGGCTCAGTCATTTTTCTTCTGGTCCCGCCACTTGAATATGACTTTGGGGTACCGTAGATTCACCCACATTTCAAAGTCGTCCATGAGGCTTTGAGGGTCCGGGGCGCTAGTTGTAAATTGTACTTTGCATTGGATATGTTTCTCTAGATAATTATCATTCCGATTCGTCATAGTTGATCATGTCTTTCAAGAGCATTAGAGCGGCTTGGATTTGTCCTGTTTCCAGATATTCAATAGCGACTTGGATTTCTTCAGCCCACCACGGCACGAGCCTTATCACCCCATCTTTCTAATAGGCCAGATGCTTCGCAGATCAAAGGCACCCGGAAACTTGTTCGATCTTCCATAGTAGTGATCACCTCCTGTATATCAATATCAGAAGGAACTGAGAGCAAAATTTCATCATGAAGGGGGAGGAGCATATTAGACCCATATCCTGCATTATCTAGATTAACTAGAGCTTGCTTAAAAACATCGGCGGCCGTGCCCTGAATGAGAGCATTCACCAGAGCATATAACTTTTCCTTCTCGCCAACTTGTCGCCGTCCGAGAGGTGTTTTAACATATCCGGTACCCTCAGCGGCGAGTCGCTGCTTGGCGACATTATCAACGGATTTCATGAATCGAGGCACACCAGGAAAACGTTCTTTATACGAGTCCATAAAGAATTTAGCTTCTTCAGACGTGATTCCAGCAGTTATACCCATCTTTTCTGGTCCCGCTCCAAAGAGTAATGCGAAGGTACAACCTTTGGCCACTTGACGCTGTTCTTTAGTGGGAGTTTCCACATTAAAGACTTGTTGTGCAGTGTAACTATGAGGATCGAAGCCTTCATGGAACACACGGATTAGTTCTTCTTCTGCGGCGAAGTGCGCAAAAAGCCGGGCCTCAATACCAGCATAGTCTACGGATAGTAGATGCTCGTCAGAACGTGGTAGAAAAGCATCTCGTACAATCGATCCCCGAGGGATAGTTTGCAAGGCTGGGGTGTTGACCGCCATCCTTCCGGTCCGTGCTCCAAGCGTATTTATCGATGGATGTAACACTCCGTTGTCATGTAACTGTAAGAAATTCTGAAAGTAGCTTGATCCTATCTTGGTCTTCTGACGATGTTCGAGGACAGCCTTAGCGAGTGGATGCTCCAGCCCCTCAAGGACATCCTTGTCCATCGCCCACATTCCAGTGGGAGTGGTCTTCGATAAATCAACACCTTCTGAGACGAGTTTTGTCGCCACTTGTTGCGCTTCACTAGGCCTAACGCCGTAATTTTCCAGGCACCAGAACTCCACGTCTGCACAGTAATCAAGGATTTGAGCATATTTTTCCTTACAGTATGGCAGATCGATGGAAACGCCTTTTACTTCCATATTGGAGCAAATTCTCGCAACCTGTAGTTCTAGTTCATAAACGTCTTTGTAGTTCGCTTCGACTTCAGGATAGAACTTTTCAGCTATTCGGGCAGTTAGTATGCAATCGAGCCCAGCGTAGGCTGTGTACGTACTGAACGAAAAAGGGATCGTCCCCCAAGACCATCCTTGTGCCGCCATGGCTCCTTGAAGCGCCCCCTGCAACCGTTTAGCCTGGGGTGTGAGAAACTGGGCTCCTAAGGCCTTCAGGGAAGTGGAGCGGTTGGGATTCAAGATGTGAGCCATAATTCGAGTATCATGCATATTAGCCCACGAAACATCAATATTTCCTTGAACCTTCAAAAAACGCACGTCGAAACCAGAGTTTTGACCAACCAGTAGTCCAATATACTTTTGGAAGACTTCCTCGGCTACACCCAACCAACGGTCAGCCCGGAAGACATAAGCTGTATCTACGTCCCCAAACTGCACTAAACGAAGAGCATCTCTTTGAGGGGACAATCCAGCGGTTTCGGTGTCAAAAGCCAAAAATTGGCGTGATTGACTAAGCCATCTAAAAAATTCTTCAACTTCTTCGTGTGAATCGACAACATTTATCTGTGTTTCTTCAATTGGTAACATTTCCTCTTCCTTGTTCTAGTCATCAAACTTAGCAGGGCTCATCCCCAGTCCCCAATCTAGGGTGCAGTATCCTTCTTCATCATGCCCATCAAAGTTCTTCTGTATGAATTCCGCTACCGCATCGAAGATCTCGTTAGCCTTCGTATAAGATTCTCCGACCCAGATTGTAATATCCCAGCCATCTGCACTTTCTATTGGTTCTATCAAAGTTCATCTGTTTCCATAGACATCTAAATAATGAACAGCTTTAATAAGAAGATTGATATCTTCCTTAAAGAATCCTAAACCATGGTTGCAAAGATGACACAAGACTGATCTACGACAGTCCACACAAGGTATACATCCTTTAGCACAACAAGTATGATCATGGTCCAATTCTCCAGTTTCTGGAGTCAGAATAGTTCCGCAAAGAGCACATCTTCCGCCTTGTAGAAGCAGAAGGTCTTTTTTAATTTCTTTTCTTTCATGGGACTTTCGTTGATTGAAAGTCTCTTTCGCCTTTATTGCGGGTTCCGGATTCCTTTCACGAGTTTCGCGCCTTATTTCTGTACGACAAGATTTACAATAACTATCGGCATTACCGCCACGTTCTAGTCTAGTATAAAATTCTTCACGAATTTTCCATTCACCACAACGAGAACAACTTTTCTTCCAGACCTCTTCCGGCCCCTGACCATCACAGCCGCAGCCCTTAGACAGGCATACACCGATCCCGCCCCCGGAATGGGGGTCTGTGTGGCCGCAGTTACAGCAGGTAGAGTCAGTCATTCGTCGCACACACAATCAGCAAGATAGGTAATAACTTCGACTAAAAGACGTTTGGCTAATCTGCTCACATCAGTGCCTAAAATTCCTTGCAGAAGATCCCCCGGATCCTCGGAGACAATACACCAATATCTATCCCGTTCGCCTTCTACTTTTGTTCGCCCAACACCTTGGAGAATATGCTCCCCATGCTCACTGATAAAATAACTGAACTCAGTGTGCCGCTCTTTCGATGGCAATTCACTACTGACATAAGCTACACGTTCACCTAAGAACTGAGTAACTGTACCTGTGTTGTTCTGGAAAAACAAGGTTTCCAAAGCCATTTTCCACTTTCCTTCCTTCCATCCGGGTCAG
>Ga0209431_10000232_pt1 | contig 44154 bp, 40 predicted proteins | sample RifCSP13_3_FD_184021 | JGI IMG/M metagenome (GOLD analysis project Ga0209431, IMG submission 184021) | Soil microbial communities from Rifle, Colorado - Rifle CSP2_sed 13_3 (SPAdes) (version 2) | ecosystem: Environmental > Terrestrial > Deep subsurface > Rock core/Sediment | place: Rifle... | reverse complement strand
CCTTTTTCTAACTCTGCACAACAGTTATGACAATGGAGCAAGCGACGAAGATTTGAGCCTGTTCGGCATCCACCCGGCAGATTGCCCCGGAGACACCGTCTTGAGGCGCGCTTTGCCACTCGTGCAATCTCCTGTTTTCACCGTCTCCGATCAATTTGCCCTGGATTTTACGGGTGAAATATTACAGGCCAAGATCATGGCTCCCCATCTTGCTCCTCAGTTATCATCCAGGTTGGTCGGCGTAAATAACGGTCCATTCACCGAGCTGGCAGTCGATTCTGATATTTTAGAACAGGCCCGGCATGGACACTTCAATCCTTTAGAGAAATGGAAATCAGCGAATCGGAAGAAGGCTCTCCACGCACTGGACGCATTCACACCTACCAGGGACAGACCAATGTGGGGAAAACCTCGCATGTTCAACCGCGACGATACTCCCTGGTTCATCATGGCCGGCCGTGACGATAGCCGACAAAAAGGCTACGATGTCGCTTGCAGTGCGATTACTCGATTTCTTGCGTCCGGAGGCGAAGCGCGCTTTCTTTTCTTTCCGATCCCGGGCGACGAAGGCCTGCCTGGGTTGACTTTCTTGAAAAGATTATCCCACCGCTATCCTCAAAGCGTTCTTGTACTGCCTTTCATCTTCCAGGAAGGTTTTTTCGCTTTTCTCCAGGGGGCGACTTATGGGGTGATGCCTTCCCTTTATGAACCGTATGGCATGGCGAACGAATTCTACCTGAAAGGCACCGTTGGCATTGGACGAGCAACAGGGGGAATTCTTCAACAGATCATCCCCTCCCAGATTGCCAAATCATACAGCCAGGCTGTCCGGGTTCGATCAGAACGCTGGCATTTGGCTAACCTCCGCCCAACTGGTTTCTTATACCGCGAACGGGACGGCATCCCCAGTGCGGTCGAGGATTGGCAAGCCATTAACGCAGCCAGGTACGACTCCTCAGGAGCCAGCCCAAATCGTGTTGAACAACGGGAAAACCTATTATTATTCAAATCTATGGTGGATGAGCTCAGCTTGTGTATTGGCGACGCTGTTCGGATATGGCGAGAACAGCCCGAAGAATATTTCCAAATGCTAATGGATGGCATCGCGTATATTCAGGAAAATTTTTCGTGGGAAAGGGCTGCCCGGTTGTATGTCAGTCATTTTATGTAAATGATCGGCACATGTTATACTTAATAGATAACCGATTAAATCGAGGAAAGCAGGATGAAGTACACCAACTTAGGTCGGACCGGTCTAAAAGTCAGCCGAGTATGTTTAGGCACAATGAACTTTGGTCCTTTATCAGATGAGGTGACCAGCCATACTTTAATGGACAAAGCCCTCGAGTATGGAATCAATTTTATTGACACGGCAAACGTCTATGGCTGGAAAATTGGCGAAGGGTTCACTGAACAAATCATTGGACGTTGGTTGGCTCAAGGAGCAGGGCGCCGCGCAAGAATCTTTTTAGCGACCAAGGTTTATGGCAAAATGGGAGATGATCCTAATGCGCGGCGTTTATCAGCCTACCACATCCGCCAGGCCTGCGAAGATAGCCTGCGCAGATTGCAGACCGATCACATCGACCTGTATCAAATGCACCATATCGACCGTGAAACGCCCTGGGAGGAGATTTGGCAGGCGATGGAGCAATTGGTGAATCAAGGCAAAATACTTTACGTCGGGAGCAGCAATTTTGCTGGCTGGCACATTGCTAATGCACAGTGCGCTGCCCACCAGCGCAATTTCATGGGACTGGTGAGCGAACAGAGTCTGTATAACCTCAATAACCGGATGATCGAATTAGAAGTCATTCCAGCTTGTCGCTCCTACGGGCTGGGTTTAATCCCATATAGCCCATTAGATGGAGGTTTACTAGGCGGCGCCACCGAACAGCCGGTTGAGGGGAGGCGGGCATCGGATCGTTTCAAGAGGGATCTTGAAAAACACAAGAGCCAATTGCGAACATACGAGACCTTTTGTGAGGAGCTTGGCGAAACACCAGCCAACGTCGCTCTAGCCTGGCTTTTGCACAATCCCGCTGTGACAGCTCCGATCATCGGTCCGCGCACCATCGAACAACTTGAGCAGAGCCTTAAATCCTTGGAGATCGTCTTATCAGATGAACATATGGTCAAATTGAATGATATTTGGCCTGGTCCTGGTGGTGAAGCTCCAGAAGCCTATGCCTGGTAACCGAATGTGAATCCCCCGAATCGGAAATCCTTACTATTATTCATTAGTTTGCTACTTATTTTAAGTGGCAACGCTTTTATTAACTACTCGACGGATGGTGTTCGCTTTGCGGGTGCAGAATACCAACGAATCTCTGTAAAATTCGACCGCCAATCTCTACTGATCTCAAACACACCAGTTGTTGATCTCACTCAGGTCATTAACCTGCCCCTGATCGAACAAAACGCACCAGCCGCGACTCCCATTCCCTCCTTAGTGGAGGAAATACTGATCAGCGACGGATCCTCAATCACTGAAACACCAACTGCCACCGCCACGATTTTTCCTCAACAGACCGGAGTCACTAATTTACCTATTACTCTCGGTGCGTTGATCATTCTGGGGGTTATCGTTCTTGCCTGGCTAATTTTCGGACGCCAATCAATCGAATAATCAGGCTCCAAGAGGAAGGTAATGAGCGAGCCCCTGATCTTAATAGTGGAAGATGAGCCGAGTATTGCTGAAGTGGTCAGTCTATACTTGAAGCGGGCAGGATTTCGCGTGCTGCTTACCGCGGATGGTCAATCTGCATTAAACCTTTTGCAAATTCAAGTTCCTGACCTAGTCGTTTTGGATTTAATGCTACCAAAAATGGATGGTTTCGAGCTGACCCGCTGGTTAAGAACCCAAAGCGAAGTTCCCATTATTATGTTAACTGCCAGACGAGATGAAGTCGATCGTATCGCCGGGCTTGAAATGGGAGCAGATGACTACATACTCAAACCTTTTAGCCCTCAAGAGGTGGTAAGCAGGGTGCGTGCAGTTCTCCGGCGTACCCGGGCAAATGCACCAAATCCAGCAGAAAAACCGTTAGTTTTTTCCGATATTAGGGTTGATCCACAAACACGGTTGGTCATCGTGCGCGATCACGAGGTGATGCTAACAGCCAAGGAATTCGAAATGCTCTGGCTGCTAGCCCGTCACCCTCGACAGGTTTTCACCCGTCATCAATTATTAGAACGTGTCTGGGGGCTTACAGACTATATCGATCCCAGCACAGTCACTGTTCATATTCGCCGCCTGCGGGAGAAGATCGAGGCCGATCCTTCTGTTCCTGAGCGTATCTTGACTGTATGGGGGGTTGGTTACAAGTTCGAACCTTAATTATGAACCGACTTCACCGCTCTCGAGTGTCTTTGACCACCCGTTTCCTTCTGGGGGTTATTCTAATCCTGGCGCTGACATTAATCACGTTCTTCTTAATGATGAGTCCACCTTTAAACGAGATTGGACTCATGGCAGGCTTCTTGTCCATCACTGCTATCATTTCTGGATTGGCTGGCTTCGCTGCATACCGCCTCGGATGGATGAATCGCTCACCAACTATTCGTCTCGCACTTATGGGAGGCTACGGGCTCGCCAGTTTATTAACCTTTATCAATGTGTGGTTAACCGCCAGATTAATGTTCGTCAGCCAGCACGATTTGTTGCTTGGCACCGTCTTACTCCTCTTCGCCGGCGGCATGGCCATGGCATTAGGTTATCTCTTTGCCAATGCATTGACGGACCGAATTAAATTGCTTGATCGGGCTGCCCGGCAGATCGCTGAGGGTGACTTGAATATTCGTTTACCTGCCGAGGGACAGGATGAATTATCTGCCCTTGCACTCACCTTCAACCAGATGGCGGCCCAATTACAAAACGCGGCACAGAAACAAGAACAACTGGATACTTTGCGTCGTGATCTGATTGCCTGGGTAGGTCATGACTTGCAGACTCCGCTAACATCAATATCCGCCGTTATTGAAGCATTGAACGATGGCATCGTTGAAGAACCTCAAACGATCAAGCGTTACTTGAAAACCGCAAGAAAAGATGTCCAGGCACTATCCTTGCTGATCGATGACCTGTTCCAGATGGCGCAGGTAGATGCCGGTGGTTTGCTGTTGAACCGGGAATATATTTCTTTATCTGATCTGATCTCTGATACACTCGAAAGTTTTTCTGAGCTCGCTTCCAACCAGAACGTAACCTTGCTTGGTAGCGCCGCTCAAGGAATTGGATCAGTATGGTTAGATCCTCAAAGGATCAGTCGTGTATTGAACAACCTGATTGATAACGCCATCCGGCACACACCTGCCGGGGGGATGGTAAATATCCAGGCGATAAAAGATAGAAATGAAGTGCTGGTGGAAGTAATCGATACGGGGGAGGGTATTCAGACAGAGCACCTCCCCCATATTTTTGATCGTTTTTATCGCGGCGAAAAATCTCGCAGCCGGACCACCGGGGGGTCAGGTTTGGGATTGGCCATTGTAAAAGGAATCGTCGAGGCTCATGGGGGGGAGATCGCCGTAGAAAGCCAACCAGGCTTCACTCGCTTTTACTTCAATCTGCCCATCCAAGATTAACCGATCACCTCTTTCAGCGCCTGTGACAGGATGGTCAAAGCCTGATTAACTTGATCAGCAGTCACTATCAGGGGTGGAACCCATCGAATGGTGTTATCCCAGGGACCGCAAGTAAGCAGCAATAGGCGCTTATCCTGGCATGCATGGACAACAGCCTTGGCAGTCTCCTTGTCAGGGCGACGGTCTGGAGTACGGAATTCTGTCCCAATCATTAACCCCAAGCCGCGTACATCTCCGATAGCAGGAAATTCTTCCTGAAGATGACGGAGGCCGGTAGCGAGTTGCGATCCCCGCTGCTGTGCGTTAACAAGCATATTTTCCTCGCGGATCGCCTGGATGGTGGCAACTGCAGCAGCAGTAGCGACTGCATTCCCTCCGTAAGTACCGCCATGTGAACCTGGCGTCCACTTTTTCATTAAGTCCATCCTGCTGAAGACGCCGGAGAGAGGCAATCCAGACGCCAAACCCTTGGCGACGGTCGTGATGTCCGGAACGACGCCATAATGCTCAAACGCAAACCAACGGCCAGTCCGGCCAAACCCGGATTGAATTTCATCCAGGATGAGCAGAATTCCATGGCGGTCGCATATTGCACGTAAACCGCGCATGAAACTGGCCGGCGGGACGATATAACCACCTTCTCCGATCACAGATTCGAGCAAGATAGCCGCGGTTTCTTGGGGGGCAGTCTGAGAAGTAAAGAGATATTCCAATTCTTCCAGACACCACTGGCTGGTTTGTTCCTCATCCCAACCATAGCGGTATGCATAGGGAAACGGTGCAACGAACACACCTGGCATTAAAGGCTGGTAACCTGCGCGGTATATCGTCTTTGAGGTGGTAAGAGACATCGTCCCAATGGTTCGCCCATGGAAACTTCCCTGAAAAACAATCACATTAGGTCGGCCGGTTGCCGCCCGCGCCAGCTTCAGCGCGCCTTCAATCGCTTCGGCTCCTGAATTACTAAAGAAATAACCATCCAACTCAGCAGGTAAGATAGTGCGTAATTCGTTGGCTAACTCCAATAGAGGTCTATGAAAGACGATATTCGCCTGCCCGTGTAAAAGCAAACCAGCTTGTTTTTGTATCGCTGCAACTACATGGGGATGACAGTGACCTGTATTTGTCACACCAATCCCACAAGTGAAATCGAGATACGGCATACCCTCCAGGTCATAAATGTAGGTACCTTCACCATGTGAAGCAATAATGGGAGTATAGCGGGTCCAGACTGGAGAAATGTATTGGAGTGCATCTTTTAGATTAGTCATTTTCACCTCATCGACCTTCCGTTGGTAAATACTCAACCGCCCATTCAAGCCCCAGGTCCGCCAGCTTCGCTTGGGTAGGTATCCCGTCCTGTGTCCAGCCGCTCAGTTGATAGTATAGGTCCAATGCGGACTCAAATTCCTCAGGAGCGATAGCAGTGTTCGCAGTCGGTCCTTCACCTTTAAGGGGTTTAAAGAACTTTTTCGGAAGTGTATCGTCCTTTCGAGTGAATCCCTCCCGCGCGTTGAAGACGCGCATTAAATTCAAACGTCGCTCGCCGACTTTCATCAATTCGTCCAGGCTTACTTGCCACCCTGTGACTGCTCTTACAAAGTCCACCGTTTCTGTGGGCCCATAGAGCGTCCAGGCTGGCCCCCACACAAACTGGCACAACTCGAGTGTATCAAGAAGACTGTAAAAGATCTGAGAATAAACTGCGAAACGCACCTTCTCTGGCCCCAGGCTCCCGGCAGGCGGAGGATCATTCAACCCCAATTCCGCCAGCCGGTTGAGATATAGATCCGCAGCCCCCTCCTCATACATCGGGTCATGTTCGCTGGATTGGTGATCGGCACCAAAAGGATTGACTGCATAGATCACGGCCAGAGATTTCTTCGCATGTGGCATATGCGCTGGAGCTTCCTGGTTCTTAACAGTGATCAAACATTCTTCTGCCTTCGGCCCCCAAACCTTAGCTGCCCGAGCTGAACCCAACGAGAGCACCTGACCAAGAGCACCGCTGTTAGTAACGATTTGCTGCAAAGTTTCTAACATTGCATCAGCATCGCCAAAGTGTAACTTCAATCCACCAGTTTGCTCCAGCCCGATAATGCCTTTCTCAAAGCACTCCATGGCAAATGCGATCGTCGCCCCGCAAGTGATTGTATCTACACCATACATATTACAGATTTCATTTGCATAGGCGATAGCCGCCAAATTATCGATGCCGCAGTATGAGCCGAAAGTGCTGAGTGTTTCATACTCCGGACCACCATAGAGTGGTTGGGCTTTATAAGCTCCCTCGGTGATTTCAACTACCCGCTTGCAGCGCACCACACAGGCATAACAAGTATCATTATCTTTTAAGATGGTTTCGGTCATGACCTCACCACTTATTGGCTCGGCACCCTCAAACTGGCCTTCCTCGTAGTTGCGGGTAGGCAGGCTTCCAATCGTGTTCTGAAACATCACTACACTGGCAGTGCCGTATTTTGCCAGTCCATCAACATCGGGGTTATCGGGTATCAATTTGGGACCGGTTTTGTTAATTGCAGCTACCCCGGTAGAGTCAGCGAGTTGGACGCGCTGCTTCCCACGCACAACAATGGCTTTGAGATTCTTACTCGCCATCACCAATCCCATACCCGTGCGCCCATTATGGCGATTGGCCATATTGACTAGGCTCGAAAAAAGAACCCCATTTTCTGCCGCTGGCCCACACTGCATCACTTGCGCCTTGGGATCCCCAACCTCCCTTTTTAATATCTCATCCACTTCACCAGTAAGTTTTCCAATCAAGTGGGCAGCTTCCTGTAGTTTGGCTTCCCCATTCAATAATGAGAGATAGACAGGCCTGGGGGATCGCCCTTTGACGACGATACCATCAAAACCAGCGAACTTTAGTTCCGCCGGGAAGAAGCCGCCTGCCTGGGAGTCACCGATCGCGCCACTGATCGGCGATTTCGCGTTCGCGTTGATCCGGCTTTGTCCAGAGATGGGCGCGCCTGTTGTAACGCTATCCATCAGCGTAAGAACATTTTCAGGAGCCTGGGGATCGACTCCAGCCGGCATTTCACGCAAGATGTAGTAAAGCCCCATAGCGCTTCCACCCATATACTTGCGGTAGAAATCTTCCGGCGGTTGCTCGACCTCCAATGTGCTCCGTGTCAGGTCAATGTGCAGGATCTTTCCAGTGTATCCGTGTGGCATGAGCTTCTCCTTGCTTTAAGAAATTTCTATAACCCTGAGAGCCTTTCCAGGTGCCGTACACCCTTGGAAGGCAAAGATTAACACGAAATTTCCCATTTGGCAAGTTTAGAGCAGGGATAAATATTCAAGGATTTGAGTTCTGAAACAGGTTGAACAGTTACCCTAGACATTTGAGCCCTGATTAGGCTTAAATCTCTATTATGGCATAAGGGAATCCATAGTCAGCCATTTTTTTCATAAAAGGCAGGGCATCGAAAGCTTCCGGGCCTAAGACCCCGCTGCCTTGCCATTCTCCGTGCTCGAGTAAATCCCAACCGATGACAGGATTGAAGGCGGTTTGCGCGACGACAGCCTGGCAACCCAGCTGGCGCATGCAGGTTTCATTGTCGGCAACCTGGTAAATATACACCTGGCGCGGCTTGCCATCTTTTACGCCCTTAACCCAGGTGCCGGCACACGTTTTACCGAACATGCGATCCCCCAGGTGTGCTGGATCGGGCAGGCAGGCTGCCACCACATCGCGTGGCGCTACCCTCACATCCTTGACTCTGATCGGTTCTTTGTTATCGAGGCCTAACATTTTTAAAGTTTTTAACACCCCGATGAACTGATCGCCTAAACCATATTTGAACGTTACGCGTTTACACTTGACCCAACGTGGCACCAGCAGGACTTCCTCGTGTTCTACATTAACGCATTCGACTTTACCAATCCCTTCTGGGAACTCGAAGATCTCCGGTTCTGAGAAAGGTTCGGTAGTAAACCAACCTTTATCATGCTCCCATATCACAGGGGGATTCAAGCACTCTTCGATCGTCGTCCAGATCGAGAAGTTGGGCGCGAATTCATAACCCCGCACTTCGAGGTTGGCCCCGTCCCGGACACCAATTTCTTCGATCTCGTCGAAAAGATGGTCCTGAGCATAACGGGCGAAGACATCCGCCATGCCCGGCTCAACTCCCAAGCCCAGCAGCGCTAACAGACCCTTTTTCTCCCAAAGGGGAGCACGCTCAAACTGGTAATCGCCTAGTTTCACTCCTGGCAAACGGTAAGGGTTTTCCGGGTGAGGCTCAGAGAGAGACATCGCCAAATCCATATATTTACAGCCATATTGGTAGGCGGCCTCGAAGATGGGAATGTTGAATGAAGGGTCGCAGGCATTCATGATCAAGTCCACTTGGTATTTCTTGGCTAGCGCTTCGATCTGATCTTGATAGGTGGCATCGACCCTCTCCACTGGAAAACGTGCGTTATCGCTTAGTTGCTCTTGTACCTCCTTAGCCCGTCCAAGGTTGTAATCGGATAACACGATACATTCCACCCAGGGTTGACTTTTAGCAATCACTGCAATCGCCTCGCCAACTCCCCCTACCCCAACAAGTAAGACTCTCATTGTATCCTCCTTAGATAATGAGGTTTGTTCATCACCTTATCTCTTTTAGGCTGTCCTCCAAGGCACTGAGAGTCGCAGCCACGTCAGCGTCTGAATGTGCTTCACAAACAAACCACGGTTCTTTGGCATCAAGTTCGTACTCAATACCCCGCTCGCGCATCTTTGCATGGATTAATTCATAGCGTTCAACGTTGATAGAAATCAGGTCTCGAAATTCCCGCGGCGGTTGAGACAATCCCAAGATAAAACTAAACATGGCCGGGACACCTACCAGCGTATGCTCTTCACCAGCTGTCGATAACACAGCGTGAATGCCCTCCATCAGTTGTGTCCCCCGGCCCTCAATTGTTTTCAACGCTTCAGTGTTCTCAAGAATTTCAAGTGTAGCTACGGCAGCTGCCGTCCCTAAGACATTGCCACAATACGTGCCACCATGTGCCATCCTGCCTGGCTCGATTACATCCATCACTTCTTTTTTGCCTCCCAGAGCGGCCAGCGGGAAGCCGTTGGCTAACGACTTGGCATACGTCATCAAGTCACCTTTTACCCCGAAATATTCCGTCGCTCCGCCTCTTGCGATCCGGAAACCTGTCTTGACCTCGTCCACAATCATAACGATGCCAAATTCATCACACAATCGTCGCATTAACTCAAGCCAGCCTTTTTCAGCCGGGATGCTGGTCATATTAGCAGCGATGGGTTCGACGATAATCGCTGCGATCTCTGCCCATTGCGCTTTCACCATTTTCTCCAGCATCTCGAAATCGTTGAAGGGCAATACGAAGACTAAGTCTTGCAAGGCGCCCGGGATACCTGAGGAGTTTTTAACTGGGATTGGGCTTCTCCGGGAGCCAATCGAGCCAGCCGCGGTATAGGCGGTCGAGAATAGGAGATAATCGTGAAATCCGTGGTAATTGCCTTCGAACTTAACCACTTTCTCACGGTTTGTATAGGCGCGCGCGATACGCAAAGCATGCATAGTGGCTTCGGTGCCTGAATTCACAAAGCGCACTTTCTCGACTCCGGGGCACATCCGCACCATGCGTTCAGCTAATTCCACTTCCAAGACATGCGTGTGTGCGAACAGCGTCCCTTTATCCATTTCTTCGTGCACGCGTCGGTTTACCCGCGGGTCGGCGTGGCCTAAAATTATCGGGCCAAACGCCAAGCGGTAGTCGATAAACCGGTTCCCATCCACATCCCATATATAGGCTCCCTGGCCGCGCATCACCACAGGTGTTTGCTCTCCCCAATAACGAAAATTTGAAGACACCCCCCAGGGTATCACCTGGCAGGCACGATCATACATCGATTTGGTTTCTGAAAATCTCTTTGCCATCGCTTCACCCTTTTTCTTTTAAATTTTTTTCTCCACCTAAGATACTATCGAGAGCGCTTTCTTGATGAAATCCAGTTAAAGTTCCCGGCTAACCTCAGCCAGCGTATCTTTTAACCTCTCGAGCACCGTATCAATCTGAGCATAGGTAATAACTAATGGTGGTTCGATGCGAATAGCGTGAGCGCTGGTGAGTGTCCCTGCTACCAGTACCCCTCGCCTGAATAACCCGGCAGCTACTTTGTACCCCACCTCTGAATCTATAAAGTGCATTCCGATTAGAAGCCCTCGCCCGGTAATAGCCTCGAAAATCTGGGGATATTGAGCCGCGAGAGTTTTCAATTTTGGAATGAGATAATCCCCTTTTGCAGCCGCTTGCTCCCAGAGTCTTTCCCGCAGGGTAACACTGATTGCCGCGATCGCTGCGCTGCATGCCAGGGCGCCGCCACCGGTGGTCGTCGTATGGATGAAGGGGTTAGGATACATCATCACTTGCCATATTTCTTCAGTCGAACAGAAGGCACTGATTGGCAGGACTCCACCCCCGAAAGATTTGGCAATCGCCATAATGTCAGGTACAACATCCCAATGATCGACGCCCCAGAGTTTTCCAGTGCGCCCCATACCGGTTTGGACCTCGTCGGCGATCAGTAAGACGCCGTACCGCCTGGTGATCTCTCTGAGTCGTGGCCAAAAATCTTCTGGTGGGACAATAGCCCCAGCTTCACCTTGGATTGGTTCCATTAAGACCGCGGCGATGTCGATGCCGACCTTTTGACAGATATCTAATTGTCTTTCGACTGCATCTGCGTCTCCAAATGGCACGTGGTAAACCGGGCCACCATAGAGTGTCCCTGGGGGAGAGCGATAATCCGACTTTCCCATCATGCTCAATGACCCCATCGTTTTGCCGTGGAAAGCCTTCACCGCGACGATGAAGCCGTTCCGTTTAGTGTACATCTTCGCTAGCTTGATCGCCCCCTCGATAGCCTCGGTGCCGCTTGCGCAAAAGAAACTGTACTTAATATCTCCGGGAGTGATTAAAGCCACCAGTCGGGCCAGCACACCTCTTAATGGATCGATTAACTCCTGGCTCGGCATTGGTGTCCGTTGGAGTTGCGCCCGGACAGTATCCACCACTTCCGGATGTGCCCATCCCAGACCGAGAAGGCCATAACCACCCAGGCAGTCGATGAATTCACGACCCAGGATATCACTAAAGGTGGCACCCCGGCCGGTCCATTCGGTCGCTGCCCAATCACCTGCTTCTGTGATCGATTTGCGATATTCCAACCACCCAGCATTAAAGTGCTCGGCAAAATTTTTCTTCGATTCCTCGATTATAAGCTTGGCCTCGTCCTCCGGTAGAGTTGACTTATGGATGATATCGATCCATCTATTGGTATAAGCGAGCGCTTCATCCAATGATTGGGTCATGTCTCTCTTCCTCTATGACTAATAAAAATTGATAGATTGACTGCTGTCGCTTATTTACATAATTGCTATCGTGGGATACGCCACTCGTATACATCCTTCAATACCAGAGGTACAATCGAAGTCGTCGTCTTCCTGACGCCTTTAACTTTTCCGATCACCTCTGTAACGATGGCATACACCTCATCGCTGTTGTGAGCGATAATCTGCGCACTGATATCCTTTTCACCAATCGAACAGGCTACGTAACTGATACATTCCATATCGACCAGCTTTTGGGCGACCTCGAGTATTTGGCTAGACTCAACTTCGATAAAAACATCCGCAATCACTGAGAAACCAATTGATTTGGGGTTGGGGATCGCACAGATTCGGATGACGCCCTCGCGTTCCATGCGTTTAATCCGGTAACGTACCGCCCTCTCAGTGATATCCCCTACCTGGCGCGCGATCTCGGCCGCGTTCATTCGGCCGTTTTCCATTAACAAATCGACAATTTTCACATCAATTATGTCAATTTCTGACATATTTTATATATTTTATTTCCGATTCAGACGATCTATCAATTAGTTTAAGGATTAAATAACAAAAGTCAAGTGTCAAATGTCATGTCGTAGTTCCAGGAGATACTGGGTATGTTGACACCCCCTTTGTTGACAATGCATTAAGTTTCGAGTACACTGCTCCCCGATGACATTACCGACTTTCATCTTTGGCATGCTGATTTCAACCCTGTATGGGGCGGCCTTTCACCTATTTAGGGGGGGCGGTCTCGGTCGTTTAATCCTATACATCCTATTGGGTTGGATCGGATTTTGGGCAGGTCATGCGCTCGCTGATAAATTTAGCTGGACTTTCGCCAGCCTTGGGCCTTTACACCTGGGAGTAGCCACAATCTCGAGTTTCATATTCCTCTTAATCGGATATTGGTTGAGTCTGGTAGAAGTCGAAGGGGATTAAAAAAATCCCCCCGCACGGTGCGAGGGGTTTCTTTCTATAGGATTAAGAATCAGACGATGCGAACGTTCGCCGCCTGTAGACCCTTCGGTCCTTGTTCGATAGAAAATTCCACCCGCTGTCCTTCTTGCAAGGTGCGGTAGCCATCGGACTCGATCGCAGAGTAATGGACGAAGACGTCAGGGCCGTCCTCGCGACCGATAAAACCATAGCCTTTGCTGGCGTTGAACCATTTAACCGTACCAGTCTCACGCTCGTTCATTGTTTTCAAACTCCTTCTTCTTTATAGATTACTGATGGTCATCACATCGTCCCGCTACGGTCGTGGTGCAACCGGCAAAGTCTATTAAAACAACACAAGCCCAGACAGGCCCTTCTGCCCAGGCTAGCTACCAACGAATTCCAAAGCGTACAGACGTGCCATCAAATTTCGATCAGTTTACCAATTTAACCTCGAACCGTCAAGGATTTTTCTCTCATAAAATTGATAAGCTACCTTGCTTTTTCGTCAGTTGCCTTTGACTTCATGGTAAGATATAGGGCTTCCAATGCCATCCTCTGAGTCTTGCGAAAACCCTTTGGACCTAAAAGCATGGAAAACGAACAATTAACTGCCCAAGCCGGTGATCTTGCCCAGCTGGTTGGATTGAGCCATAAGAATTTTATCCTCCGCTTGACACCTGGTGAACAACTACAGACACATCGTGGCGTACTTTATCACAATGACTTGATTGGTAAGCTTTGGGGAAGCGAAGTCTTTAGCCACCTGGGCAATCCTTTTTTCCTGCTTCAACCCGCCCTGGGAGAATTGATTCGCGAAATCCGCCGTACTACCCAAATCCTTTATCCAAAAGATATAGGTTTTATCTTAATAACGATGGGGATCGGGTCCGGCCAGCATGTATTGGAGGCTGGCACAGGTTCCGGAGCAATGACCACCGCCCTGGCATTCGCCGTCGGCCCGCAAGGACATATCACGACTTACGAAATGCGTCCAGATATTCAGCAATTGGCACAGAAGAATCTTGCTCGGTTAGGTCTCTCCGATCGGGTGACATTCAAACTTGCCAATATAGAAAGCGGTTTCGATGAGCGTGGCACCGATGCCCTTTTCATGGATATCCCAAATCCCGAGGACTACATCCCCCAAGTGCGTGCAGCCTTGAAGCCGGGCGGTTTTTTTGGCTGCATCCTGCCCACACTCAACCAAATCACCCGTTTACTCCCCGCTCTGCACCGGGAGAATTTTGCATTTATTGAAGTATGTGAAACCATTCTGCGCTACTATAAACCCGTTGCGGAACGTATCCGCCCGACCGATCGCATGGTCGCCCATACAGGATACCTGATTTTTGCACGCCCGATCATCCCTGCAAAGGTTAATCAGAGGATCGAACCGGTGTGACGATTGGTGGAATTCCCCTTGAATGAAAGACGAAATCTCGACCGAAAATCTTACCCGAGATGAAATAAGCCGAAGGCTGGCAGAGGCGCTAAACACTGCGTCGCGACTTGCCCACCCCACTTCCCATTTCCCTCCAGGCCTGCTTCCAGATCCGCCACGTCAGGCGGCAGTGCTCATCCCCCTGTTAAATCAAAGCCACCACTGGCATGTACTCTTCACCCGCCGGACCTCAACTCTCCCGGAGCACAGCGATCAGGTCGCCTTTCCAGGTGGTCGTTCAGATCCAGAAGACATAAACCCCGAGATGACTGCTTTACGTGAAGCCCAAGAGGAAATCGGCCTTCAACCCTCGGATGTAACCATTTTGGGGCAGCTGTATGAGCGGCGTACAATCAGCAATTATTGCGTCAGACCCATGGTGGGAGTTATTCCCTGGCCGTACACCTTTAAATTGGCGCGACACGAGGTCAGCCGAGTGTTCACGATCCCTTTGGACTGGTTAGGGAACCTGGATAACCACGAAATCCGTATGCGCGAGCTGCCCCAACCTTACTCACCACTGCCTGTGATTTTTTTCAAACCCTACTCTGGTGAGCTGCTTTGGGGAGTCAGCGCACAGATCACCCTAGATTTACTTTTCGCGCTCCGCTTGTTAAATCAATAATGGTAATTATTCTTCTTCTTCCTCTTCTCGTTTACCGCGCTCGATCACTTCTGGTTCAACGCCCGTCACGGCTTCTGCCACCTCTTCCTCAATGACCTCTTCGGCAATTGGGGCAGTGACTACAACAATTACAGCATCTGGATCCTCGAGAACTTCCACTCCTTCCGCCAGAAGAAGATCGCGCACATGGATTGCATCCCCGATCTCGACCAGGCCGGAGACATCTACAGCGATCCGCTCAGGCAATGCACGCGGCAGGCTTTCGACCTCCAATTGCTCCATACTGGTGACCAGGATCCCAAAGTAAGTCTCGACTGCCGGGGATTCTCCAACCAGGTGGATTGACACGTTCGCGCGCACTTTTTCAGTGAGCGATAAAGCCTGGAAGTCGACGTGGCGTAAACTGCCTAGAATTGGATTACGCTGCTTCTCGCGAACCAGCGCAAGGTGTCGCTGTCCATCCACCTCGACGACAATCAAAGCCGAGGAAGATAATTTTTCCAAGACTCTACTGGCTTCTTTCATATCGAGCGCGATCGTCATTGAGTCAACATGGCGACCGTAGAGCACTGCTGGAAGTTGGCCGGAGCGTCGCAATGTGTTTACTTGTTTACCGATAACGACACGCCGGTTGGCTTTTAACACGATATCTTCCATAATATCCTTCCTTGGAGCGCCTCTCACTCAACCAATTTACATTACTGGAATTGAGTTACCCTCGCCCCTTTGGTTTATTCCGATATCCACCGGAGGGTTTTGATGGGTTAATAACCCTTGTAAATTATCTCCTTCGCCGAGAAAGAAAATTGCCGAACAAGAACGTGATTCCCATACCGATTCCACCAGCCAGCCCAGCCAGCAGAACACGCCGCATGTCCAAGAGCGTCTCGACGGGTGCATTGACCTGGCGTGCCAGCAAAACCACTGCCCGGACGGATTCTCCTTGAACCTCCCGGGAAATCACTAAACCCGCGCGGGCGTCTTGCAGGGTAGCATGATCTGCCAGAACAATGCCTGCAGTGCTGCTCTTCAACATCGCCTCCTGGCTACGCACCAAGCCAACCCCGCCTTCAGATTGAACGAAGCTGGCAGTCTCGACGAGGATAGAGCCTGCCATACTCAGGTTGACTGACTCGGCTTCAATGCGGCTGATGATCCCCTGGTGCACACTCACCTCGGTAGCCATGATCTGGTCGGCCAGGCTTTGGCTCATGCGGACCATCTCGGCTTGTACCTGCGCGACACTCGTCTGCGATAGGTTCACTACTTCGGCGGTGTACTCAGAACCGTCATCCTCGTGAGTATCACCGGTTGGTCGTGATTTTCCTTCAGCCATCTCATCTCTCCCATAAAAGGCAAAAAAAGGCCGTCTCCGTCTGGAGACGTCTTTGAGACAGGGCGAATTGTAGTCGTTTTAGATGTTTACGTCAAGGAATCACTTTCTTTGCCTTCAATATGCCAGTTTCGCTACTCGATCATCGAAAACTATTCCCGACAATTGGACAGATCAACGACTTTATCAAATCATCGATTCAGCGCCTAAACGATTATGGGCACCCATTTTATGATATAACAAATATACGATCAAACCTATTAAAAATTGTCAAAATTATTATAGCAATTAATCATTACTTGCTAGAAAGCCCTGAAAGTTCTTCACCAATAGTCACCCGCGCCGTGGCAGCCGGATTGCAGGGAATATTCTACGACAATTACCAGCTCAGATTTTGGCAGAGAATTTTGCTCCATTGGTTAGGTGCATTTCCACAGCAGGTGGGAAGATCCTTAGTATCCCGTTTCCAAACTTTAACCGCTCTCGAACCCGCTTTGGTAAGCGATCTAGACATCGAATTGATCGCCTCACAACGATTGGATGATTACACAGACATTCAAACGCGCTTCCCAGCGGTAACGATTGGGGCTGCCCTGGGGGGTGCCACCGCTCACATCGCTCTTGCGTTGGGGGGTCCGTTCTTACCGCAAGCTTTTGTTCTTACACTCAATGGCGGCTCGCCGGAGGGGAATGCAAGGGCATATCTACACCGCTCAGCAGATCTTGCCTTCGAAGTCGCCAACCGGAATCCCGAAATCCTGACTATCCAACATTTCGATCCAGTCCACGATGGCTGGTTAACAAAGCGAGTGAACCACCTGCGCCTCAAGTTGCTCGATCTTCCAGTGGCTTATAAAGAGTTCTTGCACAATCGACTTGAGCCAGGCGGTGCAGTCTGCTTTCTGGATTGTGGTGCTAAATGGTTGCGCTACCGACTTGGGGAACGCAGTGTCTTTCAAGTGGGCGGCTGGGGAGACATTTCTCCTCAAGAATACTTAGAAGGCAGCCCTCGCCTGGAAAGATATTGTCGAGCCGAAGGATTGAAGATCTGTGACTGGCAATTGCCTGAATACCCCTTAGAAGAAGGAGCCGAATCGGAATGGGGATGCGAACCTGGTCTGGGTGAAGCGCTAGAGCGTTTTTGTCACCGGGAAAGATACCGCTTCATACGCATACGTTTACCATTTCCGCATGATTATTCCCGCCTGGCATTTAAGGCGGTGGAGAGCTTACTCCAAATGGAAGGAAGGGAACCCTCAGGGATCCTGGTCGAAGTATTTTCACAATTCGACGCCACAGCTATCATGCGCAGCGGGCTGCTTCCTGTGTGGCTGATCTTCAATACTTCGGATAGCCGAGATTTCTTAATGGATATGCGCACCTTATTCCCTCGAGGAAAGCCGGTTTTCTTTTCACCCTTGTCAACCTTCTCGTTAACACCAGATCTCGTACCTTGGGCTGATTGGGAGGAAACATTGCGTGGCTTAGATTGGCACAATATCGGCACTCGCCCCAGCCATTACCCGTCAGATGTGCGGGTGATCGCCAGCTGGTCTGGGATATTACGGCGCTGGGTCAAGGAACATGAACACCCCATTCGTACCAGGCTGCACCCAGAAGAATTACGAGCATTGACGGAACCTGATAAATGATGATTTGATTTTACCGGGTATGTTAGAATGGCGTTATGAGCATCAAGGTCGTTGCCACCAATCGAAAAGCCAAACATGAATATTTCGTGTTGGAATCTTTTGAAGCTGGCCTATCGTTACACGGGAGCGAGATCAAATCTATTCGCGCCGGTCAGATCAGTTTGGCTCAAGCGTATGTGGCAATCGACGGAAGTGAAGCCTGGTTGATCAATGCCCACATTGCCGCTTACGATCAGGCCAGCCATTACAATCATGACCCGCTCCGACCGCGTAAACTGCTCTTGCACCGTTCTGAGATCCGCAAACTGTGGGAAAACGTTCGGCAAAAAGGGGTCACAGTCGTCCCATTACGAGTTTACTTGAAAGATGGACTGGCTAAAGTGGAAATTGCCCTGGCCAAAGGTAAAAAACTTTACGATAAACGCGCCGACATCGCTAAACGCGACGTCGAACGAGAGCTCAATCGACAGTTCAACCGCCGAGGATAGGTATGGCACCTTCCACAATCATGGGGATCAACCAATTAATCCCAGCCGAAAAACGGGAAGTCTATTCGCGTCTGATCCCACCCTCGTTAATCTCCCGCTTTCACCTTGACGCCACCTTCATGGATAAGGACGGTGGTGATCTCCTGTCCTTGCGCGGCAGTCCCGGAAGCCCAAGTGTGGAAATGGCCCTCCGACATCGGGCTGACTTTCCTGACCCAATTCTCTATGGGCATTTGTCTGATACGCTGAATGGCCAGATCCATATCTTGCTATATATCTTAAATGACCCAGAATCCCCCCGATTCGATGTCGACCGGATGTCAGATGGTCGGCCAACTGTATTCGGCACGCAGTTTCGCAATCTGGGTGCTGAACTTGCAGCCATGCAGGCTGGCCTGGCACCTGGTCAAATCCGGCGGGGACTGCGTATGCTCTCTGAAGCCATCATCGGTTTCGAAAACTTCATCCATAGTTTAGGTCATGTTTTATACTTCGCTGAACCTTTATACTATCATAACGCGATCATTTTTGAACGCTATGGCTTCACATATCAAAAAGGTCGCAAACTCATGGAACGTATAGAGGCTGTTCTCTCGCCTGGTGGTGACTTATTGGCGAAATTAGACAGGGCAACCCCTTTTCGCCTACCCGAAGCAGCCGATAGTATCCGGTTGCGCTCGTGGGCTATTCATGATGGCATCCTCGGTGAGCCGTTCGGTGATGTAACTATGTATAAACATGTCGGAAAAATTGCAGGAGTCCAGACCTGTCCCGATACTCCCTGGTGAATTATGCTTTCAAACAACTTTTATGCTGTGGTCATCACTCTATTCACAGCTTTAGCCTGGCTTAGGTTGAATGACTTCGCTGCCCACCGCGGTTGGATCAGTGGCCATATCAGTCGTAAGATTATCCACATGGGCACCGGACCTCTATTTGTACTTTGCTGGCCTTTATTCACTCATTCAGCTGCCTCCCGTTACCTGGCTGCTTTGGTGCCCTTGCTCATCACAATACAGTTTATCCTGGTCGGTATTGGCCTGCTCCGCGACGAGGCTGCTGTGCAGGCCATGTCGCGCACTGGAAACCCACGCGAGATCCTGAGAGGCCCGCTGTACTATGGAATTGTATTTATCGTAGTCACCATCTTGTACTGGTACGACTCGCCGGTCGGAATAGTGGCTTTAATGCTGATGTGCGGCGGCGACGGCCTGGCAGATATAATCGGCCGGCGCTACGGAAAGATCAAACTCCCCTGGAACCCCGATAAATCTTGGGCAGGCTCATTGGGAATGTTTGTTGGGGGATGGGTTTTTTCAGCAGGTATTATGATCGCTTACGGAGCCTTAAGTATATTTCCCACCCCGTGGACATCTTATCTCCCAGCCGTGACCGCCATCGCAATTGCAGGTTGCCTGGTTGAATCGCTACCTTTGCATGATATCGATAATCTCACCGTTACAATCACTGCCGTGATCCTGGGATCCTTTTTGTTTTAGAAACGACTAGTATTGACGCTCCTTCTAACTTCTGTTAGAATTATCTTGATAATCAAGGTCAAATTAGGAATTCAATACCGCACAAAGAGGAAATCATGGTGCTGCTCGAACAAACTCAAACGGATCAAATCACACTGACAGATGCTGCTGCCGACGCAGTCCGAGAATTACTCGCAAAGCGTAATTTGGAGGGATACGCCTTACGGGTATTCGTTTCGGGTGGGGGTTGCTCAGGATTCCAATATGGTATGGCGCTTGAAGGCAACGTCCGAGAAAACGACTTGGCTATCGACCAGCACGGTGTTAAGGTCGTCGTCGACGAAATTTCTATTAATTATCTGGCCGGTGCAACCATCGATTATGTTGATGAGCTGATGGGAAGCGGTTTCAAAATCGAAAACCCCAACGCGGTTTCCAGCTGTGGTTGCGGAAGTTCCTTCCGGACAAAAGATGACCAGGGATCTACCAGTGCCGGTTGTGGCTGCCATTAAAAAGAAATTTTACGAGATTCAAAAAGGGATGCTTTCGATAGCATCCCTTTTAATTTACCCATCCGGCTTTGCTTATCACCGACGAAGTAAGGAAATGATGGTTCCGAAAAATCCAATCACCGCTAAACCGATAATCACGAATCCCATTGGGACACTACCTGCACCGCGGGGAGGAGCTTCCGCAACAAATGTGGGAATCACCAGAGGCGGAGGCGACGTGAATGTGGGCAACCGGGTTGGAGGTACCTCTACGATAAACTGTGCCGCTAGAGTGGGGTCGATTGTGGCTGTCGTGCGCGGAGTTGGCGTAGGCGGTGGCTCAACGATCGGAATGTTCCCATCCACAGATACCAGGGGCGAGTATACCCAACCGATGCTTCCAGGAACGCCCGGATAATAGATTTGAACCCAGTCACCACCCGGAGTCCGTCCCAGTGCTGGGACTTGTTGTCCTGAGATCAATATCCCAATAATATCATAGCGCCCGCTAGGTCCAGCGCGAACATTGATCTGCTCCTGATCAGTGTCTCGCCTGACCGTAGCCATCGGGCCAAGCGGCGTACCTGTCACTGTCGGAATGGCAACCGTGGGAATCTGTTCTAATTTACCAGCGTCGGCATCCGATGCTAAAAAAAATACCTGGAATGCAATTCCTAATCCAGCAATTAGAAGAATCAAGAGCTTAATGAGCTTCATCTTACCTCCAGGAACGGCAGGTTCCTAAAGAAAATCCGTCCCTGTTTTCCAGAACAAAGATTATAATCCATTCCGAGAAAATCAATTTCTACACTCCCTGGAGTAGAACCATGGATCAAAGGATTTTTCATGGCAAACTGACAGCTGAAGAGATTGGCCGAGCCTTGGTCGCACATTTCACCCGCGGCAACCTTATCGCTCAAAATTTCAGGTCTGGGGAGAAGGTGATCGTTCAGGTCGCGACTCATCGGATGTCGACTTCCGGCGGCCAGACAGCCTTAACAGTATCCCTTCAGCCAGTAGAAGATGGACTTGCTGTGCAGGTTGGCGAGCAGTCCTGGTTGGGAGTAGCTGCCAGCCTTGGCACTACCTTTTTTTCAGCCTGGCGGAATCCGTTTAACATCCTGGGGCGGTTGGATGACCTCGCCCAGGACATAGAGAATCTACAGTTATCTGACCAGGTTTGGCGGGTGGTTGAAAACGTTGCCCGAATGAAAGGCGCTTCATTTGAGCTCTCGGAGCGTCTGCGACGTTTAGTCTGCGCATATTGTCTAACCGCCAACCCGGTCGGGGAGCCCAGTTGTATCGCCTGTGGCGCGCCTCTCGGACCAGCCCAGCCAAAGACGTGCCGAAATTGCGGATTTGTGGTTAAATCCAACGAAAGTGTCTGCCCAAATTGTGGCCAGGCGCTTTGATTAATGGGGGAAAGATAAATTAGCTTTCTTGCTGGCGGTTTGGTGATATTAAGGAGTTCGAAGGCTATTCAATGCCGTCCGGACTGTAGGCAATAAATCGGCCTCGTCCAAACTTGGAGGCGGTGCGAAAGGCATTGTCTTCTGGCCATTCAACCGGGTTTCTAACTTGCTTTCCAGTCTCTCGAGAGAAGCCATTGCATCCAGAAAACCTACCCGTCCAATCATCACCGCTGCTTGCTTACGGACTTCCAGGGGTGCTTTATGATCATTTAGAATATCCACCAGATGATTGCCGGCATAAGGGCAAGCGTCAATAAGATGAGCTACATAGCTCTCCAGAGATATATCGTCCGCTAAAACCTGCAGCAGAGCAAATACCTGTCGGGTTCGCACTTGGGAAAGGTTTAAGATTAAGCTATTGCGAACATCATCCGGAGCAGGACGACCTTCATTATCCAGTGCGAGGATTTCACCTAAGGTCTTAACGATCCGGGCGCGCAACTTGAGGTCAGGATCGGTAAGCCGTGTGGCTAGCAAATATGCAACCACCGGGGAAAAACGCGGCGCATTTAGTTCCAATAGACAGTCTAATGCCTTATGCCGTATATCGGCATCTGGCAAAGTTAGATTCTCAACCGCAACCCACACCGCCGGGAAAAGTTCGAAGTGGCCGGTACTGTCTTCCAATACGAAAAGCGAAGGCTGAGGCAGTCTAGGCGAGGGCGTCTCTTGATACATATCTTTCAGTATACCGCAATATTCAAAATAATAGCCGTTTTATTAACCTAACGAAGATAGGAAGAGGTACGCCTATGCTGGGTTCAAACCAGCTTCGCAAAAGATGATAAGATCGCCTACAGATTATATCGATCTACCCCCTGGGAGACCCAAATGATAAACATCGAAAAAGTTGATACCTTCTCTAAAAACAATGTGCAGCGCTTCGTCCGCTTTCCCTACCACCTCTATCGAAACCATTCTTATTGGGTGCCTCCCTTGTTCATTGATGCAGAGATGTATCTGAACCGGACCAAACATCCATTCTTTGAGCACTCTGACGCTGATTTTTTTATCGCTACCCGAGACGGAAATGACGTAGGTAGAGTGGCTATCTTGGAGAATAAGCCCTTCAATTCCTATCACGGAACTCGCCAGGCCCAGTTTTACTTCTTTGATTGCGAAGAAGATCAAGAAGCTACGAATGCCCTCTTTGAAAGGGTCTTTTCATGGGCTAATGAGCGAGGATTAGAACGTGTTGTTGGACCGAAGGGATTCGGTCCTTTAGATGGATACGGTCTGCTGGTCGAGGGCTTCGAGTATCGGCAGATGATGACGATGATGAATTATAACTATCCCTACTATCCCCACTTACTTAACAATCTTGGCTTCGAGAAAGAAGTGGACTTTGTCTCTTGCTATCTCAGCGCGGAGGCTTTCCACCTGCCTGAACGTATTCATAGTATCGCTGAACGGGTGCAACAGCGCGGCCAACTGAACGTTCACCGCTTTGAAACCAAGCGAGAATTAAAAGCCTGGAGTTCACGTATCGGTCAGGCTTATAACAAAGCATTTATAAATAACTGGGAATACTATCCTCTCTCCGACCGTGAGATAAAATTCGTTGTAGACAACATCATGATTATCGCAGATCCCCGATTGATCAAAATTATTACCCACAGTCATGATGTGGTTGGATTCTTATTTGCCTTCCCAGACGTTTCTGCAGCGCTCCAGCGAGCGCGTGGCCGTTTACTCCCTTTCGGGATTATTGATCTTCTATTTGAGTTGAGACGGACAAAATGGGTCGCCCTGAACGGCATGGGTATCCTCGAAGAGTTTCAGGGACGGGGCGGCAACGCCCTGCTTTATTCAGAGATGGAGAAAACAATCCGTAACGATAGATTTTCCCATGCTGATCTGACCCAGGTCGCTGAAACTGCCGTGCAAATGCGTAAAGACCTGGAAAACGTGGGTGGAAAACCTTACAAAAACCACCGCGTGTTTTATCGGAATATTTAATCTTACTCTCAGATTGATCCTTTTCGGTCGTCCTATTCTTCTGACTTTCTCAGTCCATCGTTCAACACCTATGAATCCCATCCTCTTCCTCCGGGGATTACTGATAGGCTTCTCCATCGCTGCCCCAGTTGGACCCATTGGGGTGTTATGCATCCGGCGTACTTTAGCAGAAGGGCGCACGGCCGGCTTCATTTCTGGCCTCGGCGCGGCTACCGCGGACGCGCTCTATGGCAGTGTCGCTGGTTTTGGCTTAACTATCGTTTCGAGTTTCTTGATCAGCCAGGGTCATTGGTTACAGCTGTCAGGTGGAATTTTTTTACTTTATCTCGGGATAAAGACCTTCCTGGCGAAGCCCAAAGAGAAAATTGAAACCGGATCTCCATTGGAAAAAGGTCGCGGAATTATTGGGAATTATGCTTCGACTTTTTTCTTAACCCTGACCAATCCTGTAACCATTCTCTCCTTTATCGCTATCTTCGCTGGACTTGGGCTAGGAACAAACACTTCTGCTGATTTTCTTTCGGCAACAGTCCTGGTAGTTGGCGTTTTTAGTGGTTCTGCCACGTGGTGGTTCTTTCTAAGCTCTTTCACAGGACTAATAAGAGGCAAGGTCCACCGCAGGACACTTGTCTGGGTAAACCGCGTTTCTGCCATGATCATCTTCGGATTTGGATTGATCGCCTTGGTAAGCCTAGTATAGTAACAGGCGGAAGAATTATGTGTAACTTCTCAGACCAAACTGTGATCGTGACCGGCGCAAGCGGAAATCTGGGTGTAGCAGTTGCGAATAATTTTCATTTCCTCGCATCAGATGCCTCCAGGGCTATTAGAGAAGCCAGCATTCCTGTTTATGGCAGAAGCTAATTCTTTTTATCCAAACCGTAACTCAGAACCATCTACGATGGTCATTTTTGGCGCTTCGGGCGATCTGACTCACCGGAAGCTGATTCCAGCCCTATACTCCTTGAAAATTAAGGGGCGTCTGCCGGATGGGTTTAGTGTCGTCGGGTTTTCCCGCACCAACTTCAGCAACGACCAGTTCCGGGAAGAAATGCGCGCCTCAACCAAAAAATTCTGCGATCTGGATGTATCTTCAGCTGAATGGGAACAATTCTCTCGACACCTCTATTATTTCCCTGGTGATATCAGCCAATCGTCGGATTTTGAAGAACTGGATAAATTCTTATCCCAACTCGATCAAGAGAGGCAGGGCAATGGAAACCGCATCTATTACCTGGCAGTGGCGCCCCAGTTTTATCACCAGATCGTCGCCAGGCTCGGCGACCTCGCCATGGCCAAGCAAGATAGCGGTTGGCGGCGAATCGTTATAGAAAAACCATTCGGTTCTGACTTGATCTCAGCCAGGCAACTCAACCGTGAACTGCTTGATGTCTTTTTAGAGGGACAGATTTATCGCATTGACCATTACTTAGGAAAAGAAACTGCCCAGAACATCCTTTTTTTGCGCTTTGCCAACACGATTTTTGAACCGGTGTGGAACCGGAATTACGTCGATCACGTCCAGATCACAGTGGCTGAGAGATTAAAAGTCGGTCATCGAGGCGGTTATTACGATCGAGCCGGGGTGCTGAGAGACATGTTTCAAAACCATTTATTGCAGCTGCTCGCTCTGATGACAATGGAGCCCCCTGCCTCATTCAATGCCGATGCTCTTCGTAACGAGACTGTTAAAGTGCTCTCCGCCATCCGGCCTATCCGCCCCCGGGAGGTTGCCAAACATACCGTGCGCGCCCAATACACCGGTTACCTCGAGGAAAAAGGTGTGATGCGAGACTCACAAACCGCAACCTTCGCCGCAGTCCGGCTTTTCATTGACAATTGGCGCTGGCAGGGAGTTCCCTTTTACTTGCGATCCGGCAAAGCACTGGCGGAGAAATGCACCGAAATCATTATCCAATTCAACCGCCCTCCACATGTGATGTTTCCCTTGCCCCCAGGACGGATTATCAATCCTAATCGCCTGATCCTCTGTATCCAACCTGACGAAGGCATTCAGCTGCGTTTTGAAGCCAAGCGACCCGACACGATCGCCGAAATGCACAGTGTAGATATGATATTTGACTATGCGAAATCTTTTGGTGCGAGCAATATCCCAGATGCTTATGAACGATTGCTTTTGGACATCCTTCAAGGCGACGCCTCTCTCTTCACCCGCAGAGATGCAATCGAACTCGCCTGGGGGTTCATCGATCCAATTATCCAGGGTTGGGAGACTTCACGCCAATCCCCGCTTGCAATTTATCTACCGGGAAGTTGGGGGCCAAAAGAAGCGGACAAATTTATCGCCCGCCACGGCCATCAATGGATCCACGGCTGTTGATCAACTCATTCTTGAGAACCCCGGCTGCGGTGGAGAAGCACAAACAGAAATACACCGAGCAGCAGCCAGAGTACACCAATCAATGCCAAAACGCTTAATCTAGACAGGTTGCTGCGGATTGGGATAGCAGGAGTCTGCGTAGGACTGGCTGTCTTTGTCGGTATAATTGTCTGTGAAGGGGTGATGGATGGCGTGCGAGTTAGGAATAATATAGTTATGGATGGCAGAGGGATAAATGTTGGGGTTAGCGTGTTGGTAGGGGTAGGCGTGTCGGTTGGTGTATCCGTCGGCGTTGGGGTGATCGTTGCTGAAGGGATTGGGGTAGAAGATCGGAAGGGTGTATAAGTCTTCGATGGAGTCCAGGTTATGGGGCGTGTTGTCGTTTTAGTGGGTGTCGGCCCTGTAGATGTTGGGGTAACTGTATTTGTCGGAGAAGGGCTTGGCGTGCTGGTTGCAGGTGGTATGAATTGATTCATAATAAGCGGTATAAACACCAATTCGTCGGTTTGAAGATTCGTTAATGAATGCTCACCCAATCGACTAATCAGCATTTGGAGGATCAACGAAACCGTTACCAGGGTGAGGGTTATTAACCGAAGCATGCAGTTGACAATTTAGGGACTAATTGGCTAGAATTCTTAGAAACCGCAATCTCTCCTAGTCGATCTTACAATGACTCTAGGATTAATGCAACTGGTACAATCCACGAGGTAAATCTTGTTAACTGTGCATCACGTATCGAAATCTTATGGTATTCAACCCATCCTAAATGATGTTTCCTTCACCATCAACCATGGAGAACGGATCGGGTTGATTGGGACGAATGGAAGCGGGAAAACCACACTGCTCAGGATTTTGGCTGGCTTAGAGGAACCGGATACAGGTATTGTAACCCGCACTCCCCCCGATCTGCGGATCGGTTACCTGGCTCAGGGTTTCAAACCTGAAAAAAAACTGACCCTCGCAGACCTTATCCGCCAAGCGACTGGCGATCGCCTCCAGGCAGAAGCTGAGGTGAGTCGCCTTGCCGGGGAGCTGTCAATCCACCCTGAACGCCTCGACCTACAACAAGCATACGATGCCGCCCTCCAATACCTGAACCGGTTGCTGGATGACCATCTCAATCCTGCTGCGATCCTTGACTCGCTTGGATTAGGCTCACTCTCCTCAAAAATGCCTCTCGATACATTGAGCGGGGGGCAAAAAACGCGCCTGGCTCTGGCGATCCTCTTGCTAAGTGATCCACAACTGCTACTGCTCGATGAACCCACTAACCACTTAGATATACGCATGCTCGAATGGCTGGAGAAATGGTTTTCAAGGTTCCCTGGAGGTTACTTGATCGTCTCCCATGACCGTACATTTCTAGATAACACGGTTACCCGTATCTTAGACCTGAATCATGAGAATCACACTCTCCAACATTATTCCGGCAGTTACTCAGACTATCTCGATCAATACCTAGATCAACACCAAAAGCAACTTTCCGCCTATCGCGATCAGGTCTATGAGATTCGACGCTTGCGTCAGGATATCGCCCGCACTAAACAGCAAGCCCTGCGTGTTGAATTAACCACCACTTCTCGCCAACCAGGTCCCCGCCGATATGCCCGAAAGGTTGCTCGCAAAGCCAAAGCCCGAGAGAAGAAACTCGACCGCTTTCTAGAATCAGATGAGCGCGTCGAGAAACCTCACCAAACCTGGCAGATGAGGCTCGACTTCTCCCGGCCATCCCACCAGAGCCAGGACGTTTTGATTCTCGAAAACCTGGCGATAGGCTATCCAGGAGGAAAGCCACTCGTTAGCGGATTGACAACTACAGTACAGGCTGGCGTCCGAATCGCCCTTACTGGCCCAAACGGCGGTGGAAAAACTTCCCTATTACGCACCATCACCGGACTCCTGCCGCCCATCGCCGGGACTCTCCGACTTGGCTCAAATGTTCAACTAGGCTATATGTCCCAAGAACAAGAGTTGCTCAATCCTCAATTCACCGCGCTGGATACAATTCAACGCCACGCGCCTCTCACCGAGACTGAGGCGCGATCCTTTCTCCATTTCTTTCTTTTCACAAGCGATGACCCGCTTCGCCCGGTGCAAGACCTGAGTTATGGGGAACGGGCTCGTCTCAGCCTGGCAACCTTAATTGTCCAGGGAAGCAATTTCCTGCTCTTGGATGAACCGATTAATCACCTGGATATCCCCTCTCGCTCACGCTTCGAACAAGCGCTGGCTCAATTCGATGGTACTGTTCTGGCAGTCGTCCACGACCGATACTTCATTCAACGCTTTGCGACGGATATCTGGGTATTGGAGAATCAAAGTGTGATTACGAACATGCAGACCATTCCTCAAACAGATATTTAAAGGTTTGAGTATTAATCAGACAGGTATTATCGTGACGAGGGCTAACCTATGAAACGTTTCCTCATCCCACTAATTGTTATGATCAGTCTATGGTCAATAACCCTGGTGGCCTTTGCATCCTCATACCTCGCGCCAGCACCGCCAACTCCCACCCCCTTCCCCTCCGAACCTGAAAAAGATAAGGTGGAGTTGGCTGTCCTGGAAGCATTTATCGCCCAACGAGAATATGTCCTGGGTTTTCTGGTCTATGACTTGGGGATAGAAAATGTCGTTATTTCGGAAGATGGGACCTGGTCGATTGCATTCCTGACTTTGGTGGATCCCCAAAGCGGCCGGGTCGTGCCTGCAGAGCCTGGCCTGGCTATCTTACGCCAGCAGGGATTGGAGTGGAATGCAACACTGCCAGCTGATCCAGGTTGGCTAGATCTGATCAAGGCCGCCCCAAGTGATCTTCTTTCTGATGAGGAAAAACAATATTATTTAGAGATCAACGCCAAAGCCGAGCCAACAGCCGCAATCGCATATGGAGGCTATTTGCTCCCCTGGGAGGCTGGCAAGACAGTCTATCTTTCCCAGAGCACTGGGCATGACCAGTATATCCCTTCTGGGAGCGCTCATTATTCCTTCGATTTTTACGTCCCCCAGACGATGTATAACTTGTACGCTTCCAAAGCCGGCACTGTCTGGCGGGCTAAATGGGATGTCCCAAACAATTCCGAAACCGTTCCGGGCAATTACATGGTGCTAATGGACACCACTACCAGCCCTACTACCTACCAGCTTTACCTCCACCTGGCTCAGGATAGTATTCCACCAGCGTTGAGAGTCCAAGGTACCTATGTTGCTCAAGGCCAGTTTATAGCCGTCGCCGACGATACCGGCCAAAGCACCGGTCACCACCTTCACTTTCAAGTTCACGCCAATCCAGATTCTTATTGGGGCACATCGATTGATATCACCTTTGATGACGTTGACATCAATGGTGGTCGGCCGAGGATCATCAGCGATGAACCGTATTGCACCCGCCCCAATGATGTTTGCGATCAATTTCGCTCTGCATATGTCTCGGGTAACATTATCCATGGAGATACAATTCCACCTACCGGAGATTTATTCGAACCACCCACTGGCGCCACAGTACGTGATCCAACTGTATATATCGAAGGATGGGCCAGCGATGAAGGTAGTGGACTGGATAGGGTTCGCCTCATTGCCTATTTCGAAAATGCCTGGCATGAGATTGGTGACGAATTCACAACGAATTTATTTTCGATGAACTGGGATTTGTGCTCCTTGAATGTCCCGGATGGGCCTGTCAGCCTGGCAATGAAAATCTGGGATCAACAGGGGAATCCTGCCTTAGGCTTGCCCGGGTTAAGTCATTTTACTAAAGACTATTCCTGCACCCCACCACCGCCGGCTTGCACACCGGGGGACATCCAGGTAGCTTTATTCACCGAGACTGATTTTATGGGGGATTGCCTTGTCTTTGGGATTGGCAATTATCCAGATTCGGCATACCTGGGTCAACTCGGTAATAATAATATCGAATCCATCCTGGTAGGCTCTAATGTGTTGGCAACTTTGTTTTTCAACGACAATTACGCCGGGCGCGGAGACACATTCGACCATAACGACAGCAGTCTAAGCGATAACCTCCTCCGAGATGACCAGGTGAGCTCGTTCAAAGTAAGCGCTCGCAACCAGTCTCCTCCCGCTCCCACTACGTTGGTTGCGCCGCTAAACGGAGCGATTTTTCCCGGTGGTTCTTCGCTAAGCCTGGCCTGGCTAGATCCTGGTGGGTCCACGCAATTTCAAGCTCAGCTCCAAGCACCTGGATCGATCAGTCCAGTTATTTCACCCTGGTTGGATGATCCAATCTGGCAATTGGATTCCATCATTCTGGGTCTGGGAACTTATACCTGGAAGGTGCGTGCCCGCAATTGCTCAGATTTATCTTGCCTCAGTCCCTGGAGTGTTGCCCAAACTTTCACGATCACCACTCCACCAACGCCACCAGCCACCATCGTTGCCCCTTTCTCTGATAATGTAGAGAGCAACTCAAGCAATTGGAACAGCTCTGGGCTTTGGAATCGCCTGAATGACTCTGCTTACGCACACGGGGGGAACTACAGCTGGTACTACGGTGAGGCGAGCGACCGCAATTATGATGATGGGACTCCCAACACAGGAGATTTGACTTTAAGGCCAGTCACCATCCCAAATGCAGGTTATGTACTCCGCTTCTGGTATCGCTACCAGACCGAAACATCTGGCGAACATTGGGATCAACGCTGGGTGCAAATCTCAGTAGACAACGGGCCTTATGAAAATGTATTGCAGCTTTCAGACGATGTTGCCGATCAATGGTTACAATCGACGGTAAACTTAGCGGGCTATGCTGGCAAAACAATCCGAGTTCGTTTCCACTTCGAATCGAACGATGGTGGTCTGAACGCCTTTGAAGGCTGGCATCTGGATGACCTCGAGATCACAACCGCAACACTACCCGCATGTAGCGATGCAGATAATTCCCCTTCCACAGCTACGCCGATCGATTTCGACCAGATCAAGAGTGGGGTAATCTGCCCGAGCGGGGACATCGATTACTTCAAATTCACTGGCACAGCCGGGGATCGAATTGTTGTCAATATCGACACCCCAGTCGAGAGCCCCCCTGATGACTTAGATCTGATTATCTTTCTCATGGATAGCGACGGCTCATCCATCCTGGCCGTCCATGACGATGAGATTTACGGAGAGCGTCTGGATCCCCACCTGGGTTATTTATTGACACGCTCCGGGACTTACTATATCAAAGCCCGTCTCTGGTCGCATCCCTCAGTTGGAGGTGAGAATTATATCTACTCGATCAAACTTTCGAAAGATAACACCCCGCCGGCGGCAGAATTCACCAACCCAAAGACCGGTACCTCTTTCCAGGGTAACGAAACAATCACCCTTTCAGTCCAAGCCAGCGACTCCCGAAGCGGGATCAGCCATGTCCAATTCCTGTTCCATTCGGAGGATTGGTTCAATTCCGCCTGGCAGCAGTTAGCCGTCGACCAGAGAGGCGAAGACGGATGGCACGTTGATTTTGATCCAACATCATTAGAAGAAGGAAGAGACATAGCCTTCTACGCCAATGTCTACGATTGGGCAGGCAACTGGACTGGGACCGGAGCCTGGGATTTGAGTATCGATCGCACCCCACCCGTCACCACCCTGACTCCTCTGGCTGCCATCCAAGAGAGTACCGCTATCCTGCTTCAATGGAGCAGTAGCGATAACCTGTCTGGTATCGATCACTTTGAAGTTCAATTCCAAGAAAACAGCGGTGCCTGGATTAACGTAACACCACATCCTGCTGGAAGTGACGATCAGCAATGGTTCATAGGTGGAGCAGAATTGGATTTTGGATTCCGCATGCGCGCTGTCGACTACGCTGGCAATCAGGAAACTTATCCATCCGCTGCCGAAGCTGTAACCCTCATTCCAGATATTGCCACCCTTTGTTCTACTCCAGATTCCTGGGACAGCGGTAGGAACGACAATACGCCCCTGACGGCTTCATCCGTCTCAGTGGGGGCAGCAGCAAAAACACATAACTTCTGCAATCCCATGTCCTCCGATCGATTGAATGATGAGGATTGGGTTAAGTTCACAGCCCAGAAAAATAAACTCTATCTCATCCAAAGCCTCCCGCAAGCCATAATGACTGCCTCGATTCTGGAGCTCTATGCCGCCGATGGCACAACCTTCATCACCAGTTTCACCCCAGCCAATTTCGGCCAAGTCTCTGTATTAAGGTGGCTTTCCGATCGTAACGGGCAGGTTTTCTTGCGGCTCCGCCACATTAACGGTCGCGTAGCTGGGGATATCGTCGCCTATCAGTTGCGTGTTACTCAGGACAATCTTATCTTTTTACCTCTTGTTAATAAATAAGCGAAAGCGATCTCCAAATAATTCTCTCTACCCCCAGCACAGGAGAAGCGGATGGATGTTTTTCCAATAATGGTATACTTTGCTCGGTTAAGGATACTCTTCACATTCTGATATTGATCACCCACACTCCTTGAAGCTGATCATCCAAATTCCTTGTTATAACGAAGCGCAGACGATTATTGAAACTGTCCAGGCTCTGCCGCGCCAGCTGCCAGGCATCGATGAATTGGAATATCTGGTAGTCGATGATGGCAGCACCGATAACACCGCTCAGGCAGCGCAGTCGATCGGAGTCCATCATATCCTGCGTCTGCCGCACCATGTCGGCCTGGCAGGCGGTTTCAAGGCTGGTCTAGAGGCATGCTTGGATTTGGGAGCAGACATAATCGTCAATACCGACGCCGATAACCAATATAATGCCGAAGATATCCAACTCCTTCTGGAACCTATCCAGGCCGGTCGGGCGGATATTGTCATTGGCGATCGAGGAGTTGCTTCGCTGGATACATTCTCGCCTTTAAAACGTTACTTGCAGCGATTGGGCAGCTGGGTGATCGAACGGGCATCAGGAGTTCGTACTCCCGATGCAACCAGTGGATTTCGCGCCATCACCCGCGCCGCGGCTTTGAGGACAATTGTCTTGAGTGAATATTCTTATACCCTGGAGACATTGATCCAGGCCGGTGCGCGTCGGATGGCGGTGCAATATGTGCCGGTGCGAACAAACACCCAGACCCGTCCTTCACGCTTGATTCGCAATATCCCTGAATATTTAGCCTATTCCAGCGCTACGGTTCTGAGAGCATATACCATGTACCGTCCCTTACGTGTCTTTACAACCATCAGTTTTCTGATGCTCCTGGGTGGAATGGTGGGGGCCATCCGCTTTCTTTACTTCTACTTCACCACCGGCGGTGCAGGTCATGTCCAATCACTGATCCTGTCCGCCGTCTTGCTAATCGTGGGATTCCAAGTCTTCTTGATTGGTCTGATCGCCGATCTGATCGGTTTCAACCGCAAGATCCTGGAAGAGGTGCTCTACCGGCTCCGCAGCCTGGAATTGGGGGGAAACAGCGCAAGACCAATGCCAAACCACGAAAGACCACCGACGAACGACCGCTGAAAGATGAGAATTGGTGACGAATTGACTGTCGCCAACCTCTATCTCCATCTGTCGAGTATCGACGGATACCTGCTCATTGAATACGAAACGCTGACTTCTTCTTCCAGATGCTCTCCCCCCACCGGCTCCTCTCCCTGCTTATCCTCACCTCGCTAATCGCTGGATGCACCCCTCTGACGAAGATTGATCAGCCGGTTTACTCCACACTAATCAACCTGGATAACAGTGAAACTATCGGGCAAACCTTTCTAGCCCGCTACGATGGCTTGGATCGGATTAGTGTATACCTTGAACCTGATAAATCTGGAGTGGAAGAACTTCGTTTGCACCTACGTACTTCCCCAGAACAAGCCAATGATTTAAGGACTGCTACCATATCCTCAAAGGGGATCAACACCCCCGGTTTTTATAGTTTCGTCTTCACCCCCTTGGAAGAGTCTTACCAGCACAATTATTACTTTAATATCGAGGGATTTGGCTCAGGGAAAATCACAGTTGGCTCCGCCCCCGGAACTGATTATTTAAACGGGGCTCTTTATCGTAACGATCTTCCCCTGGATTCTCAGCTTGCCTTCGGCCTGGGATATGATGCAGGAGAAGCTCTCTTAGGCCTGGCGGGTGAGGGCTTGTTCTGGATTGTACTCTTATTTGCTGCCTGTTTTTTATTCATCTTGCCTGGTTGGGCTGCACTCAGCTGGTTATTCCCCACCTGGGATAGCCTCTCCTGGGGAGAAAAGGCTGGTTTGGCGGTTGGGCTAAGCCTGGCGATATATCCTATACTATTCCTTTGGACAGATATGGTAGGCATCCACTTGGGTCGCCTTTATGCCTGGTTGCCGGGACTAGCTGGACTCGCGGCTGTCATCTGGCAATGGAATCGAACAAGGCGACCGACTACAATAGACGAGCAACCAAGGAACTTTCGTTCTTCTTCATTCGTCAATCGTCTTTCGTCTTCTGCCTTCCGCCATTGGTCACATAGGATCAAGACAGTGGATGTCACCCTGGTCATCCTTCTCGCCCTTATATTCTTTATTCGCTTCTGGCCCATCCGCACGCTGGACGTGCCAATGTGGGGCGACTCCTACCAGCATACGATGATCGCTCAGTTATTGGTGGACAATGGAGGCCTATTCACTTCCTGGCATCCTTATGCTGAACTGCAGTCTTTCACTTATCACTTCGGTTTTCATACGTTGGTCGCAGTCTTCCACTGGCTGACTGGCCTGGCGCTCCCCCAGGCAACGTTGAGGTTGGGACAGATCTTGAATGCTCTTGCCATTCTGGCGCTGTATCCCCTGGCGATGCGAATAGGGAAGAGCTCCTGGGCTGGCGTGATCGCGATATTGATCGCCGGTTTGATGACTGCTATGCCGGTGTACTATCTCAATTGGGGACGTTATACACAGCTAGCCGGCCAAGCGATTTTACCAGCCGCGGTCTTACTGGTATGGATCAACTTAACCACACGAGACCACGACTGGCATTTGTTAAGCCTGGTATGGATTGCCATGGCAGGCTTGGGTCTTACGCATTACCGGGTGTTGATTTTTGCTGCTGCCTTTTATTTGACCATATTTGTGCTTCAATTCAAGTGGAAACATTTGCTCATCGATTGTAAGCGATATCTCTGGCATGCCACCGGATTTTTTGTGGTAATCCTCCCCTGGTTTATGCGCATCTTTAGCGGAAAACTCCCCTGGATCTATGGCCAGCAGATGACCACTCCGCCCAGCCAATTGTCAGCCCAAATCGGGCAATTCAATGCCATCGGCGATTTTTCCTTCTTCTTGCCACCCGTTGTGTGGGTGCTGCTAATTATCACCATCGGTTGGGGGTTATGGCGGCGACAGAATGGGGTCGCCCTGGTCAGCTTATGGTGGTTCTTCATAATCCTGGCTGCCAATCCCCAATGGCTGGGCTTGCCAGGAGCTGGGGTGCTTACCAACTTTGCGGTTTTCATCGCCTTATATATCCCTGCCGCGCTCCTGATAGGATCGCCATTTGCAGGATTATTTACTCAATCTGAAAAATTGAAAATAGAAAATAGCAAGCCCTTGGACGAACCGCTAATTCAACCCGTAAACCAGGAAATAAGTCGGGTAAGAGGCGTCTGGGGAAATGGATTTCTTTTCCTAATTGTTATAGGATTCAGCTTGTGGGGAGCGCGATTACGGATTAGAGATATCCTACCCGACCAACACGCCCTCGTCACCCAACCAGATATGATCGCCGCGACCTGGATCCAAAATAATCTCCCTCAAGACGCAAACTTTTTGGTAAACTCGTTCTTTGCCTATGGAGACAGCCTAATCGTAGGCTCTGATGCGGGCTGGTGGCTTCCCTTGCTGGTAGGTCGGGAAACTACCCTCCCACCGATAAACTACGTCACTGAAAGAGGCCCCCAGCCGGATTATGTTAGAGACATCAATGCCTTAACCGCTGAAATCGAGCAGAAAGGTATAAACAGTCCAGAAGTTAAGGAATTGTTACGTGAACGCCAGGTTTCTCACATATATATTGGGCAACAGCAGGGGCAAGTCAATGCGAGTGGACTGCCTCTCCTTCAAATCAACCAATTGCTCGCTAATCCAGACTTTCGTTTGATCTACCGCCTGGATCGAGTCTGGATATTTGAGATCGTGGAATAAGGCCGCTCCTGTGAAAATTTCGGTTTTCACCAGCTCCTATCCTCGTTTTCCAGGTGATGGAACCGCGCCGTTTATTAAATCGATCTGTGAAAACCTGGCCCAACTCGGTCACAAAGTCGTAGTGGTTGCCCCCTATGATCCAGAAGTCAGGCAGGTGAAGAACGGAGGTGTTCAGATTCACCGGTTTCGTTATATCTGGCCAAACCGGATGCACATCATGGGACACGGCCGTGCCCTGGATGGCGATGTTCGCCTTCGGCCTATTGCCTTTCTACTTCTTCCGTTCTACCTCATGGCCGGCTTCATAAAATTGTTAAACATCACAGGTCAACATGGATCACAAGCCATTCATGTCCATTGGGTGCTGCCCAACGGACTGGTGGCAGCCTGGGTGGCAGCCTGGCGGAATATTCCCTTTATTCTCAGCCTGCATGGCTCAGATGTATTCGTAGCCCAACGCAATCCGGTTTTCAGGTCAGTTGCCCGCTACGTCTTCCACCGGGCAGCTGGTGTGACCGCCTGTAGCCCAGAGCTTTACCAGGCAGCGCTACAACTTGGCGCGCCTCCCGAGACTCGCTTGATGCCGTGGGGAGCGAACCCAACCCAATTTACCCCGGTTTTTCGCACCCAAGAAGCCCGCAAGATGTTCGCCGTGAATCCGGAACAGCCTCTCATCGTTGCCTTAGGCCGGTTGGTATATAAAAAGGGTTTTGGGACGCTTATTGCTGCCATGCCTAGAATCGTAGAAAGGTTTCCCCAGGCACGTTTACTCGTCGGCGGGGAAGGTCCTCTTCGCCAGCAGCTTTCAAACCAAGTGGAAGCCCTGGGGATCTCTGGCCAGGTATCCTTTGCCGGAGGCGTTCCTTGGGATCGGGTGCCTGAATTGCTGGCCTCAGCAGATGTTTTTGTCCTACCCTCGCAACGCGATGAATACGGCAATCTCGATGGTCTTCCTACAGTGTTGCTGGAAGCGATGAGTTCGGGTGTAGCAGTTGTTGCGAGCGACATTGGTGGTGTCCGCCTAGTTCTTGAGCACGGTCAGTCAGGATTGATTGTTCCCCCAGGCGAACCGGTCGCCCTGGCTCAGGCTGTCCTGGCGTTGGTTGGGGATCCCGATCGACGTGCAGCCATTGGCAAGGCGGCACGCCAGGCAGTTGTAGAGCGATTCACCTGGGAAATTGTTACTCGGGAGATCGTTACATTGCTAGAGCTGGGCATCTCCAAGAAGCCGCGCGCCCTGCGCCTTGGCACCATTTACAGGGATGAAGTATTGAGAATTTTGCAGAAGCGCCCCAATTTCGGCCGGGTGCTGGATGTCGGCTGCCACGATGGATACTGGTTGAGCACCCTGACCGCATCGACCCGCATCGGGGTCGACCCGCAGCCTATTGCTGGTGCTCCCAGAGTCGACTTGGTGTGTGCTGATGGGCGACACCTCCCCTTCGAAAAGGGATCCTTTGATCATGTCTATGCCCTGGATGTGATCGAACACGTTGCTGATGACCAGGCATTCGCTCGATCCCTCATCCGGATGGTGGCCCCCGGCGGAAGGCTATTCATAAGCACCCCTGCCCTGAACATTCGCCTCACTCCACCTATCCTGACCCGTTGGATCAGCAAGCAATGGGGGCATACCCTGCGCCTCGGTTACACGGCTGAACGGCTTAACGAGCTTTTCGCGGGAGAACTCGATGTGCAGATCACTACCTGGAATGCCCCGCACTATCGCTTCTATTACCTGGCAGTTCGACTGCTGGCCGCGTTTTCCCCCAGCTTAGCTGCCAAGCTGACCAGGAGAATAGCTCACTCAGACTCACGCCACCCCAAAGGGAAGAATGGTTTCTATCTACTCGAGGGGAATCGACCTACTTCAACTGACTCTATTCCTCGGAAAAGGTGAAGAATTGACCCACGATTCACGTTATGCGAGCCGGGCATGTAAATCCGAGAAAGTACTGGCTGTGCTCCACGATTTTCTCGGTGTTGATCTTTCCGCTTACACATGCCTGGATGTCGGTTGTTCGCAGGGAGGCATCACTCACCAAATCACCCCACACTTCAGATGGACAATTGGCATTGATCCTGACCAGGGAGCGATCCGGGGTGCCGTTCGATCCTCCCATAGCGAAAACATTGGATTTGCGATCGCCAGCGGGTATCTTCTCCCATTTCCAGATCACAGTTTTGATGTCGTTATCTGTGCCCAGGTCTATGAACATGTCATCGACCAGCCAGGTCTCGCCAGGGAAATATGGCGCGTTCTCCGCCCAGGTGCAATCTGCTTTTTTAGTGGGCCCAATCGCCTGGCTTTCATGGAGGAACATTACTGGCTACCTTTACTCTCCTGGCCTCCCCGGTCGCTTTCCAATTTATATATGCGGATCTTCCAGCGTGGAAATTACTACGATGCCTATCCCCTTTTCTATTGGCAAATCCGCAATTTATGGGGGTCTTTTCTCATCAACGACTATACGCTAATCCTGATCCACGAGCCACATCGATTCGCGACGGGGTGGCGTTTAGGAAAATTTGCCTGGGTCAGCCGTCTGCCTACCCGGCTTTTAAAGGTATTCACCCCCCTCTTTCCAAACTATAATTGGATCTTGGTTAAACCAACCGAATAGCCACATTCGCATTTGGCGATATCTCTCGAAAAGGAAAGAATGTCCGCTCCTGATTTTGACACGCAGAAGTATTGGGAACAGAGGTTACAAACCCGCCTGAATTTACGCGGGACAGGCCACAAAGCGTTGAGTTTAGAAAATAACGCCTGGCTTTACCAATCTCAACGCGACTGCATGGATCGCCTGGTTGATCGAAATGGGATCGAAATTTCTGGCAAGTCTGTCCTGGATATCGGCTGCGGGACCGGATTTTACGTTGAATATTTCCAAAATCGCCAGGCTGGCCAAATATTTGGAATTGATATCACCGAAATTAGCGTTCAATATCTCAAGCGAACTTTTCCAACGGCAACATTTATCGCCGGCGATATCTCATCGGTTGAACCGCCGCTTAGGGGTCAATTTAACATTGTCTCCGCGATTGGGGTGCTCTATCATATCCTGAACGAGGCTCGCTTTCAGCAGGCCTTAATGAACATTTGCCAATTGCTTGCTCCAGGTGGTTATCTTTTCATCTCTGACTCATTTCATAAGCCTTTGCTTCCCTCTGCCCGACATGCATACCTGCGACCGCTCCAAGCATATCAACCTTATCTTACGCAACATAAGATTGATATTCTTGCTGTTCAGCCGATTTATTATTTTTCCAACCGAATAATAATCCCAGGGATAGGTCCATGGATTTTGAACTACTTTCACCTGGGGAAGTGGCTTTACAATTTGGATAATTCCCTGAGAAATCTACGCCTGGATAATGGTAGCGGAGTGAAATTGCTCCTGGCTCAGAGAAGAATTATAGAATGAAGATAGCAATCGAAGCGCTTGGCATTCATTACTTTGGGGGTGGCCGGACGGCTACGCTCAATTTGTTCGAGGCTCTGTTTTCCCTCGATTCGCAGAACGAATACCTGATCTTTCTCAGCCAGCCCGAACCTTCCCTGAACATCTCAACCGGTAACGTTACTCAGCGCATCGCTCCAGTAAAGAACCGCTTCTGGTTGCGCCTTTGGGCGCAGTTTTCCCTGCCTCGCGCAGTCCGAGGTTACGACCTGGTGCATTTTGCTAAAAACCTCGGAGTTTTTGGCGTTTCGGCACCAACAATCGTTACCATGTATGACCTTACCACGCTGGTTCATCCGGAACTTTTCCCCTGGTTCGATGTTTGGTATTGGCGCAACATCCAGAAGCAGACATTGCTTGACGCCAATGCGATCATCACCATCTCGAAAACCACCGCCGACGATATCCTCCGCTATTACCAGGTACCCAGGGAGCGAATCCGGGTGATCTACCCAGCTTACGCCAACCACTTCAAACCAGCCTCAAAAGACGAGATCGACTGTATCCGGGACCGTTATCGAATTCCCGAGACTTATATCCTACATGTCGGGCGGATCGACCGTAAGAAAAACCTGACTGTCCTAGTACGCGCCTTTGCAGAATTTCGACAGCAGACCGCCTTCAAAGGAAAATTGGTATTGGTTGGAGAAGAATATTTGAAAAGCAAGGACAACATCCTTCATCCGACTATTGAACAGCTAGAATTAACCGATGAAGTCATTTTCACAGGCCGTGTTCCAGATAGCGACGTTCCAGCGCTGTTTAGTGGTGCATTGGTAACGGTTTTCCCTTCCTTGCACGAGGGTTTTGGTCTGGCCCACGTCGAAGCTATGGCATGTGGTTCACCGCTCATCGCCAGTTCTGCTGGAGCGGTGCGAGAGGTGATTGGGGAAGCAGCCATTCTACTGGATTCAATCGATATCAATTCAATCGTCGAGGCGCTCATTCGTATTGTTACGGAGCCAATTCTGCGGCAGGAGATGCAGCGGCGAGGTTTGGCGCGTGCCGAGCAATTTCGCGGCGAGCATTCTGCCCGGCAAACCCTCCGACTCTACGAGGAGCTGGGGCAGAAATGAAAAAACTTGAAAAACCGTCCCTTTCTACCCAGGAGATCTCCGCGGCTTACGATCTGCTATTTGAGACCAGGGGCGCCTTGCGCGACTCAGACATTTTTTACCGCTGGGTGTTAAATCAGCTCGCTCCCCGCCCAGGTCAGCATCTATTGGACGTGGCATGTGGCGAGGGCATTCTGCTTAAATTCGCCAGAGCTTACGGCCTGCACCCGATTGGAATCGATCTAGCTCCAAAGGGAGCTCAGCTCGCCCAGGCATTTGTTGGAGAGAAGATTATAACCATTGCCAACGGAGAGGCACTGCCCTTCGCCGATGGATCCTTCGACCTGGTCACAAACCTCGGTAGCTTGGAGCACTTTTTGCACCCCCTCAACGGGGTAAAAGAAATCTGCCGGGTCATGAACCCCGGTGGTTTGGCAGCTGTATTCCTGCCCAACAGTTATTACCTGGTCGATATCATCTGGCATGTCTTGCGAACAGGATACAGTGTCAGCCACCGGCAACCCCTCGAGAACTTTGCCACCTCCCGAGAATGGTGGGACTTTCTGGAAAGCGGTGGACTCCAAGTCATAAAAACCTATAAATACAACTATATTTTCCCAAGATCGACCAGCGACTGGCAATGGTTCAGGCAACATCCCCGCAAATTGCTCAACTTGCTCGCCGCGCCATTCATCCCCTTCAATTTATCCAACCACTTCCTTTACATCTGCCGGCGAGAGCCGTCAGCAGCTGGCAACAAGAATAGCGTGTGAATAATCTTAATCGGTGGTCACGCATACTTCAGCTGCTCAAGCAAGCGGTTCATAAACTCCGGCACATCGCCCAAATACGCTGGTTGCGGTGGACAATTCAAACTATTGTCATCGCTCTCTGCCTGATTTATCTTGCTATCAACCTGAAAAACGCACAAGAAATTCTGGCTGGTCTGAAGCCCAATTTTTCAAATTTATTTGCGGCCCTCGGATTGACAATCGTCGCCGTTTTTTTGGGAGCGTCGGGTTGGTGGTTTACACTACGCGCCTTAGGACAACCGGTCACTTGGCTGGGAAGTGCCCGCGCTCACTGCTTATCAAACCTGGCCAAGTATATTCCGGGATATGCCTGGCAATTATTGGGAAAAGCGTACCTGACAAACCAAATGGGACTGCCCAATAGCGCGGTTGGATTGGGAATGTTCCTCGAGTTGCTTAATCTCCTACTGACCGGTATCTTTTTGGGATTGATCCTTCTTCCCGCCGATCTGGTCCTACAATGGTCAAATTCCCAACCACTAACCAGCTTGCTACCATTTATTAGAGCCCTTTGCCTGATCCTCCTTGGGCTCTTTCCTATGATAATTTCCTCTACTCTCAAGAGACGTTATGGGGATCAACCAGGGCTTCAGATTGTCCCCGCGATGATCTGGGCAGCAGCATTGACTTCTTTAGTTGCCTGGCTCTTCTTCGGACTGGCATTTTGGCTCCTGGGAGCATCCATGACTCCTGTGCCGTATACAAAAATACCTTTATTCATTTTCACGCTGGCCGTATCTTTAATCATTGGTCTGGTGATCATCTTTGTCCCAGGTGGTTTAGGCATCCGGGAGAGCATCATGGTTTTAGTATTGAGTCCGAATTACCTTTCTGCGCCAGTTGCAGTCATCGTTGCGGCATTATCCAGGTTGATGGTCATTCTAAGTGAACTGTTAAGCGTTTTCTTAATCGAAATCACTTTCCGCAAGCCATGGGGAAAAATAATATGGAGCACCTTACATAAAAGCAAGGTAAAAAACCATAAATAATACGAATGGATTATTGCTCTTTACCCAGTTACTCAGTAAACTTGATGTAAATTTACTCTAGGAAATTAATTTTAGGAGGAACAAATGAAAACAGTTCGCATATTCAGTCTCATCGCAATTTTGGCTTTGGTGTTTGCTCTCGTGCCAGGGGCTTCAGCAGGCGCACCCGCCGGCAACTGGGTCAGTGGTATTGCCTGCCAAAACCTGAGTGCTACCGAACAAGCCACCATCACCCTCTACTTCTATCAAGAGGGAAGCAGCACTCCTGCGCTCAGCTATAATGATCCAACACCCATCCCGCCGGGAGGCAGCCGCAATTACTACACCCCCTCTTCTCCTCCAGGAGTCCCCGAGGGATTCTTAGGATCGGTGGTGGTCGCCTCTGACCAACCTCTTGCCTGCAATGTTAACACGCAAACTACAGGCACCGGCTCTTCGAGCGATCCCTACCGCATGGCAACCAGCGCAGGTTTCGCGGATACACAGACTGCCCCAACCATGTTTGCACCGCAAGTGATGAAGAACTTGGCCGGGACATGGTCTTCCTACATTGCCGTGCAAAACACCTCCAACGCAGACGTTCCAGTAACCGTCAGCTATACGGATCGCAACGGCAATTCCCTCCCCGCTGCTACAGAAACCGCAACGATTAAGGCACAAAGCAACAAGGTCTTCTACCAGACGGACAACACCAACCTGGTGAACGGTTTCGTGGGTGCGGCCACCATCGCCGCAGACGATGGAGTATCTGGCTTGGCTGTCACGGTGAATTTCTACAACAGCGGCGCCAGCCCCGACACTGCCCAATTCCAGAGCTATAACGGTTTCGGCGGCGGCGCCAATAAACTGTTCGTCCCCCGCATTGTCCGGAATTATTACGGTTACAATGGCGGTTTGAGCATTCAGAACGTGGGCGATACCAGCGCTACTGTAACGGTCACCTTCAATTTCGCAGGCAACACCTATACCTATAACTCCGGCTCGATCGCCCCAGGTGCAGCCCTGGCTCTCTATGCCCCCAACATTACCGAGCTTAATCCCGTCGATGCCCTGAACGTAACCCAACGCTTTGGCAGCGCGGTGATCCAGGCCTCCAGCGGTGATTCTGTCGTCGCCATCGTCAACGAGGATAACCGCGGTGGCTCAGGCGTCCCAGCGGAGCGGATTGGTCAAGGTTCAACATACAACGCCATTGCGGATGGCTCCCAGACCAGCACGGTCTTCTTCGCCCAGGTTACCAGAAAAGCGGGCATTGTCTTCTCTGGCGGTTTCCAGGTTGCCAATTCCACCGGCACCGCAGGCACATGCGATATCAGCTACAATGCTGATACTGGTGCGAACGAGAGCGGTGTACCTCTGCCTGCCAATGGATCCATCGCTCGTTATGCCCCCAATGTGGCGAATCTGAATGATGGTTACAACGCCAGCGTCACTGTATCCTGCAATCAGCCAATCCTTGGCATCGCCAACCTGGCTGCTGAACCCGGCTCAGGCAAGCTTGGTGATAGCGCCACAACTGCTAACGGATTAAACCAGTAAGATCGTTCTACCTCTAGACAT
>Ga0209431_10000231_pt1 | contig 44245 bp, 37 predicted proteins | sample RifCSP13_3_FD_184021 | JGI IMG/M metagenome (GOLD analysis project Ga0209431, IMG submission 184021) | Soil microbial communities from Rifle, Colorado - Rifle CSP2_sed 13_3 (SPAdes) (version 2) | ecosystem: Environmental > Terrestrial > Deep subsurface > Rock core/Sediment | place: Rifle... | reverse complement strand
CAAATGAGAATACGGAACTACTAAAAGAGCTATGTTGGCAGGAACACCTAAGAGCAGAAAAAATCCTCAAGGCATATTTGGAACAAAGAAACCATAGAGAGTAAACGTTAGCAAGATTTAATCAAGCACAACTAACACCTATTGTAGAACTTCAGTCAACCCAAGATATACAACTTATAAATGATGGAATAATTTGCGTAAATATCGGGGCTTTGCCTTTTTAATTAGACTAGTTTGCTACAGTCGGTGCGCTGGATTGTTTGTATGTCACAACTTGTGAGACTCCGTTCTTTGGATATACTCCATAAACGAGCTGAGCCTTTTGTACTGTTGAATCCTTTAGTGTTACCATTATCATCTGGCTACCAACGGAACGTTCCTCAAGTATTTTTGAGAGCCTTTCTGTGTTCAAGGCATCAAGGTGTGCATCCACTTCGTCAAGCAAGTAAAATGGCGATGGCTTTAGCTTCTGCAAAGCCAACAAAAATGTTATTGCTGCAAGCGTTTTCTCACCACCACTAAGCGAGGCGGATTCTCTTTTCTGCTTGTCTGGCAACTGAACCAGATATGATATTCCTGAAGAAAAGATATCGTCTTCGTTTTGAATTTCAAGCCAAGCGTTTCCTCCTGTCATCTTGCTGAAGACTTCACGTATGTCTTTGTCTACCTTGTCATATGATTCCAAGAACGTTTGTCGTTTATCTTTGTCAATTTCTTCAATGAACTTTACAATAGAGTTTCTTTCTTCTTCAAGCTCATTTTTGCGTGTTGACATTGAACGATAGCCATTTGAAATTTCAACATATGTTTCTGGAGCTTTTGTGTTAAGGTTTCCAATCAATGATTTTCTTTCTGATTCCAGTGCAGCTAATATTTGATCAACATCAAAGGTTTCCAAAAGCTCTTCATATCCATATGTAGCAAGTGCACTCCGTATCTTAGTTTCATTTTCTGCAAGGTCCTTTATATCACGTGAAAGAGAGTCTGACTGTCTTTCAAAATTATTAATTTCTTTTGTTATTGATTTTTCTTTGTCGTACAGTTCTTTTTGCTTTGCATCATATTCTTTGAACGTAGTTACTGATGTTCCTGACGTGGATATTAGCTGTTGTTCTTTTTCTCTTAATGAAACCAGAGAGACATCTGCTTTCTCTTTTTCTTTTGTCATGGCACGTAGTTCTACTTCCATGTCATGTTTTTCATGGTTTAGAGACGACTGTTCTTGCGAAAGCAGCCTCATGCTTGTTTTTAGTGCGTTTTCATCGTTTGTAAGTACAGTGAGTTGAGTGGTTTGCTCACGGAATTGTGCAGATACTGAGCTTTGTGTGCTCAAAAGGTCGGATTTTTTTTCATTGAGTTGAGCAAGCAAATTTGCTATTCGTTCCTGTTCCGCATCTGCATAGTTTTCTTGGGTCATTGATATGCGCTCTTCTAAAGAACTAATGTATGATTCCAGTTTAGCTACACTAGTCCTAAGACTTTCTTCGCCCCTCTTAAGCTGCAAAATTCGTGATGTGATCTGGTTTTCTGCAGCTGAAATTGATTTTAGTTTTGCTTTCAGATCTGTGAAGCTTAGATCTACATTTGCAAGGCCAGTTTCTGATGCGTGATATCTATCATCGTAGCTATTTGTTATTCGTTCAATTTTTTTAAGCTGGGTCTTTTTGTCCTGTACAAATTTTTTCAACATGCTTAATGATTGAATAAGACCATCAACAGATGCACTAAGAAGAATTACTTTTGTGAGGTTTGATATTTTTGAGTTAATGTCCACTACAACAGCATTTGCCTGTGCTTCAAAGAATTGCCCGTCTTGGGTTACTGCACTGTATCCTTTTTTTGAAAGATTATAAGCTGACTCTTTAGAATCTACAAGAACTATACTGCCAAAGATAAAGTTCTTGAGGGCAGCCAATCTTTCCTCGCATTTTACATAATCTGACAACACACCTATGATTCCAGGTTCTTGTGGTGTGGAGACTTTGGAATTTGGAATTGCGTCAAGAGGAATGATTCTAATCTTTGGTAGTTTCTTTTCCTGCGCAAATTCTGCTAGACCAAGCAGCGTACCAAAGTCATTTACAACAAGTGCCTTTAGCCAATCTGAGCCTACTGCAAGTATTGGTCGTTCATACTGCTTGTCCCACGAAAGCATCTCGTAGACAAGACCTTGTATTCCTAATCGTTTAGAATCTTCTTTGAGTTTGGCAATTGAATAATCTTCATGCATGACCTCTTTTACTACACGAATCTTTGCCTCATACTGAGCTGCTGCTTTGGCTGCTTTTTCCAAAATAAGTGAGGTGTCCTCTATGTCTTTTTCAATTTTTGAGCGCCTTTCAGCCATGTTTGCAAACCGCGATTTGATCTCCTTAATTGTAGCATCATGGCCTGCTCTAACTATCTGCAGCTTTTGTTCAAGATCAAGTAGCTTTTCTTTTTCTTCTAAAAGGGATTTGATTTTTGCCGAGTTTTGTTCTATCTTAGTTTCAATGTCATTTATTTCTGCTTCAGTTTTTGATAGCGAAAGCTTTGCATCATTTAGTGAGCGTGTCAGATTTTTTATTTTTTCATCAACCTTGAGTCTGTTTGTTGCAATCTGTGACTGTTGTCTTATTACCTGATTAATTTCAGAATCAACAGAAGAAAGTTCTGTGTTTGCGGTTTTTTTTACTTCATTAATTGAGTTTATTGAATTTTTTAGTTGTGTAATTTGTGACTCTAATAATGATCTTTTTTCATGTAAGCCAGCTAGCTCCGATTCGATCTCTGGTAGCCTAGCATCGATTTGACCAAGTCTTCTAGTGTTTGTCGCTATCTTGCTATTTGCTTGTTCTGATTGTTGTAGTGACACACTAAGTTCTGAATCTATGGCAGCCTTTGCGATGTTGTATGCGTTGACTTCTTCCATGAATTTGTGCTTTTCTTCTTCAAGCTTTTTTATTTCCTCTTTTAGTTGGTCACGTTGTTCCTCAAGTTTTTTTGATTCTGAAAGAATGGCGTTTAGGTTTCGTTCCTTTGATGTTTTTTGTGTCTCTATGTCACGGATCTTGTTTGAGGCCTGGATGGCGTGTAATCTATCAAGCTCACGCTCCAAAAGTTCGTATCGCATCTGGTAATTTCTTTCCTCCTCAAGCTCGTCTATACGCTTTTTTATCTCATCCATTCTGGCAAGTGCGATTTCAAGGCGTCTGTCTGCCTCATCAAGCTGCTTTAGTGACTCTATCTTTTTCTCGTCAAAATAGGCAAGCCCAATAATATCCTCAATAATCTTTCTTCTCTCTTCTGGGTTAAACTCTGATATCCTTGTAATCGTACCCTGCTGGACTATGTTCAGCTTGTGTATGCCTGCGTTTGCTACCTCAAGTATGTCAAGTATGTGGTTTCGTTGCATCTTTTTTTGGTTTAAATAGTAAATGTTTTCTCCAGATTCGTCCATCTCCCTTGTTACTGTAACCATGTTAGAGTCAACTGGTATCTTTCTGTCAGTATTATCAAAGTGACAGCTTACACGTGCTATCTTTGTTACGTGGTGCTTGTTATCAACATCATGAAGGAGGGCACGAAGCTTATCAACTCGCATTGTCTTTGTCGAGTTTTCACCCAATGCGAAAGTTATAGCATCAAGGATGTTGCTTTTTCCTGAACCGTTTGGCCCTGAAATAGCCACTAGGCCAGGTTCAAGGTTTACTATAGTGTTTTTGTATCCAAATGATTTGAAGCCAAAAATCTCTACCTTACGAATATGAACCAATGGTTTCGATTCTCAGAAAGGCAAGATAACCAAATAGTAACAAGTTTCATTGACTAGGCTAACAATAATTACAATGTGGGTTTTCAAAAAATTCTTTAAAATCTATCTATCTCGTTTTCCTTCTACAAACTCTAAAAATGCTTTTTTTGCCTCAGAATATGGCATTTGTATTGGAGGATGCTTAAAGCAATACGAAGAGATGCTAGTCATGGGGCCAGAAAGCTTTCTGTCAAGGCTAATCTTTAGGCCTCTTATCGCATCAATCATTATTCCAGCACTGTTGTACGCATCTATCACCTTTAGTTTAAGATCAAGCTTGACTGGAATCTTGCCAAAATACTTGCCTTCTATATTTATGTAGCAGATTTTTTCGTTGTCAATAAAATCAACATAGTCACTTGGGCCTATTCTCATTGGAATGTCATAGTCTGCCATTGCCTTTACTGCGCTTGTCTTGCTGATTCTCTTGTCCTCAAGCCGTTCTTCATCAAGCATGTTGTAAAAGTCCATGTCTCCGCCTATGTTAAGCTGGTATGTGCCATCAACTAGTACACCTCTGTCCACAAAGAGTTTCACTAGAGTTTTATGAAGAACGGTTGCTCCAAGCTGGCTCATCACATCATCTCCTGCAAGAGGAAGCTTTTTTTCTGCAAACATTTGCTGCCACTTGGGTTCTGATGCTATAAACACAGGTATGGCGTTTAAAAATCCAATTCCTGTCTCAAGAGCCTGAGTGGCGTAAAACCTTACAGCGTTGGTGCTGCCAACCGGTAGATAATTTACAAGCATCTCTGCACCAGTGTCTTTTAAGACTTTTTTTACATCGACTTCGGTGTCATTGGATGGAGTGACAATTTGTCCTAGGTGCCTGCCAATCCCATCAAGAGTGGGGCCTCGTTGAACTGTAATTCCCATGTGAGGTACCTGGGCCACTGTGACAGTGTTGTTTGGTTTTGCGTATATTGCCTCGGAAACGTCTTTTCCTACTTTGGTGTCAGCTACATCAAAGGCAGCAACAACTTCAATGTCGCCTGGTTCATATCCACCAATGTTAAATGCTGTTAGTCCTACAGTATCGTTTGTATTTTTTGAATAATAGTGAGCTCCTTGGATAAGAGCTGAAGCACAGTTTCCAACACCTGCAATTGCTATGCGAATCTTTTTGCCCAAGTTGTCTCGATATTTACGCAAATTATTCCATCATTTATAAGTTGTATATCTTGGGTTGACTGAAGTTCTGCAATAGATGTTGATTGTATTTGATTAATCTTGCTAACGTTTACTCTCTATGGTTTCTTTGTTCCAGATATGCCTTGAGGATTTTTTCAGCCTTTAGGTGTTCTTCCCACATCAGTTTATGTACAAGATCTTTATTCTCAGATGTGTTCGCAATATCCCTAACTTTGTGACCTACATTTGACCATGTGAGTTCTGGTGCACGTTTTGATGTATCAAATGGTTTTATCTCATCATCTGCAACAAACGTCTCTGTATTCAAGTTGAAGTTGTCAGTAATCGTATCAGCTCTTGCCTGTTCGTTATCTATTGCATTGTGTAATGATGTCATATCATGTCTGTCAAGCCTGCCTATTGAATCCGAGTAAAACCAAGCAGCTTGTTCTTGTTGTACTGGATTATTTTGAGCTTGAATGTCAATTACACCGTCTGGTGATATGATATACTGGCCTATATCCTCAAGGATGAGATGGTTCACCTCTTGTACTACTGGTTCTCCTGAGACACTGAATGCATCAAATATCTTTGTATTTATTGAGTTTCTTTTTTCGTCCCATACTGTTATCATAAGGTGACGGTTTGTTGGCTGATCAAAGCTGAAACCAAAGTTGAATATGGAACGAACTCCTTCCCTTGAAGTTTTAAATGTAATCTGGTCACCAAGTATTCCGTCTGGATCTGATTTTATCACATTTCCATTGTCAAATGTAATCATCGGATCAGTATCTGACAGCTCATCACTGTTTTCATCTACAAAGTGTAATGCTACATGTTGTACTGAAGATGCTTCCAAAAACGAAAGTGTTAGACCAACATTCTCTCCTGTGCTTAGTTGTTCTGGCACAACTGTGCTTGCGTATCCTCTCAGGAAATAGCCGGCATCATTTATCCTTAGTGGAGCAGTAGGATCGGTTGTCGTCGACATTGGTTTTAACGGGTCTACGAATAAATCGCCAAGAATAGAGGCTCTACTAGTTACAAGTGATGGTGGGGATCGGTCTAGTCCACCTCCACCTACCAGAGGTGACAGGAAATTAAATACGGGTGACGCGCCAATGATACCACCACCACCTCCGCCACCACATCCAACATCAAAGCCTAGCAGATATTGACCAGTGGTGAGTGTACCGCCAAGCGCACCAAATGTGGTATCTTCTACATCACTTGTGATAGTCATCGCATCAAAGTCGCGTGAGTCAAAATCAGAATCACCAAGGAAATCTACAACTTTTACCCATTCGTCTGGCACAGTGCTGTACCACATGTCTAGAAATGATACATCATCACCTGGTTCAAGGAGAGCATTTGCATAAGAAATCTTAACTTGTACACTTCCTGGCACCAATGTCGTGCCATCAACAAGTGTCAACTCTACCGGTTGTGTGATCGGTCTAAAACAAACACTGGCTATAACAGACGGTTCTAATATAACATCACTTAGAGTCGCATCTCCTCCTATGCTCACGGCTAGTGTTGCTTCTGCGTTTGCCAGCGGTGGTGGTTGCTGGTAAATCACCTCGTTAGTTTCTCCCACGTTAAAAGTACCAGCAAAGACTGATGAATCAAAATCATTTTCAGTAAGCGGTACTACAGTACCTCCTACACCTTCTATACTTCCTACATTAGCCTCCGCACTTTCCATAACACCAGGATCAAAATTTGCATTAAAGTCTGTGATAAGAAGATTCACTGGGTCGCCCAAATTACCTACCTCTGGATTTATCGAGACTGTTGGTGGTATGTTCGGACTGAAATCAAGAATGTTACCTATAGAAACCGTGATGAGATCTGAGGTTTCAACAACATTTACTTCCCTTACTACCTGTATTGCTGGATTCCCATCAAAGTCAGTCACATCATAAGTTACAAAATAAGTTCCAAGGATTGAAGTGTCAACTGAATCTACAGCTACAATACTAGCAGTCAAGTCGCCATCTTCTGCATCAAATGCAGTCGCACCTTCATCAACATAAGATGAACCTAGTTCAACATCAAGCGGTGATACACCAACCAAAGTTATTTCTGGTATTCCACCAGTACCAACATTTACTGTGTATGTCTCAGTCGTTGCTGGATTTCCACTAGGATCAATGAAATCACATGTTGCAAAATAAGTTCCGATAACTGTGTTGTCAACACCACTTGTATCGCAACCAACTGTAGTGCCATCAACCGATAAATCATTATCACTCACTGTTGCTGTAAGCGTTGGAATTGGGTCATTTAGAATCACATCAACTGGGTCAGTCTGGTCTTTTGTTAATACTGGACTTGTTGTATCAACAACATTTACTGTCCTTACTACCTGTACTGCTGGATTCCCATCAAAGTCAGTCACATCATAAGTTACAAAATAAGTTCCAGATATGGAAGTGTCAACTGAATCTACAGTTACTATACTACCGGTCAAGTCACCATCTTCAAAATCATCTGCAGTTGCACCTGCGTCCACATATGGTTCGTTGAGTACAACATCAACTGGATCTGAGCCAAGCAAAGTGATCACTGGCACCGATTGCGTTGTCACATAAACTATTGCAGAATTAGTTGATGCTGCATTATGTACTTCTCTTACCCTGTAACCATATGTCGTACCTTCACTAACCGTTAAATCTGAAAATGTTGTCTCGCCTAGTGGGTTATCAAAAATTGCTGGTGTTATTGGCGTACATGCAACGCCTTCACATCTTAGAATTAAAGTATGATGACCTGGAAGACCGATTGATATACTTGACCAAGACAAGTCAACCTGTGTCGGAGAAACTGAAACTGCTGTAAGCCCAGTCGGTGTTGCTGGTGTGGTTGCAAATGCATTATCAACAAACAATACTGGCAATGTTAAAACTAATGATAGAAATACTATAATCCACTCTACTTTAGTCGCCACCATACTATTCTAACCTATGTTTTAGAAAAGTGCCTATGATATAAACTTGCCATGACTCATATTTTATGCTACTATGAAAAATCAGTTTTTTTTTATTAATTGTTTCTAAATAGTATAAAACTTTTATTGAAATGGGGTTCTACCAATTTTGGAAGTGACAAGCCTCATAACATGTTGTTTTTTTATAATCATGAAGATGATAATGTCGTCTGACAATAAATGTAATTTATCAGGCATCTTATCATGCAACGCTAAGCTTGAATATGTGAATATCATCTAAAATAGGCATGCAGACTGACCAAGACCGAAACATATCAAAAGACAATAACCAAAAAGAGATGGAAAAGATTGCTAACATAGCTGAGGTCTTAGGGCTGCTTGATGAGACACGCAGGGGTAAAGACTGGTTGCTAGAACAGGTGAAAAAACACGGCGTGAAAATTTCAGCAGGCCCAGCTGCCAATAGTTATGATATCTTAAAGTCGTGCAAAGAAGACTTTGTTTTTCAGCTTCTTCGAGTCTTAAAAGGCGAAGACATTGCAGGCTTTGAAGATGTTAGAACCATGACAATGACATATCACTGGTTCTTTACAGATATAGTTGCAGGTTCCAACCCAACCATACCAACTAAAGATCAGGTACGTAAAATCATAGTATTAAACGAATTAATATCAAGGACCGAAATTTTCAGAACCAAAGATCCCAAATCCACTGTTGTGCTACCAACTGGAGATGGCATGGCAATTGGCTTTAGCGACAGCCCAGAAAAACCTATTCGACTTGCAATTGAGCTACATAAAGGGCTGTCCAGATACAACGAATCAAAAAGGGGCAAAGAAAAACTGCTCATCAGAGTTGGAATTGACATGGGCCCAGTCTATGTGATTAAAGACCTTAACGGTAAAGACAATGTCTGGGGTCCTGGAATAATTCTTACAAGACGAGTTATGGATTTGGCAGGAGACATGAACATATTTGCATCAGCAAGGATTGCAGAAGACATTCGCAAATTATCCCCTGAATACAAGCAGATAATGCATCCAATAGGGGATTACTCCATAAAGCATGGCGAAGAGCTTCATCTTTTCAATGTCTATGGAGATGGATTTGGAAACAAAAATGCCCCGCGAAAAGGCAAGTTGGAAAAAAGCACACTTGAAAAGAAAATAAAATCTGTTAACAACTTTGCGTTTGAGGGAGTAGAAATCTTGCTTGAGATAACCGACCCTAAAACCTTACTTACACATCACACATGGGTGTGGAACATAAGAAACATTTCAAAGGAACCAAAAGATCAGATCTTTTACTATCTTGACGGCGACGCGCCAAAAGAGTTTGCAGACATGAATGTCACCATAACAGATGAGAAAAATAACAGACTAAACGTACTTGGTCTAAACTCTAACAAACCATATCACAAAGAATTCAACGTCCAGCTTAACAGACCAATCTTACCTAAACAAAAAAAGACAATAAAGCTAGAATATGACTGGGAAGAGCCTGACAGAAACTTTTTTTACAGATTTGCTTCTGACTGCAAACAGTTTAGCTACACTTGCTTTATTCCAAAAGAAGTGGATGCAAAAAACAGGATTCTCAAAGTGGATACAGAAACAGGATTGAAAATTCATGCCACGCCGCCTCCTTCCATAAAGTATCTAGATGACAAGACAGCTGTTACTTGGTCAAAGTCTAACTTGAAGGCTTATGATGCTTATCAGTTTGAGTGGTGATTGTTTGAAACCAGAAATTGGTTTACAAAAAACACCATCATCATGGATGACAATTAGGAGACTCTAGCTTCTCATGCTTTGATTTGTGTCTGGGATTTCCTCTGTGAATGCAAGTTTTTGACACTGAAACAATGCATTTGGTGATACCTTAATGATACCTCATTTGAAGTATCATTCTAATAAACACGGATTATGACGTTAATTTATCATATCATTATTTGGCTCTAAACTGTACACGAACTGTTTTGACTAGTCAAAAAATTTTATGTGAATAAAAATCTGAAGTTTTTTCTGGCTTTACTTCTTTAGTTTCCAAGTAATTGTTGCCTTATCCCTATCATTAGGTGTTCCAGGAACAGTCCCATTTGGGAGACATCCATCGCTGCAATCATTATCCGTTAAGAAAGAGGAAGCAAGACCGTCTGTAGTTGGTGGTGTAGAGGTATCAAAGATATTTATCCTAACACAATACTTTCCTGCGCCCGTGAAGGGTGCTCCCGTTGTCTTTAAGTCATACTGTAGAAATCGAGGTTCTGGTTTCCATACAGCGTCGTTATGAAGGGCTGGATTAGTTCCTAATAATTTATTTGCTACAGGAGAATAAGCAGAAGTTGGTATTGGACATGCGGATGTAAGTGAAGAAGCTTTTGCAACAAACATTTTGAAATGACCTTCTGGGGTGTCAATTACCTGTCCAAGCTGATTTTCTACCTGTAGCTTGTGTGGAACTGTAGCACCTCTGTTAAATACGGATGATCCGTCTGCGTTTGGTGGAGGCGCCGACAGTCCACCATAAACTCCTGCGCCAATAATTTGTTGCCATCTTACTGCAGCATCAAGATCAGCCACAAAGAGCGATATACCGTCAAAGAGTCCACCTGGTGCGTCCCTGAAGTTAAAGTTAAAGAGAGCCTTATCAATATAATCAACGAAGGCTGTTGCACCATTAGCTGTTGCTTGGCATCCAATAAATCCAACGTTACTGATATCAGCATATACTAGTGGAGAGCTAGGACCACCAACACCGGCAAGACTACTATCGTTCCAATCAATAGCTGCAACGTCTCCTGCAACTGCATGGAAGGAATGATTTGGTGCCGCATGAGCTGGAGCAACTCCTGCCCCCAGTGGAGCTCCGTAGACTATAATTTCTGATGCTAGTCCGTTAAGTAAGTTACTATCACCATCAATAGATTCTGCAAGCAAAGGTGCGCCTGCTGTACCTTCAGCTATTGACGCATGGCCGCCTGGTGAGAAACTTGGAGTCCAAGTCGCTCCCACGTACGTATCCATCTGTCTTGCATAAGACATGACACTTGGATAATTAGGCTTGCAGTTTGTACTGACTGCTCCGCCGTGTTGCAGGTTCAGTATGTGGCCTAGCTCATGCACGTACGTTCCTGCCTGCTCCACAGAACTTCCGACGGAACCTGTGTGTCCCGCTACACTACCAGAAAATCCTTGACCAAGTGTGACTACAAAGTCGTTTCCTTTTGTTTCAGACTGGCCAGACGGTCCTCCAAAGCTGTGTGCAAATATACCATAACGATATGCCTGTGCTTTGGCGTTAAGCAGGGTTGTTTGCACAGATGGACTTCCTGAAACTGTTCTGGCATCTGTAATTGTAGGAGAAACTGTCAACGGAATTGTGATGTCTGGAATTATTACTGTACTTGGTGCAGATGTTGGACCTGTCGTTGTAAATGGATAGGTAATCGTAATTCTCTTATGTAAGGCATTTGGGGTGGTAGAAGCAGATGCGGTTATGGTACCAAGATTAACTCCCCCCTCCAAGGTAGGGTCGGCAGGTTGAGTTATTGTACCAACAGTAACAGTGCCACAAGATGTGCTACACGTTATATTGACCCTGGCTGTAATGTTTCCCTGAGTTGCTCCACTTGTTATGCTGTTAGTTGGAACTAAGATTGTTATTCCAGATACTGTGATACTGTCTGGACCATTGGCAAACGTTTCTAACTGATCAGCCTGTAACGACATGGTTGGACGCTCGGATGCAGTTCCAAAGTAATCATTCTTTAGTGAATTAAAGTCATTATTGTCTACAGCATCTTGGTCTCCCCACAACCTTGTAAGATATTGATGTGGTATTTCGTCATCTACTGTGTCTATTAGGGTGACACCTTGAGCTGCAAATGATGTTGCCGCTAGAGTCAACGCCGAGTCTAGAGGGGTATGGGGCACCATGTAATCTATTTCTACTAGTGTGTTATTAGTTGTGGTAATTGTGCCAGGTAGCGGATAATATTGTGTTGCTAATCCAGCAACAGTAAATGGTACACCAGAGCCAGCATTTGCTCCTGATTCTTCCCAACCATTACACAGCGCGTCTTTATCTGTATCAGTACCGGCGGGACATAGTATGCCGTAAAATCCTACTCCTGAATCTTGAACCGGTACCGTGGTTCCGCCGATACCTGCACTTGGCAATGGAAGCACTGAATATGTCACGGTGGTTGTAGTGGTAACATAATCAGCATCGCCACCAAATATTTCATCTAAAGGCAAGAACTCTGCAACTGCAGTTTGAGCTGTTCCTTCTGCATAGAATCTACTTGCATCAAATGTCAGCGAAGTTGTCAATCCTGTGGTTTGCGTTGTAAAGTCAATGTCATTTATTACACCAAGCTGCGAGCCGACAGTCTTTACAGAAGAAAGTCCAACAGCACCTGAACCAGTGACGCTAAAGATTTCTATTTCTACAACTTCAAATGGGTCAGTCAGTGATAAAAGTATTATTTCCGATGCTGATGCTGCGCGTGTTAATTCAGTTATGACAGGTGGCGATTCGCCATTTGTTACGCGGAACGTAACCGATTCAGAACCCATATCTTGTAGCTGCAAAAGTGTGTAAACTGTCCCTTCTGGTGGAAATATCTTTGCGCCTGCGTCTAGACGCATAATATTATCTGGAAACGCCGGCAGACAGCTAAGACAAGAATCTATCACTACACCGTCTAAATCTGCGTCAGTGAATGTTATTCCTTGTGTTGTATAAGGATCAAGAGGGTCAAGACCTGACGGAGCGCCAGCACCTCCAAAGGTAATAAGTTTGCCTGTAACTGGAACGCTAAATAATGTGTCAGATAATCTACCGCCTACAAAGAAGCTGCTGGCTTGGTTAGGATCATTTATGACATCAGATGTAATCGCTGTTGGATGAGCTTGTACTGTAACTATTGGGCCTGCAGTTGTAACTGTTGCACCAAGACTATCTACAACATTTGCAGAAAGTGAATTAACAAGTGTTGCACTTGGCTCGTGTGGATTGTTATCCGAATCTAGCGTGATTTGTGGATATGAATCAGCTACTGTAGTAAATATATTAACATCTCCACCAGCGATAGCAATGATTTGAGTTGGACTGCCAAAGTCAAATGTGATTGTATCAGTAGCTAATGCGTTGTTAACAGTTCCATCAAAGGTAACATCTACTTCCCAGAATGGTGTGTCATCAGTTACTGTTATGCCAACTATTCTTGCATCAAGTGCGATTGTATCAGAAAATGTAGCGGTGTTGCCTGCCTTGTCTCTCAAAGTTGCGTCAGCTCCTTTGACACCACGAAATTCTGTCAGTGTTGCTGCTCTCGTATCAGAAATAGCTTCAAAGTTACCTGGTGACTCGCCAACAAGACCGGTGCCAGTAATGTCAACCAGATCACAACTAGAGCCTAGGACAGGACCTGGCAATGCAGGATCACTGCATGTAGTGTCAAGATTAACACTACGAACATACGTGCGTTCAGTAGAAGCTGAGGGATCCGAGTCTGTTCTTTCTATTGCTATTGTTCCAACAGGAGCTGTGTTGTCAATAAAGAAAGCACCACCACTTGTTGGTGCAGATACGATAAGATTTCCTGCAACGTCAGTTGTGCCACTAAGTGAAATTGTTGCAGTTCCATCACCTGCACCCGCTGTATAACTGAATGTGTAGAGAAGTCCGCTTGGTGTCATTGGGGTTGGACCTGCGCTGTTTGCTCCTGATATTGTAATGGTTGGTGCTCCTGCAAGTGTCTCACTTGCTGTTGCAGTAAGTGTAACAAGGGTACCTGATTTTGCGTATAGATCAGTTGTGAATAAATCATTATCAGAATATGCGATGCTTACCGTTGGGTTTTCTGTATCGATATCAAATGCATCAGTTTCAGTAAACGAAATTTGCACGTTGCCTGCTAAATCTTTCGCACCAGAAACTGTGATATCAACATCTGGTACTGTTACACCTACATCAAACATATCATAATGGCCTTCAAACGTGACTGAATTTATAAAACCGCCAACATCATCTATTAGTGTGCTAGGACTGGCTGTAACATCAGGATCAAATACTACTGTTGGATTATCAAGAGTTTCGTCCATGGGTTCGCTATAAACAATAGTTGGGTGAAATGTAAAACCAGCATCAGAATCTGATATCAGAACCTGATCTACGGTTATTGATACCACGGTTGGATTGACGGTATCAACATCAAATGTTCTGGCAGCGGCTGCTGAGGCATCTGGGTTCTGAGGATTACCAGCTACGTCTTTTGCAGCAGTTGTTGCAGCTACTACATTGTCTAGCTCTTGACTAGCGACATCAATATCATAACTTGTTGTGTATACTGTATTGCCTACTGACCATACACCACCAGTCAGTCCCAAAGTATCAGCAACAACCTGAGTGAATGTTATGACTGGTGTTGTAGCCACCGCCATTGGTTCATTGAATGATGATACTACAGTGAATGTGGCTGGATCATCAGCATCAGTAATGAAATTATCAGAAACACTTGTGATTACGGTTGGTGGAGTTGTATCTGTTGCTGATTCTACGAATAGATATGCAGCTCCTGCGTCTATTGCGCCAGTATTATCAAATTGTACACCAACCACCACCCTTGTTCCTGAAATCGCAACTGAGCCACCAAATTGATCACCTGCTGCAGGTGTTGGGTTTGGTATTGTTGTAGGAGCACCACATGCTGGGGTACAGTCATAGACATATGCAGCTCCTACGGAGCCAATAATATCAAATGGTGCACCAACCACCACCCTTGTTCCTGAAATCGCAACTGAAGTGCCAAATTCTTTATTAGCTGCAGGTGTTGGGTTTGGTATTGTTGTAGGAAGACCACATGCTGGGGTACAGTCATAAACATATGCAGCTCCTGCATCTACTGCGCCAGTATCATCAAGAAATGCACCAACCAGCACCATTGTTCCTGATATCGCAACTGATTGGCCAAATTGATCATTGACTGCAGGCGTTGGGTTTGATATTGTTACAGGAGCAGTACATAGGGGGAAGGTGGTACAGACAAAGACATATGCAGCTCCTGCGTTTGCTGCGCCAGTATTATCACCAAATGCACCAACCACCACCCTTGTTCCTGATATCGCAACTGAGTGGCCAAATAGATCACTTACGTCAGGTGTTGGGTTTCCTATTGTTATAGGAGCACCACATGCTGGGGTACAGTCATAGAGATATGCAGCTCCTGCGTCTGCTGCGCCAGTATCATCAAGATTCGCACCAACCAGCACCCTTGTTCCTGAAATCGCAACTGAGAAGCCAAATTGATCACCTGCTACAGGCGTTGGGTTTGATATTGTTACAGGAGCACCACATGCTGGGGTACAGTCATAGACATATGCAGCTCCTGCGTTTAATGCACCAGTATCATCTAATGGTGCACCAACCACCACCCTTGTTCCTGATATCGCAACTGAGTGGCCAAAACGATCATCTGTAAAAACCGCTGGGTTTGGTATTATTACAGGAACACCACATACTGGGGTACAGTCATAGACATATGCAAATCCTATGGATGTTATGCTAGTATCAAATGGTGCACCAACCACCACCCTTGTTCCTGATATCGCAACTGAAGTGCCAAATTTATCACCTGCTGCAGGGGTTGGGTTTGGTATTGTTACAGGAGGATCAAACGTTATAGCAGATGCCGTGGTAATTGGTGCCACAAGAATTGTAATAATCGCAAATATTACTAGAAAATTTTTTAACAAACCACAGTTTACTTTCTTTCCAACTCTTAGTTCACTCTTATCGCTCGTACTCATCGCCACTCTTCTACTGGACTATAAACATAAGATATAAAAGCATGATCTTCCCAGAGATGGAAATAAAATAAAAATTTGTAACAAATTCAATAAAGGCACGTAATTTTTGTTATAATCACTAAATTCTAGAAAAAAATGATCAAATCATGAAATTACTACGTGTACAATGACCGTTATGTATCGAAAATTACTTCACGATGCTTTTGAACTAAGTTCTACCTAAGAAAGAACTAAGGGAGAATTAAAAAAATGACAATTTCATTAGCACCAACAAAGATAAAACAGACACTGTATCTTTTGGTACCAAAAAATATTGCTGAATTACTAGAGATTAAAGATAATACTAGACTATCACTTTTTATCAAAAAGAATGGGAGTAAACACGTTCTAGAATATCAGATGGAGTAAGAGTATGCAACACAATCAAACCATGTTCAAATTTAAGATCACATCTGTTTTACAGGGTCTATTAAATTACTGCTGGATATTTTTAATGTAATAAAGAAATAGAGTTCAATTATACGTCATCTTAATTGTGCTTGTCATTGCATGAAATCTTGGGTGCAGAGGATTTTATAGCCCTAATTTGATTCAAGTTTTGTGATAAAGCCAGGCCGACCAGTAAAGGATATATCAATAAAAAAAGGCGACGATATCCAAAGTATTTTTGATGCCATGTCAGAGTCTGGAGGGTTTGAGTCAAGAAATCTTGCTGAGGGTCTTGATATCTTGTATGCCATGGAGCAAGACAAAGAATGTCTCAAGTTTCTCTCCTTTGTAGCTGCAGTGACATCAACTGGCCTTCGTGGAATAATACGAGACATGATAAAAAACAAGATGTTTGATGTTGTAATTACTACCTGTGGAGCTCTTGATCATGATATAGCTAGATATTTTTCAAACTATCTAGAAGGCTCTTTCACACTTGATGACAATGAATTAGCAGACCAACACATCCACAGATTAGGCAATGTACTTGTGCCAATGGAAAGCTATGGTCCTTTAATTGAAGAAAAGATGCAGGCTTTTTTAGAAAAAGCTTACAAGAGTGGCAAAAAAGAAATGTCTACATTTGAAATTACAAAGATGATAGGTGAAAACCTAGGCGAAGGTTCCTTTCTTTACTGGGCATACAAAAACAACATCCCAGTCATAGTCCCGGGTATAATGGATGGTGCAGTAGGAAGTCAAATTTGGTTTTTTACTCAAAAGCATGCTGACTTTAAACTCAACGTAGCTGCAGATAGTGATCTTTTATCTGGTTTGATATTCAAAGCAAAAAAATCTGGGGCGCTCATGATTGGAGGCGGCATATCAAAGCACCACACCCTATGGTGGAATCAATATAGAAATGGACTGGACTATGCAGTCTATATCACAACAGCACAAGAGTTTGATGGAAGCCTAAGCGGTGCCCTTGTCAGAGAGGCAATATCATGGGGAAAGGTTACCCAAAAAGCAAAACAGACAACCATTCATGCCGAAGCCACAACCATACTTCCGTTTCTTTATTCTGCATTACTTGCAAAACTCAAATAGTGTAGATCTTTTTTTCATAGACTTTCTCAAAGCCTAGCTTCAAGTAAAATTCTAGCAGGGCATCTCTTTGATATGTTTCAAGCATAAGAAAATCCAACTTTTTTGTTTTTACTTGGTTTAGTGCATAGGTAATTAACAACTTGGCAAGACCCTTTCTTCTTTTTTCTGGTATTGTTCCAAGGCAGTACAGTCCTAAAACCGAGTTTTTCTCATAAAGCGCTACACATGATGCATTGTATTCAGAGTCTACTAGGTATTCCACTTCGGAAACTGACTTTCTTACAATTGAGTTTACTTCATCAATCCATTCAGGGCAGTCATAAGATTTGCAAAAAATATCTGCCCACAAAAGAGAGTCTTTTCTTGCAATGTGATGTATTGGAAAATTTTTTAAATTACTATCAGCCGATTTTTTTAAGACATATTGAGTATCATAAGACGTAAAACCTTTTTTGCGAAGTAATTCCTCAAGTGCAAGGTTATTTTGCACATAAATAAATGGACGCGTGTTGTGTCTCTGAAAAAGATATAGTGCATCATCGATCATTTTTTCGCTCAGGCAGGTGATACTAGTTAGCTTGTCAAAGAATATGTCGTTTGGGAGATGTGGGTTTAAAAAAAGAACGCCGCATTCTAGTGATATCATCTCACTCCATATTCCTGTGAACCCCAACTCATTTTCTTCCATTTTTGAGATCATGTAGACAAACCTAAAACACTAATGATTTTCATAAAATCAGCTGTACTAATGCTATCGTTTTTCAAAACAGCCGAACATATTTCGTCCAAGGCTTCTAATGCCTTAGGCGAATTCAAATCATCCTCAAGTGAAGTGAAAAATTGTGCCATCAGATTACAAATATTTTTAGATGTTTGATCAGATGTCATGTGGCCAGCTTTGTAAATTTTTTCTAAAAGTATCTTTTTACTTGACAAATCATTTTCTTTGTAATCAATTTCTTCTCTATAATGAGTGGAAAAAAGATAAAGGCGCAATAGGTTTTGCCCATACTTGCTAACCAACTCGCGAGCTAGAATCATGTTTCCAAGAGATTTTGACATTTTTTCTCCTTTTGATAATACCAGCCCCACATGCATCCAAAGTTTAACGGGGTTTTCCATACCAGTTAATGCTTTGTATTGAGCTAAATGTGCCTCATGATGTGGATATGTTAGCTCCTTTGCACCTCCATGTATGTCATAGTGTAAGCCAAAATTTTCTACCGCCACTGTACTATCTTGTATATGCCACCAAGGAACACCGTTTCCAAAATCACCGCTCCATGAAAAACCAAAATCTTCTGAACAATTCCATAGCATAAAGTCTTCTTGGTTTTTCTTGTTTGGACCAATATCCAGTCTGTGCAAGTTTAGCTGTTGTCTTGATTGCTTTGAAATTATGCCATAATCTTTTACTGTTGTAGTATCAAAGTAGACATTACCATTTGCGGAATATGCGTTTTTATGTTCAATTAAAAAAGCGATATGTTTGACTATACTTTTGACATAATCAGAAACGTGTGCAAGTCTTGTAATGCTTGAGATGTTTAATAATACAAGATCTTTTATGAATTCAGCAGAGTAGAATCGCGTTAATTTGGTATAATCGGTTTCTTGTTCGATGGCTTTGTTAAAGACGTTTTGATTTATGTCTGTCATGTTTACAAGAACGTCTGGCGTGTAACCTTGGCTTTTCAGATACCTAGATAGCAGATCGTATGTAAGAAATATTCTTGCGTGGCCAAGATGCGTATAATCATACAATGTTGGACCGCAGATGAATATTTTTACAATGGGCTTATCAAATGGTTCAAAATCTTCTTTTTTCAAAGAGAATGTGTTGAACAGTTTGAGCATCTTTTGGAACTATCGTCCGCCTTGCGCAAGAATTGGAGTCAGTGTGACTGTGGAACGAATTTTTGGAATTCTGCGTATTTTGTGTGTTACAATTGTTTCCATGCTCTCTTTTGTATCCCCCAGAACCTTGACAAATATGTCGTACACTCCATAGGTTCCGCGTACTTCCTTTACTTCTGGAATTTTCATCAGCTCCTTAATTATGTCAACTTCAGCCCCCAAGTCGCAGTTTATGAGTATGTATAAAGTTTCCATAGACGAGGTTTATTATTACCACATAAAATGATATCCATGATTTAATAGGACGTCGTTCATATCAAAAATTATGGGCTCTGAAATCACAGTAAGAGAACTAAAACCAATCAATATAGAAGGAGGTTATCTGATAGATGGTTTTCCTTATGCAGGACTTGCCAACGCCATTGCAACCGAATCCATGATAAACACTATTCAATTTGAGATGGTCGGAGCACTTGATTCTGACCTTTTCCCACCCATTAGCATAATAAAAAATGGTGTTCCAAATTTTCCAGCAAGAATATTTGTAAATAGCGAACTCAAGCTGGCAGTATTCACTTCTTATCTTACGCCACACGAGTCTCTTCACAGACAGGTTGCAAAAATCATGCTAGAGTGGGCAAACAAACACAAGTGTTCTCTAGTTGTCAGCAGCTCAGCAATCAAATCAGAGGACGAAAAGCCGTTTGTTATAGGAGTAGGCAGCACACAGGAGGCTAAAAAGAAGCTAAAAGACGCAGAAATACCTACCTTATCTTATGGAACTGTTCCAGGAATTCCTGGTATTTTACTAAATGAAGGAGTCATATCAAACACAAATGTCATCGTACTTTTGTTTAACGCCAGGGAGAAGGGTCCTGACTTTAGATCTGGCGCACAGATCTGTATGGCAATGTCAAAACTTGTACCAGGTGCAGCTTGCGACCTTGATACGCTTTTACGTGAAGCAGAAATAGTTGAGCATCACATGAAACAAGCCGAAGAGGATGCCGAGCCAATCAAAGATGCAATGTACGGATGACATACCAAGAAAAAGAGATATCAAAAGATCAACTTGCAAAAGCTGTCCAAGTTCTTGATCTGGATGATGGAATCAGAATAGAAAACCAGTCCTACATGATCTTTCTTAATAAAACGGCAAAAAGATATTGCATAAACATATCAGCCAAAGGAAAAGAAGAATTCATTTATTATAATAGCTCATCTGAGGTTCTTGATTTTTTAAAAGATAGACTGGATGACAAGTGTAAAATATTTTTGTATTAAATCCTTATATCAAAAACCAAGCTCTAGCTCTTAATGGTACAGCTTTTTGAATTTGCAGTAGCTGTAATCACTATTTCAGTTTCTGGAGTAATGTCACCAGGTCCACTTTTTGCAGCAAACGTTGCTTACGGGTTGAAAGGAGGGGTAAGAGCTGGCTTGAAGATGGCTTATGGGCACACTATTGTAGAGCTGCCTCTTGTAATTTTGCTTGGTGTCGGAGCACTTTCACTAGAGTCAGTACCACAGTTTAGAGAAACAGTAGCACTAGCTGGTGCAATTAGTCTTTTTGTTTTTGCTGGAATGCAAATAAAGTCAGTTCTAAAAAAACCATCTTCGATTTTTGAAGGAAGGCATGGTCCTTTTATTGCAGGAATAATGCTTAGTGCATTAAATCCCTTCTTTCTTATTTGGTGGTTTACCATAGGGTTCAAGTTAATTTCAGACTCGCTTGTTCTTGCCTCATTTGCAGGAATTGGAATCATGTTTGCATTCCACATATGGATGGATTATGCATGGCTTTGTACGGTAGGTTTTCTCTCATCAAAGGGAAAAAAAATACTTTCAAGCAAAAACTATAATATTTTTATGATTGCAATAAGTGGCGTTCTTGTATACTTTGGAATTGTGTTTGCTCTTGAAACATTGAGCTAACCACAATCAATAACCTCGATTTCAATTCCACACTTGTCATTAAGATCAATTATTCTATTAACGAGGTCATCACAGAGCTCTGCATCCAAAGTTTCTTCATATTTTTTCAAGTCATTTACAACTCCAACATGTTTTAAAGGACAGTTGTCTAAAAGCCCAACACTAAATAAAATCACTGCTGAGATAATGGCTGCAAGGCCTATTGCGACACTTTTGAGAAGGGTGTTTGCCATTTTTAGGTACGGGAGACATCTACTTCTATTACAGAAACGTTTCTTTCTTTTCCATCCAATGACATCAGCTTCTCTGAAAATATTCTCACACTGCTTACCCTATAACCCACCGCATTCATTCTTTTTACTATCATTTGAGAGACATCCACAGCAAATGTAATGTTTTTTCCCCTAGCTTTGATAGTCACTGTAGGCTCATTTGAAAGTAAAGTCAGGGTTGCATTAACATAAGTCATAATCGACTTTTTTCCAATAAAGATAATGTTTGCCGGACGGCTCACAAAAGCCCTGCCATTCGCGTTTTATTTAATGGTTAAGATTTTCTTTTTCTATAAATTTCTGCAGTATGTTTTCAATGTCATCAGGTGAGGAGGATTGCCTTATTGAATCTACAACTTCTTTTTCTTCAATTTCATAACAGTTTAAAAGATCTTCTTTATCTTTGTAAAAAAGCAATACTTTGTCTTTGTATATACAATAGTAAAGTTTGTCAGTTACCATTTTTTCTGGCTTTATCTTTACTCCCTCAGGTTCGGCGGTAACAGGATAGTCCACAAGTGACTTGGGATTTTACAAGATATTAAGATGATTCTATTAGATAATGTAATAAGTGATTTTTTGGTTGTAAAATTAGATGGAACAAAGAGTCGTGTTTCATGTTGATTTTGACTATTTTTATGCCCAGTGTGAAGAGCTGCGCAATCCAGAGCTAAAAACAAAACCAGTTGTGGTTTGTGTTTTTTCGGACCGCGGTGGAGACAGCGGTGCAATAGCAACTGCAAACTATATGGCAAGAAAATATGGCATCAAATCAGGCATGCCTATAAGATTTGCCAAGAAAAGAGTAGAGCAAGTACCAGAAGCAGTCTTTTTGCCAACTGACTTTGATTACTATGCTGACATATCAGAAAAGGCCATGGATGTGATAAGTAAATACGCAGACATTTTTGAGTATGTTGGAAAAGATGAAGCGTATCTTGATGTTTCAAAACGAACAGAAGGTAGTTTTGTAAGCGCTGGCCATCTAGCTCAGCAGCTAAAAAACGCAGTACGAAATTCAACAAAACTGTCATGTACTGTTGGAATATCAGTTAACAAACTTGTGGCAAAAATTGCAACTGATTTTAAAAAACCAGATGGCCTAACAGTGGTCCCTTTAGACAAGGTAGAAGTGTTTTTGGATCCTCTACCAATACGAACTATTCCAGGAATAGGCAAAAAAACAGAAGAAATATTTGCACAGATGGATCTTAAAACAATTTCAGATCTAAAAAAACTAGACGTATTTACACTTAACAGTAAGTTTGGAAGAAAAATTGGAGCGTATATCTACAATGCAGCAAGGGGCATAGATGACGATCCAGTTTCACAAAGACAAGAAGCTACCCAATACAGTAGGATAACCACACTAAAACAGGATTCAATAGACTATGATTTCTTGGCAAAAGACTTGGAAAGGCTGTGTGAGGATGTACATGCCACCATACAAAAGGATAATGTGGTTTTCAAGTCTGTTGGCATACAGTTTGTCCAGTCGGATCTCTCAAGCAAGACCAAGTCCAAAATGCTAAAAAATTCAACTTCAAGTCTTGTTGAACTAAAAAAGACTGTGCTGCAACTTCTCCATGAATCTTTAGAAGGCCAGAAGATGCCAGTGCGTAGAATTGGAGTCAAAGTTTCTGAGCTTTCCCAAGTTTCTGGTCAAGATAGCATCACTAGATATTTTTGAGGCCCATACGAGATGCTAGTCTTTTGTGTTCTTCTGACGTTATCCATTCTACATGCAGATAATCCAAAATTTTTTTATTATTCATTCCAAGATGTCTTGCTTCTTTGACAGCCACCTCATATGCTTCAATTTCAGTTGGTCTGTCTACATACGAATATGATTTGTCATATAGATCAAGACCTTGTCTTTGTTGCTTTACATGTACAAGCTCATGAACTATGTCAAGATACAAAATTTGAGTCTCTGATTTTTGTAGATGATCAAGTCCTATCACTATTGAAGCATCATCATTTTTTACAAACATGTAATGATCATTTTTTTCTACTATGACGCTTGTTTTTGAAAATACATCGTCAAGTTCTTTTTTTGTTTTAAAAATTTGCATAAGAATTGTAGCTTGTTTTAATCCGTCAAATATGTCGCCAAGTGTGTAGGTTCCAGGCTTTATCGCTCTATTTATTTTGATCATGTTCTTTTTTGGCAATTTCTAGTCTTTTTATTCGTCGTGTTTCTACATATGTTACAATAAGTAGGAAAATAAAAAGCCAAGGCAGAAACATTATTTCTCCTGCTATTGAATGAAACTCTTCAAATTCTACCACATTTGTCGACACTTTTAGTGCAAAAATCGACAACGAAAATATTCTAATCATGTTGACGCTAATTGTCCCTACTATACCTAATACGAAATACACTGCCTTTCTTTTTTGTGGAATATTCATCTTAAACAAAAAAGCCATCATAACAAGCGAGTAGATTATTACACTGTGCACTCCTGCTGAGGGCCAGAACACTTGCAATGCGAATGGGCCATGATCACCTCTCAAAAACATAATGTTGTCTCGTGCACTTGCCATTCCCAAGTCTAAGGCATTTATCAGCCATGCATTTGTCTGCACCAGATATGGCACTACATACTGCAACGGTCCAAGAGTGTCATATGGAAAGAAGGCGTCAAGCGATAAAATGACTGCGCTGCCTGCTATGAAGATAGGTCCAGCTGGAGCTATTCTTACCCATTTTTTTCCAAATAGTATGCTCATACTGGCAACAAGAAAGATGGCCAAGACGATAAAATCCCACATCCAAGTCCAAGAAAATATTAGCTGAACATGATAGTTTGGAGCTACCGAAATTATGTAATCACGTAATCCAAACTCTAGACTGACAAGATATGTTATTGTGAGAGCTGCAAGTGGTACCACTGCAAGGAGTCTTTTTTTTGGTATGACAAGCTTTAGTCCAACAAGCTCTGCTACAATAAATGCCAATGCGAAAAGGAATCCGCCTCTTCCCTGATTCCAGCTCAGGCTAAACGAATCAGGAAAGGCAACAAGTGCAAATATGATTGGGCTTGCAATTAATAAAATTGCAAAAATTGTGCTTTTGTCTTGCATCATCTAACCAGCAATATGTGGCAAATAAAAACGTAGGAGCTAAAAATAGTCTGAGATCGGTTTTTGGCTTCTTGCCTTTTGTAGATTGCTTTTTGCAAGCCACTCTTTTTTGTCTATGCTAAGGCCTCTGCATGCAACATCAAGTCCTTCATCAAAGCTTGATACCAGATGCGGTTTTTGTTTCATTGCCATACGTATTCCTTCACGTACCTGCCACACACCAACAGGGACAGCATATTCTGGTCTTATTTCCCTTAACACCATAGCTGCAGCTTGTACTTTATTTTTAAAAAGATATTCTGCCACACCAAGTCTTGCTGCAAAGTGTGCACCTGCAGTAACAGGGTAGTGATCAAGGCCTCGCACATCTTCAAAATCAGAACCAAATCCGATGTTTCCTTGCTGATCATACCATGCTTCTTGCATCTCAAACATCCATCTGCTTGGAAATATAATAACAGAAAAATAGTTTCCAATGTGACTGTAGGAAAATACTTGGTAGCTGTCAATTATATCAAATTCCATTATTTCGGATACTAGTGATTTAGAAATGATATCATCTGTAGCAGTTATACTCCATCTGGTAGGAACAAGCTTTCTATTTTTGCCAAGCATTCCAATGCTAAAGCACTTTTGGATTCTGGTTATCTCTATGCCCTTGTTGTAAAGCTCCAAGATCGAGTTCTGAGCAAGCAAGTCTTTGTCATAGAAAATTTTTTGTATGATTCTATCAGATGTGGAATTAGAAAATTTTGCTGTCTTTATTTCACCGATTGGCCCAAAAGGTGGGCTTTCACCATCAATTGATGTAACTGGAGTCGTGTTTTTTAAAAATTCAATATCAGAATCGATTGGTTTTGATGACATGGCTACTTCTTGCAAATTTTCAATGTACTTTCCTTGTGGCTTGAAGACTGAGACGCTTTGGATTCCTCTTACCAAGCTTAGCCTATAGTTTACAATTTCCTCAAGGCTTTTGCCAAGCCACTGTTCTGGCAAATCAAGTATAGTGGTGTCTCCGTGCATTGGAGGCAACATTGGTCCCGCCAAAACCTTTGGATAGCCATAAGAACCAACAAATACAGAAGGCGGACTGGAACCACTTATAAAATTAGAAGAAAACAGATTCGCATACCTTGACAGATATTCTTTCCAGTTTGACTCAATTGCCTTGCGAATGTCTGCAGAGGTTCGTTTCATCATACTACGAAACTAGAATCGTGCTAATAATCTTGCACAATCAATCAGTACTAGCTTGTAGTATAACTACATTCAAATCAGAATCTTTTCAGGCAAGCGAGATGGTCGGAAATAAATCAAGTGCTTGAAAACCAACAGCAAACAAACCAAGAGAAGTTTTTTGGTACAGATCATGGATATGGATGCGTTCATCAGTTTTATAATCACACTTTGTACAGATTTTCTGTATCACTTCATTGCAATGAGAGCAAAATAACTTGTCTGCCATAGACGCGCCACATTTTCTACACAACTCGTCTGCCACTTCATATCTTATATGGTATCATACTTGAAAAAGGCTTCTAAGTCAAAATCTTACATAGACTAAAAGTTACATTCATGTATCATATATGGCGAGGCATAGCATATGGGAGACGCGGAGACCTTTGGAGTAGAGAAAGGATATGGAAAGCAAGCTGTGCAATGGATGAATGAAGAATCTAAAAAGTTAGGTTTGAAGTTTGAAGCAAGGCTTTATGATTATGAAATTGAAACACAAAACTTTGGTTCTTTTGAGATGTTTTCATGGATTGGTGAAACCAAGGCAGCACGAAGTCTTATCGTAAAAGCAAGCAAACGGTTCAAGATCAAGGTAATAGAAGGAGGCTACAAGGCAAGGGAAATAATGCTAAAGGTTGAGAAAACCGATTACGCCATGGTTCGAAAAGGTGACAGAGTGATAGGTCACATCGAATTTTCTTCTTCAAGGCTAACTGGCAGCAAGTGGGTAGTAAAATTAGAAGAAAGAAAATAATTCACGTAGATATGCTATGATTGGAGTCTTGTTCTTGCAAGCATATGTGCAACGCGAAGCGGTTCAGGTATTGCGCCTTGCAATGTAAATGCATCTAAAAGATTTTTTGTTTCCTGTACTGTACAGCCTTCTATCCTGATATACAAATCATGTCCTGTGTGAAGTTTTATCTTTGTTCTCTCGCCAAGCTTGTGATATTCTTCTATTTTGGATTGATATGAATCTGGAAAATGATATTTTATAGCGGCCTCAATCCCCTTTGAATCGTCATATGTAACACCAATAACTGGAATCTTTAGCGTACTCCAAATTTTTTTGATATCCACTATATTGTACATTGATATAATTAATCCAGAAATCATTACAAAGCTAATGTCATCACGTTTCAATTTTTGATGCATTTGCAATATGGAATCAGTAGCATCGTTTCCCTCTATTGTGGTTTGACCAAAGACAAAACCATCTATAATAAAATCTCGTCTCATAACAACGCCTGCAAGAGTAGAGCTCTTTTCATCCTCTTTGAAACTTTCTGCTATAGCAAGCCCGCGTAGCCCCTTTTTTTCAATGTGAAGGTGATTCATCTTGTTTTCGCCTAGAAAATTTTTTGTAAACCAAGCTTATTACCAGAATGAAAATAGCAGTAATTGCAGACCAAGTTCCTAATGCAACCAAGTCTAGACTTGCCATTAAATTATTGCACCACTACCCACTATACGTATAGTTTGCGACTCTGGTTTTAGTATAACGCATATATCATTCTTATCAAATACAGCAGGTTTGCCAAGTGTCAGCTTTAGTGGGTTTAATGCTGTTATTTTTGCAGGTTTTATTTGCAGACCAATATTTACTAAAAACATTTGATTCTCACTTATCTTGTCTTTGAAAAATTGATTTTGCATATAATCAAGAGTTATCTCTTGCCCAACTTGGACTGATTCTGGCATACACAACATGTCTCCTCTTTGTACATCATCTGGTGTTATTCCTTTTACAGATAGCCCCACTCTTGCATTAGATGTTGCTTCTTCTACTGGATCGTCATGCATTTGAATTGATTTTATTAGCACATCTGTACCTTTAGGCAATAGCTTGAGATTATCATAGGCCTTTACTTTTCCTTGTGTAACTTTACCCAATATGACAGCCCCTACTCCTTTTACATCAAAACAGTGATCTATTGCAATTTTTGTTTTACCATCTTTTGATACTGGTTGCAATGAATCCATCTCTTTTTTTAATTCTGTAAACTCTGCTAGCTTGTATTGTTCTACTACAGTTCCTTTTATCATGGAAAGCAACTTGGTTCTATCAACATCGTATGAATGGCATAGTATTCCTTGTGTTTTTTTTAAACTATCAAGTGCGACTATTTGTTCTCCTGTAAATTTGTCAATCTTTGTTACATAGAATATGACATATTCTCCCATGTTTATTGCCTGAAAGAGTGGTTGAATTTTTTCAGGAAAAGATGTAGGAAGAGTCCACGTTTTTACAGCATCTGACTCTTTCTTATCGTATATTGTTATGTCAGTAGAGGTGCCCTTTTTGCCAAATTCCTTAGCAATAGATTCCTCCGCTAGCAGAGTGAAGTTAATAGATTTCATTTCGTGAAGGTATGGATTTTTTATAAAAATTTGGGTGTACTAGGATGTAGATTTCAGCAAGTTAAGGTATTGCCCTTTCCCAACCGGGGTGGTTTGCAATGGGGATATCGTTGATGAAGCACCCCGTTCTGTGATGATTCGTATTTACCAGCAGCTCCCCTTCGTTCTGACATGACAATTCATTGACTGCATTTCCTTGACTCTCTTGTTGCCTCAATGATCCAGGCGAAAAAGGCAGATCCTCAAGACCATCGTAACTTGCCACACGGATTGATTCTTGAAGGCTATCCAAAGCATCCCTTAGAGTCATATCGTCGGGATTATCCCGCAGGACCTGGGTTCTAAGACTTGTTAAACCTTGGTGCCATAAAGCAATATTATTGAAATCATTGTCTATTCGTTGTTTTATCACGTCCATAGTATTGTCGTAGCGAGGAGCGTTTTTTAATTCAGATAATAATTCGTTGTAGAAAGCATCGTAGCGAACTTTCCTGTGGTCTTTTGCTATTTCAACTGTTATTTCACCACCATATAATTCTCCACCGACGAGGCCTGTGACTTTGATTGTCATGGGCCCTACATCTGCGTCTGTTGTCCACCCTCCATCAGTAGTGGTAAAACCATCTTCTGAAATACCACTAGTGACTTCTCTTACACATTCCGTAGAACCAACAAAGCTGCTAGATGAGTCATCAGCACAAGATTCACCCTCTAAATCCGTAAATGAGACGCCGTCAACGGCGTCGGCGTCGTCTTTAAAGTTATAATCAATTGCTGCCCAATCATCAAATCCACCTACATCTTCCACGACGTTGTTGGTACAGCCTGTCAAGCTGTTAAGACCTGCTATTGTTTTCGAAGTACCGACTATACCGTCAGCGGGGTCCCAGTTATACTGACCACCCGTGGCTTGTGGTAAAGGCACTGGTGGCGTAGGACCATAAGTGAATTGCTCACTTCCTGACAGATATCCCTCTACACTATCAGTTTCTATTACTGCACCTTCAGGTTGACTATCAGCTGTTCCTACAACACCCAACGCATCTTGAGAAAAGTCTACATCCCTTGTGGGAACAAGGTCTCCCATCTGTCTAGAATAGCTCATAACGCTAAGATAAAGAGGCTTGCAGTTTACGTCGTCATCTCCACCGTGCTTGAAATTTAGATTATGGCCTAGCTCATGCATAAAAGTTCCAGCTTGTTCTTCAACGCTTCCTACACCTCCTGTCCAGCTGCCAAGTGTTATCATAATATCATTTCCGCCTAACTCAGCGATTCCAGATGAAGTTGTAGCTCCAAATCGGTACTTTGCAAAGAGTGTGTAATGAAAGACTTGTTGTTTCTGTTTCCACACAGCACTAAGCCAATTACTGTCACCAGTACCGCCCGCCGCTTGTCTTTCTGTTGGTGTTCCAAAGTGTCCTCTCTTAATCTGATCAAACCCTGCTAACGTCGTAGTTCCACTTCCAGGCCATCTGGTACCAGTAGTAGGGCTACTGTTGTGATCAGTTGCTACCAGCGATTCATCTACTTGAACGTGTAATGCGATACCTTGTGCTGTAAAAGCATCTTTCATCTTTGTTATTGCATTATTACTTGGGCATTGCCCTGAAATACAATCGACTTCAATAAAGATGTCCCTCTGATCTTTCCTTGGACAGACTGGATCAAAGCCTGGATCATCAGCTCCACAATCATATCGGTAATTTGGTGCTCCGGTAGGCCAACCAGATGGGCGCCATGTAATAGACATATCCTCATTTAGATTTGTAGAAGTGGCAGGTTCCCAATCATCACATATGAAGTCAACATCTGAATCATTACCGTAGGTGGCACAGCTTGGAAATACTGAATTGGTAACTCGAGCTGGTGTATGTGCGCTAACAGGGTTATAGCCAACAATAAGTATTGCAATTGTAAATGCCAAGAAGATAAAAATTATTTTCTTGTCAGTCTTGACCATGCCTAGTGTTATGCCTTCTACCAAGTTATAAGATTATTGATCACTCTAAATTTCAATCTCAAAATTATCGCTACGATTGTCTGTAATTTTCAATTTGTTTGACAGTCCATACTGATTGAGGTAAACCTTCATCACATCTAGTGAAATGACAGATGGATTAATCTTCTATTGAATGTTTTTTGGATTCAGTAATGTTCTTGGTAAACAGGAAAATTTTGTTTGTTGGTTGCACTTGAAGTTCTGTTATCAATAATGTCGATGTGATTTAATTAATGACGCGAGTATTTTTTCAGCCTTTAGGTGTTCTTGCCACATCAACGTTTTCATCACATCCGTATTTTCCCTGTCTAGTTCACATCCTAGATATTTCCCACAAGAAGTTAGCTGTGGTGCACGTTTTGAATGATCAATGAGTTTCGTGTCTTGGTTTATACTAAATAGATTATTGTCCACATTCATTTTACTTGATATAATGTCTGCTGCTTTTTGCTGTTCTTGATTGATTACATCATGCAATGATGCAGCGTCATGCCTTTCAAGTCTACCAATAAACTGTGGATATGCAATTGTTTGTGGTAAATCAGTAACAGTTTCTGTTTGTGCTGGTTGTGATAAAACATATTGCCCATTATCACCTTTTATCAAATCAAATTCTCCAGCTTGTTCGATTGGCATAAAGTGAGCTACTTCGTTTGGAATTTCATTGCCAACAACTGCAAGGGCGTTGAATACTTTGGTAGTGCCTGCGTTTCTCTTATCATCCCATGCCACTATGATGATGTGTTTGTTTGTTGGTTTGTCAAATGACATACCAAAATTAAAGATTGACTTTGTTCCTTCTTTTGATGTGGACATTTGAATGTCGTCACCAAATATTCCTTGTGGATCTACTTTGATTATATTGCCCTTGTCAAAGATTAGTGCGGGATCGGTATCAGAGTGTTCAGCCCTGTCCGGGTCTACAAAATACATTGCAACGTGTTCAACTTTGGAGGCTTCGTTAAAGGAAAGAGCCATGTCTGTGAATTGCCCTGTCTCTACAGTGTTTGTAACAATCGTATTGGAATAACCATACAGATTATAGCCATTTTGATTAATGCGCAGTGGTGCCTGGGCTGTTGTGCCAGCAAGGCTGCTACCTGTAGGTGCAATTGGTTCAAACGGATCAAACTGGACTCCTGAGCTAACAGGGCGTGTTAGCGAGGGTGGTGTTTTATCTAGTCCTCCACCGCCGGCAGCTATGATACTTTGAATTGAAGATATACCGGCTAGAGTATCAATCACCAAGCTCATACTTGGAAGCACTGGTCCACCGCCTCCAACTCCACCACCGTCACCTGGACCTATCACTGTGTCACAAAAATCATCTGCACATTCTATACCAGCATATGTTACTGTAATGGTATCACCAATTTCTGCTTGTAATACTCCTACACGAGGATCAGGGTTGGGAACTATCAATGCATTTCGAATACCACCTTGCAGAGGAAGTATCGAAAGAATATCGCCTGGCTGTACTAGAATCGTTCCGCTGTCAAAGTCGCCTGCTTCTGTTGAAAACCTAATGGTACCTGTATAAATCAGAGAGGAGGGTTCAGTCTCAGTAATTGGAAATCCAAGTTCCGTCATAAAAGTTCCAGGATTATCAGGGTCTTCAGGGTCTTCAGGATCTGAAGATGAGAAGACAAGGTACACGCCATTTATGGTATCAATGGTTTCAGGACTAGTTGTTGCGAATTCAAAGACCCCAAAGAAATCATCTGGATCCTCTTGTACTATGGTAATAGTATTATCAAGACCGTATTCTTTCTGCCCATTTGTGAATATGATGTTTTTATTTCTAAATATTCCTGAGTTGGGATCTGGGGTGGTGTCCTCTTCACTCACTACCTCAGATAACGTAATTTCTATTTCGTCTCTTACAATACCGTCTAGATCAATTGAGGTAACTGTTGCAGTTATAGTATCCACTACCTCAGGATCCGAATTCGCATCAGGATCTGTAATTGTAAACAGGATAGGAAAACTACCAGCAGCGCCATCGCCAAGTGTAACGCCACCAAAAAAATCCCATATTACAGTAGGATCTGCATAGGACGGAGGAAAATGCAAAATGAAAAAAACAGAAACAGCTAGTATGGTCACAGCCCTCACATACATAGAACGCTTAGTGGAATAACCACACTTATTGTTTTCTAAATGTGATGTATTCATATCTTCATACATTACGGTGCATCACAGAATATACAGGATATTCAAGTTTTAGTCCTGACATTACACCACTCAGTGAATGAAATTCGTAACAATCAAAGAATTTTACAATTTGATGCAAGTCGCCACCTATTATCATGCTATTTGGCTTAGCCATTTGATTCATTTTTGCACAGATATTTACAGCGGGACCAAAAATGTCATCAGTTGGCGATTGAATTGACTTTGCTGTCAGAATACTTCCGTAATCAGCACTTATTCTGTAGCTTACTGGCGGTAGATCATATTCAGCCATTTTATCATTTATAATACTTCGCGCATTGATCATTTCCAATCCACATTCAAGCGAGTTAGCAAAGGCATTCACATTAGTAGAGTTTGAAGTTTCTGGGAAATAATAAAGCAAACTATCACCAACATTTTTCACTACAGAGGCACCAAACTCCTTTGCCATAGTTGCCATTCCGTTAAGAAAGATACTGTAATATTTGCATATTTTTTCTTTTGCAAGCGGTGCAGTAACCTTAGTTGAGTTGACTGCATCTACAAGACAGACACAAAGATTTTTGTGAGTTCCAGGAAATGATATTATCTCCTCAAGTGTATCCTGCAAACGATTTCGTAATGACGACTTTATATCGTAATTAGTGGCTAGCTTTTCGTAAAAAGCACTTGTCATGATTTATGATCATTATTGACATTTATACAGACTACTTAGCTATAACTACAAATAATTAGCTACTTTTGTAACTTGAGCAAATATATCACGCAAATAGATGAAATGGTATGTCTATACCAGAGCACGTTGAATGCATGTCTTGTGGTTCAAGCAATACATTACTAGTTTACGAACCAAGGTACAAGGGGTATAGAGGTCATTGCCTAGAATGTGATAACGAGTGGCCGGAATCATGATTCCGCCAGTAAACTTTAGATTCAAAGCGATAAAACCTAGTGCATGAGTTTTGATCCTGATATGGCGGCGGAAGATTTCTTAGAACTTTCAAGTAGCCTCAGACTGGGCATAATCTTTAAGCTCTTTGAAAAAAGATCCACACTTTCTGTAGTAGCAAAGGAGCTAAATACTTCGGTTCCTGAAGCACATAGGAACTTTGAACGTCTTGCAAAGGCAGATCTGATAGTGAAGGATGGTGATGGCAACTATCGGCTTACCACGTATGGTAAGATAATATGCTCACAGATTCCTTCCCTAGTGTTTGTATCGCAGAACCGTAAGTACTTTAGGCATCATGACATAAAGGGCATTCCAGAGAAGTTTATTCAAAGGATCGGAGCATTACAGAACGGCAAACACATAAGCGGTTTTGTAAAAGTTCTAGACTGCTGGAAAGACATTTACAATAATTCTGGCGAATACATTTTCAACATCCTGTCTGAAGTCCCATATACGGTTGATTTAATGAAACCATTAGCTGAAAAAATAAAGAAAGGTGGACAACTGCGATCGATATTTTCGGAATCAGCTGTAATTCCCAAAGGTAGAAAAAAAGCTGTTGAAGATTTTGGTTTTAAAAAATTCATTGAACAGGGTCTTGTTGAAAGGAAAATGAAAAACGATGTCAGTGTTCTTGTAGTACTCAATGAAAAAGAGGCATGTGTAATGTTTCCGACCATTGAGGGAGAGCCAGATCTAAGTGAGGCTTTTTACAGCTCTGAATTTCTCTTTCATGAATGGTGCAAAGACTACTTTAATTATTGCTGGGATACGTCAAGGACATTTCAAGAAAATAAGCTAAGTGAATAGATTTCATTTGTAGTATGAGAATTTACCACTCAAACTGGTATGTGTCATATGCGTGCAAGTTTGAGGCCTGCCAAGTTATCTCTGTTTTATCATCTAGGTATCGTATATTGGCAGGAGGAGAAGCGTGTACCTTTGCTCTTGTTGCTGGATCCACTTTGAGAATTCTATTTTTTACCTCAACTCCTTTTGGAATTGTAAAGACATACTTGAATTTCTTGCATTCAGATGCCAGGGTGTAGATGAACTTTCTTTCTGGCTCTTCCCAGTCATATTCAAGCTTGAGAAATCTTCTTTTTTGATTTATCTTTATCGGTTTTTCTAGCTTGACTAGGAATTCTTTTGTAAGTGGCTTGTTAATGTTTACACTTACTATCTTGAGTTTGTTGTTATCTTCGTCTTTGATTGACACGTTTGTATCTGCAAAGTCTTTTGGAACATCGCCCCCAATAAAATAGGAGACTTGTTCTATTGGGATCTCACGGATATTTACAATATGCCACAGCCATGTGTGATGTGTCTTCATCTTTTTTGGATCCGACACATCCAGATGTACCTCAACTCTTGGAAAGAGAAACTTGGTTTGGTTCTGACCTATATCAGTTATTTTTTCTTCGATTTTGTTTAATGGCTCGCGCTTGTTTCCCCAACCGTCACCATAGATATTAAATAAAGATAATTTTTCGTTGTGTTTGATCGTGCATGTACCAGCGTTGTGAATAACTGACTTGTTTTCAGGTGACAGCTTTCGTATGTCATTTGCAATTCTTGACGAGGCAAGAATCTGCATTGGTCTTGCCAAATCCATAATCCGCCTTGCAGTTATTATACCTGGGCCCCAAAAGTTGTCCTTGCCTGTAAGATCCTTAACAAAGTATACTGGTCCTGTATCCATTCCTATTCTTATGTGGATCTTTTCTTTTTCCTTTCTTGATTGGTTGTATTTTGAAAGAGCCTTGTGCAGTTCCATAGCAAGATGCAATGGTTTTTCTGGGCTGTCTGAAAAACCAATAACCATTCCGTCCCCTGTTATCTGCATCACGTCTGCCCTCGCGTCTCTTTGTTTGAAAGTATCTGTCCTTCCTATCAGCTCGGTTAGCACCCAAACTTTACGCGCTTGATCTTTTGTAGTTATTTCAGGGTCAGAGCTTCCAACCAAATCAGTGTAAAACCAATGATAAGTTCTAGTTAGAACTGGAATGGAAGCAAAAGAATCAAAATCATCACCCTTTAATGAATTAAGCAAATGAGAAATAAAGTCAGCAGGACAAGACTTTAAAATTTCATTAACACTCATTGTTTTTTTTACTGATAGATGGAGTCGCTTTTTTTTCATTTCCCCAAATATCCAATCTTTATCTCTATGAGTTTCTATAAGCAACCCAAGAATTTCTGAGATGTTAGCAAGCTTTTCTAATTCTTTTCTTCTTTCTGATTTAGGTTTTCGGTTATAGGTTAGCGCCAACTTTGAATTATATCAATTTCCGTCTATTCAAGTGTAACGCTACTTCATTATTTTAGGTATCTGACCCCATGAACTAAATCAGTAGAGCCAAATGCCTACACTAGTCATATGACTAGCTTATTCTGGGAATGGTCCGCCTGTAGCTCCACAATCAATAGTTTGTATTTGATTCATGCTGTTTTATTCTAGACCACTCTCACATATTAGCACGACTTGGCTTTGTTGCTAAATATTTGCGTCAGTAGCTAAGAAGTCATTATCAACTTTGGTTTAACATTACTAAACTATGGACTCGGTAAAATTAGTGGGCCAAAGAGGTACTGAGGTACACGATTCTGAATACAGACCGCCAAGTTGGGCTGGCGAACCATTTATTCAAGAACAGACAAAGAATCTTTCATCACTACCATCAAAAACTGTACTTTGCACAAGGCGAGGCACTGCAATACTTAAAGTAACAGAATGTCTTAAAGTGCCAAAAACCTGCTCCATAAAGGGATTCGTTATCAGTACAGCACGAGGTACTGCTACACGAGTCCTTTGATTTTTTATTCATGGTGAGTAGAAATGGTTGAAATAGATAAGGACCAAATAAAAAAAGCGATAGTTGCTTTGGCGATAGAACAAACATTGCTTGAATATGGATCACCTGCACTAGAAAAGGTCAGCAACAAGTTGTTTGAGGACTATCACTGTTATGTACCTGATTGCTATAATAATCCAGAATATCTAAACAAAGTGCTCAAGGATCTCTTTGGCAATTCTCATACTGTTATTGTAGAGTCAATCAGAAAACGCCTAGAGAAAATGACTATGCAAGATCCAATTAAGGATTTCCTAGCAAATCTTAGTGAGTAAATGTAAAACTAGCCATAGAAAGGTTGTTTATACTTTCAGTATTCCATCCCTCCTGCTGTGTTAGTATCTTGTATACTTGTATCAAATATCAACAAAATAACTTGAAACAAGAATCATGTAGTTGCATTTTTTGCAATAATCAAATCAACTTTATAATGAAGGCTTAGTCGCGAATTAATATTTAGTTTCCAAGGCAAAAAGCTTGGTCTAGTGGTATTTTGCATTAATGTAAAGCCTAGTTTTATTAATTCTGCTCTTAAAGATTTAGAATCTATTCTTTGTTTTACGGATTCTTTACCTCGTTCAAAATCATAAGGATCAGAAATTACAACCGTTCCCCTTACTTGGGATGATACTACATTTAGAAAGTCAAGCGGTTCAATTAATTCTAGTACGTTTAATCCAACAACTATTCCAAATTTTGTTTTTCCAAAAGGAGGCTTGAGCGAATTTGCAACAAAATAGTCCAAGTTTTTAAAATCATTTTTTTTAGCCTCTGAAATTGCAAAAAATGATTGATCAATTCCAAATACAATAACGTGTTTTTGTGCCAAATATTGTGTTATATGTCCTATTGAACAACCATGCTCTAATACCAGGTTTGATTGTGACAGTTTTTTAATAGAATTTTTTACATGGTTATAAAATTTTGATTTCAAGCTGTTTTTGTATGTAGTAACCCACCGTTTTTCTATTGGAGATGTATCAGCAATTCGTTTGTCTATTTTTTTAAGTGATCTCTTTACAAAAGATTTTAACTTCTGATTCTTGGCTTGATTCATCAAGTATCCTCCCAGCTGTGCTCTGTTAGATAGATAAGAGACAAAATTAGGCCATAGTATTGGTATCTTTGAGATTATTGGATACCTGCCATTACAGTTTAAGCATAAAAGAAAACCTTCCCTAATTTCGCTTGATCTTTCAAAGACCTCTAGTTCTAATGCAGAATTACAATTAACACATCGTAGATATTCTAGACTGAATTGATGCACTGCTGATTAAAATATACACTCGGTAAAAAATTAATCTAGTCATATATCAACATAAGGAATGCTTAGTTTATCAAGACATCAAAAGGTACTAGTAATTGGATCATGATTCAATTCCAATTCTTATCACCATAAAAGATTTTTGCAGTGGAAGCATAACAGTAATTTAGAAAAAAGTATTTTTCACTTTTTTGTTTTTGTTCTTGAATCACATTTAGCCATTTGTATGTGTTTTTTTGGACAGACTGGTTCATCATCAATATGTCTTTTTGAGCACGTCACCGATCTTACTTGTCTTTAAAGTTCCAATTTTCTGTTGAGAAAAGCAATTTTTGCGATGGCATCTTTATCGCTGTTAATTATCTTACCGACTAGTGTCGCTGCTCAAGAATTTTCTAACAGTGTGCAAACCCCAATTAAACCAGTTTATTTATCATTTAAACTTCACAAGGAACCGGCAGTGTGCTTGTTTGGAACAGATGAAAGAGCTCTACACGAGGGTGTTGAAAGTATCCTTGATTGGCAAAAAAATCTAAGGTCTTATACAAACAATACAAAATCTTGGAATATGAATACGGTAGTAAATCCATCAGACACTTTTAAGTGCGATATAGAAATTCATTTTTTGAAAAAACCAACACAAGCACCATACGAATCTGAAAAAATACAGGGAGCAACGTGGTTTACAAAGAATAATGCAATCGCTGAAGTCTACACAACTCAATATTATAATGATGAAGCAATAAAATATGTAAAGGACAAAAGTGGCAAGGCAAGACCCGTAATAGGAGAATTCGAAGACGTTCCGATCGCGCTTTTAGGTAAAGTCACAAGACATGAGCTAGGTCATGTCTTTGGATTACAACATGAGCAAAGCAATTCTATTATGGTTACAGGGCCGGTCTTGGCAGAAATTACTGATGAAGATTGTAAAGGAGTTTTTATAGAATATAGTAATGGTTGGTAATCTGCATTTTTTATCAAGAGAGTCTATAAGGTCACAGCCACTAAATTCTCTTAGTCAAAATTTATTTGTATGAAAGAGTCGTCTGGAATTTTAAGATCCTCGAACTTTTCTGGCTGGAAAATTTTTGCCAAGATCTCTATGCCTGTAACTGTCCTTGGACCTGGCTTACTAAAATAAGAATTGGCATCCACAGCATATACATTGTTGTTTCGTGTTGCTCGCAAGGACCTCCATTCACTATTTCTTGCAAGCTTGAAATGTTCTTGCTTTATTCGGCTTATCTGAAATCCACATGGCATCAATACTATGATGTCAGGATCAAACATCACGGCTTCCCCTATCTTCATTCGCCTTGAAGGCTCACCAACCACGCTTATACCGTTGATTCCTCCTGCAATCTCAACCATTTGTGGCACCCAATGGCCTGCGGTAAATAATGGATCAAGCCATTCTATGCAAAGAACTTTTGGTCTTGATTTTGCAGATTTGCTTTTTACATACTCTATGCGTTTTCGTAGAGAACCTATCAACTTTTCAGCTTCGCTTATCTTGCCAATTTTTTTTGCTACGTCCATTATGCCAGCTAAAATATCGTCAAGATTGTGCGGATCAAGAATTACAACCTCTGGTTTATTGTTTAGAATGGAAACTGCTTTGCTAATCTCTTTGTTGGAAGGTGAACAAACATCGCATAATCCTTGTGCAACAATAAGATCAGGGTTTGCTTTCCTTAAAACCTGTTCATCTATTAAATAAATATCGCCGCCTGAGTGCATCAGGTCTACAACCTGTTTGTCTATCTCTTTACTACCCATCTTGGTAGGATCAAAAGAGGAGTGTATTACACGTGGTTTGCTTTTTGCTTCATCAGGAAAATCGCATTCATGTGTTACACCTACTAGCTGGTCTCCTACACCAAGCTGGTATAGTATCTCGGTGGCACTGGGAAGAAACGAAACGATTCTTTTTGGAACCATGATTTGAAGTTTGTGGTAAATACCCTTTAAACTTGACTCGAAGAGCTTGAGTGTATGGGTTAGGAGGTATCGTTATTCTTTGAGCTTGCTTTCTTGAAAAATATCTGAACCATGCCAGCAGTATCTAAAATAATCAAGACACCATTCATGAAACAGAGTATCATTGCTGTAAAACATCCCACTCATGTCAGCCTCACCATCAATTGTAGAAAACATCACACATGCCTCTTTTTCATTTAAAACAACAGCTACTTTGGCATCTTTTTTCATCTTTCTTTCAACAAGGCCATTTTCTATAAGCTTCTTAAAACCAAGCTTTTCTAAAAGCTCTCTTCTTCCTTTAGGTACTATAGTGTCTTCTGAAAAAATATAGTTGCATTTGACACCCTTCTTCACTCTGTTGACAAGTGTTTCTATAAAATCTAATGGAATCTCAGATAAAATGTAATAAACATACTCGTCAGCGTCATTGCAAATGGTCTTCCATTGCTCCAGCACTTTTACAAATCCCTTGACTTGCTCACCTCGTGCAAGTGCTCCTATTCTCTGGATGAATTTCATCGGTATATCTCCAAAATCATGATCCTCAAAATATTTCCTATACTTTGATACAAAGACTAGGTCCGGTATCTGAGTGCATATAGTCTTACCATAAGTGGTCAGATCATAATACCCTTCTTTGTCTTTAGTTATCAAACCAGCATCTGTTAGTCTCTCAAAGTTTCTGTGCACTTCCTGTACTGTCGCACCTAATTCTTTTGCCATGGTAGTAATTTTTGATTTTTTTTCTCGAAGACCAAATAATATATTTAGTCTCTGCTCGCTAGCCAATTCTAAAAAGTCTTTTGCTGCATTTACATATGGATGATTGGTTGACAAGCTGTTAATACTAGAATCTCTATATCTTTAAAATAGCTTTTTATGATTCTGGCCAATTTGCACCACAATTAGGACAGTGGCCCCTTAGTCCACCATATTTATCATTATGAGTAATAAATGCCTCTAATGAGCCACAGTGCGCACATTTTACTCGTTGCATGTTTTTCAGCAAAATTGGTTTCAAAGACATGAGTATAACTTTGATTAAGCAAGATAGCTTAACAATCATAGATTTAGCTGATTAAGTGTTAGAAGGTAGCTACAACTACTCACGATCTTACTGAATAATCTACTGTAAGAATCGAGGAATCTTTTTTGCAATATGTGATATTGAAACTCTACCAGGACCAGCTACGATTGTAACCAAGCACCCTGCAAGAAGAATCAGATCTATTTCAAATCCTCTTTCACCCGTAAGGCTTGCTGCCTGCTTTACGTAGAAAATAGCCCCAAGCATTATTATTGACAAAATAGAAGAAGATATTCTTGTTAAAACACCTACGAGTAGAAGAATTCCTGATACCGATTCTGCAAGTGCGATTGGGATTTGCATCTCTGGTGGAAATCCAATGTTTGTTAAAAAACCAACAAAACCAGGATTGAATTTACCTGTACCATGGACTAGGAAAATCACTCCAATTGCAGCCCTTATTCCAAAATGAGTTATGTCATGAAGCTTGTTGTCTCTAATTTGTGCGTCAGCCATAGTTGCAAACTTTATTTTACTGCATAAAAACCTTGGCAGATAGTTTTATTCAACAAAAATATAGTTTTTCGCATCTACATGCTGAAGACTTTTTAGCTAGTAATTTCAGAAGTCTTAATGATTATGGATCTAGCAACAATTGAACAATTGTCTACAATCGCTACAGCGATAGGAACGCTGGCACTAGTATTGCTGTTCTGGAAGACAATCAAACAGCTAGAAGAAACGGTAAAGCTAAGCAGGATCCAAGCAGTGCACAGGTTCAGGCCATGGATTGGTCCATTAAATAATATAGATTTGATGTCCAATGCTCATGGTCGCCATCAATTTTTTATAACTTTAAAAAATTACGGTGAGATTCCAGCTTCAAATGTCATAGCTGGATTCATGATGAAAAATGAGATGATGGACAGAGATGCGTTAAAAAATTCAAATGGTGCAGATAGTTTCGCTCTTGGACCGTTGTTGCCAAATATGGAGAAGCGCTACTGGTTCTTTATTGATTCTGATTTAATAAAGAAGGCAAACGATGGCAACGCCCAAATTTTCATTTCATTGTACTTTGGTTACGAACATCCAGGAGGAAAAAGTGGTTATGGAATGATCAGTCACTTTGATACAAAGATAAACGGTTTTGTGCACAATGACATGTGGGTTGATTAGATGCAACTTACAGAGAAAACAAATTACTATTTTAATGCAAGATGTAAATTCAAGCAAGATCAGGTAAAAAGTTACCCCAATTTATCAGAATAACTAAATAAGAGCTAATCACACCGCATTTATTTGATAAAAATTCTATTCCTGTATGAATGGAAGCAGCCAAAACATAAACCTCTTAATCGGCTTGTGGTTAAGTGAAATAAATTGAAAATTAGCTTAAAAATTGGTATTACATTAGTTGCTTTTTCATTACTTATTGCAGCCATTGGATACATTTCGTTGTTTCAACTTAACAAAATTGCAGAACCACTTACAAAGGACATACCAGAAAGCATAACTAAGTTAGTAGAAGCTTCCAGGTTAGGTGGACAAGCTGAACTGTTCCGCTCTTACAATGAGATCTTAAGTCAATCGGCAGAAAATTATGCATTAACTCAAGATAAAACATGGGAGGAACGTTACAAACAACTCGAGCCAGAGCTGGATCAACAGATTAAAGCTGCAATTGAAGATAGCAATGAAAAAACCAAAGATAGCATATTAGCAATTGATGAGGCAAATCGTGCCATTGCCGAGATTGAATTCAGATCTATTGACTTGGTGAATGATGGAAAGCAAGAAGATGCCATTAGTCTGCTTCAAAGTGACAAATATTTGGAACAGGAAAGTAACTATGAACAACGACTCCGAGAGTATGAAGTAGTAAGCGGTTCTGAATACATTAAGGCGCTTGCTGCTTCCACCGAAGTATTAACATCTACAATTACAGATGCTCAAAAATTGGTCAAAGATAGTACCCAGCTATTTTCATTTTATATTTTAATTTATATAATCATAGCAGCTGGTTTGGGCTTTTTTTTATTTAGGTCTGTTGCAAAACCAGTAAAAAGTCTTAGGAACGCTACCGAGAAAATAGCAAGTGGGCATTGGGATGTAAAAATCGATTCTAAAGGAAATGATGAAATCCATGATCTAGCTAGGTCTTTTAAATCCATGGTAGAGACAGTAAAGAAATCTGAAGAACTTTTATCTGCAGCAGAGAAGAAGTACAGAGAGCTGTATGAAAGCTCTCCAGATCTATATTGTACCACTGATAGAGAGGGCACCATTCTTGACTGCAACAAGTCATACGCAAAACGTTTGGGATATACAAAAGAAGAAGTTATTGGTACACCAATATTTAATTATGCTGTGGACATTAAGGGTATTAAAAATTCATTCGATGTGTGGAAGGAGGCAGGAAATGTCATTAGCGACGAAATTTGGTTAATGGCCAGGGACGGAACAACTTTTCCAACACTCTTTAGTGCAAACAACCTGTATGATGAGAACGGTGATTTGATTGGTAGTAGCATCATTATAAAAGATATTTCAGAGATTTATGAAGCAAGAAAAAAAATAGAAAGACAGACAGTAATGGAATTGCAGCTTGCTGAGCTTAAAAAATTAGAAAAAGCAAAAGATGAATTTGTTTCTATGATGACACATGAATTGAAGACCCCGCTCACACCAATATTTGGTTATTGTGACATGTTGAAGGAACCTGGCTTGCTTGGCAATCTCAATCCAGTTCAACTAAATTCAGTTAATAGAATCTCTCAAAGTTCTCGCCGATTAGGAAGGCTAATCGAAGAGATATTGGAAGCCCAAAGACTTGGAATGGGCAACATGAAATTTGATAAACATGAATTCGATGTGGCGAAACTTATGACTGAGATATATGACGACTATATCCAATTCATGAAAGAAAAACAAATTAAAATTATAAATTATACAGAAGAAAAGCTAACTTTAAAGAGCGATAGGAATAGAATTCGACAAGTAATTGATAATATGGTATTTAATTCAACTGACTTTATGCCAGAGAAAGATGGAGAGATCTCGATTGGTGCGGTAAGAGTAGAGGGTGAGATTGTCTTCCACGTAAAAGATAATGGAATAGGCATTCCACAAGACGAACTTGACAAAATTTTTGCAAAATTTTATCAGGTAGATACATCACATACAAGAAAACATTCAGGCACAGGTCTTGGGTTGTCAATATGTAAAGGAATTGTTGAAGGTTTAGGCGGCAAGATATGGGTTGAAAGCGAACTTGGAAAGGGAACAAGTTTCTATTTCAGCATACCACATGAAAAATAGTTGAAAATTTTCATCACTACCAATTTTAGTACTTGATGAAGACGCCTTTAGATTTGGTGAGTAATGTTTGTCTTATCTATGACATACTGCCTTTTATGAAGATTTTTGGTCGAGTGATAGTGTATGAGATGAGCCTAGTGCGAGGAATAATCTTACTTTTAGTATTGTTAGTGGGTACACTTGTTGCTCCAATTCAATTCTCTGCAGCTCAAGAAGGCAGTGTTGAAAAGAACGATAATGAAGCCCAAAATGGAGTAATAAAAGAATCAGAACTTAGCGAGTGGAAACTAAAACTAGAGGCCCAATTAGCAAAGATTCAAGAAGCAGAGCAAAATAAAAAGGAAATCAAAGAAGTCATTGAGATCATTAAGAAACAGAAGGAATCTCAGGAGGTATCAAAAGAGATCACGTTAGCACAGCTTGAGAAAGACTGGTACGAAATAGATAAGAAATTACTAGAGTTACAAACAAAAGAACTCAATATTCATAGAGCGACAAATATACTTGAAGCAGCACAAAGTGGGGAAATACCAACCAGTGATCATACCAAAACAATTGATGAAAAGATAGCAGAGCTTGAAAGAATAGCAGAGCTTGAAAGAATAGCAGAGCTTGAAAGAATAGCAGAGCTTGAAAGAATAGCAGAGCTTGAAAGAATAGCAGAGCTTGAAAGAATAGCAGA
>Ga0209431_10000228_pt1 | contig 44560 bp, 62 predicted proteins | sample RifCSP13_3_FD_184021 | JGI IMG/M metagenome (GOLD analysis project Ga0209431, IMG submission 184021) | Soil microbial communities from Rifle, Colorado - Rifle CSP2_sed 13_3 (SPAdes) (version 2) | ecosystem: Environmental > Terrestrial > Deep subsurface > Rock core/Sediment | place: Rifle... | reverse complement strand
ATGATGGCGGAAAGACAGTTGAGAGATACGGCGCAATCCCCGGCACGAACGGGCGAGAACCCTGCCAGGACGGAAGCGCGTTCGCCAAGCCCGCCCCCGAGACGGCGAAGTGCGAGGGTTACAACCCCGGCCGGGAAGAGGTCTATGAGGGTGATCACTGCGCAAAGTGCCCGGATAATTCAGAGCGCGGCGCGACGGTAAAGGCGGTGGTTGAAACGGCAGTAACGCCACGGGCCAAAGGCGATGAGAAGCCCGGGGAGCCGAGTCGCCCACCCGCCGCCGAAAACGCGCCGTGCCCCGACCACAGGCCCGAACTGCAATGGGTCTGCGAGACCTGCGGAGAGCGGACGGCCCCGACCCCTCCGGGCGAGGTGAGGTAGATGCACAGCAACGAAGAGAAACTGATGCTCCTCCGAGTCCAACTCTATGGGGCGATGCAACGGCTCAAGGGGGCCGAACTTGACGAGTATTGGGCGCTCATCGAGGAAGTGTATGCACAGCGCCCCCTCGCCGCCCCCGGAGGCCGAGAGCGATGAACATCTGGAAGTGCAAATTCGGATGCGGCGCAAGACTCGCGCTCACCGAGGAAGAAGTGCTAATTCCGAATTGCTGGAAGTGCGCCCGTTTCGCGCCCTGGCGGTTTGTCGGAGTCGTAAAGTTCACTCGGCGAAGCAATCCATATTGGCCGAAGCGCCCCAAGGGAGGCCGAGAGCGATGAGGCTCCGCGTGACTATCTCCAAAACCTCGACGGGTGATGGAGATTACATACAGGTGATGGCAGACGATATGGTTTCGCTGAACTTCACGGCGGTTGCGGAATCCATTGCGGTTACGGACTTCCGCAAGCGCCCCAAGGGAGGCCGCTGACGATGGCGCGACAAAAACTCCATCTCGTGTTGATGAGCGAAGGTCGCCACCACATCATCGGTTGCGCGTGGGCGTGCCCGGCTTGCCACCCCGACCGCGCGCTCAAGTGGATGATCGGGCCGAGCTACTACGCGACTGTGTTGAGTGATCGAGCCCTCGGATATCGCGATTGGCCGGGGCGCCGCCCCGCCAAGGAGTGAGGCGCGGATGAATGTGAGATACTCCATCCGTAGACTGCTCGGCCTCCACCTGCGACAGGTGCAGGCAGCGTAGAAAGGTGAAACGGGAGGAATTCTTATGACACTAACACCCGAGCAACTGAAGGAGATCGAGGAGCGTTCCGAGAAATCGGGATGGGATGACATCCACGGCTATGAGGCTGTGAAACTCCATCAGGATCACGAAGCCCTCCTCGAAGAAGTGAGGCGGGTGAGTGGACTCGAAGCCCCACCGATGAAGGACTCCGGGCGTGATTGCGTATGGGAGAGCCTACCCGGACATGACGGCGATCATTGCACCGCTCATAACCGCTCTCGCTATGCTTGTCAGGCAACGACGATTGCGCGCCTTCAAGAGGCTTTGATCGAGGAGAGGGCGGCGAAAATCGAAACTCAACGTTCGCTTGCGTTCGCGGAGGGATATGACTACACACTTCCAAATCCACTACCAACCGCTCAAGACCAAGCCCGCACCGAACTGCAAAGCGAAGGGAGGATACCGAAGTGAGCGACGAACGGTTTGACGCGAGGATTGGGGAGTTCAACTCCAAATGGCAGGTGTTCCGCCGACAACTCGAAGACGAATTTGGCCCATCTCGGATGCTCGTTCTCGGACGGGATTTCATGCTCTTTGGGTTCCGACTCAAGGATGTGGACGATCTCATAGAACTCGCCAAGCAGGAGCGGCAAATGCGGGTTCTCAATGAGATGTTCAAGTATCCAAATCCGATCATCACGCCGCTTGACCGAGCGAGGGCCGAATTGTGGGCAAAGCACCGCATTGAGATGTGGGACTCGGAAGAGGGCCGCAAGCAACTGACTGAGGAACTGCGGAAGGCGATGCAATGACCACGCTCGAAGAACGGCTGAGGAAGATTGAGGCGCATCATGCGGCCTGCGCGTGCGGTGAGGGGTGCCTCGAAGCCGTCCGCTTTGCGCGCAAGGAGCGGGAGAAGCGGGTGCGATCTACGCTCGGTTCTTGTGCGAGCTCGATCAAGACGAGAATTGTTCTGATCCGAATGACCTCGGCCCAGAGTTCTCAAGTTCCTGCCAGAAACATTTGGACGATGCCCGCGCCGAGATCGAGAAGGAGGAAAGCGAGTGACGTTCGAAGAAGTCTATAAACGGATCATTGCGTTGGATGACGACCTGCTCCAGGGATGGCGGCAGTCCAGTCTGATTTACTGGAGCAACGCCTTGGCTGGTGAAGCGGGCGAAGTCTGCAACGCGACGAAGAAGGCGCTTGGCGGTGGAACCAAGGGGGATGACAGCGGCCCGGAGCGGATCCGTGGGGAGCTTGTGGATGTGATCACGTACGCGATTCTGTATTGGGAGCGGCTGGGTGGCAACTGCGACGACCTTGTCGGTGCGCTCAGCGTCAAGAACAAGGTCAACTTCGAACGCATGGCGGCTCGTGGGAAGGTGAAGGTGGAATGGTAGGGCTTCTCGTCGTGGGCCTGCTCCTTATCGGCGCGTACTTTTTCCTCAGTGCGCTGGTGGATTTGATCTTGTGGGTCGTGGAACGTTGATTGTCATCCGCGAATTTGGGGATGGCAGGTGTTCTGGGTGCAAACTAAAATTCGACACCCATCGGCATCTTCAAGAACATATGAATTTGAGTTGCGTGCAATACGTGATCCCCATAACGGACTGCGTTCGGTGTTCACGTCGTGTCAATGCGAACTACAGCACCTGCACGCGGTGCGTGCCGTTTTGGGTGCTTGCACCCGTGCAGTGAGGGGAAAGGTTTAAGGGCGGGCTCTTTTAAATCATCCCTAAAGCGATGTCCGAAGCGGTCGTTTTAGCCAGCGCTCAGCATTTGATCGAGCGGGGCTATCGTGGCATCGTCCTTCGTATGTACGCGAACGGACATGGGTGGATGTATATCCGCAATTTCCTTTTGAACGAGCATGGCGTTGACGTCACGGTTCGGATCATCAGGCGGTTTTGCGAGTCGTACGGCAAGCGCGAGCAAGTCATGTCGCTTGCTGCCCAGCGTGACATGGAAGACCTGCGTCAAATGGCGGAGGAAGACATCCGGCGCTTCAGGGAAGCGTATTGGGCCGCCGAAGACCTGAAGACGATGGAGCACCTCGAAGGGGCCTACGGGCGCTGGTGGGATCGCATGGGCAAATTCTACTTGCCCAACCAAGGCACTCTCCAGCAGGCAGCTCAGATCAACATTCTCATTGCCGACCCCAAGGTGTTGGTGAGAGAGGAGGTGCGAAATGCTGACGACGCTGCCCGAATCCTTGCCCGCCTCGAATCCGCCGAGGCTCCGGGGAAGCCTGATACCGGGGTCAAACGTGCTGAAAATGCCGCGAGACCTGAAGAAGCTCCCGGATCCCAATAGCGCGGACTACATGAGGCTCGGGTTCCTATCTACACTCTACGGCCTGTCGTGGCGCTACGCTCATTACGACCCGTTCAGGCTTTCGCCTTTGAAGAAGAAGCGCCACGAGAAGCAGGTTCAATTCCATTTTGGCTTTGAAGAAGACACGACGTTCCGGGGCTACGTTGGAGGGAGAGCCAGCGGTAAGACTACCGCAGGCGCTGCTGAAGCCGTCCGGCAAGCGATAGAACAGCCAGGGAGCGAGGGCATCATCCTCGCGCCTACATACAAAGTGTTGAAGCAGGCGACTCAGAAGACATTCTTCAAAATGCTGCACCCGTGGCTCATCCACAGCTACAACGACTCGGACAAGCGGCTGGAGATAATCAACGGATCCCTCGTTTGGTTCCGTTCGACCGAAGAAGAGGATGTCAGCCGTGGCATCGACGCGACTTGGTTTTGGGCGGATGAAGCGGCGCTCATGGGCCACATGGCGTGGGACATCCTGCTCGGCTGTTTGCGCCAAGTCCACATATGGGACGGCCTGCCGTACAACCACATGGGTTGGGCTACGAGCACGCCGCGCGGTTTCACGTTCTTGTGGGAGCTGTTCGAGAAGACAGGGCACCCTCTTGAGAACAACTACATCATATCGAGCGCCAGGGACAACCCGTGGTTGACGGACAAATTCATCCAGCGGCTCGTCAACAAATACACCGGCGCGTTCGCTCAACAAGAAATTGAAGGGCTCTGGACTGCGTTCGAGGGCTTGGTCTACCCCGAGTTCAACCCGGAAGTCCACGTCGTGAACATCTACGAGCCTCCGCACATCGAGCGTAAGTATTCCAAGATGCTCTATTTGCATGACTTCGGCCTGCACAACCCGATGGTTGTCCTCGCCTGCGGCGTGGACGGGGACGAGCGAATGTGGATTCTCGAAGAGGTGTATGCCGAGGATATGCTGGTCGAGGAGATGATCCAAGAACGCATTCGAATGGAAGAGAAGTGGGGCAAGGGCCAGGGCATTGCTGACCCGTCGAACCCCGAGGCGATCTACAGGCTGAACCGTGCCGGGTGTACGACGCGCAAGCCGCGCAACATCGCTGGTAAGATGCGCGGGTCGCTGGAGAAGGAGGGCGACGTCAACTACGGCGTGTCGCTTCTTCGAGGGCGGTTGAAGGTGCAGCGCGACGGGCGCCCGAGGCTGTTTGTCGACCGCCGCGCCGTCAACACCATTTCTGAGTTCCGGCAATACGTTTACGAAGAGAGCAAGGAAGGCAGGCCGATCAAGGAGCGGCCGCTCAAGGTGAACGATCATTCGATGGATGCCGCGCGCTATGGAGCAATGGACTTGGACAGGGGAGCGCCGATGGAGCTTGTCGTGCTGGACGAGTTGGAAGCGGCGACGGGTTAATATATGGGGGGTTTATAAGTGCCGCTGATGGGGCGCCAGCGTGTAGTGTTGGGCGCGGCCTTGGCCAGCCTGTTCGTGGCAATCGTTTTGGTTGAGGCACCACAGCAGGCTCCCATCGTTTCTCTCCGCGCGACGTACGACGGCACGACGGCTTGCGTCCAGGGACTGGACGCTGATGGCCGGGCGCGCGTGTTTTCGGCTGCGAACTTCAACCTCTCGTTCTTTGATCAGAACAATAGCGGGCTCGGGGGCACGGGTTACGAAGAGGTGAAGCCCGAGCACTTCACTGGATTATCCCTTTGCACAAGTCTGACATTCGGCAAGCGCACGGCTGTGAGGTTTGAAGTCAAAGGCTTGGTCGAGGGAGTGCTGATGGAGGCGAAGTCATGAACGGCCCGTTGACAATCGACAGGATCATCCACGTCAAGGATTGGGAGACTTGTCTTCCAGCCATCGTCACGAGCGTGGGTGACAAGCACATCACCGCCACGATCTTCGGGCCGCTCCACACGGCGTTGAGTGGGCGCATCAAGCACGGGTTTGAGAATGATGACTGGCACTGGCCGAATGAATGTGCTGGGGAAGCGCCCGCACCGACTCAGGCGAGCCCTGAGTCGAGCAAGGTGGTACGCTAATGCGATTCTCGAACCATTACGAAGTCAAGCGGGCGATGGGTCTTCCAGCGCCGCATATGTGGTTCTGTATTCCTTGCAAGAAGAAAGTGCCAGAGATTCATGAACATGATGCTGAAGGGCTCATACGAATCGAAGAACAGGAAAAAGAGTTTCCTCTCACTTACATGGAAGATAGAAAGAAAGAGATGGAGGTGCGGTTTGCCCATCATTGAACCCCGCAAGACGAGCCACCTCCAGTACGACGACCACCCACTCGGCAAAGTCAGCCGCGTGGCTTTCAACACCGAGCGCCAATTCCCCATCCGGTGCCCTCGTTGCAGCCTGTTGATGAGCGCGGACTTCAGCCTTGAGCAGAAGTGCCCCAACTGCAGCGCTTTTCTCTCGCGGCAGGAATTTGCAGACGCCAGCGTCGAGGCGTTCCACCGCAACGTCGTGGGCTCGGGCTGGACGCATGAAGCAGTCGAACTGCTGGATGGCAAGCCGTCCAGCGTGCTGCACAAGGGCACGACGCGCCCAGTCGGGCCGACAGCGCGCAAGATGACGGCGATTGGGATCCGCCAGGAGCGCGCGGCCATGCGTATGATCAGGGCCTTGCGCTCGGGGCATAGGGTACTCAAGCAACGACCGCGCGGGAGGCGAGTGGCTTGAACTGCCCATCCTGCAAGAATGACATGGGCCCCTTCCGCTTCGCCTCGAAGTTCAAGGCCTGCCCGAACTGCGGGCAAGTGGCTTGGCTCGATGAGTCGTTCGTCCCTCCAGTCGTGGTGAAAGCGCCGCACAACTTGCTGAAGGAGATTCCCATCGACAAGCTGAACGAATTGGAGCACGACCAGCTGATGGTCAAGGGGAGAACACGATGATCTCACAGCCGTGCTCGTATTGCACTCCAGGGCGTATTGCGCGCGGGCTGAAGCCCAACGAGTCGAACATGGTTCTCGACGGGCCTTACGATGGTAGTGAGGCGCGCATGACGAGGTTCATCTGCGCGCCATGCATCATCAAGGTGTTCGACATCGCGCTACGGCCCGAGGTGGTGGTGCCGTGACCGACGAGCCGCTCAAAAAGGGCCTCATCCGCAAGGATGAGGAATTCATCGCCAAGGGCGACAAGCCGCTGAAGAAGAACTTGCGGAGGCCATGAAATGGACGAAAGACTCGCCTACAACATCATGATGACTATGACCACGACCGTCGCGGCGTGGTTCGTCCACCCGTGGCTTGTCTTCGGCGTGGCTTCGTTCTGGGCCGCCAACTTCTACTACGCCCTTTACATCGAGCCCCTGCGTCACCCGCCTGAACCCGAAGCTGTGCTGACGGAAGAGCAGAAGATGGCGGCGGGCTTCACGACGATGATCACGCGCGAGTCCGACCGTGAGGTGGCGTGGAGGGCGCGCATGGAGCAAGAAATCGCAGAACTGAAGAAGGCGAGATGATGGTCAGCGACCCGGATAGACGAGACCGCTCCTTCACCGGAGAAGGCTTTGCGAGGCAAAGGCCGTGGAGCGAGAAGGAGCTGCGCGCCATGATCCGTCACGAAGTGACGATAGACATGGACAACAGGACGAAGAAGTTTCACGCCACGGTCGGTGCCCTCGTCCTCGAAGGCCCCGTCGCTTTCGAGGAGGTGGGCCAAGAAGTAAAGGCAAAAGTAGATTACACCGACATCGCCGCTTTCCTTTATCAGAATCTTGGCGCAGGCACCAAGATTCGCGTAACCGTCCAGCAGGTGGAAAACAATGGCAAGACCACTCATTAAGTTTGGATTGACCGGGGCGAGCGCCTCGCGCCCGCTGGCGCCGTACTACTACAGCTCTTACAGCGACCGCCCGGAAGTCATGGATCGCACCAGGCCCTGGCGCCACGAAGTCGACTTGGACGACCTCTACCTGATGATGATGGAGAATTCCAGTGTCCGCAAGTCCATTCAGACTCTGCGCGACTACTTTTTCAAGAAGGGCTACGAGTGGGAGCCGGAATACAGCAGGCAGTGCAACGCCTGTGGGCACAAGCATGATGCTGAATCCGAGCCGGACGTTTGCGAGAAATGCGGCATGGGTGACCCGCAGGGCATCGGCCTCGTCTGGTACACCGACCCCGACGAGAACGTCATCGAAGAATGCGAAGCGTTTTTCAAGCAGGTCGACCGCAACGGCCACAGCCTGATCGACGCGCTGAAGATTTACAACGACCACCTCGAAATTGCCGACGACAGCTTCGCGGTTGTCCTTCAAGAATACAAGTTGAACCCTGAGACGGGTTTGATCGAAGAGCGCAAGGTCAAGGAGATGTTCATCGCAGACCCGCGCAATTTCAAAGCCGTGCAGGATCCGCGCACCCACATCCCCGGCGGGCGTTACTTCATTTGTTTGCGTCATCGGCCCACTTCGATTCGCCTGCGCCCCTACAACTACATCCAGGCTGGAGTCGGCGGCGCTGGATCGTCCGGCATTGTAGGAGGGGCCGCCCGCGAACAGCCGGGCTTCTGCGACTACAGCGACGAGAACGGGCGGTGCGGCATGAAGCTGCGCGACGTCTGGTACGTCAGCCACGAGATCGGCTCGAAGGACACGCCAGTCGAGTTTTTCATCGGGCCGGACATCGACACGCCAGGCGAAGTCATCCACGGCTCGAAGTATTCGCAGTCGTACCTTTATGGCTTGCCGCCAGGCATCGCGTCCTACAACATCGCGCGCACCCAGGTCTTCATGGAAACCTACGTACGTAGATGGTACGAAGAAGGGCGAATCCCCCGCGCCATCTTGTGGATCCCGACGCGCGCCGCAGATCAGATCAGGCCTGTGCTGAAAGAAGCGGAAGACCGCAACGTTACCGCTGGCGGCACCTATATGCCCAAGATCGCCTACGACCCAGGAGACAGCGGCGGTCGAGTTCCCGTCACGGTCACTGAACTTTCCAAGCCTCCGCCGGAGCTGGGGATGATGGAGACGCACGCGTACTTCACGAAGCGCATCGCGGCCAATTGGGGCGTGGCCCCAATCATCCACGGCATCACGGACGCGGCTGGCCTGCAGAACCAGGGGCCGACACAGTGGCAAGTCACGCAGCTTGCCGCCGAGATCGGCCAGGCGCACTTCAATGACTTCTTCTTCCCACGCCTGCTGGAGATCATGGGCAAGAAGGGTTGGAAACTCAAGCTCAAGGAGGTGGAGGAGAAGAACGAGATGATGGAATGGCAAGTGAAACTTGCCGAAGCCCAATACGCCCAAATGATGCAGATGTTGGGCTTCCCCGCGATTGCGCGGGACAACGAAGGGCACTTCGAGTTCCCAGATGAGCCTCAGCCCATGATGATGCCAGGCATGATGGGTGGAATGCCTCCAGGCGGTGGAGGCGGAGGCCCTCCGCCTGGCGAGGAACCTCCGCCCGAAGAAGAGGAGCCGCCCTATGAGCGTCGTTGATTCGCTCAACGCTTACAGGCGTTGGATGGACTTCAAAGGCGACGACATCGAGCGCAACGCGCTGTTTATAGAGTGGGCTGACGCGAATCGCGTCATGTTCAAAGGGCGTGCGTCCGAGCAGGATAAGATGTCCGCTTTGCTAAAGCGAATCCTCGAAGAAGAAATCGAGAAGGTCGCGGGCAAGCGCGAACCCACCAAGGAAGAACTGGAGCTGGCGCTTAACCGCGCTGCCGAGCGGATAGGCGAAGAACTCGTTGCTGGCTTCCGCGAGCAAGCGCGGAAGGCATACGAGAAGGGTTTGAAGCAGGTCGGCCGCGACCTGGCTTATCCGTTCAAGATGGGTGGCGTGCATGAGGGCGCGCTCAAGACCCTGATTGAGGGGAAGGGCGTGGCAGAATCATTTGCGGGATTCAGTAAAACGATTTCCACGCGCTTCAACGAAATCGTGGCTGAAGCCTTCCGCGCTGGGGCGCCAGCGTCGGGGCCGATTGTCCTCCGCATGATTGACGAGGTGGGTTGGGAGCGGCGCAAGTCCCTGGAGAGGATCGCCCGGACGGAAACATGGAAGGTGTGGGAAACTTCTCGCATGAACGCCTATGAGGAGTTCGAGCGCGAGACTGACGAGAAGCTGCTCTATCGTTTTGGTCGTGACTTGAAGGACAAGAAACAGTGCAAAATCTGCACGGAGATCATCCGGCGCACCGAGGACGGCGTGTCGCTTGAGGAACTCAAGCGAATTGTCATTGCCGTGTCCACGGACACGACATTCGGAGGGTCGCCAAAGTGGAACCCCACGCGAGATGGTGGTTTCCCTCTCAGCCACCCGAATTGTCGTCACGGCTTCTGGCGCACTGTCAGCAAGGAGATTCGAAAAGGTCGGAAGTACCCGCAGGAGATCGAAGAGCAGGTCGGCGCGTGGCAACAGTCTCCTGAAGGCGGCAATGTGCCCAACCTCCCACAGGTCATGGGCCGTCGCGCACTCCGCGAAGGTTTCTCGGGCGAGTCAAATCTGATCACGTCCGAAGAAGGCGATAAGATCGCGGGCGCTATGTCGTGGAACGAGGTTCAGCACCCGAAGCACGGGCGCGCGATCCACATCAACCACTTGGGCGCTGACCGTGGCAAGGGTCACGGCAAGAAGCTGATGCAGCAGGTCGCGCAAGAATCCGTCGACCGCGACGTGCCGATCATCCTCGAACCGACCGACGAGGCCGAGAAGTTCTATCAGCACCTTGGGTTTGAGTGGGATCGCGACCCCGACAAGGGCGACGTCATGATGTTGCACCCCTACAGAGCGAGGACGTTGCTGAGGGCGCTACGGCTGTCGGAGCCGGATACTGACTACTTGATGAAGTTGTCGCACGGGGTGGGACGCTACTGCGACATCCCCGGCCATTGTTTCGCGAGTCCTCAAGGACTCGCGGGCCATGCGGCGCAGACTGGACACCCGGTGCCCGCGAAACAGGTGGGTGAAAGCTCAATACTTTCAGCGTATGATCCCGAGTTCAGGATAACAGCAGATATGCGGGGCCCTATCGCTCCGCCCCCACGCACACCCGAGCAGAAGAAACCAAAGAGCGAGCTTGAGACCGCCGTGAAGACGCGGATCGAGACTGACCTTGAGTCGTTCAGGGATAAGTTCAACGACGGGCTTCAAATGGCAGTGGAGTATCAAATCCGTGGAGGATTAGATGCTGAGCGTACTCCTGAACAGACCAAAGAGGATATGATCGAGGCTGCTGAGGAGGTTGCTAACGACGCCAACAAGAAAGGTTACACGTACTCCTGGGAGACGTTCATGGATAAGGTCACGCCGTCCAGCGGCCCGAACAAATGGAAGGACGAGCGTCACATCGTTGAGGACAAAACCCACAACCTCTACAAAGAATGGGCGCACAGCAACGAGACGCCAAGGGCGTTTCCGCTTTGGGCCTGGGCCGCGTTGAAGTTTCAGAACCCGCACATCCCCGAGACGGTCATCGTCGGGAAGAGGACGAATCCGAGCATGGAAACGTTTGCCGATATCGAGGCGTCCGTCCAGCGCGTGCAGGGGCTGGTGCGGAAGATCGACCCGACGTACAATCCAGAGACGGACACGATCACGGTCTACCGTGGGATCAAGGGCGCCACTGGAAAAGCCATCGGGAAGCATATCGCCAAAGGAGATGAAGAAGACGCGCTCATCGATCATCGGACGCTTGAGTCGTGGACTGCATCACCTCGGGTCGCGAAAAATTTCATGGAAGAGGGTGGCGGAGAGGAGCACGGCGTAATGATAAATGCCAGCATCCCGGTCTCTTCGGTTGTCGGCGCGTTCTATGCTGACGAATCTCTCTACGGCGGCGAAGCCGAATACATTGTGGCCACGCCGCACGGATCGGCGTATTATAAACGGGATGATTTTTTGTTCGGTTCAGCGGAACTTCATGACGAGCAAGCGATTGCGGACACAGCGTGGAGCGCGGTCGTGGAACGGTTGTCTGGGTTCCGCGTCGAGAAGATTGGACGACAGGAGGAAGAAGATGACCAAGAAGCGCTTTGACTTCCGCAAGAAGCCAGAAGATTGGAACTGGCTCCAGCATTCAAGGAAGAAGCAGAAGTAAGCGCCATACCTTAAATATGGGTTCTTCCCACCCCATGCTCTCGATCAGCACTGCGACTCATATCCAAATCCGGCAGGGACTTCATCATCGCTGGCCCCGCAAGCGTGGCCGTCGTTGACAGAGAGGGCGACTTGATTACAGGCGCCGCTCTCAAGGCTGGCCTGCCTCAACTCCTTCTTCGTGGGAGGCTAAGCCTCCAGCACGGGGACATCCTCGTTGGAGAAATTCTGAAGGGCTGGGGGCCGTATGCAACTTCTGTTCGACCAGTGGTCGAACAGGACATGGCCGAGTACCCGCACCTCGCCAAAGGCGGCGTGAAGCCAGGCGACGAGATGCTGTTCGTCGTCGGCAAGATTTACGACGACACGGACTTCAGCCTCAAGGTCAGGGCGGAAATTGAGAAAGGCGAATTGAACTCGTTCTCGATCTCTGGGCAGTCGCGCGTGGAAAACAAGACCAACGTGTGCGACTCGTTCACCTGCAAGATCGTGAATCAAATCGACGCGGTGGATTTGTCTGCTGTAACGGTTTGCAAAACGGGGATGAACCAGGGCGCCGCATTCAAGGTTGTGGCTAAGTCGTTCGAGGACAGGTTGGAGAAAGTCCGGGTCGTCCGACCGGAAGATATCGTCGTCGGATACAGGTCGAACCACACGGAAGGCCCGCCAGACCCCAACATTCTGAATCCAATCGAAGAGGGTTTGTATCCTCCAGACGAGGAAGCGGACTCCGCTTATGATCAGTGGAGGCACCCATCCGAAGCAGAATATTCCGACTACAGTTTCGCAAACCCGCCAGGGCCAATCGGCGTCATCGAAGGCGAAGACAACAAGAATCAAACCGTTCGTCAGTTCAGGCAGGATTACATGAAACGGTCAGCGGACGAGAGGATCGCGATGCTGGAGAAGGCAATGGTGCCACCGAACCGACCGGATGATGACGACGAGGCTCGTCGGGTCAAAGATACTCTTGACTTGTTTGCGCATCCGGATGAGAACATCCCTATCGAGAGGTATCCTGAATACAATCGACCCGAGCAGCCCGGACACTCCGTCGCAACAAATAGGAACGTGGCTGATGAGATGGCTCGTCCACTCGACACTAATTGGACTTCTGCTGGAAGAACGAACGTTGATGCGGCTCGTGGCACTCAGAACTTCCGCCAGCGATACTTGACGCGCGGGCCTAAGCGGCGCCAAGTTTCTCCGAAGCAAGAATCCATGATCCGACACTTCGAACGCCTGGGCTACGAACCAGTCCCTGCCTCGGCGCGAGATTGGGAACGACTGGAAGCACCTCACGCCGAAGGAAGTGTGCCCAAATGGGCGAGACGACGCGGAGAGAAGATGTTGTCACCCGAAGCCCGCCTCGCGTTCCTCGAAAAGCGCGGCCCGTCCTGGGTTTCAGAACGTGACCCGGACAAGTTCGGGCGCGCGGCCTACACTCCTTACGAGCAGCAGGAACGAGCTCGCGGCGCGGTGGAGGGCGCTGAATACCCAACAATGGCGCAGGGCCGAGACAAAAAAGGACGCCCCGTGGGAGACCTCCAACAGGTGGGGTCGCACACGCCCATCCCCAATAAGACGGGTTTGCGCGAGCGCGCGGCGTGGAGGACTCGTATCGACCCGGTCAGCGGCTCCGCGCGCCACCCGGAAGAAATGCCAGCTGGTTCTATGGATCAGCTCCAGAGCAACCCGCTTGAGCGCGGACGCCTCGGCGGACGCGGCGGCGGCATGAAGATTAACACGATGCGGCAGCAGAAGGGGCCTTCACGTCGGAAACGACAGCAGATGTGGACGCCTCGCTCAGGCGGCGGCGGAGCGCGCAACATAGAGACGGGCGAAGAGCGCATGGGCGTCGACCCGGATGAGATGGAGGCCATCGAGCGGCGTGGGAGAGTGTATCACGGGTGGCCGAGGAAGGCGGCTCCCGATCCGACAAACCCAAAGGATTGGATAAGATTCGCCAGTCAGCCTGAGCAGTCCGAGCCGCGTTCAGACATCCAGTTCAACAGGGCAACTGGCCTTGGTGACGAGATGTGGGACATTTATGACCGTGGCGGAATGCTCCTCCCCGAAGCAACACACCGTGCGGCGAGGGAGGCTGGCAAGGAACCGTCTTTCGTGCTTGGCGAAACCGGACAAGGCGCCGTGCCACTCGGCGCCGTCATGGATTCCAACGCGGCTTTTCCTGCTCTGGATGAGTTCCGCCAGCGCCACCTACAACGGTCACTCGACTGCGGCTGTGGCCACGGCGTGCGGTGCTGCAAGAGCAAGGCGATGGGTTTTGAGGCGCGGCTTCGGGTGCTGGAGAAGTCCCTCGACCTCTACGAGATCGACCCCACTGCGGCGGAGGAAATCAAGCAGGCAGTCCTCAACACGCCTTGGGCGCGCGGCAACCCGAACCTGGCGCAGTTCGTCGTCAGCGAACTGATGGACGTCGCGGCTGAAGCGACGGAGATGGAGCAAGCACAACCTATGGAACAACCCTTTGAGGCTCTGGGCGAGCCCGGTGCTGACCAAGCGATTGACGAACTCCAAGGTGAGGACTTCACAATGGGTGACGTTGAGGACGAGATGTATCCCCCACAGCGCAAGGGCCCTGTCCGCGATGCGGCGCGTGCGCTGACCCCGAGGAGCCAACCCCAGCAACAGCCAAAGCGCGACCCAAGGCTGATGGTGCCTGCGGGAATGGAGTATTCGCAATGGCCGGACGCGATGGAGTTCGACTTCCGCCCGATGGGTGGAAACAAGGTCAAGGGGCCCTATCGCCCCTCTTACGCGGGTCAGGACGACCCATCATCGCGTTCTCGGTCAGATCGAGTGGGCAACACTCCGTGGGACGATGGAAGCACAGACGCCAGAGTCGAGGGTGTCAACCTCGATCAAATTCATGAGTACCTTGCCGACCGCGATTCGATGCAGGCTGGTGGTTACATCCCACCTGGCAATCGTGGTGGAAAACTCGTTCAAGGCCGTGATCCACAAGCGGAACAGTTCGGTCAGCGCCATCTCACCCGTTCTTTTGACGAGCGCCTGGAGGCTTTGACATGAGTTGGGAACAGGAGTGGTTGCACAGCCTACAGAAGACCGGCGAATGGGTTCCTCACATGGGCACCCGTGGAGGCATGGGCGCCAAGAACATGAGGACAGGCGAAACCGTCTACGGGCCTGCGGCGCAGTCGCTGCTCCAGGGGGGCGGTGGGTCGAGGGGAGCCGTGACGTCGGTTCCAGACGAAGAGAAGGAAACGGACTCCCGTGGTCAGCCCTATGGCACCCAACGCGATCCTTTCGACAACGTCCGTGGAGGCGGAGGGCGCCCATCGGGTCAAGGTCGCTCCGTCGAGGACTACCTGGCCGAGCAAACCGGGGACGAATCGGAGTTGGATTTCCCCGAAGATGATCCACTCGCAGGCGGATTCGTAGAAAGCGACTTTCCGCCGGACACGGATGAAGAAGAACGCGAACCATCCACCGTCCTCGACCTCCAGATGGGCGGTGAACGCACTGAGGACATCCTGGCCGAAGCCGAATCCTACGGCGTGGACGTGTCCGACCTCCAGGCCGAGTACGCCAAGATGCAAGAGTCCGGCGATACTGAGTTCGCGCACGAACTTGAGGAAGACGCGATGGGCAGGCTCAGCGATGCCGGGTTCGAAAACGAGATCAACGAACAGGGCGCGTGGGTTGTGTATGAGCCACGGGGCGGACAGATGGAACAGAAAGGCCCAAAGCGTAAACCGGAAGCAGGAGATCATCTCGGAACTGGCTATTCCGACGCGGCGTCGACTGTTCCAGTCGGAAATCTTTCCAACCTCACAGCCGAAGAACGTTCTCCTTATGGTCACGGTGAGCGAAGTCCTGAGTACGTTGATCGTGTTTTGGCACAGGGTCGACGCAAGATGAAAGCGCACCCGATCAAGGACGGCGAAGAGATCAAGTTCCCCCTCGGCACGCCCAACAACCCGAAGGGCCCGACGATCCGTGTCGCGCACTCGGACAAAGGCCCGATGAAGAAGCCCAAGGAAGACGAGGTTTACTACGAGTACCCCGAGGGCAGCGACCGGGGAAAGGACAGCGCCAACGAAGAATCGAGCCGGGGCGAGCAGCCACGCGGGTTCTTCCAGCGTTCATTCGAGGAACGTCTCGCGTTTCTCGAAAAGGACAAGCTGAAGGAGCCAGGGCCGGATGGCCCAACTGCGAAGCGCGAGGACGAGCGCAAGAAAACTCCAGCTGAACGCATGGGTGAAGGCGCTCAGGACATCGGCCACACGCTGATTGGGGCTGGAACTCCAACGACAACGTCAGGCGCAGGCGCTCAAGCGGCTGCACACCAGGCGCTTGGCGCTGCCGGTTCACTTGTTTCTCTGAAGGAGAAGCAGATAGCTGCGGCTGTGGGCGGCATCGGTCAAGCCATCAAGAAGCCCATCGAGATGGCTGGCAACGTAGCTGGTCAGATGGCCAGCACTGCACAGGCTAACTCGTCGGAGCAGCAGAAGGGGCCTCGGCGCCACGCGCCGGACTGCCAGTGCGACGAATGCCGTGAGCAAGTCATCGAAGACGAAGACCTCATCACCAAACCAGGCCCAGGCCACAACCACGGCAAGAAGTTCGAGCGCCTGCTCTCTCACGTCAAGCAGAGGTTCAAGGACAAGCCGAGCGACTTTGGGTGGGCCGAGAGCGGCGACGAGGCGGCGCACAGGATTGCCTACAGCAAGCTCGGCAAGTCATACTGGACTGAATACAACGGCTACTGCTCTGGTTGCTTCGAGATGCAGAAGATGTTTGATGACGCCGTGATGTATTTCGAAGTCATGCAGAAGGCGCTGGAGCATGGAGTCATCCACGAGGGTGCGCTGACACCCCATGATTTCTACCTGTTCCAGCAAGAATACTCTCATCACATCACGAAGGAGGCGAAGTAAGTGGCAGACGAAGAGAAGAAGGAGGACAAGAAGACCTCCGAGGAGAAGGAGGAGGACAAAGAAGAGAAGAAAGAGTCCTCTGACGAGTCTTCGGAGAAGAAGTCCGCCGACAGGCTGAGGCACTACGAGGGTTTGGTCGAGAAGGCCGTCACCCTTGCGGAGAAGGCGGCGGCGGAGCGAGACGAAGTGTTGAAGGCCCTGCACCAGCGAGACGCGATGCTCAAGTCGGTATTCACCGACCTGAAGCGGCGCGGCATCGCGATCAAGGCAGTGCCTCCGGCACAGGGGACTGAGAGCGGCAACCTGGGCTCTGCGGACAACGCTGAGATGGGCAAGGCGCCAAACACGCCAAGCCCGCAGGCGTCGACCAAGGGCAGTGCAGGCGGATTCACGCTCGGGACGGAGGGCTCCTTCACGAAGAAGAGCCTGGACGAGTTCTTCGGCAAGGCCGAAGAGAAGATCCAGAAGGCCGTGGAGGACAAGCTCAAGGTGCAGGCAGAAGAGATCAAGAAAGCCCAGGAGGAACTGGTCAAGAAGACCATCCCCGAGGCGGTCTTGGCCATGACGCCGTACCCGGCTGGGTTCACGCAGGAGCAGATGAGCTACCACAAGAACCCGAGGCTCGCCGTCGAGAAAGCAATCGAGTTCGACCGGAAGCAGACCGGGCCGGGCGCGGACGGGTGGATCCCACCCTCGCAGGATCAGTCCTACGAGACGTTCCGCTTCATCGACAAGATGTTCAACGGAGGGAGTTAGATGCCGCCATTAATCACCAACATCGGAGAGATGGTGGAGTGGGCCTACAACCAACAGCACTACGTGCCGTTCTTGAAGGGCTACTTTGCCAAGACGGGCAACGTCGCCGGACACAGCGGGGCCATCAACCCGACGTACGGCGCCGTGGTCTACGACCACGTGAACCGCGAAGCGAACGGCCACGCCATCTTCAAGAAGGAGATGTGGGAGCGCAGCGGTTTCCGCGTGCTCACGACCAACCCCCCGACCAAGGGTTACGGCGGCGCAGACCCCGGCTCCATCGGAGCTGTTGTCGACCTCAGCCCCGATGAGCTCAGCACCATTCCTGGGTTCTTGCACACGCCGTTCGACCTGACGCTGGACGCGGGCTTCCGCAGCCAGCACGACGACGGGCTCGACCTGTGGTCGTGGAAGAAGGCGGCGGAGCGCGACGTCCACGTGCAGCTACTCAACGAAGAGCTGCTCAAGAATGCCGAGTCAGAATCGGTCACGCTGGACACCAACAACACCACGGACGCCAAGAACGACGCGAACGGGACGGGCAAGGGCATGGAAACCATCGACCGCTTGTATTCCTCGGATGCCGAGGAAGACGCGATTGCGGCGGTTGGAACCGGGCACTTTGACGTGTACGAGGGTGCAATCGACCGCGACAGCGCCACGACGTACGACGCGCACGTCATCCGACCGGATGGTTCCAAACTCACGTTTGGAACCGACCTGCCGTTCCAGACCAAGGCGCTCGACAAGGCCATCAACTTCACAGAAGACGATGGCGGAGTCGCGAGCGCGCAGGTCTGGCTGACGGGCCGCGACACGCGCCAGGCTGTCTACGACGAGCTGAAGGCGCATGGGCGGTTCGACCTGTCGCAGGTGCAGGCGAAGCTGGACTACCAGGGGCTCAGCCAGACGGCTCTGCACCCCGGCAGGGACATCAGCTACACCACACGGGCGTACCAGATGAGGCCGTTTGTCGTGGACAAGAACGTCGCGGTGGACGGCATCGACCGGATCTACCTGCCTGACATGAGGAACATCCACATTCGCGTAGGGTTCCCGACCCTGTACGTGGAAGTGGACAACCCCGTGATCCGGCAGAAGTTCGACACGCAGGCGATCTTCCTGACGTGCGAGCAGATCTACGTGACGAGGTTCAACACGAGCGCCAAGATCAGGTCGATCTCCGCGTAGGCGGAGATGGAGGGAGAAAACCATGTACGTACGACTGACCGGAGGGAGGCCGGTTCTTGGCAGGTGGTCGCGCTCCGGCGCGACCTCCAATTTCCTGCCTCCCGAAAGGGACAAGGCGGGGAAGATCACCAAGGACTCGGTCTACTTCGTCCACGACGACGCCTGGAGCCCTGCGGAAAAAGACGTTTTCCTCGGGCCGATGGAGTCCGAGGTGGACGCCGTGGAGAGGAACGAGAAGGGAAATGCCGTTCTGAAGAGCGGCAAGCCCATTCCCATCCTCGGGGCTGACGGCAAGCAACGCAAGGAGTGGGTGCCGGACGCGAAGAACGGGAGGCGCAATGGCGGCGTGTTCGAAGTTGTGCCCGACGCAGAAGTCTCTGCGGCGGAGCGCAAGTCGAAAGAAGCCAAAGCCGTCGCAATCGCGGCGAAGGTGAAGGCCGGGAAGCTCCCAGCGGACGCCCTGACGGACTACAGGGCGTTCTTGCCGAAGGGGGTGGTGTAGAGCATGGCCCTGACCTACACCCTGACTGAAATCTTGCCGCGCAAGCTGGTCGGAACCGAGTGGGAGAAGGAGTGGCAGATCGACATCACGGAGTACGCCACGAACGGCGTGCCCTTGACGCCAGCCCTGCTCGGCTTCTCCCGCCTAACCGACGTGCGCGTCGAGATGGAAGAGAAGGCGTACGTGCCGAAGATGACGGGGAGCCTCACGGCACCAGTCCTGACGGTGTACGCCCAGACTCCATCGACCACGACGGCCGGAGTGCTCGTCCTCGATGAGCCGGGCGCGGTGGATGTCGGAACCTTCCGGATCCACGCGAAGGGGCGGATCTGAGTGTTGAGAACAATTTCCTCCGGGGCGAAAGCCCCGGAGATTTCCATTCATCTGCGCCCCGACTCCATCGTCACGGAGACCGGCCAGCGCCTGCGGTTCGCTGAAATCGAGGTGAAGAACCTCGACCAAGGCGACCCTGTCATTCCAATCTCCTTGGGTGAGCTGGGTATGCGCCGTATCTACAGCATCCGACCTCAGCCAATCGGAGAAGTGTTCGGCGTGGCTTGGGACGGCGACACTCAGCACCCGGCTCTCATCGTGGACATCTTGGACGCGGCGCGTCCATTCAAGATATGGATTGAAGTTTGGGGGCTTTAGATGGCTCGAAACTCGTACGGGAATTGGGCGCTTGCGGCTCCAAACAAGCAGTCTCGCTCTCCCGAGGATTGGGAGTCTGTCTCAGCCTTCCACGACAACGACGCCAAGGTTGCGCCGACCGCCAACACCTACTATGCCGTGACAAGCGCCAACCAGAAGGCTGTCCCACTCTCCGGGGATGAGCTGGCTATCCTCGCTGGAGTCAAGGTTGCGACGACCGTCGCAACCATTACGTTCGAGATCGAAGGCACGCCCTATGAAGACCTGACCAGCGCGCAGTGGGCTGTCCTTGGCTACGTGGATGTGACGCCCGACGCCATCGACACTCTGAAAAAGGTCATTGGCATCCTGCCGTGCAGGGGCTTGGCGTACGCCAGATTCAGCAGGTTCAAATCCACAGGGACGGGCAATCTGTCCGCCATCAACGCGATCCTCGGTGTAACGCAAGGGTACGTGTGAGTTGGTCGGTATGTATGTCGAGAAAAAGCCCTGACGGTCTGCTGATCGTCACGACATTTGCGTTCCTCTTCTACAGCGATAGCGCCGTCTTCAATGGCCGTTTCAACCCGTGGTCAACACGACGCTTTGCTCGCGAGACCGCGCGAGAGGTTGAAGAGTTCCGGCGCAAGCGTGTTTTGCGTCAGTTCAACATCGGCCCAGGACAAGTCGTCAGATGGCGCAGGGGCGGCGGGATGACCATACGCCCCCGGCTGAAGGTCAGAATCCTGGCGTGGGCTGGCAAGCTCAAGTCTCGTGCCGAAAAGTGGGACTGGCTCTTGATCGGAGGCGTTACGGTTGGGCTGATTCTCCTTCTCGTCTATGGTTTCGACCTACACAACCCGCTCACGCTTGCGCCGTTCGGCCTTACGAGATATTGGGTGCAGGTCGGTGACAGCGGCAACGGCGTTTGGTCAGACGTAGGACATTGGTCTGCATCCAGCGGGGGGGCTGGAGGGCAGACAGTCCCCATCGCTGGAGACGCTGTGATATTCGACTCCCTCAGCACGGACATCGGTGACCTTGTGATCATCGACCAAGCCGCGCCATTCGCCACGCTCGTCACGACAGGGGCTCCCGCGTTCACGTTGGATTGCGACATTTACACGATCACGCACAGCGGGGCGGTGACAATCGCTTCGGGTACGACGGCAATCTTCAGCAGCGGCGGGACGTGGGTGGCGAACGGAACGCTTACGATCGGGGGTTCGTTCGGGAGCAATACCGCATGGACGTTCGACCAGAATGCGGCGCTGACGGTTGCGAGCGGCGGCACGTTCAACGCGCCGAACGCGAGTGGGTCGTGGCTCTGCGGCTCCGACTGTAATTTCCAGAGTGGGCACACGTTCAATCATAATTCTGGAACTGTAACGATTGACACGAATAATCAGACGCTCCAACAGAGCAATGTCGACATCACCTTCTACAACATCAACAAAACCGCCGCTGGCGCCAATTCCTACTTAGCATATGTCGCCTCGGCAACCCTGACCGTTACGATCGAAGGAAACCTGACGAACGCGGGAACCATCCAATTACTCGGGACGCCCGGAGCGGCCTCCATCAGCGCCTCAATAGTGTTCGGGACGGCGTTAGCATCCTCCACGATCACGAACAACGGCGCGATCGGGTGGAGCAATACCGCAGGCCACACTATGACAGTTCGAGCCGCCAGTGCATCATTCCCATTTACATTCGTCGGAACTGCTCCAACTATGGACGTGAACGGCACCGTTACATTACAGAGCGGGGAGATTACGCCAGCAATTACAACCGGGGCAACCAACGCTCTTACGATGATCGCAAAGTCCATGACATTCGTCGGCGCGCTCACCGTCTCCAGCGGCGACACGTGGAAATCCATCTCCTCGACCTACCAAGGTGCGATCACCGCAACGGGCACGTTCGCTTCTTGCAACCACAATCTCGACGGCTCGTACGTCTACGGCAAAGCCGGGCAGATCAAGCTCAGCACCTTGAATGACCCGCAGTATTGTCCGAAGCTCAACAGCGCAATCTATGTTCTGAACGGCGAGCTGTACGTCGACCGTGGGTCTTACAACGAAACAATCGACCTCAACGGGGCGGTGCTCGTTTACAACCTGCGCGATGCCGCGTGCAATGAGGCAAGCGCGAACGGCCCGTTCTTCGCGGACGGCCTGCGCGTGATCATGCCCAAGGGGTGGAGTCGCCAGGGACTTGGGATTTATGGCGGCACGAGGAAGCGCGTTGTGTTCCGCTGCGTATTCGGCTACGGCTTCGAGGGCGAGACGGCTGGCGCGAACCCGGCCTTGGGGACGACGCTGGAAGGGGCGGGCGGGGGAGCGATTGATGTGTCCGCAAGCAACCCAGAGACGGGGTTGAACTCGTTGGATATCAATGAGCCAGCGGCGGCGACCGGCATTACGAGTTGGACTTCCCCAACGTTCTCACCCACGATTGTTCGGGGAATATTTCGCGTCTCCGTCTATACGCATAGTTCGATGGCCGTGGCGTCCGCAATTGAAGGCGTGTTTCTAATTCTCTCCAACGGCGCACCAGGGGCTTCGTCCATCGGCCCGGAACCGACTTTCCGAACGACGGATGGAGGTACGACCTTCCGCATTCAGGAGGTTCAGAATGGCGCGGTCTTTGTGAATTTCGATACGCCTCTCGCATACGTCGGGAGCACACGATACGACTTCGTGATCGGGTTTGATTGCGCTTCGGATATCTACTCAATTGCGATCAATGGCGTCGTGCGGGATGCCGATGCGCCATTCCGAGATCCTCAGACAGTGATCGACAGGTTCACCGCTTATTTTGACCATACGAATGACGGCCGGCTCCTCTTCGACAACATCATCGTCTGCAACCTCGACACGGATACTCCGGCCAAAGCCCGCTCGGGCGGCTTCATCAAGGGCACGTATATGCCCCTACAGTTGATCCACGGGGTGACGGCATGAGATCAGTCTACTGCACCCCAAACGACGTGTCCAACTTCTTGCTCCTCCAGCAAGCAATCGACGCGAACAGCCCGGTCTCGGAAGCGACCCTCGATTCTCTCATCGTCCAAGTCGAGGGCGACTTCGAGCGCCGCACAGGGCGCGCGTACAAGCCCGTGTTTCACACCGAAGAGGTGCATGACCTCGAAAGCCTGCGCAGCAGGCATAAGGAGTTGTTTGACTTCGTGACTGTCCCCCGTCCAACGGGGACAATTTACAAACCGATCTTGCCGCTGACCACGACCCGTGGTCACAAACTGGAGATTTACGAGGGGAGCGAGTTAAGTGGCGTCTGGAGTGAATGGCTCAGCACCAAGACGCAGGGCCGTGACAAGGACTATTGGGTGGATGAAGAGCAGGGCATCATCTACATTCGCAAGACCTTCATCCCGCGTCGAGCTTCGCTCTTGAGGATCACCTACGAGCACGGATTCTTGCCCACGCAGGTGAACGACGTCGCAGGACTGACTGTCGGCGCCACGACCGTGACCGTGGACAGCACGAAAAAGTACGGATTCGAAGGCTGGATTCGCATCGGCAAGGAATACATCGGCTACAGCGGCAAAACAACCACAACCTTCACTGGCTGTGAGCGCGGCATCTTCAATACTGAGGCTGCGGCTCACGCCGACGATTCCAAGGTCTTCCAAGTGGACGACTACGTGCGTCACCTCGTCATCAAACGTGCCGCCGCCATGTTCCTCGAAAACGAGCCCTTCATCGCAGTGTCCGGCGAAGGTGGACAAGGGATCGACCGCAATGCGGCTGTCCAGCGCTGGAACGAAGAATGGAATCGCGAGGTGCCCAACACCTTCCAGAGGTTCGTGCTCTTATGACGACCGACCCCGCCGCAATGGTTCTGTTGAAGGAGGGCTTGACCAGCTTCGATGCCGCGAAGATGATCAAGGACTTGCTCGACAAGAATTGGGACACTGAAGTGTCCTCCAAGCCAAAGTTGTGGTACGCCGAGGATTCGAAGTTCGTCACATTCCGTTCGGGCGACCAAGTGGTCATCTACATCGTCAGCGAGAAGGAGGATCCTGTCACCATCGGCTATGACTTCGTGAACCACACGGCGGTCGTCACGCTGGATTTCTATACCACGAACGGCACGCGCGAGCACCTCGTCAAGCTGATCGAGGAGGCCCGCAGGATCATACTTGCACACCGCGTGGACAGCCTGGGGACGGACACCAACATCAGCGGGCGCGTCTGGATGAAGTGGGGAGTGCGGATTGCTTCGTTCGACAAGACGACCAAGATGTTCCGGCGCCGGGCTATCGATATCGAGATCAACTGGCGCTTCCGCGAGGTGGTCGCATGAACCAGTACGCCGTGGGCGCCACGGTACAGATCATCATCAGGACGCGCGAGCGCCTGGAGGACACGACGGACGGCGACTACCTCGATATGCAAGGGTCGAGCGTGACGGTCTACGACCCATCCGGAGTCGTTGTTGCCGCGTCTGCAACAACGTCTTACAAGGCTCTCGGGGAACTGCTTTGGCGCTGGATCACAACGGGCCTCGCCAAGGGCACGTACAGGCTCAGCATCGAGACCATCGTCGCCGGGAGCGGCGAGAAGGCTCTAACAGAAGAGGAGGTTCAACTTGTCTGAAAAAATTGTGCTGGCTGTGGCGGACTTCACGGTTGTTGAGGGCGACTCGTCTTACCCAGGCGAGATGCAGCCAGGCGGCGGTCTTTTAATAGGCGACTACACTGAAGTCAACGTGGAAGTTCTGGTGGAGGGCGAGTAAATGGTTTACGCGGCGGTGACAGCCAAGTTTCCGGGGACGTTCGTGGACGCCGACATCGGCGTCTACACAAATGTAGAGGCTTCGCCTCTGACGACTGCAGTGGTGGCTGGCACCGTGTCGTTCGTCGTCAACGATGGCACGAAATTCCTTGTCAATATGTACGTCGCTCTCCGGTCGGTAAACGGATACGAAGTTGTGCTGATCACCGCCATCAACTCCAACACACTCACCGTGACGAGGGCGCGAGATGGGACAACAGCCGTGGCCCACCCAGTTGGCACGGCGGTTAGAGCTGTGGCTCCGGCGCTGTTTTTCAATCAGGTTCGAGTCGAACTCCAGGCCATCGAGGATGCCTTGGGCGGCTCGGGCCTGGACGAGGACTTGATACTCGAAGCTGGCGTGGCCCTGGTCGGAGACCAGCTCAAGGACTCGCCTGGAGTGGTACTCCGGGGAAAGTATTGGAACGGTTCGGCCTCGGCAGACTACGACGCTCGCGTGTACCACGATTTGTTGACCACAGGGCCCACGTCTCAGTTGCGATGGACGTTCGGAGGCACTGACAAGATGCTTTTGAGCAGTGGTGGAGTGCTGTCGGTGGACACCTTGCAGGTGCTGACGGCTTCTGGTTCTTTGACCATCAAGAACCAAGGTGGGACAGCGCGCGCCACGTTGTCTGACGTCGGTGTGCTCGAAGTCACTACCAGCATCAGCACGCCGATTGTCCGAGGCGTCACAGGAAGTGCCATCACCCTTGGGGGGACTGCCGCAGGCGTGACGGCATCGCAGGTACGATTATACAGCCCCGACGATACAGACTTCTTGGCGATTTTGAATGGAGGGCACCAGTTTTTCACTGCCAGTGTTTCCCGTGTCAACATTGGAGACTCGTCAGTGGCTATTAACAACGCCACGCCGCTGGTATTCAACTCCGGGGCTGACGTGACCGAGCAGTCGCGCTTCACCCCGTCCGTCGGCGCGACTACCTGGCTCGCGGCCTCCGGCTCGGACATCATCATCCAGAACGACCAGGCCAACAACGCAATCGTCATCAACGACGGCGTGAACGGGAGCGTACAAATCAACCGCGACGGGTCTGGAACGGCGTACCTCGGCGGGGGCGCTAACGACCGCATCGGCATCGACACGGCGATCCGCCTGGAAATGGGCCTCGCGCACCTTTACGTCGTCTCATCGGCCTCGTTCCAATTCCGAGGTGGATACCCGGCAATTTTCTACTCCGACGCCGGTGTGACCGAGCAATCCCGCATCACCCCGACCGCCGGGGTAACGACTTGGCTCGCCTCGCTCGCGACGGACATCGTGATCGACACGGCCACCGGCGCCATCGCGGTCGGCTCGGCGACACTCGGGGCCGACGGGAGCGCGAGGCTCACCAGCCCCGATGGGACAGACTTCTACCATGCGGAGAACGGCATCTTGGACATCATCATGAACAACGTTAACACCCTCCGTCTCACGGACTCCGTCGTTTCAATTAACAATGCTCGCCCGCTCGTGTTCTACAGCGGCAACGTCGTAACCGAGGAATCCCGCTTCACCATCGCGGTCGGTAGCACGACGTGGGCAGGTGCGAGCAACTCGAACATGATCATTCGCACGGCGGGGAATGCCTCACTCGATCTCGGGCTCGCAGTTTCCAGTGTAAATGGAACCGAACTCCGTGCGGGTATGTCAACGACGACCTTCATGATCGGTCAGACGACGCTAATCGGGTTCAATGTCTCGGGCAATAGTTTGATTGTTACCGCGACCGAAAACCAAATCCGAAATGCTCGTCCTCTCGTCTTCTACTCGGGCGACGGCACGGATGAACGCTTTCACCTCAACACGACGGAAATTCTTTATGCCCCGGCTGTCGCGATTGCCGCGACACTGAACGACTCTCCCAACTTCACGCTCAGGATCAGCAACCACACCGGCGTGGCAAACGAGACGTTCGACGCCGCGCAAATCTATGAAGACCTCGCCGGAGGCGGGACAGCCGACGTGGACACGCGAGTCGGATGGCGCCTGCGCGGAGTCCTCGGCTTCAGCATCATCCACGACGAGGGTGTGAACGCCTGCAAGATCCTCCTGCCACCGGCCGACCGCACAACGATGCCGGTCGTGGCGAGCGATGGTGCGATGATCTACGACTCCAACGTCCCCGCAGGCATTTATGCCTGCGTGGTGGGCGTCTGGACACAACTGTGAGGTGGAAAGATGGCGATCAAATACCAATGGCGGGACATCCTATTGTTGCAGGACGCCATAGGGGTGTCGATGACTCCCCCGGCGGCGTGGACTGAGATACTCAGCGCGTTCAAGGGTGCCAGGGCGCCTTTCGACCCAACTGCCATGCGCGGCGAGCAGATGAGGATGGTCGTCACAGGGGCTTTGAACCTGGCCCTGGCTGGCGCGGAGTTCCGCCTTGAAGACGAGGACAGCACGGTTTGGATCACCGCCACCAATTTCAACTACACGACCCCGACGGTTGTCAGGTCTACCTGGCAGACGATTCCGAGCATCAGCTCGGAGAAGGAGCTTGTGCCCAAGTTCTTTGGCGACAACGCCAAGATTTTCTCGATCTACGCCATCAGGTTGCAGGTAAGAGGGTGAGTACGTTGGAAATGACAGAAGATTTCAAGAAGGCGAAGAAGGCGCTTGAGATCGACTGCCGCGCGCAAGAAGTCGAGTGGCAATCGAGGAGCACCAGCTTCGCCCACAGGCAGAAGGATTGGGGCGAGAAGATTCAAGAAGCGAACAAGAAGATCGAGAAGGCCGAAACCAAGCTCAAGGGCATCGAGGAGTGGGCGGACACCGCCAAAGACCTCGGCCTGCCGGTGCTTCCCGAGAAAGTCGATTCGCGCAAGCTGAAGCTCGAAGCGGAAGTCGTGAAGCTGAAGGCTGAGCGAGACGAACTTGGGGGCCACGGGTCGCAGGAACTGCGCGTGTTCCGCGAGGCGATGGAGGAGGCCGAGGCTGTCTACAAGGGAGCCCGGCAGAAGCTCGATGGCCTGCTTGAGTACGAGGAGTCCTTGAAGGAGTAAATTGGATGCCCGTCGACAACATCACAGAAGTCATCAGCAACATCAAGTGCCCTACAGGGTACACGCTCAGTATGGACGAAATAGCCGATGGGCTGTTCCTCAAACGTGTTGGGAACGAGATTGTGGGGGTGGCTGGCGGTGGAGGCGGAGCCCCCACCGACGCCGAATACATCACCTACGCGGCGAACGCGGGCCTCAGCGCCGAGAAGGTGCTCGGCACCGACATCATCATGCTCGGCACGGCCGCCGCGCAACCCGCCGCCACTGCTGTTCCATCCGGGGCCGTTTACTACATTACGGACGCTGGCCAGCAGCGCTGGCAGAGGAGCAACGGCACAGCTTGGGCCGACACGGTCATCCATTGGGATCAAGTGCTCGGGAAGCCAGCGACGTTCGCGCCGAGCACTCACGCCGCTTCCCACCAGAACGGAGGAGGAGACGAAATCAGCGTGGCGGGTCTGTCCGGGGCGCTTGCGGATCCCCAGACTCCGTCGGCACACGCCCTTGGTGGCGCCGCCCACAGCGCAGACACACTCGCGAATCTGAACACCAAGATCAGCGACCTCATCGCGACTTATGGAGCAGTTCGAGACATTGGGATCGGCACGGCCGCACAGCGTCCGGCCGCCGCAGTGGCAAACCGTTTCTGGTTCGCCACCGACACCCTCGTCCTCTCGCGCGACAACGGTGCCGCATGGGAAATCGTCGTCGCGACTCCGGCCGCGCACAAGGCGACACATGAAAATGCAGGGGCCGACGAAATTTCGGTGGCGGGCCTTTCTGGGGCGCTCGCTGACGCTCAGACCCCCACGGCACACGCGGCGTCTCACCAGAACGCTGGCGCGGACGAAATCTCAGTCGCGGGCCTCTCGGGCGAGCTGGCGGACAACCAACCCCCAAAGGCCCACGTCCTTGACTCCGCGACACACACGATCTCGGGGAAAACCGCTGGGCAATTCCTCCGTCCTACGAGCGCCACCGCCTTCGCTTTCGAGGCGGTTCCGATAAGCCGCGGGGGCGTGATCTATATGTCTGCGGGCATCCCGAACGCCGCGCTCAACATCATCGCCTGGCGCGCGCCCTTTGCCTGCACCGTTACTGCGGTCAAAGGCTATCGAGTCGGCGGGACGGGTGCGACTGTGAACGCCCGGAGAAACGGCGCGTCGAGCCACCTCGCCTCTGCTCTTTCACTTGTCTCGGCAGATGCCTGGGCGGACGGTGGCGCCGTCCAAGATGCCGCCTATGCTGCGGGCGACAAACTTGAGATCATGGTTGTCACGACTGCGGGCGTGGTCACACAGCTCGCCATTCAGGTTGATTACACGAGGCCGTGAAAACATGGTAACGCGCGTTTACTTCCCGGAAACGGAGGCCGCTCCGGTTACGCCGCCCTCGCCGGGCGCGGAGTGGGAGCACAACAATGGCGTGACGCGCAAGCTCCTGAGGACTCCGGACGCATCAGCGCTCGCAACCACAGCCTACACTCCAGACGCCGCCGACCATCTTGTCAACCAAGATGCGATGCACCGGCAGTACGTAAGCGACAAACTGGACGCCCAGGCGCTGAGCGGGAATGTCAAGGCGCAACTCCAGTGCATCGAGGCGAACGCCGGGAACAACCTATTCCTCACATTCGTCGTCAAGGTGATCTCGGAGGACGGCACAACCGAGAGGGCAACCCTCCTGGCCATCACCCGAGACACAACGACCGAAATCGACAACTCACCGCTGACGAACCGCAACTTCCCAAGTACGGCGCTCACAAACTACACCTGCATCGCGGGCGACCGGCTGCTCATTGAGGTAGGCGTGGGGGGCCTGCCGACAGCGGCCGGTGGCACACAGGGCCACAACGGTAGCATCCGCTGGGGCTGCGACGCCAGTAGCGGCGACCTGCTGGAGAATGACACAGAAACAGGGACGACCTATCGCGGGTGGTTGGAGTTTTCCAACACCTTTACGTTCCAAGCCGCCGCAGATGAGAACGTGCTCTTGATCCAAGACGATATGGGGTGAACCAATGAGCAGGAACATTGACGAACTGATCGAGACGCCCATTTCAGAAGTCATGAAATGGGACAACAACGACTGGAAGGTCAACATCTGGCAGGTCGTGGCAGAGAACGTCCGAGGCTCAACGTACCTCAAGAAGAAGGTCGATAGCCACGAGTCCAGAATCAAATCCCTCGAAGGGACAGAGACGAGCGACCGCAAGTATGCCAAGTATTCACCTTGGGTAATCCTCATCGCCGGAATCAGCCTTGCGGCCATGAACTACATCGGGGGGACGGTTGTTTGACGTGGGTTGATTTCGCCAGTAACGCGGCCCTTGGCCTCACATTGTTAATCCTTGCGGCCACCCTTACGCGGCGAGCGAGGTTGAAAGAAACGCCAGCTGTCTTGGGAGCCATCGCTTCATCATTCTGCATCGGCGTGTTGGCCCTCGGACGGTCATTCGAGAGTTTTGGTCTTGAGCGAGAAAACAGCCTGTTCATCTCTCTCAGGATCATCGCCATCGCCGGAATCATCCAATTCGCTTGGCACTACAAGGACGTGAGGTACGTGAGGAGGAATGCATAGATGGTAGCACCGTACATTTCAGCAGGATCGCGCGTGGCATTTGGTCGAGAAGCGACCTTTGGAACGAAGCCAGCCGCCTTCGGCGGCAGCGGCGGCAACGCCAACCCGCAGTTCTTCGGCATCACGAATCAAGACATCGACTTCCCCGACTTGGAACTGGACATCAAACAGTACCGCTCCTTCGGCGCGGGGAGGGCATGGTTCACCCAGAAGGCCGGACGCCGTGTGTTCAACGGCTCTCTCCCGGTTGTCCTGACGAACGCCAGGCTGCTCTACTACGTCTTTGGGGCAGAAACCTTCACAGCCGCAGTCGGCGCTGGCCCCAAAATCCACAAGATGTTTCCAGTCGAGGGCGCGGTCATGCCGTCCCTCACGTGGGGAGGGATCCTCCAGGCCCAAAGCAGCTCGCCGGACTTCATGCGGTCGTTCGTGGGCACGGTGTTCGACGGGTGCTCCTTCAGCGCGCCTGAGACTGGAGAGCTTACGCTCTCCATCGACACAAAGTCGGTTGACGTGGAAGACGAGCAGACGGCTTCGCCGTCTCTTTGGGCTCAGCCAGCCGGGACTGGAGACCCATATATGTTCTACGACCGGGACGCGCACATTCGTGTGGCCGGGACGTATGACTTCACGAGTGCGTATGCGTCCGCCGATCCGTTCGTTTATTCGAACAGGTACACAGGCGCGCGTGAGTGGATGAGGGTGCGGTCGTTCAATTTCGGCTTGCGCCAGAATCTCAAGGAACAGTATTACTACAGGAGCGCGAGCGCTCCAAACCCGGCGGAGTTCATCACGGGCTTTCCGGAGTTCGACCTGACGATCCAAGTCGTGCCGACAGGCAAGCTGTCCGGGGATGAATCGGCCACGGCTGATGCAGTGTATGACCTGCTGATGGCTGAGGGCAAATTCGACGTTCTCATCCCATTCATGCGGTCGAACCTTGACCGCATCGACTTCGCGTTCCGCCAGTGCATGGTCAAATCCGCCAAGCATGGTTTGACATCCGATGGCAACGAAGTCGCTGTGGACGTGAGTCTCTCGCCGGAGACATTCCACGCCGTGTCGTACGATTCTCTCGGTCAGTATTCTGCAGATGTAGCGTAGGTTGGTGAGTACGTTGGATCAAAGACAACAGAAATTCGTGGTCACCCCGACCGCGAAGGAAGTGACCTTTGAGCATGACGGGGAATTTGTGAAGGTCAAGTACCTTCCGATCACCCGCAAGTTCAGGGACGAGGCTCTGGAACTCGCTGTCGTGGCGTTCCAGAAGAGGCACGGGATCAAGGACGGGTTCTCCCCGTTTGTGTACCAGAACGAACTCGCCAAGATGATCTTGGTGGAGTGGAGCATCCCATCGGCCCTTCCGGATGGGTGGTTCCTCTTGACCGACGATGTCCTCGTTGACAGGATCCTCAAAGAAACCGGGATCGATGCGGCTCTCCAGAGTCTCAAGGGCCGAGCCGAAGAGGTGGAGAAAGCAAAAAACTTGCAATGAGACGGAGAGTTGTTTCCGTCTCGGCGCTGTTGATATCGGACATGGAGCTGTACGTGCTCGCCAAGGAGGGTGTGGTCACGATCACGAAGAGCGAATTTGATGAACTGCCACTGGAGACAATCCAGCACCTTATCGGCTTTTCCGAAGGACGGAAGGAACTTGAGAGAGAAACCCAAGAAGCGGCCGACAGGAAGTCGAGGGCGCGCACGGCGGTGACAAGATATGGGTGACGAGGCGCAGGGCGGCAAGATCATCTACACGGTAGACTACAACGTCCCCGAGAAAGAGAAAAAGAAAATGGACTTCTTGATGAAGCAGCAGCCCAAGCTCGACAAGCTCTACCAGAGTTTCTCGAAGTCCGGGGCCGGAGCGGTCGCCACCGGCGCGGGGTTGATTGGAGCGGCGGTGATGATGGTCACGGCGGGCGGCGGGTTCAAGTCGGTCTTGGGGGCAATGTGGGACTTGTTTGGCCTCATCTCCGACCTCGCGTTCATCGCCCTGTGGCCCATACTCAAACCGCTCCTCGCCGCTTTCATCAAAGCCATACAAAGCGGCAGGCTCCAGTGGCTCATCGACGCTCTCGTCTTCTTCGGGAAGATCATAATCAGTTTCTTAATCATTGGGTATTATATGTTCAAATTCTTCAAGACGACTGTAGACGTGCTCGTGGGAGTGTTTAGAGGATTCTGGGACGCGGCCGTAATGATAGTTGGTGGAATTGGAAACTTCGTTGGCGGAGTCGCGAACTTCATTGGTTCAATCCCTGGAAAAATAGCTGAATTCGTTGGGGGGGTAGCCGACTTCCTTGGCGGGGTTGTTGCTGGAATAGGAGATGTCCTCGGCGGAATTTGGGACACCATCGTTGGGGCCTTCCAGCCGCTCATCAACGCTTTCAACACTCTTATTGGGTGGATTCAGCAGTTAATCAATACACTTACAGGGTGGGTGAAGGGGATCACACAATCTCCAGAACTCGTTGAGGAAATTCAGTCTTCGAGTTGGTTCATTGAGTACACGGGGGGAGGAATAACACCTTGACGACCAAGACCTTCTTCCTCCGCAGGACGCGGAAGCTCACGCCCGCGTCGGTCACTCTGCTCAATGGCGCTTTGAATTCGAGCGCCACGACGATCACGGTGGATTCGACCACAAGCTACGCCAGCTCCGGTATGCTGAAGATCGATAAGGAGTTGATCACCTACACGGGCAAGAACGCAACGCAATTCACTACTTGCACCCGTGGCGTGGATGGTTCTGTAGCCATCAACCACGACGACAACACGGAAGTCCTGCAAGTCAGGAACGAATACTTCTACCTAACCGCCGAGCAGCTCGAATTCGGTTTGGAAAAGCGGCTCATTGCGCCTATCCTCCCAGGCAACGAAGGGGCCGATGTGAGTGGTGGCGGTGACTCCACGAACTTCCAGTTCGATATCGGTTCGTATCAGGTTGTCATACGAGCGACAGGGAGTTTGTTTCCAGTCGATGGGACGAACTACCCGTCGCTGACGCCGACAGTGAATTGTCATGTTGTGACTGTTGCGGAATTCGCCGCTGAAGGGGCGGAGGTTGAGGGCACGAACAACTCCAACACGGTCTCTGGCGCAGTCACTGGCCACTACATACGCAGCAGGCTGGTCGATTTCATTGCAGACCAAGCCAAGGACGGGTTGTCGCTGTTCTCTCTTGGATGGCCAAATTGGGGAGCAACGACTTATGGGTCGTCCCCGGCAGACACCACGCTCAATGGCACTCCGGCCCGGCTGTTCTACGGTAGAGTCGGCAACCTGCGGGCCATCGAAGTGTCTGGAGAACTCGATCAATCAACGTATTCATTCGAGTTCCGAGTTGGCGCGGTGGAGGTGTTCTGATAGGCTCTTCCAAATATTATCGCCTCTGGGTTCGTGATGGCGAGCCCGGCTCCAATTGGGTCGAGCTGACGCGGTTCGTCGGGATGAAATTCAAGAAGACAGCAAGCCAAACACCTCTCTTCCAGGCCACAGTGTACCTGACAAGCACCGCTCAGCAGGGCTACATGACGGCCAATCGGCTGTTTAGGATCACCAACAAGGAATCCACGGACGGCAAGGTGGCGACGTGGGTGTTCGGCAGGGCCAGCACCGGCACAGGGCTTCCCACGGATTCGACTTCCGAGACTGGCGCCGCCGCTGGGTCGCAAGAAATCATGACAGGGAGGCTTGGCGAGCCTGTCGGTGACCAGAAAGCAATCAAGAACGGCAAGTCGATCATCTGGGCGCTGAAGGGCTACGGCCTCCACTACTCTCTGAAGGAGATGACGTACGACGACGACAAGACGCTAACGGGGACGTTCAACAACATCCTGACTCGCGCCACGGACGGCATCCTCACGCTGATAGGGACGGCCCGCGTCATAGCCGGTTCAATCGACACCGGGCCGACGATCTCGCTGAAGGTCAAGAAGCTCGACCTGCTGACCATTCTTTCTGAAATCGCCAGGATTGGCGATGCCACGACGAAATTCCCTTACTTCATCGAGGTTACTAACAACTCCAGCTTCTTGCCGGTCGTCAGCCTCTTTGCTCCAAACAACGCGCTGTATGAGACGGCCAACCCGTTCTCTCCTCGGGATGAAGGGAGGGTGCTCATGAGCGAGATTGAACTCATCTCATTTTTGACCCTGGAGGACAGGGATCGCGTCATCAACAAAGTGAAGGTGCGTTATGGCGGCGTGGGGACGGGGACATCTCCGGCGGATACAGCGTTCGCAACAGACGCGACGTTCCCCGAGGTGCGGGACAAAGTCGTGCAGGATCCTCTCATCCAAAACTCGGCAACAGCATTGCTGTTGCGAGACACGGTGCTGGATTTATTCAAGGGCACGGCCACGGGCATCAAGCGCGGCGAGGCGGTGTTGGCGAAGGCCGAGCTATTCGTGACCGCGTTCGACGCGGTCATCGGAGACCAGACAGGGATCGAGGACAACGGCGTTGAGATCATCCAGGGCAAATTCCTCGAATTCGAGTACGACCAAGCCAACGAGCAGATGAAAGTGACTTTGGGCCTCCCAAGGTCATACATGGAGATGCTTTTGAGACATGAGCAGGCGATCAAGCGGCTCTACGGGGGGATGACTTCTGCGCTGGCTAAGACAGTCGGTGGCACAAAATGGAAAAGCACACAGCCGGGAACCAATTCAGACGCCGCTCTCGCTAATGCTGCATCACTAACGGTGACTCTGACTGCCGACACTGCTTTTGACAGAGATGTTGATGAAGGAGTCAGTATTTATTGTGTCCTCAATGGGGACTTGGCCGGAGGGGATTACGACGTTGAAATTGGAATGGGTTCGTCTGGAAGTTGGATCATCTACCAGAAATGCATGATGCAAGCAGACGGAGATGGGGATATGTATTTCACGATTTACGTCTCTGCGGCTCACGTTAAAGACACGATTCAGTCCACCAACGACACCCTACATTTCATCCTCACGAACCGCACCGGAGCAAACCGAAACGTGATCATCTCCGTGTCCGGCTACATCAGCCATGCCCATTCTCACGACGTGTGATCCCATGAAGAAACCCAAGGTCATTGACAACAACAAGATCCTCCTTTCTACGATGCAGAAAGGGGCGATGAAGGGCGTGAAGCGCGTGGCCGACGCCATCGTGGAGGAGGCCAAGAAGAAGGTGCCTGTGGACGAGGGCAACCTACTGCGCTCGATAGATGCCCAACAGCCCAAGGCTGTTGGAAAAGATGGCGCGTCATGCGAGCTTGGCGCCTACGCCGACTATGCCCTCTACGTAGAGTACCCCACCATGCCGCACGACATCGTCCCCAAGACGCGCGAAGCGCTGAGGTGGGAGGGCGAGGGTGGAGAAGTCCACTTTGCCCACCGAGTTCATCATCCCGGCACGGACGCCCAGCCATTCATGCGTCCGGCGATTGACAAGCTGAAGGCCAGGGGGCCGTTGATGATCGAAGAAGAAATCAGACTGGAATTGAAGAAAACACAGGAGTTGAGAACATAGAAGCAGAAGTGTTTGTGACTTTGGCTGTGGCCCTCGCGGGCGGGCATGGATGGGGACTTGTGAATTGGGCGCGAACGAAGCTCGGGGACAACCCGGAGAAGTGGGACTGGCAGCAGGCGGGCATCATGTTCGTCTGCGCGCTCGCTGTCTGGGGTTTTGCCGTCCTGACCGGGCACACGGTGGGCGAAGTCGGAACCGTCCTTCAGCAACCTGAGAACGCGGGCTTTGTGACAGTCCTCGTCATCGGGGCCGACCGGTTCGTCAACCTCGTGCTGATGAAGGCTGGGAAGGGGCCGTGGGCGCCCGAGGCGCCCAAGCCAGCCCCGTAGGGGGGCGCGGTGGGGCGATCCCGACCCGGACTACCACCCTGGACGGGATCGCCCCGCGTGGGCTAAGTCTCAGCCCCTGCTTTATATACTCTCGGGGTTCCCGGGCTCCCCCAAAGCCCCCGCCGCCCAAAGGGGAAAGAAAACCGGGCGGTAGGTATGGGCGGGGGAGCCCAGGTTTATGGGTGTCACTCGGTTGACGGTTCCTCCAGCCACTTCTTCATCTTCTCGGGCGAGCCCCAGCAGGTCGACGGCGCCGCGTTGTAGAGAAACGCGACGAAGGCGGGTAGGTTGCGGAGGTTGTCCTCATCCGCGCGGCTGCAGGCCCTACTCAAGTCGTTGCTGATGACGGCTGAGAGGAACCCGCCCACGGGCCGGTGCTCCTCGATGTACGCTTGCAGGGGCTCCATCATGTCCGGGCGGATCCGGTAGTCCCCGAATGTGTAGGCTGCCATGACCAACCTACGCCACCACCTTGGTGGCCTTCCGGTACGCCTCCCAGTGCTCGGCAACGAGGAACAACTCGCCGCCGACCCTGCGGAGCTTGGCCTGCACCCCGTCCTTGACCTTCTCCCCATGCGTCCCGAGCCACGTCGCGGCCATGATCAGGCCGTAGAGCGTGCCCGGCTCCTGCGCGATCTTGTCGTCCTTGAACGACTCGACCGCCTTGTCCGCAATCCGTTCGCTGATGACGCTCTCGCGCACGTAGTACGCGAGGATTTCCTTGGCGCTGGCCTCGTCCACATTGATGCCCTTCGCGGCTTTCGCCATCTTCTCGAACGACCGAACGATGCCATCCATCTCCTTGACCTTTTCGAGGATTCCCTCGACAGGCGTCTTGAGGTGGACTGCGCCTGTCATGCCCGTCTTGCGGACTGCCTCGACCATCCCGCTGACTCGGAGCGTCAGTTGGTTCTTGCAGGACAGCACGATGGCTTCGGCGTAGACAGACACGGATCCGCGCCCGTCCTTGGGCCCTGCATCGATCATCAGGTGGAGCTTCGCGGGGCCGATGTCTCCGATGGTTGCGCGGAGCGTGCCGCCGTGTGTCCCCGTGGACGGCGACACCTCGAAGTCAGTCGCCTTCGGCAACGCCTTTTTGATGTCCTTGACCACCGTCTCGATCTCCAGCGGGTGGTAGCGGTGGCTGACCACCGCGAACAGGCGTCCCTTCTGGATCTTGAAGCGCCTGCTCCCACCTTCGGCTGTCAGCCGAGGGATGTCCTTTTGGAGCGACGGCTTCAGCAGCTCCGCGATCCGCTTCGAGTTCGCGCCGTACCACTCCTTCAGCGTGTGGATCGCCGTCGTCCTGTTGGGGACGATGGCTGTGTGCTCGTTGCCATCCGTGTCCGTAACGACGATCTTGCCCTCTTTTTCGTCGCTCCCCCTCTGGGGCAACGAGAACGACTTGATGTTCCCCGTGACGATTTCCACGTCATGGTCGGTTTCTACAGCAGGCACTGTGTTTTCGGTGGGTTTCCCCGCGTTTTTCTTACTCACTGACTCTCCTCCTTTTGTCTCATCTTGAATAGTCCCTCGAACAGCTTGATCGTTCCAGGGCTCTTTCCGGTCGACTTTGCGGCCTCCAGCCCTGCTTTCGCGGCCACAGCGGTGGGGTACTTCGCCTTCATCAGTTGCCAGCCGCTGACCTTCTTTGGCGAAGAGGAGGTGGGGGGTTGAACCGTTTGCTCTCGCACGTCCTCGTCAGGTTGCGTACTCGAAGCTGTTGTATCCGTTTCCGGCCCCACCATTTTGCGTCCCTTTGCGTAGGCGAACCACGACTTGCTCTCGCATTCCGCCGCGCAGGGTTTGCACCAGCGCGCGTCATAGGACTTGTCGCCCCTGACGGTGATGACGACGTCGACCAAGTCGCGCTGGAGCGTTCCGCCGCCGCACCGACTGCAGGATTCGCGGCGCATTTCAGTCCCTCCGGTGCCACGAGAACCGTTGTCCGCAGACGGCGCACGGCCCTGTGTTGAAGACGCCGTGGAGAGAGCTGGATGGTTTGAAGGGGTGCATCAAACCTCACCCCGCTCTTCCTTGCGCGACTTCTTTGGCTTCAAGGTTAGGTCGAACACCCACTCGTCATACGTCCGCCAGGCACGCTCGATGGTTTCATTTGCCTTGCGTTCGACGCGCTTCGCTCGGGCGAGGCGGACTGAGTGCTCGGCATCCCATTCAGCCCAGGTTGCGTAGGGCTGTTTGCGTTTGCCCCTCATCTACTTCGCCCTCCCCGCGCGCCAGCCAGCCTCGAACGCGGCCCGGATAGTGCTCCCCATCGCCAAGGCGTCTTCGGCGTCGAGGCCGTTCGCCTCGACCCACGCCTTGAAAGCGCGCTGCCAGGTTCGTCGGGCCAACTACGCCACCTCCGGCTTCCGCGCTTCGATCTTCGCCACGAGAGCCTCGTGGTGGCGCTCTGCCATGTCGAACTTGGCGCTGACCCGCGCCATCCACCACGGCTTTGCAGAACGTGGATCGACCGACGAGTACCTGCGCCCGAGGGTGTTGATTGCGTCCTGAAAGCGCCGGTTCTCCTCGCGCATGGCGGCGTCGTACGCCTCCATCGAGCTGAATGGCGCCTGCGCAGTCTTGGTGCGCATCGGCACGATCTTGGTGCGGTTGCGGCCCATCAGAATCCCCCCTCTCGGAGCAGGCGCCCACCGTTCGGCCAGTCCGCGTCCTCTTCTTCTCGGATGATCTGCGCCGCCGTGTCCGCCGCCAAGCGGTTCATGCGCGCGATGGCAACCATCTGGCGGCTCAGGCGCTCGAACTGGCCGTACGCAGGCTGGAAGTCGGGGTTGTCCCCCAGCTTGCCGTTGATGCTCAGGTCGTCCGCGCAAGCCTCGTAGACAGCCGCGAGCTTGTCCAGGGCCTGAACAGCCGCGCGGAAGTCCTCGTTGATCTGCTGGCGGTAGCCTTCTTCGATCTGCTGGCGGTTCATTGGCTCTCCTCCTCAAAGTAACCCTCGAAGGTGGCCCTCGTGAGTATCTTGACCTCTCTGTGGACATACGCCATGCCCCGACCGTTGCTCGCCATCCGCTTGAGGCTGTTGACGATCACGCTTGCGGGATACCTCCCATAGCGCGCGTTGCCTTCGTCGGCGTGTCTCATCCACGACGACCGGAGGATTGCCATGACCTCCAAGTCGTTGAAGCCCATCTTGACCAGGGCCTCGGCGCACGCGGGCCAAGAGGCGTAGCGGTCTACGCTGTAGGCGTCCGACGTCAGGGCGGCCAGCGCCCTGGCACGTGTCCTGTCGCTGATTTTGTCGAGGTAGGCCATTTATTGTCCCCCCTTTCCAAACACGGCCTCGGTTGCCTTGTCGATCAGCCAGGACTTCGGCCTCGCCCTTCCATCTACGTAGTATGAGGGCACGTTCTTGATCGCCTTCAGGAGCGCCGGGAAGTCCCTCACCGCGCGCTGGAGGTATTCGCTGTTGGGGTCGACCGACAGGCCCTTGTTGAGCCCGTCCTGAACCGACGTCATCAGCGCCTTCAGGTGCTCGACCGTCTCGATCTCCGACTGGGCCTCTCGGTTCCTCGCGGCGTCATTGATCCGGCGCTCCTCAGCGTACTTTTCCTCCTTCACGACGGGGCTGTGCGTCTTGCAGTAGAGTCGGTTGATGCGCATGTGCCCGAACGACTGTTCCCATGGCTTCTCTTCCAGGCTCTCGAACTTCGCCGTGCGGCCGCAGGAATCGCTGTAGCTTGACAACCCGCCTCGCTCGTAGACGCGCGTCGGGCACTTGTCTGCGTTCAACGCCTTGACTGCCAGCGCGAACATCGCGTCGATTGCCTTGTCCGTCGAGTCGCGGATGAACGACCAGTCCGGCTCCAGGGGCGTCAGGCCGGGGTCACCGACAGCGTCCTGCAGGCTCATGAAGTCATTGCTCGGCCAATCGCACGCCGCAATTGCCATGCGCCGGAGCTCCCCGCTGAACGAAGAGTCGACGGCGTCCTTGGCCACGCGGATCTCCCTGTACCCGCGCTCGACCTTGGACGGGCGCGTGCCAACGATGTGGACGTGCTGGCCGATCCGGTTGACCTCGGCGCTCCTCCAGACCTGCCTGCGCTCCAGAATCCGGAGGACGTTGCCCTCCAGCCCGGTGAGGTTGGTGCCTTCCTTGACGGTAAGCATCTACGACCACCGTCCGCTGTCCAAGTTGATCCCATCGTTCGGCAGGTCGCGGCTGTCGCATTTGAGGGCGTTGCATCCAGCGCGGATGAACGTGTCCGCCAGGTGCGTGTTGGTCGATTGCGCGAACGCAAAGGCCATGTTGACCGCCGTGCTGAACTTGGCGCTGTCGCCGTGGCCGATGGTCGCTGGCTCATAGCCACCCGGCTTGGCCGGGCGCATGACGCGCACGTACCACGCGAAGTGGCGCGCGTGCTGCTGTATTTCGATCCGCATTTCGAGCCAGCTCACGCAGGTTGCGCGCTCGAACAGCGTGGGCACGAAACCGTGCCGATACGCACGGACGATCAGAGCCATGCCGTCGATGGACGTGATGATGGCGCTGTCCGGGATGTCCTTGATGTTGACGCTCGCCATCTACGCCACCACCGTTCGGTTGAGCGTTCCGACAGCCGCCGCGAGCGCAACGTCGGCGATCTTGATTGCCTTGGCCATCGTCTTGGCCGTGAAGGTCATGACGTCGACGCGTCTCTCGTTCTTGTCCACGATCAGCTTGATCGTGAAGTCAGACGTGGTTGTGCGTTCGACCGTCACCGCGATTCGGTTCTCCATGTTCGTCTTGTAGTTGACCGTCAGCTCGCGGTATGCGTAGACGTTCTCGTGCGCAATGCTGTACCCTCGGGTTTTAGCGAGCCGGGCCTCGTGCGCCGTCAGGCGCTGTTCGTTCGTCATGTTTCTTTCCCCTTTGGGCCTAAGCCCAGTGCTCAGCACGCGGTATGGGTATATATACCTTATGAAACCCCAGGTTTCATATAGGCCGGTAACTACCAAAATCCTGGTTACTGAACCTTTCCCGGCCCGCCGTCTTCTTTGCACTTTGCGAGGAAGGGACAGTAACGGCATTCCCACGAATGCCTCGGCGCCGCTGGCGGGAGTTCTTTCTTCTCGATCCATTCGTGGAACCGCGTGAAGAACTCAGCCGTTTGATTCGCGTAGAATTTCAGTTCGTCCTGGGACAGCTCATGTTGACCGAAATCGAGCACGTCCTTGCGGCTCGGGTGGAGGATGATGACCCGCTCCGGACGCAGGATCGACCAATAGAACGACACCTGGCGCTTGTGGTGCTCGCCGCTGATGTAGTCCGAGCCGCCCTGAGCCACGGACTTCACCTCGTAAAGAACGCGGGGCTTCAACCCCGGCCCGAACAGCACCGGGTCGGTCTTGCCGACGATCTTGAATTTTTTCAACCCGTGCCATTCGAGCACGATGCCGCGCCTCACCAAGTCTTTGCCGTAGAAAGCCTGCAGGCTTTCAAAGACGACGTCCTCTGCGCGCCGCCCCATCTCGAACACACCGTGAGGGGGCTCGGCCCCTTCAACGTCCGTGGCATACTTGTAGTAGAGTTTGCGAAAGCAGTACCACACGTCGCTGGCGTGGTAGACGTTTGGCACCTTGTGGTGCCAATCATCCTGTCGGCTGATGTGCCTGCGCACTATCTCACGGACTGGTAGGATGTCCGTGCTCTCGATCTCCTTCGCGCCGCGCTCTTCTTCGTCCGCCACTCGTGCGTTCTCAAGTTGCCACTCTGCGTCGTCACCCATTTAAGCCACCACCTTCACGTCAGGAAATGCGTAGGACTGCGGCCCACAAACGATGTAAGGCGTGGGCGTAGGTCGCCCATCGAAATAGCGGACAAGCAAAGGCTCGGGCTTGGGCCACGGGAAGTCCGCATCTTCATCTTTCATGATTTGGAACCACAACGTTTTGGCCTTCTCATATGGCCAAAGGACGTGGAGCGCCCGTCGAGACGAACAATGGTTGCACTGGTCGCGGCGTCGGGCTTCCCATGCGGTCATGTTCATCATTTTCCAACCCTCCTCAAGTATTCCAGGCAAGCGTCAATGCCGCACATAGCGGCCTCACCCATCCAAGTCCGTCGTGCGTCCCACTTATCAGTAGAGCGCCGGAGGACTTCAGCCAGGTCGTGCGTCAATGCGGCCTGTATCTTCTCTTCAAAAACGTCCCTGGCAAGGGTCGGGTCTATGTCCTTGACCCACGCCCTGGTCGCGGCGATAAACGTATCGATGGCAATACCCTGGAAAAGTTGGGCGGTCGGGGGCAATTCAGGGGAAAGAGAAGCACCCCCGACCGCTTTTGATTGCAACCACGTCGCCGCTATTCTCGGTGGCAGGATGTAGATTTCGACGCCAGTCTTTTTGATCTTCTCGATGCAAGTAATGCAGAGCTTGCCAACCATGTGACTGCTCATCTTTTCGCCGTCGATGCTGATCGGCGGCGCCGCGCCGTCCTTGATGGCCACCAGGGTGGTGGGCACGTCAGTCTCTCCGCATTCTTCGCAGGGCATTTTAACACCTCAGATGTTGTCAAACCAAAAAACGAAACGGGCGCTGTGAGCGGCCGAGTTGCCTTGGTATTCGAGTAAGTTCATCATCGCGAGGATTGCCCACCAACGCGGGTCGAGGTTGTTTTCGCCATTCCGTTCGCTCCAAATCTTTCGAGCAGCAATGAGACATTCCTCCAGCTCGATGGCCGTGACCCAGGAATGCTTTCTTGCGTCCGCTCCATCAGCTTCGCACGTAAAGCCATCCTTTAGCGGCGTCTTGTCGTATCCGTTAGGTAGGCCACGGGTTGGGACAAGAGCTGGGGTTTCCCGCCCCAGGCCCAACAGGTCGAACACGACTCGATCTCTGGGCGTGAGGAAGAGGCGCGCGAAGCAGGCCCAGCGGTCGTAGTTCACGAACTCGACCTGGCCGTGGATGTCAGTGCCCATAGTGTTCACGCTCCGCTTGTGCGTCAATCATGGCGTCGAGGTTGGGTGGCTCGTTCGGGTCGAACGATGGATCGAGCATTTCTTCGAATTGTGCGGCGCTGATCTGCCAGCCGTGTTTCTCGTCCATCCAACCCCAGACTCGTCCGGTGTCGTCAAACAGGTGACTCGTTTCGTTGGACAAGCGGTGGACGTGGGGATACCCGCTGATTGGGGCGGTTTCGTGTCCGCGAAACTGGCTGCACACCTCCAGCGGGTGGTGCGGACAGGGCTTCTCGCAGGAGGTCATGGCTTCGCGGCCTCCTCTTCGGGCGTCGGTTGTCGGTTCCACTTCGGCAATTTCTGAGCCTCTTTAAGGCTCGTCTCTTTGAGCTCGTAGCCCTCGGGAAAGGTCTTCTTGTAGATGTCGTGTTTCCAATCGCTCGTTAGGCCCATGTCGGAGCGGAAGAACCCGATGCTGGACGAGAAATGACCAGCGATTTTCGTCAGCCGTCCATCCACGTAAGCAATGGCGTAGCCTATTACGTCGCCGTGGAAGTTCTCAACTCCCTTCGAGTAGTCAGCCTCGCTCTCGTCCATTGAGTGGCCGTTGGCAGGTGTGGGGACGATGTAGATTGTGTTTGTCATTTCTTCTCCCCCGCGCAAGCGTCCAGCACTTCCTTTGTTACTTCTTCGATGACAGCCGGTGAAGGTGGCTCTGGGATGAGTGGTTTCAGCATCTTGCGCTTCTTCCGCGAGCGCCCGACGAGGACGTGCCCCGCATGGGTGTGTTCAACCTTCTGGCTCTTGGTTACGCCGCGCTTGCACGTGACGCACCAGTACCGTTTTTTCCCGTGGTATCCGCTCATTGTTTTGCCTCCTTGCACGTCTTGGTCATAAATGATCACGCCTTCACCCTGCCGTCCAGTTCGTCTCTGATCGTCGCAAGCCGCGCTTCCCCGTCCGGGCTAACGCGAGTCCGCGCCCACCAAAACACGCGGTCGACGCTGTTGAAGTTTCCAGCGCGAGCGCTGGAGCGCATGGCGCGCTCGGCCCATTTGAGGAGGGTCATTCTTCTTCATCCTCCTCAATACCGAGTTCAACGCGGAGAGCAGCCATGACCTTAGCGCTGGGCTTGGGCTCGTTTGCGAATGGCGCCGAGCCCTCTTGCTTGATGGTCTTGAGGCGCGCGTTCAGGGCTTTTTGTGTCGTACCTCTCAGGTTCATGCAGGCCCGGCAAGTGTAGACCGCCGAGGCGAGCGAACTATTCGATCCCATGTTCACGAGCATGATCTCTTTCTCGCGTGGGATCGCCCAGTGCCCGTCCGGGTACTGCAACATGGCGACGTCTCTGAAACCCTGCTTGGGGCACTCGGGAGAGATTTGGAGTTGGCAGATGTGGGGATGCTTATCGGGCATTAGTATTCCTCCCCGCGCGCCCAGGCCTTCTCCTTCAGCACGTTCTCCAGCGCCAGGGCCATGCGATAGCCCTGGTGGTCGCGGCGCTGGAGGTGCGTCTTAAGGGCGTTGACCTTCTTCTTGCAGACGTAGCACCACGACATTTTGGCCAGGCGCTTGGCTTCCAGCTTGGCCGCGTAGGAGTTGACCATGTCGTTCATCGGGCCGTCTGCTACGGCGAAGATGTTCATGCAACCACCTTCCTCGTCGCGCGGCGCTTCTCCCCGCAGTCCGGACAATACATGGCCCCCACGGTCTCGTTATTGCATCCAGAGCACTTCATGCTCCCACCTTCCCGCGTGCCAACAGCCGCTCCATCAAGTCCGCGATGAACGCGCCTTCTTCCACCGCCGTCCCTTCTGTCGCGGCGTCGACCACCTTGCGCTTCTTCTCGATCAGCGCCAGGATGTCCTCGTCAATCGTCCGCTCCCCGACGAAGTAGTAGGCGTTCACGCTGTCCTGCTGGCCGATTCGGTGTACCCTGTC
>Ga0209431_10000219_pt1 | contig 45327 bp, 56 predicted proteins | sample RifCSP13_3_FD_184021 | JGI IMG/M metagenome (GOLD analysis project Ga0209431, IMG submission 184021) | Soil microbial communities from Rifle, Colorado - Rifle CSP2_sed 13_3 (SPAdes) (version 2) | ecosystem: Environmental > Terrestrial > Deep subsurface > Rock core/Sediment | place: Rifle... | reverse complement strand
TAAACCCCCCTCATTTACCCAAAATCCGGAAGGTGTCAACCATTTTGCAATTGTAATATGAAGCCCGGCTCCCCCATCAACATCCATCGGTTCTTGAATAGTTCCCTTTCCGAATGTCGTTGAACCGACGAGCTTTGCCCTATCATGATCTCTTAAAGCTCCCGCCATAATTTCCGATGCCGAAGCCGAACCTTCATTAATTAAAATAACTAGATTAACTTTTCTCAGTCTCCCGATTTTTTCCACTTTATAATCGTTTTTGACGCCACCTGCTCCCTCTTCAACGACTACCGTATCCTTATTTTCCAAAAAATCTGAAGCAAGTTCCACCGCTTTCTCAAGATACCCACCCGGGTTATTACGAAGGTCAATAATAATTCCTTTCAAATCATTCCGCTTTACCAACTCTATTACCGCCTCCTCCCACTCCCCGCTTGTCTCTGCCGAGAATTTCAAAACCTTGATGTAGGCAATAGAATTGTTATCACCTTTGTATTCCAGAACAATACTCGGTACATTTATACTTTGTCTTGTAATATCAACGTCAAAAGGCTCGTCTTTGCCGTCTCTTAAAAGCGTCAGTGTTACCGTAGTACCAGCCGGACCCCTTATCGCTTCAACCGCATCGGTGATCGAAATGCCGTCAGTTCCCTGATCAATCCTTCTTGATTCGTCTCTTATTACAAGTATCAAGTCTCCTGCTTTGACCCCGGATTTTTCAGCAGGCGTTCCCGGTAACGGTGCAATAACGGCTAAGCGCGTTCCTTTAAAGCCTATTTGAATTCCAACTCCCTCAAAGGTTCCTTGTAAATCCTCTTGAACCACTTTCTTTTCTTGGGGAGGTAAAAATACGGTATAAGGATCCCCCACCGCCGAAACCATCCCGCGTATCGCGCCGTAAACCATCTCGGACGGAATCAATTTTGATTTGTCGTAGTATTTTACTCCCAAGGTGTCCCACACCTTCCAAAAAAGATCAAGGTTGACGTTTTTATCCTCAGGAACCTCTCTGGCAATTTTTACATCGGTGAATTTGACTTCTGCCTTAAAGCCTTTAAAGCCCGACAGGTAACCAATTCCGAAAGATATTGAAATGATAATTGCAAGAGCCAAGACATTTCTGACAAGCCGAAGGTTAAACTTAATATAATTTATTTTAGGCATATCAAATATTTTATTCATTTCCCGATTAAAAAATCCAGCTTAAATTAGCTCAAAACCTAGACTTTTCGCCTCAAGATAAAGGTGTATAAGGAAGTAATCCTAAGTAGCGCGCCCTTTTAATAGCAAGAGACAATTTTCTCTGGTGCTGGGCACACACACCACTACGATCACGACCTAAAATTTTCCCTCTGTCTGACAAAAACTTCTTCAGGCGTTTATAATCCTTGTAGTCAGGAATTAAACCTTCCTCACAAAAGGGGCACTTTAGATCTCTTTTAACTTCCCGTGTTTGCCGTTTTTGCTTGGTTTTTTTCAGCATAATATGAAGAAGGCTCTAAAAGGGGATGTCTTCGTCAACCTCTTTTTCGTCTTTTTCTTTCTCTATCGAAACCTTTTTGTCGCTGGTTTTTTTCTTTTTAGGGTCTTTCACTTCAGACTCGGTAACATGAGATTCGGGAGTAACATCTTCACCAACCTCCTCAGGAACGTCGAAATCCTGTACCTCATGAGGGCCCATGCGGGAGTCCAGTATAATCATATCGCTCGCAACAATCTCTGTAGTTGTTCTTTCATTCCCGTCCTGACCCGTCCAGCGCCTAGTCTGGAGCCTGCCCTCGATATAAACTTTTCTTCCTTTTGCCAAAAGTTGGGCACAAAGTTCAGCTAACTTATTCCAGGCAACAATTCTATGAAATTCAGCGTCTTCTTTCTTCTCGCCTGATTCTGTTGTCCAATATCGATTTGTCGCCAAACCAAACGTACAAACAGCAGTTCCCGCCGGCGTGTATCGAAGTTCCGGATCGCGAGTCAAGTTTCCGATTAATTCAGCTTTGTTTAAACTCCTTGCCACTTTGTCTTACCGTATCCCTAAGCGGAGGCGGATGGTTCCTTTCTAACTATTAAGTACCTAATTATATCATCTTCCATTTTCAGCTTTTGGCTAAATGTCTTGACCGAACTCGATTCCAATTCTAAATTAAAATGGGTAAAATTGCCAGTACTTACTTTTCCTATTTTATAGGATAGCTCAATTTCTCCCCAATCTTCGGTTTTTTTGACAGAACCCTTGAGAGTTTTAAGAAGCTTTTCGATCTGTTCGATGACGGATTCTCTCTTGGCGCTGGTCGCCTTTCCGGCTAAAACAATTGTTAATTCATATAAATTCATGCCCTAACACACTAATGTGTCGGGGGAAAGTATAACAGAAAAAATTAAGGTTGAGAAGAATTAGATATGAAGATTGTGGTAGGCATTTAAGTAAGCTCCTGAAACCTCCGTCTTTCCGATTATTTTAAAAAGAATATACCTTAGCAGTAATCCTATCCGTATCGCCAGTCTTGTGAACTTCAACTTATCGGGGTAATGTTTTTTGTGGAAAAATAATAAACCCCTCATTTGACTCATCAATTGGTTTTTAATATTATTTTTGCTGCTTGCTCCGGCAAGATGGACAACTGCGATTTCGGGAGTAAAACAAATCCTGAAACCCTTATCTTTAATTCTCTTGCACCACTCGATGTCTTCCATATACAAAAACATGTTCTCGTCAAAACCTCCGGTTTTTTCGTAAACGTCGCGTTTTAAAAGAAAAAACGCGCCCGATGCCCACTCAAGGATTCTTTCATTTTTATAAAAACTTTCATCCCAGATGTGTATTGGTTTTAATATTTTTCGTATGTAAGGAACGCTGTCAATCCCCATCATCCAGGCGAAAGTTTTTAATGGTGTCGGCGAGTAACCTCCAGAGGGTTGAAATCTCCCGTCTGGATACCTAAACCTGACGGACAAAATATCGCAGCTTTTATTCTTGTAAAAATAATTCAATGCTTTTATTAAAGTATCTTTCCCCAAAAATACGTCTGAATTTAATAAAAGAATGTAAGGCGTTTTCACCCCACTCATTCCCAAATTATTTCCCTTTGCAAATCCGAGGTTTGTCTTTGATCTAATTAAATTCACCCAAGGATACTTTTTCTCGATCATATCGGTCGAGCCGTCCAAAGAAGCATTATCGATAGCAGTGACTTTGACTTTGTTCTTAAGTTTTTCCTCACAGAATTCTTTGGCGACCAAAACTCCTGCCAAACACTTGTCCGTTATTGCCTTTGTATTGTACGAGAGTATAACTATGTCTAAATCTTTGCTTGGCATATGCGTGTGTTAGTGCGTGGGGAAAACGAAGTTCATTAATCTACTGTCCAACCTTAAATTCAATTATATCCTTATCTTGAACGATGTAATCTTTCCCCTCCAGACGAATTTTTCCTTTTTCTTTTGCCTCTTTCCAACCGCCGATATCCAAAAGAGAACTTACATTAATAACCTCGGCCTTTATAAATTTTTTGGCAAAATCCGTGTGGACACGTTCGGCTGCGCCTAACGCGGTTCCTCCCTTTTTTAAACTCCATGCGCTAACTTGATTACCGACCCCTCGCCCTTCCGTAGCTTTAGCGGATGAGGGTTTAATCGTATAAAAACTTACCAAATCAAGAAGTTTATAAGCTTCAAGAATCAGCCTTTCCAAACCAGATCTTTCCCACTGAAGCATCTTAAACATCTCTGCCTTTTCAACATTATCCAAGTCGATCATCTCCTCCTCTAATTTTCCTGCAATCGCTAACGCTTTTCCTCTATATTTTTCCTCGATTAACTTAGTTAACTGATCAACTTGATTCACTTTTTCCTCATCTACATTAAGCAAATATATTGTTGGTTTTTTCTCAATCCCTCCAAGCTCCAGTTCAAGATTTACAAGCTCGATGTCTTCCAAAACCTGCTGCTCACTTCCCACCGGATGCGAAGTGTGGGGATGAGAAACTTTTTCATCGCTAAATGCGCGAACAACATGAACAATTGCATCAACCTCTCGGATTTTACCCAAAAATTGATTACCAAGTCCTTCGCCTTTATGCGCACCTTTGACAAGACCCGCAATGTCAATAAAAGTTACAGTTGCAGGAACGCATTCCTCAGGCTTAATTAAATCACAAAGTCTATGGAAATCCTCGTCGTGTACGGGAACAACTGCCTCGTGGGGATCAATTGTGGTAAAAGGCCGGGGGGCTGTCTCAGACAATCGACGAGAAGCCAGCGCATTAAAAAGCGTGCTCTTTCCTGCATTCGCAAGCCCAACTATCCCTACTGATAAACTCATACTCGTATTCTACACTAAACAATTCAGTTCATTCCAGGAGTGAAATAGCTTGACACTCCTGGAATGTTTGTCATAGTATAAACTATGCCCTATGCCAATAAGAAAATATCCCTTAGTAAATGATCAGATCTATCATGTTTACAATCGAAGTGTTGCTCAACAACCGATTTTTCGCAATAAAAGAGAATACAATATTTTCCTCAACCTGATTGTATACTATAAATTTGTCAGCCCTCCGATGCGCTTCTCCTTTCTCTCGAGACTAGACAAAGAGGAAAAAGCTATGTTAATAGAAAATTTGTATAAATCCAATAACAATTTGGTTAATATTTATGCTTTTTGTTTAATGCCCAATCATTATCACCTGCTTTTGAGGCAAAAACAAGAAAAAGGAATCATGAATTTCATTCGCTTAATCCAAAACAGTTACGCCCATTATTTAAATATTAAAATCAAGCGCTTTGGTTCAGTCTTTCAATCCCCCTTTAAAGCCAAAAGGGTTGAAAATGACGAACAATTTCTTCACATAGCAAGATACATTCACCTCAATCCTCTCACAACATATCTGGTTGGAAGTCCCAAAGACTTGGAAAGTTATGAATGGTGCTCCTTTAAAGACTATTCTGAAGAAAAATCAAGGAAGTGGGTAGATACTTCATTTTTAATGGCTTTCCATAAAGATAAAGAAAAACTAAAAAAATTCACAATTGACCAAGTAGATTATCAAAGGAAACTAGAAAAAATAAAGCATTTATTAATTGATTAAAAACGTAGATAATACCAGGTTTGTCTACCTATATCATTCCTGGAGTGTTAACGGAGTGTTAACGTGTTAACCTTTCATAAACATAACTTCAAATTCTATTTACTTTAAACTTCTTTCAAAATCCTTAATTCAATACCCTTAGCTCCAAATTTACCCTCATACATTCTTGATATCTTCCAAGCCTCAGGATTGGCCTTTACGTTGGTGAAATAACTTGGTATATCAAAATCGTCATCAAAATAAACTCTTTCAACATACCTATCTTCTTCCTTTACCTGTTTTCCAATTATCTCTTTATCCTCAACTTTATAAAGTTCGTGTTTCTTGGCTCCAAAATCATCAAAAAGGGGTCCTGCAACCTCACTAAACCATTTAACAAACGCCTCTTGTTTATCTTTTGGTATAGTCATCGACCACTGTAGTGCCTTCATTTTATTATCCTAACAAGCTTTTAATATTCGTATATTTTTGCAGCTTCTGGTTTCCCATACCCAAGCCTTCCGTGAAGAGAGGAAATATAAATAATTTTTCCAGTTTCCATCAACTCTTTTGCATATTTAGTTACAAGAATATGACTTAAGAAATTATTTCTATAAATATTATCGAAAGCCTCTAAATTTGAAGAACTATCTGTTTCATCAAAGATTCCTACATTATTTACCAATATGTCAATTTTCGGATATTTACTTTTAACTGAATTAATCATTTCTTTTACTTCTTCTTCGTTGGATACATCTGCTTTAATAATCAAGTTACCTTTTGAGAGTTTATTACATTCTTCTAATACACTTTGTGCGGAATTTTCATCTGATTTGAAGTTTATAATTACACTGCAACCTTCTTTGGCAAAACCTATCGCTGTAGCCCCGCCAATCCCTTTTGAAGCACCAGTTATAAGAACTACTTTATCTATGAGATTCATATTAATCTTAATCTAAATACTTACAAACAATTATAGCTTTAAAATATTGAGGTTAAAAGAAGTAAGTGGTCAAGCTTTAAACAGCAACAAGCCTGATATGTTTACTGATTTTATCAAGCTTTTTTTCATGATCGCCAAGCATTTTTCCATGCCTGTCCAAACGGTCATCAATTTTGTCTATTCGTCTTTCGATTTTATCGACAGCTTGATTTAAATCATCCTTAGTTGCCAGATTATCTAAAACAGGAATAACAACTTCATGAAAAGCATCAACGAAAAACTTGATCTGTTCTTCCTTTTGTTTCTTATTCATTGAATAGATAATAGTCATCTTCCTAGTTGGTGTCAATTATATAAATCAAAATCTCTTTGTTATCTTTGCAGCCCCTTAACAAATCGCATTGTAGATTTTATTGTCTTTAACAAATAAATTTCTCAAATCCTAGGATACCTACTTGAAAAGTGCCATCAGTTTTTTATAATCTTAGAAGATCGAAAATGAATAAATTTTTAGTAGTCGTGTCCATCCTTGCGGTAATTGGGGTAAGCGTTTTTTATTTTAATAAAAATTCCCAAGAGGATAATTCATCCAATTCTTCCTTACCAACCCCGACAATATTTACGCCGACTCAGGAACCGATGCAAGATGTTACAATTACACCCATGCAGGAGGAATTAACAATCGAGGACTTAAAAGTAGGAACAGGCGCAGAAGCCGTTGTAGGAAAAACTGTAACTGTAAATTACAAAGGAACTTTAACAAACGGCACCCAATTTGACAGCTCCTATGACCGCGGTGAACCCTTTAGCTTCGTCTTAGGTTCAGGTTTTGTAATCAAGGGTTGGGATCAGGGTGTAGCCGGAATGAAGGTTGGTGGAAAAAGAAAGCTTACTATTCCTTCTTCTCTGGGCTATGGCGCAGAAGTTACCGGAACGATTCCCGCTAACTCGACTCTGATCTTCGAAATAGAACTTTTGAAAGTAGAATAAATTCCTCAGACAAGCCATCTTTTCAGCTAATTTTCAGGTTTGAATGTATAATTTAGGGTATGAGGGTGCTTATTGTTGAAGACGAACACAAAATTGCAAATTCAGTTAAGCGTGGCCTGGAACAAGAGGGGTTTGCAGTGGATGTGATTTATGATGGGACAGAAGGATACGATATGGCTTCAACCGAAGAATATGATGCAATAATATTAGACTTGATGCTCCCCGGAATGGACGGAGTAACTCTTTGTAAAAAACTTCGGGAAGAAAAAAATCACACACCGATTTTGATGCTGACTGCGAAAGGACAAATTCAGGACAAAGTTACCGGACTTAACTCAGGTGCCGATGACTATTTGGTAAAACCTTTTGCTTTTGAAGAACTTCAAGCCCGTGTCCGCGCGCTTACCAGGAGGCCTCAAAACGGTGGCAATATAATACTTAAAACTAAAGACTTAATTTTAAATACTCTAACATTCGAAGTAAAAAGATCTGGAAAGCGGGTTTTTCTTTCGCGAAAAGAATTCTCTCTTCTCGAATATTTAATGCGTAATCCTGACAGGATTATAAGCAAAGACCAAATTATTGCCCACGTATGGGACTACAACGCAGACATATTGCCTAATACCGTTGAAGTTTATATTGGCTATCTGCGAAAAAAAATAGATAACGCTTTTCCAAATTCCACTCCCCTAATTCATACGGTGAGAGGATTTGGATACCGTTTAGGAAATTAACCTATTGGGATATTAGTGCTTGGGATTTGTTTAGGTCAATTAGAAATTAGAATAATTAGAAATTTTTAAAAACATGTTTCAAAACGCTCGCATTAAACTCACACTCTGGTATCTACTTATCATAATGTTGGTAAGTGGGTTTTTCAGTTTGATAGTTTATCGTGGCTTTACAAAAGAACTCGGTCGTGGCTTTCGTTATCAATCAATGCACAACCTACCCGAGAGAAGAATTTTAATCGAAAGGCAGGGTGGCTTTACGAGAATTTTGCCTTTTGTAATTTATCCTGATGAAATCCCCCCAGATGAAGTCATCGAAATAATAAACCTTGCAAAACGGCGTTTCGCTATTCAACTGGCAATCATCAACGGAGCAATTTTTGTATTAGCCGGAACGGCAGGATACTTTCTAGCAGGCAAAACTCTTCAACCCATCGAAGTAATGGTTGACGAACAAAAAAGGTTCGTTGCAGATGCATCACACGAACTTCGTACTCCCCTAACCTCGATGAAAACTGAAGTTGAAGTTGCACTTCGTGATAAAAAATTAAAATTAGTCGATGCAAAAGAATTATTAAAAAGTAACTTGTCGGAAATAGACAAAATGAAATACTTTTCCGACAATCTTTTATCCCTATCTCGTTACGACTCAAATGGTCGCGGCTTACCAATGGAAGACGTTGATTTAGCCGAGGCGGCAAGACAAGCGATTGAAAGAAATATGCCACAAGCCAAAGATAAGAGGATAAAAGTAAAAGAGGATCTGAGTCAAGTGGTAGTTAAGGGAAATCCGCAGAGCTTAGTAGAACTCATTTCAATTCTTATTAATAATGCGATTAAGTACTCGCCCGAAAAGAGTAAAGTAAGTGTAAGAGTAAAAAGTAAGAAAAAGCATGCAAATATAGAAGTAGATGATAAAGGAGTTGGGATTGATGAAAAAGACATCTCTCATATTTTTGATAGATTTTACAGAGCCGATACTTCGAGAAGTAAGATCAAAGCCGACGGTTACGGCCTCGGCCTCTCAATTGCAAAATCAATTGTCGATGTGCATAAGGGTGAGATAAAAGTGGAAAGTCAAATTGGGAAAGGATCTACTTTCATGGTCAAACTCCCCTTGTAATTGGTGTATTATGTAGTTGGAATGAAACTGCCAAATGGAGAAGTCGCCTTAGTTTCTACGAAGAAGATTAAGAATTATTTGCTTTCTATAGAACATCCAGTCGGAAAATTAAAAGCAAAGTTTTTCAATACCACAGGCTTCAGTCAAAAAGACGCTAAAAAGTTAGAACAGCTATTATTAAAAATCGCTGCTGAAAATGAACTAACTGAAATAACTTCTTCGGAGTATGGTAAGAAATACATTATTGAAGGAACAATAAAGTCTTCGAAAGGCAAATCGGTTCGGATACAAACTATATGGATCGTTGAAACAGGAAAAACTCGGCCTCGTTTTATTACAGCTTATCCTGTATAATTCTTTAAAAGGAGTTTTATATGTTTGACGAATTAGATACAGTTGTTCTCAAGAAAGACATTAAAGAGTACGGACTCAAAAAAGGCGATATTGGAACAGTGGTTCATGTTTACGATAAGGAGAAAGCTATGGAAGTTGAGTTTGTAACTGCTTTAGGCAAAACCATAGCCCTCGTCACACTTGCCAAAAATGAAATTCGCCCCATGGCTAGAGTTGAAATTCTTCATGCACGAGCTTTTGCTTCTTTTTAAATTCCAGTCCATTCACTTCCAGCTTAACAACCCTTAAGCTTTTTCTCAGAATATAGTTGTAGATTAACAACATCAAGCCCGCCTACGCTAAAGCTATGGCGAGGCAAAGGGGGTGAGAAAAATGAGCAAAAAACTTTTAATATCGTTATTGATTCTTGGTGCTGTAATCTCTCTGGGCGCATATGGCGTAGGATCTTTACGAGCCAATGAAGTCGGAAATGTCAACCCAATGGTTCCTCGACTAGCAGAAACTTTTAATTTAAAAGAGGATGATGTTGAAGCCGTATTTGACGCGGTTCACGAAGAACGCCAGGAAGAGATGAAAAAGGTAAGAGAAGAACGCTTAAACGAGGCTGTTTCCGATGGCGTGATTACAGAAGCTCAAAAGAATGCGCTAATTGCCAAATGGGATGGGTTGCAACAAAGGCATGAGCAGGAAAGACAAGAAATGCAACAGTGGTTTGAAGATCAAGGAATAGATCCCACTAAACTTGCCCCTTATGGTGGTTTCGGCCGCCATGGAGGATTTGGCAAAATGGGCATGGGCATGATGCACTAATTTTTTATGCGCAGGATTAAAAACGCCCTCTGAGTCTGACTCGGGGGGTGTTTTTTTCAGCTTTTTCTCAGATTAGGGTTTTATACTTTTTGTTTTTGGGTATAATGGATCCTATGTTTTTGAAACGCAAATTAACAATCTTTCTTGGAATTTTTGTTATCGTCGCAGGATTTCTCTATTTCGCTAGAAACAAACTGGTTTATTTTTCAAGGAATAAAAGTGTATCGAATGTCATAAATGACCTAACTGATAATCCTAACCTAAATTTAGAAAACGAGGGTGGATTGGAAAACGCACAACATCCGCTATCGATAGAAGCACTAAGACGCGGAGAATATCCTGGAAGTGATATTGTTGTAGAGCAAACGTTGGAATCTGGATCAAATTACAAAAGATATATTGTTTCATATAAGTCTGAGGGTTTAAAAATTTACGGATTGTTTACTGTGCCTAATGGAAATCGTCCAGAAAACGGTTGGCCGGTGATAATATTTAACCACGGTTATATTCCACCCGCGCATTACAAAACTACCGAAAGATATATTGCTTATGTTGATAGTTTTGCTAGGAACGGTTACATAGTTTTTAAACCGGACTATCGCGGGCATGGAAATTCTGAAGGTGATGCATCCGGTGGTTATGGATCAAACGCGTACACAATTGACGTACTTAATGCTGTGGCATCCATAAAAAAACTTAAGGATCCTTCTTCGACTCCCTTCGGTCGCTCAGGATCGATCGTCGATGCAGATCGAATCGGAATGTGGGGACATTCGATGGGGGGTTCGATTACTTTGAAAGCAATGGTTACCACCAAAGACATTAAAGCCGGTGTAATTTGGGCAGGAGTCGTCGGTTCATATCAAGATTTGTTAGAAAACTGGCGACGTCGAAGACCCACTCTTGCCGTAACTTCCTTTCCTCAGGCTAGGCGATGGAGACAAGAGTTAGTTGAAAGGTATGGTGAACCTTCTGAAAATCCCGAATTTTGGGCCTCAATTTCGGCGACAAGTTTTTTGTCGGATATCTCGGGTCCCCTGCAGCTTCATCATGCACCAAGCGATACCCACGTTCCTTATGAATTTTCTCAATCCTTAGAAAAATTAATGAAGGAGGCAGAAAAAGAGGTCGAGCTTTATGCTTATGAAGGCGACGACCACAACTTGTCAAAAAACTTTTCACTTGCTATAAAAAGATCCGTAGAATTTTTTGACAAAAACTTGAAAGGTGGTGATTAGTATGGAAGAAAATCAAGGAGAAACACAAAATAGCGAGATAATAAGTCGAAAACCAATGAATCAAATGCTTTTAGGAGGAATTGCCATTGTCGTACTTTTAGTCGTGGGTGGATTTTTATTTAGCCAGAGAAGAAATCAACCCGTGAGCGATGTAATACCTGCGACAGACGAGAATGTACAAGGGGTCGAAACTGAAGTTAGTAATGTAGTTGAGGAAGAACAGATCATAAACGTTGAGGCAGGAGCATTCAACTTTGCACCAAATGAAATTAGGGTAAAAAAGGGCCAAATTGTAACAATTATTTTAAGCGCAAAAGACTTAACGCACAACTTTAATATAGAAGAATTGGATGTATCTATTCCTACTACAAAAGCAGGAGAAACAAACAGTATTACGTTTGTTGCAGATACCGTGGGTGAATTTGAATACTACTGCTCAGTCGGCCAGCACCGCGCAAACGGACAGGTAGGAAAACTCATCATCGAATAATTCGCAATTCCGACTATACTCTAGCCAATACCCTCCCTTTCTTGGGAAATACCATCCTTTTGGTATCCTTTTTCGCCGCCACAGATGTATATTTCTACAACTTTTCGCTCATCTCCACAACGATTGAATTAAGTTGATAATGATAAAAACGACACGATCGTTTAGTAATTATCATGTTCAAAATAGCAGGAGGTCAATTATAATCTTTGACTAAAACATTTTCTTATTTTTAAACTTAGCAAACATATATCTAAGATATCTAAGATTGGAGACTATCAATTATATTTGAGAAAGGAACTCCTGTGCGGGGGTGTAATTCTTGTTGTATTGGACGGCCAATTCGAATTCACGCTTTGCGGCCTCTTTGTTTCCTTGTACTAGATAAATTTCCCCTCTTATCTGATAAAGCTCGGAGTAGGCTCTATTACCACCGTTAAGAACCTTACTGGTAATTTGAAAAACGCGTTCAAAATCAGCAAGCTTTTGATAAGCCAGTATTGGCTCAATTTCATACCAAAGCATGCGCCTCGGAAGCCTCTTTTCAACTCTTTCGTAAGCTTCGACAGACTTTTGATACTCGCCCAAATGGTAGTAGGCCATAGACTGGTTAAACCAAGGGTAAACATTTTCCGTATCAAGTTCGGCCTCTTTTTGCGCACGACCTAAAGAGCTTTCCCAAGCCAGAGTATCATCCATTTCCGAACCAATTATTGCCTCGACCAAATCTTTTTTGTCAGGAGTGTAAACTATAATGTAAGCATAATTGAAAGGCTGCCACATAGAAAGAAAGTCGTAATAAGGAATTTTCCTGTTGGGGCCTTCGTAGCTATCGTCTTGAATTATATCCTGGCTGCCGTCGTCAAAACCGCGGATAATCCTAAAGTGTCCAATGTCTTCATTCATATGTAGCCAGGTTTTGACGACAACAGGAATGCCATTTGCGGTAAACGTTTTCAGAATGTTAATATCTCCGTTTACCCGCCTTATTGCTTCAAAGCCGTATTTCTTGGCCCACTCGACGAATTCAGACGTAAAAATTGTTTTGTCGTCATTATCCCCCGATGCAACCTGATATGGCCTCATTTTTTCTCCAAGTTCCTTTTGGGAAACATTTTTACCGTAGTAGGAAAGAATCATAGATAGAGTCGCGGGGCCGCAATTATTGAATGTTTGATATGTATGGGTTTGTTTAGGAACGAGTGCAGTAATTCCGGGTTCTTTGATTTCAACACTGCCTACTTTTATGTCAGAGTTCTCATTTGATTTCGAGTTTTTCGTTATTAGTTTTTCGTTCTTTTGTACAAATTTTGTTTCAATGGGGGGTCTAACGGAATTTATCCAAAAGTAAACACCAACTCCACCAAGTAGCAACAATACAACCGAAAATAATATTAGTTTCTTTTTCATATCCACTAATTATACTGGAACGGAGCAAAGGAAGACCTCTAAAGAAACCCGCATCAAAAACCCCGCTTTTTAAGGCGGGGTTAATTATTAATAGTTAAATTTACCTTTATCTTACCTGGACCAATTGGAAATAATTTCCATCCGGATCCTCGTATGTTGCTATATAACCGTAGCCTTCAAGATGATATTTGTCCTGAATCTTTTTGACTTTTTTACCGGCTAATTTCTTAACCTCCTTATCTACTTCGTGCAAAACATTCATATGGTTGAAAATTCACCTCTTGGTTAATACAATCTAATGATGACTAAATATAAAGAATACGTTGCCAAAATGCTTGAGGAGAACAAGGAAGTTTTCGAGAGTTTCAGAAAACTCCACGACGAATATGCATTAAACTCAGACGGACTTCAAGATAGATTCAATATGGAAGGTAAAAAAGTTTTAGAAATTATCCACGAGTACGAAAATAGACTTTGTGCCAATACGGAACGCGGAATGTACAATAAATTTTCGCAAGGTTTAGCCGAGAAATTCCAAAACGAAGTAAGAAAAATCTTCCCAAAAATTGATTATGTCGGACTTATTACTGAAACCTCCGTCGCAACAAGAATCCCTAACACTGAATTCATAATCAAGAAAATAGAACTCATTTCAAAACTCGTCAAATAGGCTCGTTTTGAGGTCTTACGGCGAGTTATATGAAGTATTTTGAAACCACTTCATAAATCTTCTTTAACCCCTACTTACCTGGCTACAGAAATTGTTTCTCCCCCCTCTGCCGAACAAGAAGCAATTGTAACAATACCATTATTTACGCGAATTGAATATTCGGAATGATCGGTTGTAACTCCACCCGGGTCAGTTGGAATGCTTCCGAGATAAGCCTGATTTGTAACCAACTCCGTTTCTAGGTCAGCACAATCTCCGGTTGCGAGAACACCAGTACAGACTGCGTTACATGCGGTTGCAATTCCTGTATTTACAATCTCGCGCACAGTTCCATCATTAGTTAGACCACAAGTTGCATAAGTACCACCATTATCAACCAGACACTCATGTATTGCGGTTAAATATTGATTTACGTCATTCCAGCGCCTTGCATTTCTGGTGTCCGCTAGTCTTGTCGCCGGATTAAGAGCTGCGAAGACTACCACCAATAAGATTGAAAGAATAGCAACGACTAAAAGAATTTCGATTAAAGTAAAACCCCTCTTTATTTTGGGCAGTATCATTTTTTTCACCCCCAGTCCGAACACTTCTAGTATAGTCACACTGGATCAACCTTTGTCAACTACTCAATCCTTTTCCCAATAATGATTATCGCATCGAAAGGTAAAGTATCTGCTAACCTCTCGTCTGATAGGATCACTTCATAATCGCTATTAAGGGCTTTATTTATGGTTTCAAAAACTTCATCAGGCGTATCTTTTTTTACTCTAATCTCGGTTTTTTGATAGGTATATGAATCTGCATTTCCTGTTTCTATATTCTTAAATCCTTCAGAGGTTAGAATCTCGGCAACTACATCTGCTTCTCCAATTACCCCTGATCCGTTCTGAACCTGCACTTTATATTCTGAAGTACCGACCTCTACTTCTTCTGTGGGTTCGGGAGTTTCGGTCGAAACCGGACTCGGTGACAAAGTTACATCAGACGAAACTTCAGTACTCTCGTTAGGCTTTTTGAAAAGAAACATTTTGGCCAAAACTATAAGTCCTACGACAAATAAAATGAGTAAAATTAATGTCGTAAAACTCATTCTCAAAGTCAGAACTCCTTTTTTTTCCGGCTTGATTTCTTCTTCATCAGAAACTTCTTGAGTTTTGGCTTCAGATACGGTCTCTGTAGCCTTTTCCTTCCCTTCCTTTAAGATAATGTTTAAAACCTCCTCATCACGCCCCGTGATATCCTCTTTCATTGCAAGGCCGATAATGGGATTGGCATCGCGCGTTTTGGCAACAACCTCGGGCTCAACTGCTTCAACTATAAGACCAGTGTTTGTTACGGCGCGGCGTAAAACCTCATAAAAATCCCTGACCAATGCAAATACGATTACCTCTTTCCCGTCGACTCCTTCACTTGAAACAATTTCCTTATAATCCCATTCTCCAGGAGCCAAACTCTCGGGAATTTTTTCTTTCAGCTGGTCGCTTAAAAACTGTCTTTCTTGACCACTTGACAAGTTAGAGTCAACGCTTAGCCTAACAATATAACTTAATTCGTCGGCGACCAAAATCCTAAATTTTTTGGTTTTAAACCTTTTGACAATTTCTGCAAAAGCCAAATCCAGAGTTTCCGAAGTCCAGCCAAATTCGGAAGATTCAAGAGTCTTCTCTTTTGTGCCAAGGTCAATCTCGGCAGCAATAATCTTGTCTTTAGCGATAGCAATAATATTTTTTATCATTGAGTTTCGTTCCATCCTGTAATGTTAATTGCTGTTCCTGTTCTCTTGGCAGTCACCTGGATTTTCTTCGTATAAGAAATTCCGTTAGTTATCTGCGCCGTCACATCTATAGTTCTATCCAAACCGCTCCCGCTCACACTAATATTACAAAGGCCGTCACCAACGGTCAACGAAGCACCTAAATAACTTTCATCGGACTTCAATCTGAGCAGTGCTTCTTCAACACAAGCTTCCGCAATTTTTAAAGTTTCTCCTCCCTTTTTATAATCAAGCGAACTTTTTGCTTCTCCCACGCCCAATAAAGATATGGAAATGGCTATAGATAAAGTAATTGCTGAAATGATAAGTATGCTGGTTAAGGCCATAAAGCCTTTCTGGTTATTTTTTACTACCATAAAATTAAATTACGGGATACAACAACAAGTATCAGCGGTTGGTCCGCCTGTACAATATACATCTCCGGGCGAATAGTAAACTTCTCCTCCCGTACAACTCGCCGCATTTTTCCTGCAAATTCCTGAAGTGTAGCCGTTTAGGATACAGATAGAGTTGCAGGAATTAGCTGACGGTGTCGGGGTTGGAGAAGGCGTAGACGTCGGTGTGGGTGTAGCTATAGGGCTCGGTGTTGGCGTTCCACCTGATAGTAGTGTAAGATTGGTTATAAGGGTTGAACCGTCTGATAAAATAAAATTCATATTAAGAGTGGCACCTTCCATACTCGAATCAAACGTAATATAGTCAATATTATAAACTCCGCCTCCAGCCGAAAGGCCAAAATCTGTTAAATCAATCGTCGATCCACTGGCACTTGTTCCCGTCCACTCAACCGGTCCCGCCCCTATCTGGATTCCAGTTACCTGTTCCCCACCGGCAGTCCCAGTCCAAGAAAAATACATCCTATCAATAGTAATGTCCTGATCAGCGGAATTTTGAATTGTAATTCCTTCCAGACTGGTTCCTCCGACTAAATTTAAGCCAGTAAGATCCAAAAGAAGGCGTCTTGCCTGGTTAAATTGACTATTTAATTCAACACTTTGGGAAATTTGTGTTTCTGCAGTTAACTGCCCGGAGGCGGCAGGTTCCGCCTGACGCAATGTCAGAGTAATCGAAACACTTTTTGCGTCATTCCCCGGGGAAGTCAAATCAGTGAAAAGAAGGTTCGTAACCGCTACCTGGTTGGAAGTTAAGTCGTATGGACCCAGTCCTCCTGAAGAAAATCGAATGGTTTGACCTTCAAGTGAGATTGTAGTTTGGGAAACTCCGTTTGTCAAAATCAATTGAGTCGGAGACAAGCTTTGAATGTCTTGGGCACGCCTGACTTCATATGTAATTCTTGATAGTGCGATTCTTGCATTCTGTTGGACAATTTGTTGATTAAAAGATTTCTCCCGGCCGTAGATAACGTCAAAAGAAAAAAGGATAGCACCGGTAATAAAAATTGCAAAAAGAGCCACATATACTATTAGCTCAATCAGTGTAAAACCCTTTATTTCTAATTTTTCAGCCACGGCATTAGGGTGCACAACAACAGGTAGTATTTGGCCCGGAAGTGCAATATTGATTTCCTCCTGGTTCATTTGTTTCACCATTACTGTTACATTGATTTACATTCCTTCTACAAGTTCCTTGACTATAACCAAGTGAGCTACAATACGCTGTGCAGGTCGTTATTGACGGGGTTGGAGTAAGAGTTGGCGATACAGTCGGAGTCGGAGTTAAAATGGGCGTCGGAGTCGTGGCTAAAGCCTCAAAGGAAACTTCCTGCCAGTTTGCAAGCTGGGTAGTCATTTCAACAATCGTCAACTTTGTCGGAATGAAGCTCCATGTAACTGTCGCCGTTATTTCCTTTGAATCCGGATCTACCAAGCTTGAGACATTAATAACTCGAGTGTACTTGCCTAATATATCGGCCGACCCAGAAAACGTCCATGATCCCGAAGTGTTATCAAGTCCGTGATTTCCATCAGCAGTTTTAAGGTTATTCCAGGATTGGTTACGTATAGACTTAACTGCTTCCAAACCTTCTACTGCATAAAAAGAAGCCGTTGTTTCTTCTTCGGCCAAGCGGGATGCTAAAAACGACCCCAGTATTGTTATTACACTCCCTCCTGAAATTAAAACAAAGATTGAAACAGCAACTATTATTTCAATAACGCTTTGACCCAAACCTGCTTTGTAAGGAATAGTTTTTCTAATTGACATTGGCAATACCTATTTCATTCACGCTTATAGTTGCGGTTTCCCCACTTGGACTTAAAATTGAAATCGTTTCGGTCGTGTCGGGATTACCGGTTATCTTATCGAAGATTATTTCAACGTTTGTAACACTGACTCCCTGCCCAATATTAAAAATCTCATCAAAAGTTGGGTCCCTGCCTAAATACGAAGAGCCTTTAAAAAGAATAATTTGATTAGCGTCAATCTTCACTCCCCATTCGCTATCGCCTTTACCGGCCATAGCATTTATTTGAGCTGTCCTTATAAATGACAGAGTCTCGTTAGTTGTGTTCTGAAACCTGTTTCGAGCTAAAAAATTTGACCCAACGGCTTCGTAAGAAACTGCCATGATAAGAAGTATCGCAACGACCAAAATAATCTCAACAAGGGTAATTCCCCTAAAATACTGACGCGAGGATTTTAATCTCATACATTATCTTCTAATTGATCCCGTTAATTGATAAATCGGGGAAATTATTGATATTGCAACAAACCCCACAACTAACCCTATCACAATAAGAAGCGCTGGCTCCAAAATCGTTGATAAATTGCGACTTATATCATCCACTTCGTCTTCGAAAAAATCCCCCAAATATAAAAGCGTTTCATCCAGTTTTCCGGTTTTTTCGCCAACGCTTATCATCCGGGAAACAAGCGGCGGAAATTCGGGAAATCCCTTTCTCATCGTCTCCCCGACATTTTTTCCTTTTGTCAAGGCCTTTGAGAGAACCAAAACGTCTCTTTTAAAACGCAGATTAGATAAGGTATTCGCGGTTATGTCCAGTGATTTTGTTATCGGAACGCCGCTTGTTATAAGCGTTCCCAGGTTTCGGCAGAATCGCGCAAGCTGAACGTAGGTAACCAGCTTTCCCATTAGGGGAAGTTTAAGAATAAGCGTGTGCCAGACGGGTTTGACCTTAGGCGTCTGCGATATCATACGTAAAATTAATATTAGAATAAATGCTCCGGCAAAAATCGCGATTCCGTAGTTCTTCATGAGTTCCGCAAAAAATATTAAAATCTTCGTTGATAAGGGAAGTTCAATATTAAAGGACTTAAAAAAGTCCACAAGTTTGGGCAAAATATAAAGAGATAAAAACCCACCCAAACCAACCGTTGCAAAAAGAACTATTCCCGGATAGGTAAAAGCTGCCTGAACTTTCTTTCTTAATGAATAGTCTTTGCCAAGTTGTTTTGCCAAAAAATCAAGGTTTTCTCCAAGGGTTCCCGAACTCTCGCCTATTTCAATTAAACTTATAAAAAATTGGTCAAATACCCCGGGATATTTTTCAAAAGATGTGGCCAGGTTTTTGCCGTTTTTTACGTCTTCAAAAACTAATCCCAGAACTTTCCTGAAATACGGATTTCTTGACTGATCGACCAAAGTTTCCAAGGCTTCGGAAATAGGAATCCCGGCCTTCATCATTGTGGCCAGATGTTTGGTAAAAAGAAGCCTATCCTGATGGCTGACTCTCTTAAAAATGTTCAATTGAGCAGTCAAAATCATAGATTTAGTCTATTATCCAACCAATTTATTTATTGTACAGTTACCTTAACTCGATGCGAATGATACGAATAAAGATACTAATGCCGCGAATTTTTTAAATATTCGCATAATTCGCGTGAATTCGCCTGCCTGCCAGCGAGGCAGGTATATTCGCATCGCTTCATTCTTTCGTTACTCTGATTATCTCGTCAATCGTGGTCACTCCCTGCTTCACCTTTTCAATGCCGTCTTCGAGCATGGTGGTCATTTTGTTTTTAACCACGATTTTTTTAATTTCAGATGAATCTTTTTTGGCAACAATTGCCGCCTTCACTTCGTCGTCAACTAAAAGCACTTCAAAAATCCCTACACGGCCGACGTAACCTGTTTCGTGACATAAATCACAACCCTTGCCCTTATATACTCTCAAATTTTTCTCATTTGGAAAATACTTTTGTAAAAGAGTTTCTGAAATTTCATTAACTAAGATGCCGCTAACTTCTTCCGAGATTCGACACTTGACGCAAATTTTTCTTACCAAGCGCTGGGCAATTACTACGTTTACGGTCGTTGCGATAAGAAAAGGTTCGACGCCGAAATCAAGAAGTCTCGGGAAGGCTGTTGCGGCGTCGTTTGTGTGAAGGGTCGATAAAACCAAATGTCCCGTCATTGCGGCGTTTATAGAAATATCCGCCGTTTCTTCATCCCGAATCTCGCCGACCAGAATTATATCCGGGTCTTGCCTAACAATGGACTTTAGTCCTGCCGAAAAAGTTAAATTCGTATTTGGATTCACTTGTATCTGATTAACTCCTTCCATATCGTATTCAACAGGATCTTCTATTGTCATAATATTCACATTCCTTTTATTCAAAAGTTTCAGGACAGAGTAAAGTGTTGTGGTTTTACCGGACCCCGTAGGACCCGTTGATAAGATCATTCCGTGAGGCTTATTGTAGGCAGCAACCACTTTTTTTAGATCGGACTCGGAAAAACCAAGATCCTGTAGTGAAAATTGACGACTCCTCTCGGATAAAAGTCTCATGACGACTTTTTCGCCGTTGGTTACCGGAACAACGGAAACCCTGATATCCAATTTTTCCTCCGGAAGCTCAATACTTATTTTTCCGTCCTGGGCTGATTGATGCTCGTCTGTTCTTAAGCGGGCCATAACTTTTAATCTGGTTACTATTTGCGGATGTATCACGGAAGGCAAATTTATAATGTCGTGAAGCATTCCGTCTATTCTGAAACGCACGGTCGATCCTTCATCTGTCGGCTCTATATGAATATCAGATGATCTATTTTGGTAAGCATATTTGGTAATAGTATCCACGATTTTGATAATCGAAGGTTCGGCTACCTTGGTACCTTTAACCTCTTTAACGTTTTCTGCGATAATTTCGTCAAAGACTTTTGCAATATCTTTTGCATAAAGATTGAGGGCATCCTTTATGCTTCTTTTTGATGCATAATAGGTTTTTACCGGAGTACCGGTTTTCTTAGCTATAAAGTCAGGAACTTGTTTATCAGATGGGTTATTTAAAGCAATATGAAGTCCGTCTTTATCTTTCTTAAATGCAACGACCATCTGCTTTTTTGCATAAACTTCGGGAACCGTATTCAGTACACCGTCATCTATTACCGTTTCAGAAAGATTAACAAAAGGGAAGTTTATAAGATCCGCAATAATCTTGCCGATATTGATATCTGAAATTAAATCCTTTTGGATAAGTAGTTCTTCCAAAGAGATTTTTTTAAGACTCGCTTCTTCAAATGATTCCTTTAATTTGTCTTGTGGAATGACGTCAAGTTCTTTTAAAGTATCAAAAAGTTCTTGCTCGCTAAAAAGCCTCATACTTCCATATTACCAAGCCCGAGGAAGTTTGACCAGAGACTCAAAGGAGGAAGTGGGTTCTCATATCACGTTTTTTTGCTGCACTACCCATTTTTCGCAAGCAGATATAACGTACTCTACTGCTTCTTTACTTTCTGAGGAAAAATAATCTAAAACACCCGTACCGCCGTACGCCAACTTGAATGCTGGCTGATCAACATAAACTCCACAGTCTACGACCCTAACTCCCATTTTTCGAGAAAGATCTATTTTCGCTTGGTATGTCTCGTCATGTAGCCAAACTCCTTGGACAGCTTCCGACGCAAATTCTGTAATTTCTTGGTATCTTTTTAGCCAAAAAGATTCTATGGCTAAAACTGATGTTCTTTTTCTAAGCATTTTTCCCACTACTGGATGAACTAAATTAGGAATTTTGACAACGTAATTAACAGGAAGTCCAGATAATAAGGTCTCACGAACCTCATCAGGGAACACCAAACTTCTCTCCCATTTATCCCCGCTTAAGTATCGGGTGTTAGCTTCAGGTTCGTAAAGAATTGCGTGCTCATAATTAGGTAAATGCGATATGCCGTTTAATATGAAGTTAATATGGGCGGGAGTAGGAATATTCCTGTATTTGCCGCTATAAAATGCAATTTTCTTTCCCTTAATGTTCTCCAAAAAGTTTCTCCAACTTACTATTTGAGATCGATTGTCCCATGAAGCAAGTGTGTCAACACCCTCGACAGAAGCAATTGCTTTTAATCGTTCCAGTCGATACATTCTTACTCTTGCTCCCCAACCTTCGATGGGCATACCATATGTCAATTTGTCCTCCAAATCTTTCAAACTTTCATCAAACTTATCACCCCTATCCAGTAAGTCATATGCGTCAGGGTTACTTTCCAAAAAGTAATCAAGAGCAGCCCAAAGTCTGTCACCAGAACCTTCTATAACAGGATATTCACTTGGTCTTTCCAAACCCATTTTTATATTTTTGAAAAATCTGGTTGATTATATACCTAATATCTGATTTCAGATAAATACGATTATAAAATTGTCTGAAGCTGTGCTTGCCCGCGCGCCGTCTACAAAGCCTTGGCGACTTATGACCTTTGGCGGGGAGGAAGTGGGATCTCAATATTTTTACTCCAGAGCTAATTAGAAGATCGTCGAACGTTCCAAGGACAAATTATTTTATTCTATTAAATTAGGTGATGATTTGTAGACGAGGACTTCAACTTCGTCCCCTACATGAATTTCTTGCGGTACACCTGTCCATTTGGGAGCTAACTTTTGTCCGAAGATTGTTTTTCCGCTTTGGACTTCTTTCCTGAAAGTAGCCAAAGTTGCAAGGGGTTCTTTGTCTTTATTAAGAAGTTCATCAACTGTTTCTGCCTCCCGTCTGACCAATGTCCTAGAACAACGTTCAATTGGTTTAACTACAGCAACCACTTGGCCGTTTATTTTTATTTTTCCCCATGCGTCTTCAGCAAAGGGGTCAATCCCTGCAATCCACATATCATGCCCGAAACGTTCTTTCGGAACGGAATTTCTTCCGTTTTCCAAAATTTTTTTATTCAGTTCATCAAGAGATGCATCGCTTCCGAGGGACATTGACCAGCTATCGGCAAACCCAAACCGTGCAAGTCCTAAGCTGTCTTTACGTACATAGTCAGCCGGCATATGTACTAAACGACAACCGTCAACGTTTAAATACCCACTAAGCCATTGAGCAGCTTCAAACCCATCATCAACCGCCTCATATCTCATGCTGTCAGTAAACATTACAACAATTCTTCTTGACCCTTCATCATTGATAGGAACGTCAATCTGCCACCCATATCCTCTCCCCTTTAAAACCATTACGTTATCCGTCTCTGACACCCGAGGTTCAATGAAAACCATCTTTGGATATTTATCTGAAAGCATGAACTTCCCATCTGATCCTACCACCATCCATCGTCGGCTCCATCGAGGCCCCATTTCACCTACTTCGAATTTTTCAACTTCAACTCTTGCGCAGGATTTTATCGGCCCCTCTGTTAATGATGAAATTTCAACTCTACTCATGGTCACGGGCTATTCTATCACCTACTTTTTTCCAGAGCAAATTTGAAGACAAATTGTTTTATATAATCTACTTAATAATATTTTTGGGTATATAATTAATTTATGTCTGGAGCAATAGCCGCAATCTACTCATCCTTTTTTCTTGCACTTTCACAAGCGTCATTTAAGAAAAGCTACAGGGAGCTACCTCCATCCGTCGCGTTTTTCTTTGATATGGTTTTTGGTGTTTTGCTTTGGCTTCCCCTAGCACTTTTTTTTGGCGTAAATTTAGTTTTTTTTAACGAGGTACTCATTTACGCTATTGTTTCAGCCATCCTTTCTGAAGCGGTAGTTTTTTACGCGCTATCGAAAGGCCAACTAAGTATTACCTCTATACTCATTGGTAGTTACCCAATTTATACAATTCTTTTTTCGTTTCTTATAAATAGGGAGTTGCTTACGTTATCACAGGCTTTGTTTGTTGCATTAACTATCATTGGAACTCTCATTTCGTATTTGCCTTCCAAATTAAGTCGAGATGAACTTAAAAAAGCGGTGCTCTGGTTTGGCCACTAATTGCTGCGGTCGGAATTGGTCTGTCAGATACTTTGTCGAAAAAAGTTATCACCAAAACTGAGGACTTTACGTTCCTCTTTGTTTTAGCACTGGTTCAAGTTCCTGTTGCCTTTATTTATCTTAAACTGGAGAAACAAAATATAGTCAATAAACTACGTGTGGTAAGGCAAAAAGCTTACGATTACAAAAATGCAATTGCAGGATCACTGTTTAATATTGTCGGTACTGGACTATTATGGATTGCCTTCTCTAAGACACTAGCTTCGATTGCCTCCCCCATCACAGCAACAAGCGGTGTTCTTGTAATAATTATTTCACTTTTATTTTTGGACGAAAAAATATCTGTCCGACAAATCTTGGGAATACTATTGGTCTTTGGAGGTATAATCGGATTAGTAACTTATGGTTAATCTATAAAAATGGATCAAATCATTTCATATTCCGGAAAAGAAGGTCTTCTTAAAGTAACTATCAACTCTTTAGAAGCTAAAAGGGAACTTTTGGTATTTGAAACAAGTTATGCATCGCTAAATAATCTATTTACAAAAAAACAGGCTGAAAATATCAGGGCTGAGTTTCTTAAGAGAAAGATAAAGATTCGTGAGCTAACAAACCATGCGTTTCATGAACAGTATACAGACGTTCCGGATTTCCACGAAAAAGTCATGGCCATAAGATATATCAATCCTAATAAATTAAATATTCTAGTAGAGACACTTGTTTATAATAATGTTGTGGCAATATACGAACCCAAAGAGGGCGGCTTTTGTGTTGAAATTCACAGTAAAGAACTAGCCAACCAACAGAGACAGCTCTTTGAATTTATTTGGAAACAAGCTGACCGTCCAATCATTGGAAAAAACGGAAGAACCTCTATTTTCTGAAGCTAATTTTAAGGGAGCCAGACTCCCTGAAGATCGTCGAACGTTCCAAGGACAAATTAAATCTTGTTAATAATTATAGGGTTTTTGTTTTATAATATCCTCATGTCAGAAAGAATTGCTCATCTGCATATAGAAAAAACCGCGGGTACATCAATACGAAAAGGCTTGTTCGAACCGGTATATGGTAAACAAAATGTCTTACTCTACCATCCGCCAATAGATATGTTTCGGAGGATTTCAGATCTTAGAAGTGAAAGGTACACTAAAGCGTACCAGATCAAAGAGCTTCTTGTGAAAACCCCCCTTAGACCTATTGTCGACTTCCTTGTTCTTCAACTTCGGAAAAGAAGTAGTACAAACGACATTGCTTGGGAAGCATTACAGTCTACCGACTACAAAGTAGTCTCTGGACATTTTTCCGCTGATAAAATTAACTTTCTTCTAGATCACTTTACAACGGTTGTTATTCGTAACCCCCTAGAAAGAATGTATTCCCACTATTTACATTGGAATAGAAAAAATGGAGCCACACAATTTAGAATCAATATAGAATACAATCCTGATGTTACCTTTGAAGAATTTGCGATGCTCGAGAAACTCAAAGATTATCAAACTCAAGCACTAAGGGGTAAGCCACTAGAGGAGTTCGACTTGGTAGGAACCACAACAAATCTCAACTCATATAGTTATCGGCTGCTATCTCAGTTAGGACTCGACCCTTACTCGTACCCTCTTGATTATCACAACCGAACAATAAACAAACCTCCACTAGAAGTTAGTCAAGATTTTGCAAACGAATTTCGAGAATTTCATATAAATGATTACACACTATACGAGCACGCTCTTTCGTTAGAAAATAATTTACAAATTGAAAGCCTGCCGCGACTGATTTGAAGACGAACTACCCTTTACCTATGAAGTCGGGCCGATGAGGGATTGGAGTTTGGCGACTAGGTTGGTAATGGAAAAATCTGTTTTAACTATATAGTCATTTGCGCCCAACTCAAGAGCTTTGTCTATATCTTCTTTCTGACCTAAATTGGAGGCAACTACTACAGGAATATTTTTCCAGGTATCATTTTTCTTCATCTCCGAAAGAACCGAAAATCCGTCCTTTTTTGGTATTACGAGATCAAGTATCACCAGGTCAAACTTATCGGTCTGAAGTGCGTCCATTGCCTCTTCGCCGTCATAAACCAGTACGACATTATACGAAGCTTTAGAAAGCTTAACACGATATGCATTTGCCAGAAATTTATCATCTTCTACAACTAATATTTTCCTCATGAAACCTTAAGTGCCTCGCGAACTTTGGCAACAACCTCATCCAATTTCCAATCAGTCTTAACTAGATAATTATTAACTCCCTTCTTTTTACTCTCCTCAACGGTTGAAGCATCACTCAAATTCGAAAGAATTATTACGGGAACCCCCTTTCCCCATTCATCCTCTCTTAACCTGTCAAGAAGCGTAACTCCGTCCATAAGAGGAAGAACGATGTCGAGAAGTATCAAGTCGGGATGTTTTTCCAAAGCAACGGCCAACCCCTCCCCCCCGTCATATGCTTCTAAAACATCAAAACCATTTTTTTCGAGCTTCTTTTTAATGGCTTTTGACAGAAGTTTTTCGTCCTCTATTAGTAAAACAGTTGATTTTTTATCACTCACAATATATATGCTACTTCTTTTCAACTACTTCGCGCAATATCTGTATGATATCTTCTAATCTATATTGAGCCTTCAATATGTATTCCTTTACTCCAAGTTCAAGCATCGAGGCTTTCTTTTCATCGCTCGCGGAATTACTGACTACAACAACAGGAATTTTTGTCCAGGCCTCTTTTTTTCTCAATTCCCGCATAAACTCGAGCCCATTCATGTCCTCAAGGTAGTAATCAAGCCAGATGACGTCGGGGTATTCGGTGATATTTGCCAGATAGTCCAAAGCTTGCTTTGCCGAAGTACAGGTTATGGGTTCAAAACCCTTACTTGTCAATTTTTTGGAGATGGCCTGAAGGAGAAGTTCCTCGTCCTCGATTACCATCACTTTTATCGTTTTTTCCATTATTTACATTATATATTATCTTAGACGTCGATTGTAACTTCGCCTTCTTTTTGAACACTTCCCGAAAGCGGTATCGCAAACCAAAACGTCGTGCCCTTACCTTCGTCGCTCTCAAACCAGATTCTACCACCCGAGGATTCAACAATGGCCTTGGTCAGGTAAAGCCCGAGGCCCGTTCCTTCGGTTTCAATCTTGATCACATTTTCCGCTCGGAAGAACTTTTTGAATACCTGTTCTTGCTGGCGCTTAGGTATTCCGTAACCGTTATCCGAAATCTGAGAAATTATTTCCTCGCCCATTCGGGAAATTATAATAACAACTTCACCCTCATCAGGTGTGTACTTTACCGCATTGGTGAGTAAATTCATATAAACGTGCCTGATAAGTCTGGGGTCGACGTTGACCAAGGGCAATTTTTCGTGAATACTAATTACCAAATGCAATTTTTTCTTTTCCAATCTTGGCTTAACTTCAAGAATAACATCATCCAAAAGTTTTCTTAAATCAGTCGGTTTGGGATCTATTATAATCCTCCCCGATTCGATCCTTGAAATATTCAACAAAGTATTCACAAGTTGAATCATCCGTTCATTAGATTGATATACATTTGTGAGAAGCTCTTCCTGTTCCTTAGTCAGTTCTCCTGCATCGCGGTCTAAAAGAATCTCACAAAACCACTTCATCGCAGAAAGAGGGGTTCTGAGTTGGTGTGAAGCAAGTGAAATAAACTCGGTCTTCATCCTGTCTATTTCTTTCTCCTTGGTGATGTCGCGAAATACGTCGACTCCCCCTATAACCCTATCAAAAACAATTACCGGCGTTGCCGTAATGGATACCGGAAATTTCCTTCCGTCAAGTCTTACGAAAAAATAATCGTTACTTACAATTTTTTTCTTTAGGAAGAGTGCATTCCTGATGGGTCGTTCATTGACGTTTACTTCTCTATCTTCCTTATCAAACATCTTTATCGAATACCAAATAGGCTTCCCGATAAGCTCGTCTTGCCTTAGGCCGGTCAAGTATTCAACTTGTTGATTTGTGAAAATAATCTCACCTTTATCATTAATTCCGACTACGCCGTCACCAATATTTGCTAGCATTGCATCATCCATTGCTTTTTCTTCGGCAAGCTCTCTATTTTTACTAATCAGCTCTTCCTGAATTTTTTTCTGCTCAAGCGAAATCTGGTAGGTTATCGAGCTTCTCAGAAGCTCAACTTCTACCCAGGTTGACACGTCTTTTAAAGTCGAAGCTTCCAGGTCAGAAAATTTTCTGGGCAGGCGGTCTGCCAAAAATAAACTACCAACAATTGATCCGTCAGGAGCTCTCACGGGTACGCCCGCAAAAAATCTTATCTTAGGTCCCTCAGTAACATTGGCGTTATTCTTAAATTCCTCGTTTTGAGAGGCATCTTCAACGATAACCGCGCCTTCTTTTATGATAACTGCGTCAGAAAAAGAAGCAGCTCTCTCTTCCTGCGAGTACATAAGTCCCTGAATTGATTTAAACCATACTTTTTGAGAATCGACCAAAGAAATTCCAGCAACTGGTACAGCAAAAATTTTTGTAGCTAGACGAGTAATAACCTCGAATCTCTCTTCTTTCGGAGTATTAAGAAGATTTAAGCTTTGTAAGGCTATCAATCTTTTCTCTTCCTTTTCTTGGGCAGCATCCATACTAATTACTTATTAAAGTATATCGTTGAAATCCTAAACAAAAAAGTGGGTTTTAAAAAGCCCTAACAATTCTAGCGAGGAATGAGCTCAAACATGGCCGCCGAATTTGCCTGAAAGAATTGTTCTATCCTCCAATTTAGACCGCTAATCGAAACCTCTGTTTCGCTCGTCGTTCCCAAAAAATCTGTCCTTCTAAAAGTAAAATTTTTGAAAGGCAAATTATCAAAAGTAATTTCAACATTCTCCGAATGATTTAAAAAAGGATCGTAATTAACAACCAAAACTTTTACGACGTTTCCAGAAGCATCCTTTGTAGCAATCGCTTTCACCCAAGTTCCTGTACCGTAAACGGGATAATATTTCCAATCAAAATTATTCAAAAATTCTATTGCCCTATATCTTGGTTTTTCTTCAGGCTCGCCGAAACTATCGTTTGTGAGTATTCCCCACCTACCCCAATTTTTGCTTTGACCTTTGCCGTCTTTTATTTCAAAAAGAAAGACTATTGGCAACTTTTGAAAGGTTGCGGCATACATTGCCAGTGTATGAACTGCGCTGAAATTTGTGTCGTAACCAAGATCGTTCTCCGAGTTATGACCACTTTCAGAAATTATAAATTGTGTATTTACATACTTTGGATATCGAGTTATCCAAGAGCTAACATTCTCAATATCTCTCTCATAATCGTTAACATCTTTTGAATATCTATGCCAAGAGTAAAAATCGACTCTCAAATCATTTTTTTGGGCGTAATCAAAAAAATCCGTAAACCAATTTTTATAAAGAGCAGTTGTACCCGGGCCTCCAAAAGCAAAGGGCAAAACGTCTTGGGCATCCCTTGCGCCTTTTTCGGCATAAGTATAAAGCGTTAAATAATTCTTTGGTCCAGATAATTTAAATCCACCAAAAAGATCAGGCTCATTCCAAACCTCGTAGTAGACGCCTGCGATTGCCAATCCCCGATTTCCGCTTACATGCTCTATCGTTCTTTGGACGAGGAGTTTCCACTCATCCCAGGAGTAAGGTAGATCAACTTCCGTTCCTCTCGACAAAGCTTCCGGCATATAAGAAAGCGACAGAAACGGCCTTGCGCCCGTTGCTTGTATTGTCTTTATCTGAAGGTCTAACATACCCCAATCAAAACTTAAATTCCCACCAGAGTCTCTTGATACAGGATTATAAAAGTCGTAAATATGGTCGATTCTAATATAATAAGGTTCGAGATTATTGACCTTCGATATTACCGGTGTAAGCATGGCCCCCCTTTCTTCGCCGCCCTGTGCCAAATATTTCCAGTGGGGGGTAAAAGAGCGGGCGCTTGATAAATCGACAACTATATTAGCCTCACTTCCCGATAAATTAAAATAAGCCTTTTCCAAAAAGTGTGTCTTTTTGTTCAATAAAAACAGACTGATTGGTAAGCTTAGAGTAATAACCAGAATCGTAAAAAACCTAAAATAATATTTTTTTAGCATATTATTCCTCGGTAATTATTTTTAGTTTTCCGGATTCGTAAACTGCCGTGTCGGCGGTTAGAGTTTTTGCCTGAACAATATAGTGGTTGTAACCTTCCCATAAAGAAACTTTTCCTGATGAAACAAATGTTGAGGCCTGACTTGAAGTTTCGATTTGGCTGCCGGTAACTCCTATAAAATGGGTCGCGTCGTATATTCTAAAAAAAGCTTTGCCATTACCGTTCATCAACTTTATATTCGCCTCAAAGTAGACTTCCAGAAAGCCGGGGAAATCGTTTTTGCTTAAATAAAAATCGGTTCCGGAAAGGTTCGTCCAGTCCGTTGCCAAAGTACTTCCCGACCCGGGGATAGGAACGTAGAATGTACGACGAACTTTCTTAGCCGAAGCGCTCGTTACGGGGTTGGGGGTCGGGCTGGTAGAAACCATTTCTTCTGACATTAATTCTGCGATTTTAAGCTCTATATAGCGCTTACACTCCTCCCCACACTCATCTTTGGCCACTTGATCTCGGGAAGAATCTTCAACAAGCAATTTTATATTAGAATCGTTATCGTCAGCCGTCTTAAAAATGGTTGTGTATAGCAAATAACCAAGAAGTAAATTTACAAGAAACAGGTCAATTGTTAATATAACTTTAAGTAAGCTCTTCATTTAAAACTCACATTATAATCCAGACTTGGGGGTATGAGATTGTCTTCACGAAGACCGCTTCTTGAAATTTCTCTTTCAAGAACATTTACGTCTTCTTCAAGTTGTAATATCTCAGGATCACCGGCATATATTGAAGGCTTATAAGGTTCGTATGATGCGGGAGTCGGAGTCGGCTCAAACTTAGGCTCAATCGCCTCACCGCCTTCTTGTAAAAGTCTGAAAAGTTTAACGCCTATAAAAACTAAGATCATCAAAAAGACAAAAATGAGAAAGCTTCTAACGAGCCTTTTTATAAATTTATTTTCAAAAGCTCCTTTTACAGAAGTAGTCAAGGTAGAACCGGTTGCTAACCCTTTGGCTGTGAGAGGCCCGGAAGAAGTGGAGACTTTTTCGAGACTTTTACTAACAAAAGCCTTGAATTTTTGGATATCTTGCTTCACACTATCATCCTCTGGAACAGCTTGGAAAGATTTATCTTGCTGATCTGACCTGACAGGAGCTACGGGCTTTCCCATCAAGGCGCGAATCCAGCCAGTAAGTCCTCCAATTTTATTTTCTGTTTGACTTTTTAGCGTCACCATTTTTTTATTCTTCAGCGGTTTTAATCTCCCGAATCACCTCTCTCAAAAAGGTATTCGCCTCTTTTAAGAAGAGCTGGGATTCACCCAAAACTCCGATCATGTCATTGTAGTGTTTAAGAATCGCTTTCCTTTGCTTGACAATGAGAACGATCATATTATCAACTTCAACTTGTTTTTCTTTACTTCTCACAATTCTTGCGTTTGTTTCAAAAGTCCAGCGATCTAAAACTTCAAATTTTTCGTTACTGAATTTATATCCTTCTCTATCTTCGTCTCTTATTATTTCAAGTTTATTTTTGACGGCTGTTAGTGCGGAATCCGACCTCTGAGTAAAGTCAGATATTTTTCCGTAAGGAAGCGTTATCATGACTTCATAAACCAGAGGTTCGACTCCCTCCCATCGTTTTTCGGCAAGATCAGAATCTTTGACAAGATCATCCAATGTGCCCGCAGAAGGAAGCGTATCTCGATGATCGGTAAACCATCCTATTTCTTGATCTACTCTTAAGGTAAGCGACTCTTTCCTTACTTCAGAAACGCTTATTGCCTCAGATAACCTCGCCAAAAGCATTGAGAGATAGGCAATCACGACGTCGTCTCTGGCCTGAAGCATCTTTAGCGTGGCTTCTTGGGCATCCTGCCTACTCTTTAATGACTGGAAACGAAGATATTGCGACCTTCTTAGAAGATATTCCTCATGAGCCTTTTGATAATCTTGGAGTTTTAAAATGTATTCTTGATACGCCTGATCAAAACCTTTTTCTTCTTCTTTAATCTCTGACGACTGGGTCGCTTCGGACGACTGTGAAAAAACTTGTTGAACCGCTATTAAATTCAGGGTGACAAAAAAAATAGTGGGCAGAATCAAATATTTCTTCATGTATTTTAAATTTACACTTTTAGCTTTAAGACTACAACTTCATTGGTAAACCGATTAGATTTAGTGCTAAGGACCTCCATTTTTGACTTTTGGTCCTTCCGGCGTGTCCTCAACTTTAAACCCTTTTTTCTCTATCTTCTTTCTTATCTCATCAGCCTCTTCAAACTTACCCCCCCCTCTTAATTCTTCTCTTTGATTTATTAAGTCCTTGACTTCCTTTGGTACTTTTGGTACTTGTGGTACTTCTGGTACTTCTCCAAGCTTTAGCCCCGACACTTCATCAAAACTCATCGCCAAATCGTATTTATCCTCAGACGGAATACTACTCTTCATAGCTTCCCAAAAGACTGCTAATGCCTTAGGTGTATTGAGATCATCGCATATCGATTCTTGAAAACGCAAGCTGTAATCATCAACTTTCTTACTTTTCTCGCTAGATAAAGCGGTCCTCGAACTTTGAATTTTTGCAGCTAAAACTTGTTCGCGCAAATTATTTAGTGATTTTTGAGCTCCCGTCATAGAATCCCAAGTAAAGTTTAATGGATCTCTGTAATGAGCTGTTAAATATAGATATCTTAGAGAAAGAGGGTCAAAACCTCTTTTTACAATATCCTCGATTGTATAAATATTTCCCAAACTTCTACCCATCCTTTTACCCTCAACTTTCAAAAAAGTTCCGTGAATCCAATACTTTACAAACGTTTTCCCTGTAGCCGCCTCTGCTTGAGCAATTTCATTGGGATGATGAGTCGATCTTAAATCTTCCCCACCCACATGGATGTCAAAGCTTTCTCCAAGATATTTCATACTCATTGCCGAACACTCAATATGCCATCCCGGGAATCCTATGCCCCACGGACTCTTCCACTCCATTTGTCTCATTCCCGGTACTTCCGAAAATTTCCAAAGGGCAAAGTCTCTTGGATTTTTTTTCTCGGGGTTGGGTTCTACCCTAGCTCCTTCTTTAAAATTATCCAAGGTTGAGAGTTCTCCGTACTTCCTATCTGTCTCTTTCTCAAACTTCACTGTATCAAAATAAATTCCATCGGAAATCATATACGTGAATCCTTTTTCCTCAATTTTCTTGACTAAAACTATCTGTTCTTTAATATGATCTGTTGCTTTTGAGAAAAGGAGGGGCTGGCTCAAATTCAGCTTTTTATAATCCTTTAAAAAGGTTTCTGTATAAAATTTTGCAATATCCCAAGCAGTTTTTCCTTCGCGTTTAGCAGCCTTTTCTATTCTATCCTCGCCTAAATCTGCATCGCCCAGGTTGTCACCCGTTAAATGACCGACATCAGTCAGATTCATCACATAACGAACCGTAAAACCTTTATACCCCAGGGTTCTTACTAAAACGTCAGCAAGCGTGTAAGTACGGAAATTACCGATTGAAGCATTGTTGTAAACTGTCGGGCCACAGGTATACATTCCGACATTGGGCGGATTTATTGGTATAAACTTCTCTTTCTTACGAGTGAGTGAGTTGGTTAAAAAAAGATTAGGCATATAAGTCGTATAATATTTATAAATTTACCCCGAAATCTGTTTTCCCATTTCCTTTGTTCCTTGTTTTTTCTTCAGAAATCTTAAAAAGCCCCTTCTGGGTTTTGTTTTAGGCTCAATAAGTTGCTGAGAGGATTGATCTTGAACCTGTGTTTTGTCCATCTCTTGCTTTTGTAATTGCAGCCACTCTTCCTCTTTTCTCTTCCTCTCAAGACTAATTCTTTTTAGCTCCTCCTCCAACTCTTGTATACGCTTTTTTTTCTTGGCCTCAAGCTCAGACTTTTGAGCTGGCGAGATTTCACCTACTTTTCCGTCACCTCCCACAATTTGTTGAACGATATCAGAAGAGCTTTTTTCTTGCTTCAGAATTTGAGATTTGGACGTTTTCAAAAGCTCAAAGGGTTCCCTAGCAATTTGCTTGGCAACTTGTTTTGCAGTATCAGCCGCAGTTTTTTTAGTTTGTTTAATAAAACCATCCATTTACATCTCCCTTCTTCCTTCTAAAGCTTGCCTTAAAGTCGTTTCGTCAGCATACTCCAAATCCGCGCCGGTTGGAATTCCCATCCCCAGCCTCGTAATTTTCAGGTCGTCTCCATTTAAAAATCTTTCCCTAATCTTTTTCGCCAAATACATTGCGGTTGCGTCGCCCTCCATGGTGGGATTTGTTGCAATAATAATTTCGCGGATTTGCACCGAATTTTTAAGCCGATCTTCGCTGATCCTTTTAAATAAGTCTTCTATAAAAATCTCGTCTGGCCCAATATTTTCCAGCGGGTTAAGACTTCCGTGCAAAACGTGATAAAGTCCAAAATATTTCCCTGTTTTCTCAAAAGCAAGAACTTCCAGAGGCTCCTCAACTACCATTATTTGACTTTTGTCTCTTTTAAAATCTGAACAAATCGGACAGGGATCTTCTTCGCTCACGTTTTTACATTGCGAGCAGATAATTGTGTTTTTCTTTAAACTTGAAAGAGAGTCTGCAAAATACTCAAGTTCGGTTTGCGGCAGGTGCAAAAGATAATAAGTCAGTCTTTGGGCTGTTTTCGGCCCGATTCCCGGTAGTTTCTGGAAAGATTCTATAAGGTTACTTATTGGTTTCGGAATCTTCATAACTCAAATTAATTATATCTGAAGAAACTCAAAGTAAAAAGTCTTATTTTCACGAAAAAATATTAGTATCTATTCGTAGCATTCGCACTCGCCTCGCTATAGCTATGGCGGAGCGGGTAAATTCGCAGATTGGCGTTATATCAGGCAAGTTTAACTTACTGAAGACTTTTAAGTGACCTCAACTCATACCTCCAAGAAGACCACTAAGACCACCTCCCATTTCCATCATCTTTTTGGCAGCTTTTTTCTGGACTTCTTTCATGGCACGATTTATAAGATCAATCGTTTTGCTTTGATCCTCTCCATTAACTTCCAGACTAATAATATTCTGTGTTCCGTCCACAGTAACTTTCATCCCATCCCTTTCTTCTGTATGTCTTATATCCTTTAATTCATCCTGAAGCTTCTTAGCCTGCTGACGAAGCTTAATTAATTCCTTTGCTTGTTGTAATTTGTCAAACATAATTAAATTTGAAATTAGACAATTGAAACTATCGTCAAGACCCGAATATCTCTTTGGCGACTTTTATTATATCCTCATCTTCGCTTTCAGTCAAAACCGAGTCTGACTCGGTCAAAATAACATCCGATTGTTCTGCCACAACCGTTTTTGAACTCGTTTCAACGTTTGGTTTAACTTCGTCAACCTTGTTACTTTTTAGGGGGGGTTCGGTTAAAGTACAAACTACTCTAATCCTGCTACCAAATACCTCCTCTATAACGTCCTCAAGAATGTCCCTATGAGGATTTGTCTCAAGTCTCTCCTTATGAAATTTGTAATAAACACCAAGTGTTAAAACGCCTCCATCTAAACTTAGAGGCTTTGCCGCCCTTAGAAGTGCTTCGGTTGATGTATTTTTTGGCCTAATTTGAGTTAATATCTTTAGCCAAGATTCCTTAGTAAAGCCGTTGGTATTACTATTTTCGGATTCTTCTTTGATCACCGAAGTCACTAAATTATCTAATATATCCGAGGTATACGTGTTTGATCTCTCTTCCTTTTCCTCTAACTTCTCTAATTCTTTCTTTCCACCCAACTTTATCCCAGATTTATCTTTTTCTACTTCCAAACCTTGGTTCGTTAATTTCCCGCCAGAGTCGATACCGATTTCGTTAAATGATTGACTTTTTTTTACAGATCCGCACCATTTAATTACTGCGAGCTCCAAAGGAATCTGTTCTAAATATGAATTTTGGCTATCGCCATAAACCTTTGTGAGTAGTTCAATTAAACGAACCGTTTCTTCTTTATCGAAATATTTAATCTCTTCTCCTTCAAGGCCCATTTTGTTCATTAAAGCGCTACGAAGCCTTGTAATAATATGCTCCGTAACATTTCTAAGCGACGCTCCTGAATTCACCGCATTTTCTATTGCATAAAGAGCTTTTTTAACATCTCTTCTTGATAAATACGACAAAAAATCTTCGACATCAAAAGCTTTTTTATTAAAAAGATAGTCTTCGACCTCCTTTAATTCCAGTATTTTAAGCTCTAATTGAAGGGTTTCCAGAAGCTTAACGGCGTCCCTAAAAGAACCGTCCGAATGCTTCGCAATTAATTCCAGACCTTCAGTTTCAACCTTTATTTTTTCATCCTTAGCGACTCTTTCTAAAGATCTTACTATTTCGTTCAGCTTTGCCTTCTTAAAAACTACATGTGTACACCGCGAGCGAATCGTTGCAATTAATTTTTCAGGATTTGTCGTTGCTAGAATAAACATGACGTGCTCGGGTGGTTCTTCCAATGTTTTAAGAAGGGCATTTGATGCCTCTAAAGTCAACATATGCGCTTCGTCAATAATGTAGACTTTATTTTTAGCACGAGCGGTCGCAAGCTTCACAGCCTCGCGAAGACTTCGAACATCATCAATTCCCCGGTGAGACGCAGCATCAAGCTCTATTACATCAATATTCGTCCCTTTCGATATGGAAATACACTGTCCGCACTGATTACACGGCTCGAGTTTCCCCGGTCCTCGAAGCGAGGGCGTTCTCGATTCGCAGTTTACTATCTTGGCCAAAATCCTCGCTGCTGAAGTTTTTCCGATTCCTTTCGGGCCCGAAAAAAGAAATGCATGAGGCATCTTCCCTGATGCTACAATTTTTTTAAGAGACTCGCGCGCGCTTTGGGAATCCAACTCGTCTAAAGTTCGGGGGCGATATTTTAGGTAAAATGTCATGGTTAAAATTGTTAAACAGTTAAATGGTTATATAGTTACGTATCTCTATTTTAGTATCACTTAAACCATCTAACTATCTGGCCATAGAGCTATTCTTTTATTTACTCATGGTGCTTCCCCATCAAATGTAGCGCACCATGACTTATCAGTTCAAGTACCTTGTCGTCTATAAGTTTACCCTCATGAGAAGCTTCCTTAACTACTCTGGGATAACAAATAATAATGTCTCCAAGATGAATAATGTCATCAGGGGGCTCGATAAAACCTTGATCGCCCTCAAGGTTAGGGAAAGTTAAAACGTCGTGGAGCACGTTTTCTTTTAAATACTTATTGACAAGATTAAGCATATATTTCCGGCCGACAAAACTAACGGTTACATCTGCTTTTGACACAATGCCCTCCTTTGTCAAAATTTCCTTCAAACTTCTTTTGACTTTCGGGGCACTAACCGGACAGCTTGTAAGTTTTTTGACATAAACCCGTATCATTATAAATTTCTATAGGTTAATTAGGTTAATTTGGACTTAACCATCTCTGCTACTTTTCTCCCATCCACCTTTCCATCAGCTTTTTTCATTACTACTCCAATTACTCTTCCCATGTCTTTCATTTCAGAAGCACCTATCTCTTTTACCGCCTCGTCCACCAGCTTTTGAAGTTCTTCGTCCGCCATTTCGGCCGGCAAAAACTCCCTTAGTATTTCGAGTTCACTCTCTTCCTGCTTTAACCTTTTATCTAAAGTTGTACTATCGGAACTTGTGGTCTTGCCTCGAGCCTCTCGCAAGCTTTCGATTGCATCAATTCTTTTTTTGGCTTCACGTCTGATAACTTTTAACTCATCTTCCTCTGTCAAATCACGTTGAACTGCAATTTTTTCATAATTAAAAGCCGATGAAAGCATCCTCAAAGTAGATAGTCTTATTTCGTCTCTGGCTTTCAACGCCTCGGCAATTTTTTTATTAATATCCTGAGAAATCATATGGCCATCTTTATTTTTTCTGATATCTCTTGCATCTTTTCAGCGTCAAACTTTTTTCGAGCCGAAGTATCAATAAAAGCCTCGTCATTATATATCGGAACGACCCATATATGGCAGTGTTCAACATCCATACCGTGGGTTAAAAACTCAACCATTTTTGCCCCAAGACTTTTCATTTGGGAAAGTGCAATTTTTCTTGCAACTTCCCAGTATTCGCCAAAGTTTGGGACATCCCAAACCCAACGATAATGCTTTTTGGGAACAACTTGTACATGACCCAAATTCAACGGGGCAATATCCAAGAATGCCATATATTCCGCGTCTTCATAGACTTTATAGCAAGGAATCTCGCCTTTGACTATTTTGCAAAATACACAATTATCTTTCATGCTGCTCTCACTGGCGTGATGTCGGCTAGGAAGTGAATCTGCATGTGTGGAATTGAGGCAGCGTCTCCCGAATTGTGAATTAAACGGAAACCTTTTGCGCTTCTATCTTTAGCAATCACAACCGTAACGTCTTTTATCTCTTTCCAAACTTTATCATCAAGTCCACCCAAATCTCTTACGTGGTTTTTGGGGACAATAAGAAGATGGATTGCGGCTTGAGGATTTATATCACTAAAGATTATAAGATTATCGGTTTCCTTCTCAATCTTTGTGTCCGTTTTCCCTTGTACAATTTGGCAGAATACACAATCTTCCATGACTTAAAGAAAAGCGACAAGTGATAAGTAAAAAACTAATAATATTGTCTTCTATCGCTTATTGCTTATCGCTTATTACTAATTAAATATACCAACTTGTGAAAATTCTTACAAGACCTAAAGAAGAGAAACTATTTCATTTCGAAAGTTTTTTTAGCACTTGATCAATTGTGAGAAGTTCGGTTTTTTCAGAAGACCTTTCTTTCCACTCAATTTTATCTCCGGTTTGTTCTGAAACTACAAGCCTTACTGGAATCCCGATGAGATCCGCATCTGCAAATTTTTCCCCGGCACTAACCTCTCTATCGTCCCAAAGTACATCAATCCCGACACTTGAAAGCTTCTCATACACTTTCTTCACTTTCGTTCGAATTTCAAGTTTCGAGTTTCGAAGTTCGATGAGATGTACGTCATAGGGACTTAAAACTCTATTCCAGATCATCCCCTTCTCATCATGACTAACTTCAACCCAAGCACCCATAACCCTGGTTGATCCAATTCCATAACTTCCAAACCAGACGGGCTTTTTCTTTCCCTCCGCATCTCTATAATAGACCTTCATCCTCTCCGAATAATAAGTACCAAAGGGGAAAATATTCCCGACCTCGATCGATTTGGACTGTCTGATTGAACCTTTCTTACAAATAGGACATTTTTCCCCCACCTTACCCTTAAAAATTTCTTGATTTTGGGCAAAGTCGCATTTTTCGCAATGGTAAATTGTGTCTTCTCCTCCTTCTGCCAGTATTTGAAACTCGTGGGTTACGTTATCGGTAAAAACACCCCCAGCCGCCTCAACAACTTTGGTATCAAATCCAATTCGCTTAAAAACCCGTAAATATGCTTTTTTAACTTCTTCATAATATCGCCAGAAATCTTTTTCATCTGCATGAACACTGTACAAATCCTTCATCATAAATTCCCTTCCTCTTAAAATTCCGGATCTGGCACGAAGTTCATTTCTAAATTTCGTTGAAAAATGATACAAGGCAAGAGGCAAACCCTGGTAGCTCCCTATATGTTTTCGTATAAGGTCAAGTAAAATTTCCTCGTGGGTAAATGACAAGGCAAACTCGCGTCCTCTGGTATCTTTCAGTTTATACATTACCTCATCCGCTTTATCCCACCTGCCTGTTTCGTTCCAAATATTTTTAGGGTGCAGTAAAGGCATCAAAATTTCCTGCGCACCCGTAACATTCATTTCTTCCCTTATTATCTGGTTAATCTTTTCTACAACCCGCCAACCCATTGGTAGAAGTGTCCAGCTTCCAGCCATTAACTGATCAATAAAGCCCGCCCGGACAAGGAGATTGTGGTTTATACTTTCTGCACCCTTCGGCGCTTCTTTTTTGGTTTTGGGGAAAAGTTTTGACTGCAACATTTTTATTTCAAAACCGAGTCGATATAGCCTGAAATTCCGCCGCCTAAAATTAACTTTTTGATATCGCTTGCTGTTATTGCAAGAATTAGAAGAATGAGAATAATCATACCCACGGTATGAATCGCGGCTTCAACTCTGGGTACAATCCTCTTCCCGAAAAAGGATTCAATTCCTACGAAAAGAAGTCTACCACCGTCAAGAGCGGGAAAAGGGATTACATTTAGAATAGCCAAGTTGACTGACAGAATCCCTATAAAATTAATTAAAGGCAAAATACCAAATTTAGCAGCTTCGGATGTAAGAGCAAAAATTCCGACCGGTCCCGCAATGTCCCTCGGAATAACACCGCCAAAAAGATCTCTAAAAAGCTTTATAAACCCCCCGACAACTACCCCCACCCAAAATAAGCTTTCTTTAAAGCCGTAGTAGATTCCAATAAAAGGTCTTTGCCAAAATGGCGGATAGTAAATTTCCGATGTCGAAATTAAAACTCCCAGCGCCCCCTCTCCTTCAGGTGGATTTTCTCGAGGGAGCGCTTTAATTTCGACAAGTTCAGTGTTTCTTTCTACCATAAGTGTTATCTCTCTTCCTTTCATAGAATCAACTGTTTGAATCAACTCCTGATTTGAAGCAATTTTATTTCCGTCAATTTCTCTAACAATATCATTTACCTCTAAACCCGATGATGCCGCCGGAGAGTTAGCGCTGACTTCAACAATTTTTACATTTTGCGTTTCTTTTGGAATTCCCGTAAATGAATAAACAAGTGAAAATGCCACAATCGCTAGAACAAAATTCATCATAACTCCGGCCAAAATTATTAACGTCCTTACTCTCTTATTTTTGTTAAGAAAGGCTCTTGAAGTATCTGTTATTGTGTCTTCCGTAGTTTCTCCGTGAAGCTTTACAAAACCTCCAAAGGGTAAAAGATTTAGAGAATAGATCGTCTCGCCAATTTTTTTACCAAAAATTCTTGGTGGAATTCCAAATCCGAATTCCTCGACCCAAACTCTATTTCTTCTCGCAGCAAAAAAATGGCCAAGTTCATGAGCCAGAATAAGAATGGATAGTACAGCTAGAAAAATTAGTATTGAAATAATCATAACTTTTGTAAGTATAAGTGAGTTAGACTAAATTTTCCATTGTCCATTAATAAAATGGTAGATGGAAAATCAGTAAATGGAAAATATTTTTACATCTGAAGTAGTTCTTGCTCTTTGGCTTTCCCTATCTCGCCTATTTTCTCGACATACTCATCGGTTATTTCTTGGAGACGCTTTTCTTGTTGAAACTTTTCATCTTCAGTTACTTCCTTTTTCTCAAAAGCCTCCTTAATATCTTTCATTTTATCGCCTCGAATTTGCCTAATCATAATCCGACCATTTTCAAGCTTTGCACGAAGAAGCTTTACGTATCTTTCCCTATCTTCAGAAGTCAAAGGCGGCAAACTGATTCTAATAACCACGCCGTCAATGGAAGGATTAAGACCTATGTTAGCGGCTAATATTCCCTGTCTAATCTCGCCAATTATTGATTTATCCCACGGCTCGATAACTAGTGATTGACTATCGGGAGTCGAAATCGTTGACAATTCCTGAATCTTTAATTTCTGTTGCCCACCGTAAACCGCAACCGAAAGATCTTCGACAAGGGCGGGTGTGGCCCTACCGGTTCTGATTGAAGAAATATCACCCGTAACAAGACCTAGGACCTGTTGCATTTTCTTTCTTATATCGTCCTCGTTCATTACTCTCCTAATTGTATACGAAAAACTCTACCGATACGAGCGTTCTCTCCAGTCTTTGCAATTACTTCTTTTACCAAGTCGCCAACCTTTTTGTCTGGATCTTTTATAAATTCCTGATTTTCAAAGCTTTTTTCTCCCATTGAAGCAACTTGCATGGCCAAATTTTTGCCTAGATCTTGAAAAAGTTCATTTTTGGCAACAAAGTCGGTTTCGCATAATAACTCCACTACTCCGACTACTTTCTGATTATGATGGGTGTAGGATGCAATAATTCCTGCACTTGTAGCGCGACCCGAACGTTTTTCAACTTTCTCAAAACCTTCTTTCTTTAGAATCTCCTCTGCTTTCGTAAAGTCCCCTTTATATTCTTCCAAAACCTGTTTTGCCCGCATCACAGGAGCACCAGTTTTATCTTTAAGTTCTCTAATTTGATCAGCTGGAATCTTCATAATCATAATTACAGATTTACACTGGTTTCTTAACAGATTTCGCGGAATTTTTATCTGTGGTACTTGTGGTACTTTTGCTACTTTTGATACCTTTTCCCTCAAGTATTGCTTCTCCCATTAATCCCAATACATACTCAAGCGCCCTGGTTGCATCGTCATTCATCGAGATTGGATAGTCAACTTGAGTCGGATCACAATTCGAGTCAACTAAAGCAACTACCTCGACACCTTTAGCATTGGCTTCACTCAGTGCGGTTTTTTCGCGCTTAATATCAATAACAACCAGTATATCTGGAATCTTACTCATCCCGGTAAGTCCACCAAAAAATTTAGAAAGTCTTTGAATCTCGCGGTCGATAAGAAGTCGTTCTTTCTTGGTTCTATCCTTAAAACCCCCAGCTTCCATCGTGCTTTTTAATTCCTGAAGCTTTTTAACCGACTTTAACAATTGATCAAAGTTCGTCAGGGTTCCTCCCAACCAGCGCTCATTAACGTAAAAAGCTCCTGTATCTTTGGCAACCTCGGCTATCTTACTTTTGACTTGCTTTTTTGTACCAACAAAAAGGATGCTCTTACCTTCTTTTGAAGCCAATTTCAGAAGTTCAAGCGCCTCTTCAAGTTTCTCTTTGGTCTTAATTAAATCAAAAATATGTACTCCGTCTTTTTCACCATAAATAAAAGGGGCCATCTTAGGGTTCCAACGTTTTACCTGGTGCCCAAAGTGAGCACCAGCAGAAATTAGTTCTTTGAGTGATACTTTAGTTGCCATATGTCTCCTTTTACCGCCACCGATCAGAAGTGCTCAGGAGACCTGATCGATGTGTGAACTTCTTGGTATCTTAGCAAACCAGGATTCAAAAAGCAACCTTCACTCATGCAGTTAATAACTTCTTGCCCCCATGTGTTTTTTTGAATTTACAATGCCGTCAGAAATTTAATTTCGAAGGACTTTTGACTTTTAACCCGTGTGTTTTATGATTTGGATAAAGTCTTTATATCTTTAAAAAAGCAGCTTCAACGAGATTTTCCAAAAGGCATGAAACCGTTACCGGCCCGACTCCACCCGGAACCGGAGAAATAAACGAAGCTTTTTCGTAAGTTCTCTTTTCGATATCACCATTGGGCGAACCAACGTCGATTAAAACTACACCATCTCTTACCATACTTTCTTTAATCAAATCAGGTACTCCTGTTGCACTAATCACAACGTCCTTCTCTTTAATTCTCTCTTGCCAATTAATTGTCTTCGTATTATATCCTACAGCATCAATTCCTTTTCTTTTAAATTCCCTAAGTAAAGGTCTGCCTACCATGCCGGATGCGCCAACTACCGCAATTCTCAAATCTTCTTCTTTTAAAGACGGCTTACTAATATTTTTTGCGTGTTCTAATACCTCCAGAACTGCTTTTGCCGTCGGGTGCGCGTATGGACTATCTCCTCGAAGCCCATCAACGTCTTTTTCTTTCGCTATAGCGTTAATTATTTCGTCTCTATCTTTTCCCGAAAAATTCCACGGTAGCGGCAACTGAACCATAATTCCGTGCACATTGTTATCATTGTTAAATTGCTCAATTGTCTTTTGGATCTCTTTTACACTTATACTTGAACTTAAACTTAAACTTATTACTTCTACCTCTGCTCCTATTCTCTCTGCCGCTCTCTTCTTGAGATTCACGTAGAGTACACTTGCCGGATCTTCCCCAACAAGTATGGAAACTAATTTAGGTCTAATTCCCTTCTTAATTAACCGATTAACTTGATCTCTGATTAACTCTTCTTTATCTTTCGCAAACGCCTTTCCATCAAAAATATGTGTCATATTATTGAGAATTTTAATTCATTTAAAGAAAGTAAACAAATTGAAGATTTAAATTTTAGTCATAATTTGAAAACATCTTTGCCGTAATTCTTCGGGATCTTTTTGTGATAGTTCTCGGAATTCTCTGTAATAACTATTTCTGGTTTTATCACTAACATACCCTCCCCGAATCACCCAATCTCTTAAATCACATCTTCCAGTTTCATAATTAGGACAGTTAATTCCGGCACACCAATCGGGTCTTTCGGAACCACCTTTTCCCATAATAATTTCTATTCCTAAACAATCGGAAATTTCTTACAAAGAGTTTTGACTTCTTCGGCAATCGAAAGTAAAAACTTATCCTTTGACATCTTTTCCTTGAACGCCTTCATAAAGGTATTTCTTGCATCTTTATCTTGTGGAAGTTTATAAGCTTTAACATATTCGATAACTTTTAAAATCCATTCAGCAATTTGACTCATCTCCCCTTCCTTCATACCTCTTGCGGTTATAGCCGGCGTCCCCAACCGGATTCCCGATGGATAAAAGGGCGGCATCGGATCATTGGGAACCGAATTTTTGTTTATTACAATTCCTGCAACTTCATGTGCATAAGCAACAATTGCTCCGTTAGTTCCGCTCTTGCCTAAATCTATTAAAATCAAATGTTTTTCAGTCCCCCCACTTACCACGTCTAATCCCGCATCGATAAATATTTTTGCAAGATATTTTGCATTTTTGACTACTTGAAAAGCATATTTTTTGAATTGTGCAGTCTTTGCCTTTTCCAAAGTAATTGCAATCCCGGCAATTGTATGAATATGAGGCCCCCCCTGCATCCCCGGAAATACCGAAAAATCGATATCTTCTGAAAATTCTCTCCGACAGATAATAATTGCACCACGCGGACCTCTCAAAGTCTTGTGCGTCGTCATGGTAACAAAATCAGCATGAGGAAAAGGAGATTTATTTGCGCCCCCCGCAACCAATCCTGCCTCATGAGCAATATCCGCCAAGTAATAGGCTCCGACTTTTTTGGCAATTTGACCCATACGTTTATGGTCAATTTCGGAAGGGTATGCAGTTCCGCCAGAAATAAGCATTTTGGGCTTAAAATTTAAGGCTTGTTTTTCAATTTGATCATAATTAAAAACACGAGTTTTTGGGTCAACGTGGTAAAACTTAACATCATAAATCTTGGAAACAAGTGTGATTTTTCTATCAGGCATTTGCCAACCATGGGAAAGATGTCCACCGTCAGGAAGGTACATTGCCATTATTTTGTCGCCGGGAGACAAAACTGCGTTATAAACCGCTAAGTTTGCGGGACACCCTGAATGGGGCTGAACATTCGCATTCCAATCTTTTGGAGAAAGCTTAAAGGCCCCGAGTACTCTCTCTTCACACAATGCCTCTATCTCGTCAACAACATTCATTCCTTGGTAATAACGTTTCTTAGGTTGTCCTTCAGCATATTTATGCATCAGAACCGAGCCAACCGCTTCCCGAACTTCCGGATAGGTATAATTCTCG
>Ga0209431_10000218_pt1 | contig 45353 bp, 38 predicted proteins | sample RifCSP13_3_FD_184021 | JGI IMG/M metagenome (GOLD analysis project Ga0209431, IMG submission 184021) | Soil microbial communities from Rifle, Colorado - Rifle CSP2_sed 13_3 (SPAdes) (version 2) | ecosystem: Environmental > Terrestrial > Deep subsurface > Rock core/Sediment | place: Rifle... | reverse complement strand
ACCGTCCAACGCGGAGACAACTTATACTCTCTCAGCCTGAGATTTGACGTGAGCGTCGATTTGCTCAAATCGGCCAACTGTCTCACATCAGACAAAATCCGCGCCGGACAGCAGCTATACGTGCCCTTCCAGCCGGTACCTCCGCGCCCCAGTCCGACACAGAGACCGACACAGAGACCGACAGAAACGCACCCACCCCCTCCTCCGCCAACCGACACGCCTCCTCCGCCCCCAACCCCCACCGAGGACGATATCCACGATTCGACGCCTCCACCCCCCTCCGCTGCATCGGGAACAACCTCAGCGCCATGAACGTCTAGGGATTCAGCAACTTTCTGATTTAAACTGGAGTGGTTCCCCCTATGCGCCCCTACAATAGATTGATACTCGCCCTGCTTGCCCTGCTCCCCTTGGCGTGCACATTAACCAATTTGGCTCCAGCTGCAATCCCCGCCGTAGTGAGCGGCAACCAAGCCATCCTGGTCACTGCGCCCGCCAATGCCACCGCCACCGCCACGCCTTTCCAACCGCTCCCCCCCACGCCAACCTACCTGCCGACTGCCACTCCGCTGCCTCCCACTCCCCTCCCACCGACTGAGGCGCAAAAACGGCAAAAAGATAAGACCACCAAATTCCCCGGCCCGAGCGAATACTCTCCGATCGCTATCCCACCCCCCGTTGATCGCATCAAGCAGCCAGATGGGCAGGTTAACATCCTTCTGATGGGTTCCGACCAAAGGCGCCATTCCAGCGGCTTCCGTACGGACACCCTGGTCTTGCTCACGCTCAACCCCGAAAGCAAGACCGTCAGCCTGACCTCATTCCCGCGCGATCTGTATGTCTACATTCCTGGTTGGAGCATGCAACGCATCAACACCGCCCACGCCCATGGCGGCTTTGAAACCACTCAGATGGCCTTCGCATACAATCTTGGCGTCTGGCCCGACTACTACATCCTGATCAATTTCTGGTCGTTCGTAAGGATCATTGACGAACTGGGAGGCATTAAAGTCGACGTCGAAAAAGGCCTGGGCGACCATCGCGATCGGTATGGCTATTACTACATCCCCCACGGGAAAACCCACATGGACGGGGAAACTGCGCTCTGGTACTCTCGTTCGCGTTATTCAACCAACGACTTCGACCGCAACCGCCGCCAGCAGGAAGTCCTGCAAGCGCTGGCTGAGCGCCTGATAAGCATTGACGCAATCGCAAAAGCCGGAAACTTGTACGATATCTACAAAGAAAATGTAACCACCGACCTGAATTTTTCGGATATCGTTCCCTTGCTTCCGCTCGCCGCCCAGCTGGCCGACACTTCCCGGATAAATCACTACTACATTGGATCGAAACAAGTTACGGGTTGGATCACCCCAACTGGTGCGCAGGTTCTCCTTCCGGATCGCGACGCGGTGTTGAAAGTCATGCGTCAGGCCTTGAACGGTCGCTAGTATCTCTCAAAGAACAAGGAGGAAAGATGGCTCTCCAGGGAAAAGGTTTCTTTATCTGGAAAATCCCCAATTGTGAACATGGCGATCCCCAGGCGATCGCTGCTCTCGCCCAAGAAGCCCAATTAACGCATGTCTTAATCAAGATCGCCGATACGATCTTCCCCTACAACATTTACAATGGAGCCGATCTGGTTCCTCCACTCGTCCAGGCGCTGCGCGCCCGGAACATTGAAGTTTGGGGATGGCATTATGTCAAAGGCAACGACCCCATCGGTGAAGCGGATCGGGCAATTGATCGCGTGCGAGGGCTAAACCTGGACGGCTACGTGATCGACGCCGAATCCGAATATAAAGAAGCGGGCAAGGCCGAAGCGGCAAAAAGATTCATGACGCGTTCACGCGCCGCACTCCCCAACACGCCCATCGCCCTGTGTTCTTATCGCTTCCCATCCTTTCACCCCCAATTGCCCTGGCGGGAATTTCTGGAGAAGTGCGATTACAACATGCCGCAGGTTTATTGGATGTTCTCCCATAACGCCGGCGAACAATTGACTCGCAGTGTGCGCGAATTCCAGTCAATGACCCCCTTCCGGACGATCATCCCGACCGGGTCGGCCTACCAGGAAAGAGGCTGGGAACCCACCACCGCCGAAGTCCTCGACTTCCTGCAAACGGTTCAAAGCCTCAACCTCAGCGCGGCCAATTTTTACAGTTGGGATTCTTGCCGGGCTTCCGTGCCCGATGTTTGGAACACTATCCGCGATTACCCCTGGTCCTTACCCCCCCCTCCAGGCGATATCACCCACCAATTAGTGAATGCCCTCAACACTCACAACCCGGATCAGGTCATCAACTACTACACTCCAACCGCTGTTCATGTCACCGCCGCCCGCACTATCCAGGGCCAGGCTGCCATCCGCTCCTGGTACCAGGCTGTCTTCAACTCCTTACTTCCCAATGCCGCCTTCACCCTCACCGGATTTTCTGGAAGCGGCAGTTCCCGGCACTTCACCTGGACTGCCACCTCCAGTCAGGGCAGTGTTTTAAATGGTAACGACACACTTGGCTTGTTCAACGGAAAAATAACCTACCACTACTCATTCTTTACATTATCCTATTAAAGTTTCGAGCCCTTTTTGCTCGACCTGCGCTGACGACCCGAAGCCTTGGTTTTTCCAATAGAACTCGTCTTTTCTGTAGCCGGGCGCGGCAGCTCGCGCGGCATTCCCAATCCGACTACGCGATCGGTTGGCTTTAACTCCAGGATCGCCTTGCCGCGCGCTGTGCGCCCCTGCTGAGGGGCTTCATCCAAGCGAATAGACTTCGGAGCCAGCTCTGCCAGATAGATCGTCGCGCGTGTCGTACCCTTGCCAATTGCCATCCCTGCCACATGCACACCCCGCGGCAGTTTCCAGGCCATCACCCCTTGCCCATACCGTCCCTGCTTGGGAAACTGGGTCATGGCTACCCGTTTAGCGGTACCGTCTGAGGCGACTAGAAACACCTCGCCTCGCGCCGGAGCCAACTCAGTGCCGATTACCCTGTCCCTCCCTTGAAGTTTAATCCCCATCACCCCGGCTGCCACTAACCCCATCGGGCGGACTTCCTCCTCTGAAAACCGGATCGCCATTCCCTGTGCAGTAACCATCAACACCGAAATCCGCCCGTCCGTAAGGTGCACCCAGCCCATCCGATCGCCCTGGTTGACCTTCACCAGCATGAAAGTCTGCGCTGTTGCACCGGGCAGTTCGGATAGCAGAGTCCTTTTCACCATGCCTAGTTGACTAGCGGTGAGGATGAACCAATCTTCTGCCCGTTCTTCTCTTTGGGGAAGGGTAAAGATCGCAGCCAGGCTTTGGCGGGCCGTCAAGGGCGAAATCTTGTGAAAAGGAATCCCTCCGCTAGGCTTCTCCGCCTGCGGCAGGACGTGCATCGGAATCGCAGCTGCCTCCCCGTTGTCCGCCACCAGGAAGAGCGTATCGCGTGTTTTAGCGCTCACTAAATGCGTGGCGATATCGCGCCCGCTCAGGCGAGGTGGCTTCTCATCCGCGGTGCAAGATATAAGACCCTCCGGGGAAGCCATCACCCACACGGTTTGCTCTGGCACAAGATCGGTGGTAGTCAGAAAGGCAGCTTTCGTCTCCCCTTCTCCGAGATGAACGATCTGGGTTCTCCGCTGGTCGCCAAAGGTTTCCTTGACGGCCAGCAGTTCCTCAGTCGCCAACTGGCGCATCTTCTTCGGTGAGCGGAGCAAAGCTTCCAGGTCTTTGATCTGCGCCAGGATTTCTTTATACTCATCCTCGATCTTTTTCCTCTCCAGCGCAGCCAGGCGACGCAAGGGCATCTCCAGGATTGCCTGCGCCTGCACCTCGCTCAAACGGAAACGCTTCACTAAACGCACCCGGGCAGTCTCTACATCTGGGGCGCGGCGGATCATGGCTATCACTTCCTCAAGGTTCTTCAAGGCTATGCGTAAACCTTCCAGGATATGGGCGCGCTGGCGGGCGCGCTCCTGATCGTACTCACTTCGCAGCCGGATCACCGTCAGGCGGTGCTCCACGTACACCCGCAGCGCCTGCTTGAGCCCTAGCAAGCGCGGCTCGCCGTTTACCAGCGCCAGAGTGATGATGCTGAATGTACTCCGCATCGGCGTGCTCTTATACAAATCCCGCAAGACAGATTCCGGGTCAGCCGTCTTACTCATCTCAATCACGATCCGCATTCCATGCCGGTCGGACTCGTCGCGCAGATCGGTGATCCCCTCTAACCGCTCCTCGCGCACCAGGCTGGCGATACGTTCGATCAAGGAAGCCTTGTTGACCATGTATGGCAGTTCGGTAACGATGATCCGGTTCCGGCCGCGAGTCATCTCTTCCAGATGGGCACGCGCCTGTACGGTGACTCCGCCTCGCCCCGTCGCGTATACACTGGCCAATGGTTCCCCTTGTGTGTCCTGAATGATCACCCCTCCAGTGGGGAAATCCGGTCCCTTGACAAAGCGCATTAAATCCTCAATCGAGATATCGTCCAGCTTCTCCCAATTCTGCAAGATATAAACCAGAGCATCGGTAACCTCTCCCAGGTTGTGCGGAGGGATGCTGGTCGCCATGCCGACCGCGATCCCCGTCGCTCCGTTCACCAACAGGTTTGGAAAGGCAGCCGGAAGCACGTCTGGCTCGCTCAAGGTGCCGTCGAAGTTCTCACTGAAATCCACCGTATTTTTGTTAATATCGGCCAACAGATAGGTAGCCAGCTCAGTCAGGCGAGCTTCGGTATAACGCATTGCAGCCGGGGAATCGCCATCTACACTGCCGAAGTTCCCCTGGCCGTCCACCAGGAGGGCGCGCATCGAGAAGTCCTGCGCCATCCGCGCCATGCTTTCATACACTGCCATATCGCCATGGGGGTGGTACTTGCCCAGGACTTCGCCCACAATACGGGCTGATTTCTTGTAAGGTGAATCTGGGCGCAACCCTAAATCATGCATGGCGTAAAGGATGCGGCGGTGGACTGGCTTGAGGCCATCCCGGGCATCGGGCAACGCGCGCGCCACGATCACGCTCATGGCGTAATCCAGGTAAGCTTGTTGCATTTCGCTATCGATATCGATTTTCTGAACCAGGCCAATTTCCATGGCAGACTCCGTGGTAGGCAATGCGTGATGCGTGAAGAATGAGGGTTATTGTATTGGATATAGAATATTTGTGCTGGGAGATATATTAAGGTTAAATTCGGGAAACGTCAACCCGGAAATTGATGTCAATAGAAAAATCCCAAGCCGATCAGCTTGGGAGTCGTTCTGGTGGGCGGTATAGGACTCGAACCTACGACCTTTGCGATGTCAACGCAACGCTCTAACCAACTGAGCTAACCGCCCAACTGAGCCAAATTATACCTATCCCATATAAAAAAGGCAAGCTCGGCCTCAAATAATATTGTCCAGGAAATCCTTAACCAGCGTCGCCACTGCTTGCGGCTGCTCCAGCATAACCATATGCCCGGCGTCCGGGATGATCTCCAGGCGGGCAGCGGCGATCGCGCTGGCCAGGTATTGAGCGTAGCGCAGGGGAGTGAGTCGGTCATCCGCCCCGCAGACCACCAGGGTCGGCTGGCTAATCTCACCAACCCGATCCATCACGTCAAAGGCATCGCAGGCCAGGAAATCGCCGTGCAACACACTGGAGCGCGTCTCAGCCATGCGTCGGCTAGCTAGTTCAACCAGGCGTTCGGGAGCCTGCCGGCTGAACGCCCACTCCATAATAATCTTTACTGTTGTGTGAAAGGTAGCCTCGCTGGCGCTGCTTTGCAGTATGTCTGGGTGGATGCGCAGGCGCGCCCCTGCGCCAACCAAAATCAGGCCCAGGACATATTCAGGATGATCGAGGGCCAGTTCTTGGACAATAGCGCTGCCCAGCGAATGCCCAACGAACACCGCCTGGCTTAGGCCTACCGCTCCCAACCAACCTAACACGGCCTCAGCATAGGCAGAGATCGTTTGCAGGCCGCAGCCGAACGACTTGCCATGCCCGGGTAAATCGATCGCCAACGCGCAATGTCCAGGCAAGCGGCGGATTTCCGCCGGCCAGTACAAGTGTGTGCCGCCCGCTCCATGAATCAACACAACGGGAGGCTTTTCTCCGGGGTAAGCAAAGTAATAAAGTCCTCCAGCGATAGGCATAGATCAGTTTTATAGTTCACTGCCTGCGGCGCAGCCGTTCATGAGCTTCGTTGGTCAAGGGAATCAGCAGCTGCACGCGTGTGCCGCGTCCTTCCACAGAGTCGATATTCAACACGCCATTTACCAGCTCAGCCCGCTCGCGCATGTTGACCATCCCTAAACTCCCCCGGTGTTCATAAGAGGAATTTACCGAACCGGGATCAAAACCCACGCCATCATCTTCGATTTCCAGTAAAGCCATATCACCTTCTACCGCTTTCAAGCGCACCCAGACATGCGCAGCTATGGCGTGTTTGCGAGCGTTATTGACAGCTTCTTCGGCGATGTAAAACACCACCGCCTGTTTGCTCATCTCTAATTTGGCGACGATCTCCTGATCGGAAATCACGATTACATTTTGGTTATAGGTCTCGCGCATTTTTTCTGCCATCGACTCGAGGGCTGCCGTCAACCCATGTGATTCCAGCACCAATGGTCGGAGGGTAAACAACATGTGCCGCAGTTCGTTCGTCGTCTTTCGAGCCAATTCCTCTATCTTTTGAAGTTCATCTACCGCAGCTTTACCATCGCGCTCCAGCATCCGCCGGGCAAAGTTGACCCGCATCGCCAGCGCGGCTACGGATTGCGTGGGGCCATCATGCAGATCGCGGGCCAGTTTTCGACGAGCCTCCTCCTGGATCTCCATCATCCGCTCTTTTTCCTGTTCCAGGTCATGGTAGAGGCGCGCGTTCTGGATAGCGATCATCGCCTGGTTGCCGATGATGTCGAGGATCTCACGATGTTCCTCCGTGAAGAAATTCTCATCCGGGTGGGCGAAGAGCATCACGCCATAAGTGTCCAACCCTGTCCGCAAGGGAACACAATAAGCCGCCCGGCACACCCGCAAAGCGACGATCCTTCCCAGCTCAGGGTCCTTCGCCAAGTTGTGCGCCAGGCGCGTCTCGCCATCGTCAATCGCACGTCCGATCACGCCCCGTGTCCCTTGAAGCTCAATACGCATGTCTGCTGGAGTGAAACGGCGCGCCGAGCCCACCAGCAAGCGAGTTTCCTGTGCCTCGGTTTGTGAGAAAAGGAGCACTGCGCTGACCAGGGGACCGGCTTGATCACTGGACGATGCCAGGGCGGTGGTACACATATCGAGCGCAGTATCCAGGACGCGCTGATAATTCAATGTTGCGCTGAGGGCGGTAACGAGTTTATAAATCGCCTGCCGACGATCGATCTCAACTCGCTCAGCTTTTTGCTGGGCTATTAGTTGTGCTCCTTGGGACATCTCAAAAGCGGCCCTTAAGCGTTGTCGCAGGAAATTCATTAAGACGCCGACACCCAGGTAAAGGAGACTTGCCAGGCCGACAGAGGCCAGTGCCAAGATCGGGGGGTCGAGGAGAAACACCTGGAAGCCCAGGCTAAGGATGGTGATTAGCGTGAAGGTCAGCATCGCCCTTGTTTCGAAGTACAAAGCAGCACTCATTATCGGCAGTAAGCCTGACCACACGAGCGGACCTTGCAAGATGCTAACAAAAAAATACAAAAGATTGGCGACCAGGAGATCGGCGACCAGTATCAGGATGCGATAAGCCGCGACAGGCCGGTCGAAGAGAGCCCGCAGGGTAAGCCACAGGTTCAGAATCGCCGCCCCCAATAAGATCGTCATAACGGGCAAAGAACCAGTACCCTGGAGGACTAACGAGGCGCTTAAGCCGATCAAGATCAGCCAGCGCAGCGAGATGACTATCTTTTCAATGAAATCAGGAAAATCAAACTTGCGCATGACCAGATCATAACCTAAAATGGGGCAGACAGGGGCTCAACACCCTAAGTTGATGGATTACAAAAATGACAGCAGGGCTGGGAGGGCTGCCTTGACCGCCCGCGCCCGATGGCTGACCTGGTTCTTTTCACCCATGCTGAGCTCTGCCATAGTGCGCCCCAGCTCTGGAATCAAGAAAATCGGGTCGTATCCGAAGCCATTCGACCCCCGCTCCTCGGTGATAATCTCACCTGGACATATTCCCTCGGCGAAATGAACTTCCCCGCTGGGCGTCGCCAGAGCCACTGTACAGTGGAAACTGGCTAACCAGGGCCGGGATAACCCACTCAAATGTCCCAGAAGATAAGCCCTGTGGTCAGCGTCGGTCGCCGCCTGGAGGGGCGCGTAACGCGCCGAATATAATCCTGGCGCTCCCCCTAACGCTTCGACCTCCACGCCAGAATCATCTCCCAGGGTAAGCAAACCAGAAGCGCGCGCATATGCCAGCGCCTTTAGAGCCGCGTTCTCCGCGTAAGTCTTGCCTACTTCCTTAACTTCCAGTTTCAAGCCGATCCCCTGGAGGGTGACAAGTTCGATGGCTATGTCCTGCAACAAAGCCATAAATTCGCGCGCCTTACCGGTATTCCCGGTCGCCAATAGCAATTTAATCATAGCATGATATTATGTCAAATTAACCCCTTAAAGCTTGACTGTTAAATCTATGTATGTTATAATTATATAAATTAAATAAATATATTTTGCGAGTCGATCCATACCGATGAACCAGTCTCGCCAGGCTCTCCGGCTGAACGTCGGATTTCTGCTTAACCAATCTGTCGGTTTCAGCCGAGATTTCCTCGTTGATCTTCCCTCATTACTATTAGAACCAGATCTTGATCTCAACCATCTGTCAGGCACAGCCCGTATCACGCGCACCGCGCAGGGGCTACTACTGCAGACCAAAATGCATGCAACCCAGCTGACTGAATGCGCCCGCTGCTTAACCGATCTGGAACAACCGCTTGAGATCGACTTCACAGAATTGTACGCTTTTTCGCCGCGCACAGCCAGTGAATCAGGATTGATTTTACCCGAAGATGGCCATATTGACCTTGCCCCGCTGGTGCGTGAGTATATGTTCTTGGAAATTCCCATCAACCCCCTGTGTAAGCCGGAATGCAAAGGACTATGCCCGGTGTGCGGCGAGAATCTCAACGAATATCCTCACGATCATGATGACGAGGTCATCGATCCTCGCCTGGCTCAATTAAGAATCCTGCTTGAAGACAAAACGCAAGAATAATATCATCTACTCTCACAGTCGTATATTCTTTCGGAAAAAATCCTAATTCTTCAGGAGGGGCGTGCATGGTTTACCCAGGCTACACCATCCAAAAGGGCAAGGTTCTCACCACGCTGCTCAGCAAGGCCGAAACACAAGGGTATCTGACCGCCGAAGATGTTACCGAAATCTATCCATGGGAGGATGAAGAACAGGTCACCAATTTAATGGTTGCATTACGCCGGCGAGGCGTAGAGATCCTTACAGATGAGAACGAGGACGAGAATGAAGGGAGTCTTGATCCTCCCTCAGAGCCGACCCCGATCAGGAAGGCTCCCTTCCTCAATTTGGAACAAATAGAATCCGATGACACCGTGGGGCTTTACCTTAGAGAAATGTCCCGCGTCCCTCTGCTTTCTCTGGAAGAGGAAGTCAGCCTGGCACAGCGCATCGAATGCGCGCGACAGGCCTTACGCGACCTGGTTAAACTTAATGGTCGCGGCACACTTAAACGGCGTCACGCCCTGGAAGGATTGATCCAGGACGGATATCTTGCCCGTGAGCAGCTGATCAAAGCCAATACTCGCCTGGTCGTCAGCGTTGCCAAGAAATACGTCGGCCATGGTGTCCCTTTTCTGGACCTGATCCAAGAGGGAAACCTCGGTTTAATGAGAGCGATCGAAAAGTTTGAGTTTAGGCGCGGCTTCCGCTTTTCAACGTACGCCACCTGGTGGATTCGCCAGACCGTCACGCGCGCCATCGCCGATCAGAGTCGCACGATTCGCGTCCCCGTGCACATGACCGACCGCATCCGGCAGATGTACCGCCTCTCGCACGACATGGAACAAAAACTGAGCCGCCCGCCCACTCTCGAAGAGCTCGCCGCTCAGATGAGCACAGACGTCAGCAAGGTTAAGTGGATGTTGAAGGTTTCTTGGACGCCGATCTCCCTGGAAAGCCCAGTTGGCGATGACGACGATAATGAATTAGGTATGTTCGTCGAAGATGAGACTACCCCCTCGCCCTCCCAGATCGTTTACCAGGAAATGCTGCGCGAGCGCGTCAATGAAGTCCTGTCTACCCTCTCACCACGTGAGGCGCGCATCCTGCGTTTACGCTTTGGATTGGACGATAACCAACCTAACACCCTGGAGGAAGTCGGCCAGAAGTTTGGTTTGACGCGCGAGCGCATCCGCCAGATCGAAGGAAAAGCCTTACGTCGCTTACGCCACCCACGTCGTGCCCGCCTGCTGCGGGAATACCTCTAACTGCACGAGTCAACCCATGCCCTTGAACATCCTCGTATCTGTTGCCTGGCCTTATGCCAATTCCCCGATCCATGTTGGCAATATCACCGGCTCCTATCTGCCGGCAGATATCTTTGCGCGCTACCACCGCCTGGCGGGCAACCGTGTCCTGATGGTATCGGGTTCGGATGCCCACGGGACTCCTGTCACAGTGCGTGCCGACGACGAGCAGACCTCTCCCCTGGAAGTATATCAAAAATACCACGCTGGTTTTCTTGAGCTATTTCAGAAGCTCGGCCTGACCTATGATCTATTCACCAGCACGCACACCGACAACCATTTCAAAGTTTCACAATCGATCTTTCTGGCGCTCAACAAAAGTGGCTATCTATACACGGATCGTCAGCAGCAATGGTACGCCCCCACGCAGGCGCGTTTCCTCCCCGACCGGTACATCGAAGGCACCTGTTATATTTGTGGCTATCCTAACGCCCGGGGGGACCAGTGCGACCGTTGCGGCAACCTGCTTGAGGCTGCGCTGTTGATCAACCCACGCTCCAAGATCGACGATTCGCTACCTGAGCTGCGCGAGACAGAGCACTTTTACCTCGATTATGGTCAGCTGCAACCCGCCATCTTGGATTTCCTGCGCCAGCGTGAGAGCTATTTACGTCCAAACGTGTTGCGCCAGTCCCTTGGTCAGATTCTGGCTGACAGTTTGCGTGGGCGTGCCATCACACGTGACTTGGACTGGGGCATCCCGGTCCCTGTAGAGGGCTGGGAGGGCAAGTGCCTGTATGTCTGGTTTGAGGCCGTGATCGGTTACCTCTCGGCTGCTATCGAATGGGCGCAGATCAACGGCCAACCGGACGCCTGGTACGATTGGTGGTACGATCCCGAGGCACGATCCTATTACTTCATCGGAAAGGATAATATCCCTTTCCATGCCGTGTTTTGGCCAGGACAATTGATCGGCGCCGGTGTTTGGTTTGCTAAAATCTTCGAAGAACGGGAAGACCCGGCTTTGATCCTGCCCTATGACATTCCCGCCAATGAGTTTATGAACCTGGAGGGGCAGAAAATCTCTGGCAGCCGGAATTGGGCTGTGTGGGGATTGGATTTCCTTTCGCGTTATGATCCAGACCCCTTGCGCTACTATCTGACGGCTAACATGCCTGAAGCCAAAGACTCGGATTGGGACTGGCAGGATTTCCTCAACCGCAACAACAACGAGCTGGTCGCCACCTGGGGCAACCTCGCCAACCGGGTGCTCGCCTTTGCTTACAAACATTGGGAGGGCCGTGTTCCATCTCCAGGTGAGCTCCAGCCTGCTGACCGCCAGGTTTTAGCAACCGTCGAAGAGGGCTTTCAAACCGTTGGTAAACACCTGGATGCGGTGCGCTTGCGAGCAGCTTTAAACGAAGCCATCCGCCTGGCTACAGAGGTGAACAAGTACCTGGATCAATCCGCCCCGTGGTTCGAGATCAAGTCCGACAAAGCCGCCGCGGCTACCACCGTATACACCGCCTTGCGGGCGATCGATTCGCTCAAAGTGTTGCTTGCGCCGTTCTTACCCTTCACCAGCGAACGTCTGCACACCTATCTGGGCTACAAGCAACCCCTTTTCGGTGAGCAGTTTGTCGAATCTCGCACGGACAGCCTGGGAGAGCACAAGGTATTGCGTTATCGCCCGGAAGATGCTAATGGCCGTTGGGAACCCAGCCAGCTGTCCCCCGGGCAACCGCTTGAGCAGCCTGCGCCGCTCTATCAAAAGCTAGATGAGGGGATTGTGGCGTTCGAACGTTCCCGTCTAGGTCAGTAGAAAAACCAGGATTCCATGTTGAAATCCCTGTTGATCTTACGCCATGCGAAGTCCAGCTGGGATGAGCCTGGTTTGGCTGATATCGACCGACCATTAAACAAGCGCGGCAAGCGGGATGCGCCCCATATCGGTTTTCTGCTGCGGGAGGAAGGTATCGTGCCAGACCTGATCCTCTGCTCCCCCGCTCTTCGTGCCCGCAAGACAGCCGAGGCGGTCGCCGAGAACTGTGGCTTTGAAGGGGAAATTGAAATCCAGGACAGTTTCTATCCCGGCCACCCCGCTGACTACCTGGAGGTTGTCGGTCACTTACCAGATCAATACTTGTGCGTTATGGTGGTAGGCCATAATCCTGGCCTGGAGGAACTGCTCACAACTTTGACAGATGAAAGCGTCGCCCTGCCCACGGCCGCGCTGGCACAAATCTCCCTGCCGATTCATACCTGGCGCGACCTTACCGATGAAGTAACAGGAAAATTAGTTAACTTGTGGCTGGTAAAACGATCGATTTGAGCTTCCCCTGCCGGCCTGGACTTCAAGCAATCCGCTTAAGCGCGCTGCCTAATAGCACCAGGGCTATACCAGCCGCCGCCATCACAAGGATAGCGATCAGCAGATAATCCGGGGAATCACTCGGCGGCGCGAAACGGATTTGCTCTTGCTCAACCAGGAGCTGAGCGGGATCCCCCTGGTCCGAAAGTGCTGCCTGCTGCGGGGTCGACGAGGCAGGCGCGGGCGTTTCGGTTGGGCGCTTGGCGGTCGGCGAAGGTGTAGAAAGGACTCCCGCCCTTTTACTCGCCTCTGGCGCCCTCGTTTCGGTTGCATCCAATGTGCCGCTAGGAGTGTTACCTGGTTTAATGAGCAGCTTATCGCCCGGGAAGATAACGGCATTCTCGGTAAGCCCGTTCATCGCCAGCAGGTCTTTGAGTTGGATCTTATAAGCCTTGGCAATGTTGATCAGAAACTGTCCCCATTGAACCACATGGATAATTGAGCCATCCGGCTTTGGGGGAGCTACCTGAATAGGGATCATCGCCATTATCGTAGGAGCTTGTGTGCCTGTCGCCCCTCCTGGGGGAGCAGGCGGCTGGCCAACGCCAGGCGAACCGGCGATATAGCCCACGTCGATCGTATAAAACACGTAATCCCCTGAGAAGGCCACCCCAGCGCCGATATCCCGGTAATTAGACGAGATCATCGTTTCCAGATGAATGGCATCCTGCCACATCTCGTATACCGTCTGTTGCGGGCTGAGGTCAACCCCCATGGCGACATTTTCCGAAATATATACCTGAGCCCCACCGCCATAACCATAAGCCACGGCCCGGTCATGAGGCCGCGAGCCATCTGGCCCGCTGTGACTCCAGGTGCCGATCTCTGCCTGATATTCGCTTTGTGCCTGCGCCGCGGCCATTAATGAGCTATTGATTTCATATGGCGGGAGACCATACGAGGCGCGCAAGGCATTGACCTCGGCGATTAAAGACCAGGCATCGCCAGCCTGGGCCTCGGTGCGTGGCGCATCTATCGCCACAATCGGCGCTATCAAGCACAATGAAATAACCACCAGAATGATTTTTCGGATCATCGACTATGGTCTTCCGTCACTGGTTACCCAAATACTCTGCCAATAATTGCAATGCCATCCGCGCTGCTTGCTCCTTCACGCTTAACCGATCGCCAACAAATTGGAAATACCTGGCTTGCCCGTCGCGCGTGGTGTTTAAACCAATCCAGGTTGTCCCAACCGGCTTCTCTGGCGTGCCTCCCCCAGGACCAGCGATCCCGCTGACGGACAGGCCGACGTCTGCTGCCATTGCAGTGCGCACGCCTTCGGCCATTTCCATTACGATCACTCGGCTAACTGCGCCATATTTCTCGAGGGTTTCCCAACGCACACCCAGTAAGCGTACTTTCGCCTCGTTAGCATAGACCGTAAATCCCCCCAAGAAATAATCCGATGATCCCGGCACATTTGTAATGAGATGGCTGATCAGACCCCCTGTACAAGATTCGGCAACGGACATCCGCATCCCCAGCTGTCTCAATAACCTTCCTATAACGAATTCAACAGTCTCAACCATACCTGGGGAATTATACCCGTTCTTCGCCAACAAACCCCGGAGCAACTCAGTCATGTTAAAATAGTCATCATATGGAAATCAGCCCTCAAATCCAGGTTATCTTAGATACCGCGCCGACCAAATCCGGTTGTTACATCATGAAGGATGCCGACGGTAAGGTGATTTATATCGGTAAAGCGGTCAACCTGCGCAATCGCCTGCGGTCCTATTTCCACGCCAGCGCACAGCTGCACGTGCGCACGCGCCAGATGGTGCGCAGGATTGAGGCCATAGAATGGATCGTGGTTGGCTCCGAACTCGAAGCATTGATCCTGGAAATGAACCTGATCAAAAAGCACCGCCCGCATTACAATGTGCGGCTCAAAGACGATAAGCGCTACCCTTACATCAAGGTGCATTGGGCTGACCCCTTCCCCAAGGTCACTGTTACCCGACAGATGGTCGCCGATGGCTCGCGCTATTTCGGACCGTACACGAGCGTATGGGCTGTGCACCAAACATTAGACGTGCTCCGGCGCATCTTCCCCTACTTGACCTGCGACCGGACGATCACCGGCGAGGATGAGCGCGCCTGCCTATACTATGATATTAAACTGTGCACTGCCCCTTGCATTGGTGCAGTCAGCCAGGCCGGATACCGTCAGGTGATCGATGACCTGTGCCAATTCCTGGAAGGAAGGACGGAGCCGATCGTGTCCCGTTTGCAATCCGAAATGCAGCAGGCTGCCGAGACTCTCCGCTTCGAACGAGCAGCTGCTTTGCGCGACCAGCTCCAGGCGATCGAAAAAGTAGTCGAGCGCCAGAAAATTGTCTCAACCGAATACGTGGACTCGGACGTGATCGCCATGGCGCGTTCGAATGGCGAAGCTTGCGTACAGGTTTTCTTCATCCGCAGTGGCAAACTGATCGGACGCGAGTACTTCTTGCTCGAAGGAGCCGAAGACACGCCCGATGCTAATGTGATGGCAGAATTCGTGAAGCAATTTTATGACCAGACTCCAAGCGTGCCCTCCCAGGTGCTCCTACCCCATGAGGTGGAGGAAATGCAGATCATCAAGCAATGGCTCGGCACGCGCCGTTCCGGTCAAAAAGTGGAAATCCTCATCCCGCGTGAAGGGCTACAACAGGAGCTGATCCGCATGGCTGCTGAGAACGCAGCCGAGACCCTGTCGGCCTTGCAGGCCCAATGGCAGGCGGATCGCCACCGCCAGGAGGAAGCCCTGGCGGCGCTCCAAGGTGCCTTGAAATTATCCGTGCCGCCCAACCGCATCGAGTGCTATGACATCTCAAACACCCAGGGCACCTCCGCCGTAGGCAGCATGGTCGTGTTCGAGCAAGGCATACCGCGCAAGAACCATTACCGCCACTTCAACATCCGCACTGTCACCGGCCCCGATGACTTTGCCAGTATGGAAGAGGTGCTTGTCCGGCGTTTCAATCGCTGGCAGGCCGCCTTGGAAGCTGGCGAAGTTCCCGGCAAAAAACCCGATCAGGCCTTCGCGATTCTGCCAGATTTATTACTGGTGGATGGCGGCAAGGGTCAATTAAGTCGCGCCGTGGCCGTGTTGGAGCGCTTCAATCTCCGCCCCCAAATCTATGTCGCTTCTATTGCCAAGCAAAACGAGGAGCTCTTCATCCCTGATCGCCCCGATTCGATCTTCCTCCCTCGCCAATCGCCGGCATTATTTTTAATCCAGCGCGTGCGAGACGAAGCGCATCGCTTCGCTATCACATCGCACCGCAAGCAACGCACCCGCGCAGGTCTGGCGTCCCAGCTGGACTCGATCCCCGGTATTGGGCCAGCTCGCCGCAAGTCGTTGTTGACCCACTTTGGCTCGATAGAGAATATTAAACAAGCCAGCATAGAAGACCTGACCACCCTGCCAGGCATCACGGAGCAGGTCGCCCAGGCGATCAAATCTCAGTTAGAATAGGAGGAGATATCCATGGCTAAGAAAAAGAAAAAAGAACTCTCGGGCTTCGAAAAACGTCGCCTGCGCTCCCAACAAATTGTCCTGATCGCGATCGGCTTGATCGTCATCATCTCAATGATCATTTCCCTGGTATCGAATTAATGCTTGAGCAGCTTACCTGAGGGAATTGAAAGGTTCTACCTAATCAGTGGTAAATCCAGTAATCTTTTCCTAAATTTTACGTTAATACTATTGACGGAATTGTAAGTCAAATGGCAATAAATTAACAGGCATGAGGTGGGTCAAAGAACTCGCACAGAACCTCACCAGAGAGGTAAACATGAGGTATACGAAATATGTGGTCATCACCAGCGTCTTATTTGCGCTGGTCTTGTTGTTGACAACCATTGTGTCAACAAAAGCGAACCCGGGACAAGTGATCGACTTTGAGGGGTTTTCCGAGGGGGATTTCGTCGATAGCGTATCCTCAGGCCACGGGGTCAGTGGGGATGCTGTCAGTGGAGAAATCGCGGTGCGCGGCTTTAACCCGAGATTTGGATTGGATGTAAACGCGGCCATGATCTTCGATGCCACCTGTCAGCCGGGTGGCACTCCAGCGGATTGCACGGGCGGCTGCAATGATTTATTCAATCCACCGGAAGGCAATGTCCTGATCGTCAGCGGAGACCTCGATCAAAGCGATCCCGACGACGATGCAAGGCCGGGCGCTTACGTTTGGTTCGATTTTTCGAACTGGGGTCCCGGCAGCGTCACGGTCGAAAGCGTCGACGTGCAAGACGTTGATGTCGAGGAGATTGGAGACGCTTACATCCAATTGTTTGCCGGTGGCTCTTTAATAAACGAAATCTTGATCCCGGATACAGGGGATGTCGGGTGGGAGACAGTCACGGTCGGCATCTCCGGGGTGGACGGCATGTTAGTAAACACGAACGCCTCGGGGTCGATCCTGAATGTCCGCATTTCCACCGAACCCACAGCTGTACAATTGAGCTCCTTCCGCCTGGCTGGGGTGAGGGGAGAAAAAGTGTCTCTGGTCTGGGAGACAGAAGCCGAGGTCGACAATTATGGTTTCTATCTCTATCGCGCTGCCGAGAATAATATCACCCTTGCCTCAGCGATTCATTTTGAGCCGGCTGCAGATGGGAGTGGGGGGCACACCTATACCTACGAGGATACCGTTCCAAGAAGTGGTGTCTGGTGGTATTGGCTGTCTGACGTCGATACGAAGGGGATCGCATCCTATCACGGACCCCAGCGGACCTACCAAACCTTCCTGCCTGTAATGATCGCACCCAATCGTTAGTGAGCCTTATCCAGCGTTCATTTGTGCTTGTATTCATCTTGAGCTCCTCCTTGGTTAATTTGAAGGGCTTTGCATTCCCGTCTCAGTTCCAGGAGCAGAGATTCAGTGTGAAAACCACAACAGATGAGGTAACCTTAGATTGGCATCCGCCTGTAGTTCAGATCAACGTGGATCCAGTAGGAACAGCCCGCGTGGAAATACCCGGCTATGAACAAACCAGCCAACCAGGTATGCCGCGTCTTCCCTATACTTCGGTCTTGGTGGCTGTTCCGACTAACGCCCATCCCTCTCTTGTAATTCGACAGGTAGAGGAAACCTTGCTGCCCTTACCGGTGCCCCTTTCACTGGCCGGTCAACCTCAGGGCGTCTATCGTGCGCCTAATGGGCAAGTCCTTGGCGGAGCATTTGTCTCCCCGTCTGAGGAGACTGCAGACCTTCCCCCGCCTGTCGTGCTCAAGCTCCTCGGCATCCTGCGCGGTTTCCGCCTGGCCAGGGTAACCTTCTACCCCCTCCAGCCAGCTGGAGATCATCTGCGCCTGACAACTCGCGTTCAGGTCGTAATCCACTTCGACCAATCGCTCCCGCCCGTCTCCGCCGCCAGCCAGACCGCTGATCCGGTTCTGTCCACACTTCAAAAGTTGGTCATCAATCCTGAGCATCTCACTCCTTACCCAGGCCATATCCCCCAACCCCTTACAGAGGCCAGGATTATCGACTATCCTGGACAGGTTGTAGCGATCGAGGTGACGCGTCCTGGCCTGACACAAGTTTCCTCTGGAGCGCTTTCCGTAATCGGTTTCTCCACCGCCGATGTGGATCCGCACTTTCTCCACCTCTCTCACGCCGGGATCGAGATTCCATATGAGTGGCAGGGTGATGAAGATGAGTATTTCGAGGATGGTGAACGGCTCCTGTTCTACGCGCAGCCACGCTTCAGCCGCTGGACAGAATCGGACGTATATTTCCTCCAGCCAACCCAGGCGCCCGGCATCAGGATGGGAAGCCGCTCCGCAGATCCCACTGGTCTGCCTGTCGGAATCCCCTGGGTTGAGTCAACAGCTGAGTTCAACGCCATCTACACTCCCGATTGCTATTGCGCGCCCATTCCGGCCGGGCGGGACGGCGACCGGTGGGTATGGGACAGGTTGCAATTGCCCACCCCCTTCACCGGATCCTTCCCAATCCAGCTTGAAGGAGTCGATCAGACCCAACTTGCCAGCCTGAGCCTGTGGCTAATAGGCTTTACGGACGTGGCTGCCTCACCGGACCACCGGGTGGAGGTATCCATTAACGGACTAGCACTCGGCAATATCCAATGGGATGGAAAACAGGCCGTTGAGGCAAGTTTTTCGATCCCGGCATCCGTCCTTGAAAATGGAGATAACACTCTTTCGTTGACCTTGCCCGGAATCGAGGGCATCACCGTGGAGGGCGTGTGGTTGGATGCCTTCTCAATCCGTTATGCCCGCAAGAACACTCCGGTTGGAGAGACGACCTCTTTTACCGGCGAAGAGTCTGCCCACGCCTACACGGTTGGTCTGAATTCGACGGACGGCCTGCGCGCGTACGCCGTCAGCAACCCCGACCAACCATTGCGTCTGACCGATGTGCAAATCAGCGTGCCGGATAGGATCTCGCTGGGAGATCCAGCCGGAGGCGGAGCCAATCACTACTGGGTTACCAGCGAAAGCGGTATCCTCACCCCTGGCCGCATCCGTCTGGCCACCCCCTTGCAAGACGGATATGGGGTTACAGGCGCCGACTACTTAGTGATCTCCCCACTCGAATTCATCCCGGCCCTGGCAGATTTGGTTACCTGGCGCGAGGAGCAAGGGCTGATCGTCGCCATCGAGGATGTCCAGGCGATCTACGATGCCTATGGCGATGGACGGCCTGAACCCTCCGCAATTACCGCTTATCTGTCCAGCGCATATCATAATTGGGAACGACATCCAACCTATGTGCTCCTGGTCGGTGATGGCACAGCCGACCCAAAGCGGTATGTGGATGCTTCTACACAGACATTTATCCCCCCCTACCTGGAAGACGTAGATCCCTGGGCAGGGGAGACGGCCGCCGATAATCGTTATGTCACCCTGGATGGGAATGACACTCTTCCTGATATGTTGATCGGCCGCCTACCCGCCAACAGCCTGACCGAGGCTCGGACGATGGTCGCTAAAATCGTGGAATATGAGCAACAACCCGAGCCAGGTGCCTGGAAAGGCGTAGCCACCTACGTTGCCGATAACCCCGATGGAGCAGGAAACTTCCCGGCCTTGTCGGATGCCACCATCCGAATGTTCCCCACCCCTCCATTGATCCCCCAACGCCTGTACTTTGATCCGGCAAACAATACCCCGGCAGATTTTCGCCGGACAATCCTGGACACGTGGATTGCTGGTGCCACTCTGTTGATGTACACCGGCCACGCTTCGATCCACCAATGGGCCGGCGAACGTGTCTTTCATCTCGAGGATGTATCAGGCTTGAAGAACGAAAACAGATTGCCCGTTGTCCTGGAAATGACTTGCCTCACCGGATCTTTCCAAGTACCAGGTTTTCCGACGCTTGACGAAGAGCTCCTGCGCCAGCCTGGTGGCGGCGCAGTGGCTGTTTGGGGTGCAACTGGCCTGGGAATTGCAAGTGGTCATCATTGGCTAGCGGAAGGTTTTCTGTTCAACACTTTTCGGGTGGAGGAAGCCGATCTTGGAACGGCTACCCTGGCAGGAAAAGTGAATCTGGCAACCGCAAATGCCTTTCTTGACCTGATCGATACATTCACCTTGTTTGGAGACCCGGCGATGAGATTGGTTCGCTCTCATTTCCTCTATTCGCCATACATCCAGAACTGAGATGCTGAAGGAAAACCTATGTTGAAGCACAAGTTTACTTTTCTCATGATTTTCATGGTTGCTATAATTATCCTGATAGCGATCCATCCTCCTGCGGCCTATGCATCCCGGATGTTGGGGATTACTACGACTCCGACCGAAATCCCGGTGACCCCATCGGATACTCCTGAAGCGCCAACCGCCACACCCATTCCGCCATCGGAGACCCCGGTCATCCCATCCGCGACCCCCGTAACGCCCTCGGATACTCCATCGACCCCTACGGCGACCCGGGAGACGGCTTCGATTACACCCTCTACGCCCACCTCCACTCCGATACCGCCAACGTCCATACCCCCTTCTCCGACAGCACCCGGCACTCCTCCCAAGCAGACCGCGACCCCGATCATCACCATCGAGCCACCGGTTTCACCAACGCCAACCAATCCCCCGGGAAATTCGGAACCTACTGCTACCACCCAACCCCCACGGCTGCCCCAAACCGGAGAATTCCCATTCGATCCCAGCGGGTTCGGGTTGGATTGGCTGTTTATTGTGGTACTTGTTGTCTTGATCGGGATGTTGTTTTTCCGGGCTTTCCGGGTCGGCAGGAGGTAGAACCAGGCGCTGGATTGATCTATGCGATCCGTGAGTTTGATTCTGTTCCTGGTGTTGATTGGATTGGTGTCCTGGGGGAGTACCAATTGGTTCACAGCTGGTAACGTCAGCCAAACCAATGTTCGCGCTGAGGAGGAAATTTCCCAATCCTTATCGATCACCTCTTCCTTGCCTGAAGAGCCTCCTCCAGCCACAGCTGCGCAGCCAGGCATCACAATCGAACGGGTTGCGTCTTCCGGAATACACCTCCCCGGCCATAGAGTCTCTGCTCCCCAACAATCTCCGGGTGGTTTGCAGGCAGAGGTCAATAACGTACCTTCCCCGCAAAATGTCGAGGCAGATGAGACGATCAACCGTCTCGTCATCCCCTCTTTGAGAGTCGATGCAAAGGTGGTCTTTGTACCATTTAGCGACGCAACCTGGGACCTTACCAGCCTTGAGCAAGATGTTGCCTGGCTGGGCAAAATGCCCAGCCAGGCAGTGAATAAGAACTTTGTGCTGGCCAGTCATGTTACGGTTGGCAACGCCCAGAATGGTCCTTTTCGCTACCTCTCCAGACTTGCCCCCGGCGCGAAAGTCATTGTCTATACCGAGAAACAGATATTAACTTACCTGGTACGCGATCTGGCTATCGTCAATCCGGGGGATGTGTCCATCACTCAAGAAACAACCCGATCCCAGCTCACACTACTCACCTGCACGACCTGGGATGAAAAAACGAAAAGCTATCTCCGCCGACAGGTTGTCTTCGCCGAATTAGTAAAAGTAGAATCAAACCTTGACCAAGAGATGGATTAAGGCAGGACAACCTCTCCCGTAAGCGCACCAGCCTGATTAGCAGTATCTGACACCCTGAAGGACCAGGTATAACTTTGCCCACTGACCATCATTGAAACGGTGTAAACCATTCCTGGGAGCAGAGGCTGGCGCGGGATTAACACGATCGCGTCCCTGGCATCCAGGATCGCTCGACCCAGATCACGGGCGCTCGCATCTGGATTGTTGTAAGTGCTCTCGTCAAATACACAATGGTTCCAAGATACGCCATTCTGCATAAAGGTGTGAGAGGTAACTTCTGGAGTTAAGTTTCCAGGGCCAATTTGCAGGATGATGGGAAGCCCGGTCGGGGGGCTGTATCCTTCACAACCGGCCAATGGATCAGGATATTCCCCTGTATAGGAAGCAAGAGGAACCGTCATACCATCTGCCGGCCAGGTGACCGGAAAACCAGACGTCAGGAGCAGCTCACCCAGACCTCTGAGCACATCCAGAGCAGCGCCCATCTGCAAGCCTCCATCTTCTTCTCGATAACTCCCAAACCCGACCTGATGCAATTGAGGATCGAGGATGCCAACCCCATGAAATGGCGCTTGCATCCATAAGTCGATGGCGTCCTGATCGGTGACGGAGGTGCTGCTGCTGGCCAGCAAATTGCTGGAGCGCGCCGCGCTATCCCCTTCCGGGGTATACCATTCATTTTCGGGATCCTCGCTGTGACCAACATAATCGTTCTTGCTCATATACCGCGCGTGGTACCAGGCTCCAGTATTCCATCCAGCCATCTCATCGACTGGTGGCAGCGCGGCCATGGCCCGGTAATAATTCAGGTAAGCCAGCCAGCCTTCCTCCGCTCCTGGAGGGATCGGGTTGGGCGGAGTGTCTTCAGCGGGGTTGGTATTGCTGATCACCGGCAAATAGACGCTGCCAGATGTATCAATCGCCGATCGGCCCAAAGCCGAAAGGGAAATCTGCGTACCCCCTAAAAAAGGCAAGAAACTAAAAATTAAAGATAATCCGAAACCAAGGCCCCCAATAAGGATCCGTTTGGTGTTTATTTTCATTCTGTGTGTCTGATATCGTCAACCAGAGTCAGTATTACTCTAAACTAATACATTATTACCATTAAATAACCAACGGTTTTTACTAAAAAGCCCCTCCAACAAAAAGACTGCCGAAAGGGCCTTCTTTATATAAGTCTTTACAGGCAAACCTGCGATCATCCGGTTAGGGGTTCAATCTTGTACCCTGAAAGGAAACCGCCTCACCGCTAAGACCCGTAACTTTGCGTCCTTGCCTTTCGACAAGGTTGCCCTTTTCTATATTGATTTGTACGTCATTGTACGAATCGGACAAGTTATCGTCAATAGCGTAAAAGTACCAGGTTAAAGGAACTGGCTGTCAGCCGCAAAAGATCATCTTGACTCCTCCTCGGCCCTCGCTTAAAATGGCGATACAATTTAATATCCGAGCGACCAGGGTATCTCTACCCCCGGATGGGAAGGTTTAAAGGCGAAGCCGGTGAAAGTCCGGCGCTGTCCCGCAACTGTAAATTAGTTACCCAGTCCCGTCGCCCGATAGTACAATAGTCCACCCAAAGACTATCTGACTATTCGACTACCAGACTAAACGACTAATGAGCCAGGCCGCCCGCCTTGGTTGGCTTCTCCACCTCCTCGCGGATAGAGGGTGGGAGCGTGACCATGCCCTCAGCCTTCCTGCCCCTGTCCCGATGACAAGGGCTTTTTGTTTGCCAGTCTAAACCGTTTTCCGGAGAGATATCATGACCTTAAGATCACCGCATATCATCTATTCCCTGATGCTGGTGTGCCTGCTCGGGTTGGCTGGATGCTCATCTCCAACACCTGCCGTCACGGAGCAGATCAACGCTGCTCCGACCGAACCGTCAGCGAACAGCCTACCCACGCGAACTACCGCACCCTTGTCCGAGTCGATTGAACTCATCGATGGGTTGGGTCGTACGGTAGCTTTGCCAGCCCCCGCCCTGCACATCGTCTCCCTGGCTCCTTCCAACACCGAAAGCCTGTTTGCAATCGGCGCTGGCGACCAGGTGGTTGGACGAGATGAATTCTCTGATTATCCGGCTCAAGTGAGCAATCTGCCCAGCATAGGCGGAGGCTTTGGAGATTACAATTATGAGGCGATCGTCGCGCTGCAGCCCGATCTGGTTCTGGCAGCGGAGATTAACACACCTGAACAAGTGCAGGCCTTAGAAAAATTGGGCCTGGTGGTCTTCTTTCTTCCCAACCCGACCAGTTTGGATGAGATGTACGCTAACCTGAACACCCTGGCCCACCTGACCGGACGGGAGGCTGAGGCAGCGGGCCTGGTTGAAAACCTCCAGTCGAGGGCAGAGGCGGTCGAACAAAAACTGTCCACCGCGACCGACCGCCCGACCATCTTCTATGAGCTCGACAGCACCGATCCAAACGCCCCCTGGACAGCAGGCCCAGGCACGTTTATTGACACCCTGATCACTCTGGCGGGTGGGGAGAATGTCGCCGCCCATCTGGAAGACCAATATCCACAGATCAGCCTGGAAGAGTTGCTGGTGAAGGACCCCCAGATCATCCTGCTTGGCGACGCCGCTTATGGGGTAACCCCTGAATCTGTCCTGGCGCGCCCCGGCTGGGAATCGCTAGACGCAGTCCAGAATCAGCGTGTCTATCCTTTCGATGACAACCTGGTGAGCCGTCCGGGCCCGCGCCTGGTAGATGGACTGGAAGCTTTAGCCCGATTATTTCACCCAGATTTATGAATTTCCCTGCACGTCCCTTCCTGCTCAATTTATTACTCCTGGCTCTCGCCTCGCTGTTCAGCGTCGCAGTAGGGGCGGTGTTCATCCCTCCAGGTACGGTCGCGCGAATGCTGGCTACGACATTACCAGGATTATCAAGCTCCGGGGATTGGCCGGAGACTTTCAATACGATCGTCTTCCAGCTGCGCTTGCCGCACACGATTTTGATCGCCCTGACCGGTGCCGCCCTGGCCGGCAGCGGAGCAGCTTACCAGGGTCTCTTCCGCAACCCCCTGGCTGACCCTTACTTGATCGGTGTTGCTTCGGGTGCTGGCCTGGGCGCCGTGTTAGCCATGTCTGCTAACTGGCCCGATAACATATTGGGATATTTCACCATCCCAGTTACAGCCTTTTTGGGAGCCATCCTGACTGTAGCCATCGTCTACTCCCTGGCCAGGTCGAGGAACGCGCTCCCCACGACCACCCTCATCCTGGCTGGCGTAGCAGTGGGCTCCTTTGCCTCTGCATTGACCTCGTTCTTTATGCTCCGTTCGGAGGGCGAGGTACGGCGTGCATTAGCCTGGCTGCTGGGCGGCTCCACGATGACCGGTTGGGACCCGGTTTATGCAGCCTTGCCCTATTTAACGCTTGGCATTGGCGTGCTGCTCACTTCCGGCCACTCGCTTAATGTACTCCAATTTGGAGATGAACAAGCCCTCCAACTCGGTTTACCGGTGGAGCGGATAAAAACTATAGTAGTCCTGGCTGCGTCGTTGACTACGGCTACGGCAGTCGCTTTTTCTGGTGTGATCGGTTTTATTGGTCTGATCGTCCCCCACCTGGTCCGCCTGCTCTGGGGACCAGACTACCGCCACCTGATCCCACTCTCGGTCTTGGGCGGGGCAACGGCGCTCCTGATCGCCGATCTGCTTGCCCGCATCGTCCTGGCCCCCCAGGAATTGCCGGTGGGGGTGATCACCGCTCTGGCAGGCGCTCCCTTCTTTCTATGGGTCTTGCGCCGCTCCCAAGGCGGGAAAATACGCGAGTAAACGTCGAAGGGGTTCTTAAGCATGCTCACCATCCAGTCTCTCTCTGTTAGTTATGGCTCACGGCCTGTTCTTCAAGGGGTTTCTTTGAGTGTGAAATCCGGCGAAGTCTTCGCCTTGATCGGGCCGAACGGCGCTGGCAAAACGACCCTGCTCCGCGCCATCAGTGGAGTGATCCGCCCTTTGGCCGGGAGGGTGCAGGCTTTTGATAGAGATTTAACCCTTCTATCAGCCACCCAGCGGGCGCGCTTCCTGGCAGTAGTTCCACAGGCGCGAAAACTCCCTCCGTCTTACACAGTCTGGCAGACAGTGCTTCTAGGCCGCACCCCTCATCTGGGTTGGCTGGGACAGCCCAGCCAGCGCGACCTTCAACGCACCCAATGGGCGCTGGAACGCACTCAGACCCTCGATCTGGTTGATCGGCGTGTGGACGAGCTCTCCGGAGGTGAGCAGCAGTTAATATTGCTAGCGCGCGCCCTGGCACAAGACACGCCCATTCTGCTGCTTGACGAACCCACCGCCCACCTGGACCTGCATCACCAATCCAATTTGCTCAGCTTAGTGCGACATCTCGCTCGAGAACAGGGCCTGGCCGTGCTGATGGCCTTGCACGATCTCAACCTGGTCGCCCTGTATAGCGACCAGGTCGCGCTGCTCGTGAATGGTCATCTGCGCGCCTCAGGAAATCCTGATCAAGTATTAACCCGCCAGCACCTTATGGAGGCGTATCGGGTGCCTCTCCAGGTGATCGCTCACCCCACCTATGGCACTCCCCTCGTTTTGCCAGACGGGCATGCCAGAGACGGGTTTTAAATCGCTCGCCCTTTGCCATCCAATAAGACATTCACTGCCTGACAGAAATCGGGCACGGAGAACGGCTTCTGCATCCAGCACACCCGGTTCTCCTCCAGCAATGCTTGATTCTCCTCCTGCAGAGGATGGCCGGTGACCAGCAGCATCTTCACCTGCGGCCAGCGTTCCCGCAAGGCGCGGTACAACGCCACTCCTCCCATCTTCGGCATCACCACGTCGCTCACTAACAGCGCGATGCCATCCGGGTTCTGTTCGTAGAGATTTAAGGCTTCACCGCCGTCTCCCGCGGTGATTACCCGGTAATTTTGCGCCTCGAGCAACGCCTGCATGGCTATCCGCGTGACCTCATCGTCTTCTACAACCAAGATCGTCTCTCCCATCCCCTCGGCCGGATATGACTCTTGCTCTGGGGAAATCTCCGCCTCGGGGCTTGGCAGGGACGCCAGGTAGATAGTAAAACTGGTTCCATCGCCTGGCATACTTTGCACGTCAATATACCCATCATGTTGCTTGATAATGCCATACGCCTGAGCCAATCCTAATCCGGTACCCTGTCCAACCGGTTTGGTGGTAAAGAAGGGTTCGAAAATATGCGGGATTGCCTCGGGCACGATCCCGGTGCCGGTATCGCTGACGGTAACCACCACCCATTCCCCTGGCGGCAGGTAGGGAGAGGGTGGATTGTCCTTGGGTTGGAGCCGCAGGCGGTTGAGGGCAAAGCGTAAGGTTCCACCTTCGGGCATTGCGTCACGGGCATTGACAGCTAGGTTCATAAAGACCTGTTGCAAACGGGTAGGATCGGCATTTACCAGATATGAATCCGGTTGGTAAGTCAATTCAACGCGGATCGTCTCAGGCAAAATCCGCGCCAGGAGCTTATCCAATTCCTTGATGAAGGGTAGCATGTCCAGCGTGCTTTGTTCCATCACCGACCGGCGGCTGAAATCCAGGATCTGCCGGATCAGGCTGGCAGCGCGCTGCACCTGTTGTTGGATAATAGTCAACCGCTCACGGCCAGCCGGCACCAATTCCAGATCCTTTTTAAGCAAATCAGTGTAGACAAGGATAGCGGCCATGATATTGTTGAAGTCATGCGCAATGCCAGCCGCCAGTTGGCCAACCGTGGCCAGGCGCTCTTGCATTTGAATGCGCGCCTGGTTCTGGCGTTCCTGGGTCACATCCCGGATCATCACCACCCACTGGGCGCGTTCGACGCCAAGCGTTAGAATCTCTACTTCGAGCATCATTTTGGCAGGTTCTTCTAAAAGGATCTCAACCGGCCGACTTTCATGGTCTCTGTTGACCAGGTCATCGATCGCATGCGGCCCTAACCGGACCAGCCTTTCATTCAACCCGCCTGAACCCAGCAACATTAGGATTTCCCTGCCGAATGAATTAACTACCTCCAACCGGTAATTTGCGTCCAATAGTAGCACGCCCACTGGCAATCGCTCCACCAGGTTCTCGAGGCGTTTTTGTTCAGCCGCGAGCAGGTCTACCAGGGTTTGGACTTGCTGGTATCGCTCGACATTACTCAGAGTCAATCCTATCTGTTGGCAGATCGCTTGCAACAAGTCTAAATGATCTGGGGTAAAGGCAGCTATTTCATGGTGTAGCAGGGTAAATACGCCCAGTAGCCGCTCTCCATGCAGGATCGCAGCCAGGATGGCAGAGTGGATCTCCTCATCACATCCCGGCACGTGTTTCCAGCGTGCGTCGTGTTGAACATCAGATAGGAGCAACGGTTGGCGGTTTAAAGCCACCCATCCGACCAATCCTTCCCCAAGGCCAAAAACACTTAATTTCCGCAGAATATCAAATTGTTCTTCAGAATATCCAGATGCACCTCGCAAACAGAGCCGATTCTCCTCGGGCAGGAAGAGATATGCTTTTCCATAGGTTCCTCCCAGAGCCCGGCTCGTCAGCTGGGCGGCGCGTTGGAGGATCTCATCCACATTCAGACTGGGAGCTAAATCTCGCCCGATATCGTATAGCAGGCTCAAATGGCGGCGTTCTGTAGCTGCCTCCTGAAAGAGACGGGCATTCTCGATGGCGATCGCTGCCTGGTCCCCGAACAACCTTAATGCCTGTAAGTCAGGTTCGGAGAAACCTCCTGGCTTCGTATGCGAGACGTTCATCACTCCCACCACACGTTCGCCAATTTTCAGCGGGAGACTGAAAATCGATCCAGTCCATGAGGACGGAGCGCTGGCATATAGCGGGTGGGTACGCATATCCGGCACCAGTATGGGCTCTCCCAGGCGAGCAACCGTGTAAGTCAGACCCTCGGGCCTCGGTTCAGCTATCAATTGACCCCGCCGTCCATCAGGCCACAAGGCTGCTCCAAAAGCCAGCCGGCCGCCGCTTTCTGGGTGGTAAAGGAATATATGACCGTTGTTCGCCCCAGGTAGCAAAGTTAAGGTGCATTCCAGGATCCTGTCTAATACCTCGCTGAGGTCAAGGCTGGCGGTCAGGCTGAGGCTTGTCTGGCGTAACAATTCCAACTGGGCAACGCGCTTTTCCTCCATCTCAACCAAACGCGCGTTCTCGATGGCGATGGCTGACTGATTGGCAAACAAGGTTAATAACTCTAGGTCAGTCTCCGTGAAACGGCGCTGGTCTATTTCATCCAATACCTGCAACACCCCGATCACCTGTCCCTGCCAGATCAAGGGTACGCTGAGCACCGCCGAATAAGGTTGGTCCTGCTCATAAACAGAGGAACGTCCTGGCCAGACGCGGTAATCATCAATGATCAACGGCTTCCCGGTCTGGGCAACAACCCCCGCCGCCCCTTCGCCATATTTGACCTTAACCCCAGTGTAATCCTTTCTGAACGGGTTACTTTCTGCGTGAATAGTGACTTCCTGCCGTTGCTGATCGCAGAGAGATAAGCTGCCGCCGGGAACATTGAGCAAACGCGCCGCCCGTTTAGCAATGATTTGAAGCAAGTCAGGAAGCGAGTGAGCAGCTGTGATTTCCAGGGAAATCGCATGCAACCTGGCAAGCTCCTCAGCCCGGCGACGCAGGACCTCTTCCGCCCACTCCTCCTCGTTGATCTCCTGTGTTTGAGGCGCCTTTTTTGCCATGCGCCCATTATAGACTTTTTCTATCGGCTATCCACGCTCTGACCCTATCTGAAATGTCACTTTTCGTTTGCAGTTCTGATAGTTGCCGATAAAATCAGCGATTTGCAGGCATCAGGCTAAATCTTTGATTAAGTAGTATTCCCCGCGTTGAAACCCCCGTTGGAGATAATAACGCCGCGTGCCAACTGCTGCGATCACCGCTAGCCGGCGAAAGCCTTTGCGGTGGGCAATTTCTTCCGCCCGGTGGAGTAACTGCGTCCCCATTCCGGTGTGCTGCGCCAACCCATCCTGCTTCGCACCAACTTCGAGTGACTGACCATACACGTGCACCTCGCGAACGATGGCTGCACCTGGCAAATCTGCCAAATCTGTTTCAAGAGGCGGTTTGCCATGCTCATCAAGCTCCGGCAACGATAGGCGCAGGAAGGCGGCGATCTTATCCTCCTCGGTCACGAATGAGAGGAAGTGTTCCTCAGCTGCCCCGGTCTGGTAGATCTGATCCTCGAGTCTCAAGCTCTCCCTGCCGACCGGCTGTCTGCGCACTTCCCGGCAGCGGATACACTGGCAGCGCGTCCCGCGCTTTTTCATTTCTATGTGAATGTCCTGCCGCAAGCTGGTGCGTTTGTTGCCTTCCACGACGTTCGTAGAGGGGATATCGCGGATCACCCGGTTGACCCGGCAATAGCGCGGGATGGTTGGCTTGATATCCGCGATCAGGTCGATTAGTTCCTTCGTCGTATAAGGCTCAAACTCGCCGCGCTGCCAATATTCATACAACTCTGCGTTGGCAAGCAACTGGTTGGGATAAATCTTGATCTCATCCGGGCAAAATCCATCCCACAGCCGGAGGAAATCTACCCGGTCCGATGCGGGAGTAGCCCCCAGAAGGTTCGGCATCCAGTGCAAGACGATTTTGAAACCGCCAGCTCGCAGCAGGGAAACCGCCTGTCGCGTCTGCTCCACGGTATGGCCGCGCTGGTTCAATTCCAGGATGCGATCGTCCAGGCTTTGGGCGCCCAACTGCACTTTGGTCACTCCAAGATAGCGCAGCCAGGCCAGCTCCTGTTGGTCGATGTGATCCGGCCGGGTTTCGATGGCCAGCCCCACGTTGCGATGGGCGGCCGTTTCATTGCGTGCCTGTGCCTCCACCAATGTCTTGGATTCCACTTTGTTCAGGGCGTCAAAAATGCGCAGGATAAACCATTCCTGGTAATCCCGGCGGTAAGCGCTCCATGTCCCACCCAGCACCAGCAGCTCGATCTTATCCGTCGGGTGGCCGACCGCCTCCAGCGCCTCCAGGCGGGATTTCACCTGGTTGTAAGGATCAAAATCGTGCTGCAGCGCACGCATGGCGCCGGGTTCATCCGGCAGGTAGCTCTTTGGCATGCGCACGTCGGTAGGGCAAAAAATACACTTTCCCGGGCACGGGTACGGCTTGGTCAGTACAGTCACCACGGTCACACCGGACAGCGTCCGCACCGGTTTCATTCGGATGCGCGCCAATAGACGCGGGTCTGGTTGCCATTCCCCGCTTTCGACCAATTGTTGGTAGGCGGCCACCAGCATGTGTTTACCCAGGTAACCAACCCCGCCGGGCAAAGGATTCCGCCCGACCGCTTCGGCGACCCGCCGTCCGGCGCGCACTTCCTCCAGGATGCGCCGAGCCAGGGCCATCCTCTCTTTTGAATATTCACGCGCCTGCCACCAATCCCGCTTATCCATCATCCTATCCAGTCTCACGTCTCACGTTTCACGTAATCCGTTTCACATTTCACGTTTCCTGCTTCACATTTCACGTCACCCGTCTTAGAATAGTCCTATGAACGTAACCACCATTAATCGCCTGCTCGACCTCAATCGACAATTTTACCAGACCTTTGCCCTCCAATTTTCTGCCACCCGGCAACGGTTGCAACCCGGCGTCAGGCAGGTCGTGGCCTCGCTGGACAGCGCTGCAAACGTGCTGGATTTAGGCTGTGGCAACGGGGAATTGGGACGAGAACTGGTGAGAAGGGCTCATCAAGGCCACTATATTGGGCTGGACCTGAGTGCCGGATTGCTGTCCGAAGCGCGTAAGGACCTGCCAGATGCCTCGTTCAGTACCTTCCTGCAAAGAGACCTGGCCACCCCTGACTGGGACCGGGACCTTCCCCTTTCGACTTTCGATGTCATCCTGGCCTTTGCCGTGCTCCACCACCTGCCTGGGGCTGCCCTGCGCCATCAAGTATTGGAGAGGGTAAGAACGCACCTATCCCCAACGGGGTGCTTCATCCACTCCGAGTGGCAATTCTTGCACAGCCCGCGCCTGCGCGCTCGCCTTCAGCCGTGGGAGAAGATCGACCTGAGCGAGGCTGAAGTCGACCCCGGCGATTACCTGATCGACTGGCGACATGGCGGCCTGGGCTTACGATATGTTCACTTGTTCACCCTGGAGGAGCTGGCTGAACTGGCCAGAGAATCCGGATTCACGATCGGCAAAACTTTTCTCTCCGACGGAAAGGGAGGCCAGCTAGGCCTATATCAGGTTTGGATGATAGTATAATAGTTCCCACCCAGGTGTATCTCTTCTGTCCAAGTGTCTACTCACCCCATGCGTATCCTGATCATTTCTGATATTCACGCCAACCTGACCGCTTTGGAAGCCGTAATTGCCGATGCTGGTGAAGTCGACGCGGCCTGGTGCCTGGGCGACCTGGTCGGTTACGGTCCAGACCCCAATGAATGCATCCAGCGGGTGCGCCAGCTCCCCAACTTACTTTGCCTGATCGGCAATCACGACGCCGCCGTCCTTGGGCAAATTGAGATCGATTCTTTCAATCCGGAAGCCCGCCAGGCCGTGGTGTGGACACAACAAAACCTCGCTTCAGCCAATGCAGACTATTTGCGCAACCTGCCAGAACGCGCCTTGTTAAACTCTGTCACGCTGGTCCACGGCAGCCCGCGTCAGCCAGTCTGGGAATACCTGCTGGATACCCGCACCGCCACCCAAAACTTCGCCCATTTCGAAACCCCCTTTTGCTTCGTTGGACACAGCCATTTACCGGTCATCTACCAGCTCAACGCGGGACGACGCTCCGCGGATCTGATCATTCCCGAAACCGGCCACCAGATCACCATGGCTCCGCGCGCCATCTTTAACCCGGGTTCCGTCGGCCAGCCGCGCGACCGGGACCCGCGTGCCTCCTACGCTATTTTCGAACCTGAAGAACACATCTGGGATTACCGCCGGGTTCCGTACGATGTAACCAGCGTTCAAGACCGCATGCAGGCACACGACCTGCCCGCTCGTCACATCCACCGCCTGAGCGGTGGCTGGTGAGTGGTAATAACAATGCAGGGGTAATCCATCTTATGGAACTTCTCACAGGGGATCGACGTCTTGAGAAGGAAAACAACTACCGAGGAGAAATCGCGATGATTAAAAGAAATTACCTTGCCTCAGGCCTGATCCTAATTCTGTTGGCCGCAAGTTTACTGGCTGGCTGCGCCCCAGCAGCCGCGACTCCCCAAGAGGTCTTTGTAGAGGGGGCAGAAGGCGCCGCCGTTATGGAAGCGCCCTCACCGCCATCTTTCGAAAGAGCCTCCGATTTTCAAACACAGACCGGCGGTACGGCAGAACGGATCGTGATAAAAAACGCCCGGCTGGAGATCGTGGTCGATAAGCCAGATGAATCGATGGAAACGATCGGCAAGTTAGCGGAGGAGATGGGCGGTTACGTGGTCTCGGCTAACCTCTATCAGAGTTTCCTGGACAGCGGCCAGGAAGTGCCGCGCGCTTCGATCACCATCCGCGTGCCGGCTGAACGATTAGACGAAGCCCTGGCGCAGATCGAGGCCGAGAGCGGCCGCCTGCCTCTCAACAAGACCATCGATAGCCAGGACGTGACCAGCGAATACACCGACCTGCAATCCCGCCTGCGCAACCTGGAGGCGGCCGAGGCTCAATTGACAGAGATCATGCAGGAAGCCAGGCGCACGGAAGACGTGCTCAGCGTTTACAACCAGCTCGTCCAGGTGCGCGAGCAGATCGAAGTGATCAAAGGGCAGATCAAATACTATGATGAATCGGCCAAGCTCTCCGCCATCTCCGTGGAATTGATCGCCAGCGCAGCCGAGCAGTCTATTACCATCGGCGGTTGGGAACCGGTGGGGGTGGTCAAGAATGCCATCCAGGCCTTGATCAAAGCGCTGCAGGTGATCGTCAATATCGCCATCTGGCTGGTCCTGTTCGCCCTGCCCGTCCTGGTGGTGATCGTCCTGCCGGTCTACCTGATCGTGCGCGGTCTCCTGCGCTGGCGCGCCCGCCGCAAAGCAAGACGCGCCGCTCAGGCCCCCAGCCCCCCTCCCAGCGGTTGAGTGCAGAAAGCCGATAATTCTAGCAATAACAACTACATGATTGCAGTATACAACGGGCTCCGAAACGGAGCCCGTTTTGATTTACATGATGAAGTCAACGGGACGAAAAATGCCAAATCTCAACTTTGGCGATCCGGAATCCACTCCAACACAACTTTTACGACATCCCCATTTTTACCCCTGGCGAGTTGGTATGCCGCTTCGTATCCTAATGGGGAAAAGCGGTGAGTAATCAGCCGGTGTAAGGGGATCTCCTCACTGGTAGCGATCATCACGGCTGCTTCCCAGGCGTCTCTGCTAGCATTGCTGCCTATCAGCTCGATCTCTTTATGTAAAACCTGGTTCCACTTGAAATTTGCCCGCGCTGAGCCATAATCCCCGAGCATGAGCACATGACCGCATGTAGTTGCTAAGTCTAGACTGGCCTGCATGGAATCTGGAGAACCACTGGCTTCAACAATGTTGTAAAACAGTCCAGACTCAATTCCTAACAGTTCATCTACCAAGTGGTCGCCAGCCGCATGGTAATTGACGATGTGGTTAGCACCAAAATCAGTTGCCACCATTAACCGGTCGTCATGCCCTCCGACAGCGACGATCCTCCCTACGTTCGCTGCCCGGAGCAACCAAATCATGAAAAGGCCAATAACACCATCACCAAAAACCAGCGCATTGCGGCGATCCACCAGCCTGAGACGGCGAAAACCTCGTACCGCCACAGCCAGGGGTTCGATCAAGGTCGCCTCGACTAAGGAAAAATCCGAGGGTACGCGATAAAGATTCCGGGCCTCGGTCAAGAAATACTCTCCAAAGCCGCCCGGGTATTCAAAACCTACCTCTTTTCCATCGGAAAGAACATTATCTGCCACACAGCGCGCTCCCACCCAATCCTGATCGACCCCAGGGCCGACCACATCGACGATGCCTGACCACTCATGCCCCAAGATAGCCGGTCGCTTGATCCTTTCCGCACCAGAGATCATTTCGATATCGGTGCCGCAGATTCCGCAAGCCCCGCTGCGGATACGCACCCATCCCGCTCCCGGTTCAGGCAGGGGAATCTCTTGAACTGCTAATTGATACGGTGCAACATTAACGATTGCTCTCATGGATTGATGATCACCTTATTACGGTCCGGACCGGCCATAACCTGCAAAGCCTGGTGGATCTGGGTAAGCTGGTAACGGTGAGTGATCACTTTTTCAACATCCACCAAGCCGGTCTCCATTAAATAAATCGCTTGAGTCATCGCCAATGGCGTGGTGCCAAAGCTGGCATCCATGCGGCCTTCAAGAAAATGAGTTAAACCCCCATCCAACATAAAAGTTTCGTGCGTGGTAATGCCAAATACATTCCAACGCGTGCCACGCCGCCGCAGATCGACCATCAGTCGCACGGCACTGATCGAGCCGGCAGCTTCGACGATTAAATCAGGTCCCTTAGGTATATTAGCGTAAACTTGCTCCTTGATGTCCGCCTGCAATGGATCGAGGGCTGCGGTAGCCCCTAACTCAAGCGCTTTAGCACGTGCATATGGGCTGGTATCGATCGCTACGAGCTGAGCTGCTCCAGCTGCCTTGGCTACCAACATGCATAACAGACCAATGCTGCCTACACCGATAATCACTACGTTCTCGCCCAATTGCATTTGGCTGTACTGGATCACGCCTTTCCAGGCTCCAGAGAGGGGTTCTGTCTGGCAACCAACATCAAAGGAGATCCGCGCTGGTTTATGAAACAGGCAATTCTCCATCGTGAGCATATTGTCGGCAAAAGCACCAGGCCAAACATCCTCTGGCCCATCGCCGCCAGTGGTAAAGGCGTGTTCACAATAATGCGTATTCCCTAACCGGCAATACTTACAAACACCACAAAAACCAGATGGCTGAACGATAACTTCGTCCCCCTCCTTGAAATGTTTCACACCAGGGCCTATCATAGTTACAATCCCACTAGGTTCATGGCCCGGAATGAACGGGAAGCGAACGTTCCGCCGCATGCCAGTGATAGCCTTGTAATCGGTCGCACAAATGCCACATGATTTGATGTTGACAACGACCGAGCCCCCCTCCTTTGGGATTGGACATGGAATCTCTTCCAGTTCTAACTGGTTGAAGTCGTGTAAAACCGCGGCAAGCATTTTCTCCATCCTCGCTCTCCTTAATCAATTCGAACTCATTACAAAGGATTTCTCCAAAAACTATTCTTAAATATACCAATTTACCAGCAAGGCATGGCTGAATAAATAAACCAGCACATATGGCTTCGTTCTGAGGGGAAAGTGGCTTCTGTAGCTTCCGTCATCTGTCCAACGATGAAGATCATTTTGCGTGGCTAAAAGTGCGAGCGGCTTTTACGGTTTATCCCCTTTCGCTAGGCACTCTTCAACTGCTTGACAGATGTCCTCCACTTCTGGGAGGACATAATTTTCCAACGGGGGGCTAAACGGGATGGGTACCTGTTTCGCCCCTACCCGTTTCACCGGGCCATGCAAGGAAGAGAATCCCTTATCTGCCACGATCGCTGCTATCTCACCCCCGTAACCCCCTGTAACCCACGCCTCGTGTACCACTACCAGATGGTGGGTCTTGGCAACAGAATCCAAGATAGTCTCTTCATCCAAGGGAGAGAGCGTACGTGGGTCGATCACCTCAACCTGGATGCCTTTACCCGCCAGGCGCTCCGCCGCTTCGAGCGTAAATTCGAGCTGCAGCGAATTAGCCACAACCGTCACGTCCCTACCCTGGCGGACAATGGCGGCCTTGCCAATCGGGATCATGTAATCTGGATCGGTCGGCACATTGCCGGCCATTTTATACAAGGCCTTGTGCTCAAAGTAAATAACTGGGTTGCGGTCTCGAATGGCTGCCCGTAGTAACCCCGCGGCGTCCGCCGGTGTCGACGGTACCACCACCTTAATCCCCGGCATGTGCACAAACCAGGACTCGACGCATTGTGAATGTTGGGCGGCCGCCCCGATGTAACCCCCAATCGGTGCCCGAATCACAAGCGGGACCTCTACTTGCCCGCCTGACATATAACGAATTTTTGTGATCTGGTTGAAGACCTGATCCAGGCACACTGCCAGAAAATCGCTGAACATGATCTCGGCGATGGCCGGGCAACCGGTCATGGCTGCTCCCAAGGCGCATCCCAATATTGCGGTTTCCGAGATCGGGGTGTTGCGCACCTTCGTATCGCCGAATTGTTCCCACAGATCGCCAGAGACACCATTTGCGCCGCCATAACTGCCCACCTCTTCGCCGATCAGAAACAGAAGAGGATCGCGCATCAGCTCCTGGCGCATCGTCTCGCGGATGGCAGCTATTCCGGTCATCCCTTTGGTGGAATATGCATCAACGTGACCGAGGTATCCCATACTTTACACTCCATGAACAATAAATGTATCTTCCAACGCCTCAGCTAGCTGTGGGTATGGGCTCTCCTCCGCAAAACGAACAGCCTGATCGATGCTCGTGAGAGCCTCGGCATCAATCATCGCCAACAAATCCGCGCTCACCACCCCGCTTTCGACTAGCATGCGCCCGAAATATTCGATCGGGTCTCTCGCCATCCAAGCCTGGTGTTCGCTTGCTTTGCGGTATTTAGGGTCTTCGCCCTCGAAATGACCATGATGCCGCCATGTCTTGCACTCGATAAAGGTTGGACCCCTCCCCTGTCGGGCGTTCACTACGGCCTTCTGTGCAGCCTCCCGCACAGCAAGCACCTCGTTGCCGTCAACGCTAACTGCCGGGATTCCATAGCCATCAACCCGGTGGATGAGGTCTGGGAAAGGCGATGAATCACTGACGCGCGTCCCAACCCCAAATTGATTATTCTCACAGACAAAGATTATCGGTAACTTCCAGAGAGCTGCCAGATTGCAAGTCTCGTGGAAAGCACCTTCAGCCGTAGCCCCATCACCGAAGAAAGAGACCGTCACTTGATCAGTTCTATGCAAGCGGGAGGCGCTGTAAGCCGCCCCCAAGGCAATGGGCAGGCCACCCGCCACGATCCCGTTCGCCCCAAGCATGCCAATCGACATATCCGTGATGTGCATGGAACCGCCCTTACCCTTACAACAGCCTGTTTGCTTGCCAAACAGCTCGGCCATCATGCGGTCCATATTCCCCCCTTTGGCAATTACATGTCCGTGCCCGCGGTGGGTACTGGTGATGTAATCGTCCTTTTGAAGAACCGAACAAACCCCAACGGCAATGGCTTCCTGGCCGAGATATAAATGAACAAAGCCCGGAATTTTCCCATTCTTAAAAAGTTCGCTAACCCGTTCCTCAAACCGCCTGATCGAACACATGCTTCCATAGAGCTCCAACAGGGTCTCTACATCATAATTTCGCAAATAATTCCAGTTTTTTTGCGTGGGTTGCACCATTTGCTTAACCTCCAAACATCAATGTCAGCCTATCCCGACTCATCGATATTCGCCAGGATCACTTTAATACCTAGCTCTTCCAAAATACGCTGCCATTCCTTCGAAAGTACTGCATCGCTGACAACAACGTGGATGTCCGCCAGGGGTGCGACTTTGGTATAGGACTGCCGGCCAAATTTCGTAGAGTCAGCCAGCAGGATCACCTGGTCGGCTATTGCGATCATACAGGCTTTGATTTCCGAGTCCAGCTCGCTTGGGCCGCTCAGACCCATCTCCACGTTGATTCCGGTCACGGATAGAAACAGCTTTTCGACGCGCAAACGCTCGAGCGTGGCGCGCGCATAAGGCCCGACTAGGCTAGTCGTCTGGAAGAGTTCACCACCGGTCAAGATTACGGAAATGCCTGGGCGGTGAGCCATCTCGATGGCAGGTTTTACACCATTCGTGATAACATTCAGGTTGGTGCAGAAATGTAGATTGCGCGCCAGTTGCACGGTTGTACTGCTGCCGTCGAGGGCAATAACATCGCCATCATGTACAAGCTGGGCAGCTGCATAACCGATGGCGCGTTTTTCAGCCTGGTTGACCAGTTCGCGTTGGGCAAAAGAAAGCTCGAAGGGTGTTCGGCTGATTGAAGTCACCCCTCCATATACCTGTTCTACCTTGCCTTCGTTTTCCAATGTCTGCAAATCGCGCCGGATGGTCATCTCGGAGACATTGAACTCCTGCACCAGTTCGGCGATGGTAATAGTATGTTCTTTGAGAACCTTTTCGAAGATCCGCCTATGCCGTTCGTATGGAAGTAAATATTTGACTTTTCCCATTGCTTTTACCCATCAGATTTCTAAATTCAATTTCTGAAGTGCAGGATAGATCCTTTCATATACTCTTAAACGTTGCTCGTAGAAATCGCTTTTTTCCTTGTCTGGAAGAAAGATCTTTCGCACTGAGATGGTTTGGGCAACCGCTTCAGGCAGAGAATGATAAATCCCGATCCCCCAACCCCCCAACATCGCGGCGCCCATGCTTGCGGCCTCGCTAACAAAAAGGGCTTCGATAGGGCTTGAGAGGATATCGGCCTTCATTTGCAGCCACAGGTCCGAACGTGACCCGCCGCCGATGGCGCGCACCAGCGTAATTTCCACGCCCGCCTGGCGCAATTGCTGGATGCTGAGGGCCTGCTCATAGGTGATCCCCTCCAGGATCGCCTTGACCAGGTCTGCCCGTGTCGTGTCGAAAGTCAGCCCAAGGATGGCGCCCTTTGACTCTGGATCGTTATAGTACGAGCTGCTGCCAGCAAAGTGGGGCAACACAAGCAACCGGCTGGGCTTATCGCTCACCTGGGAGGTGATGACTTCATACACATTCATCTTCGCCTCGCGCGCCAGTGTGCTTTCAGCGCTACCCAATTCGTCACGGTACCAGCGCAACAACCGCCCTCCCGTCTGGCTACCAATCAGGGTAATATACATCCCCGAAACCACGTGCGGATAGCAAGGATAGCGCTCAGCCTTGTTTCCCTGGATAGGCTGGGGAAGCACACAAGCAACGGCTTCTGTTGTCCCAATGGCATACATAACCTGGCCTGCATGTAACACCCCTGCTCCCAACGCGCCACAAGGTTGGTCGTGTCCCCCGGCGACCACTTTGACTCCGGGCTGGAAGCTCAGCTTGCTGGCTATCTTTGCTGACATCTCACCGAGGACAGTTCCACTGGGTACAACCCTCGCCAGCCGATCCGCATCCAGATCAATTGCTGACAAGATTTCCTGCGACCAGTTGAGGCTACGAACATCGAATAGCATCGTGCGCGCCGCCATGGTGTAATCAATGGCTGGATCCATGCCGAGTTTCCATGCCACGTAATCGCCATAGCACAGGAATTTCCAAGCCCGCTTGAAGATATCCACACGGTGTTGCCGCCACCAGAGCAATTTGACGACTGAATACATGGGATGCAAAGGTTGGCCGGTGATTTGACGTAAATACCCTTCCCCCAGTATGTCTCCCAACCAGCGAGCCTGATCCAATCCGCGCCGATCCGATGACACCGGGCTGTTCGCCAGGACGCGTCCATCCCGACCAATCGGAATCAACGCTTCTCCTTGCGAGGAGATGCCAACTACCTTGACCGGGGTGTGAGACAGGCAAGCATTGACCTCCCGTATGCAATCCCTGAGGTATCCCCATACCAACTGCGGTTCTAATTCGTAAAGGCCAACATCTGGATTATGCAGTGGATATTCTCGGTAGGCTGTTGCCAGAATTTGCCCCTGCTCGTCAAAGGCGACCGCCTTACACGCCGTCGTACCGACATCCAACCCCATCAGGCTCATGCCAGCATCACCTTTTGGCCTCTGAAACCGATCGGATCCGCTTATCCTTTCAACGCGCCAGCCGTCATGCCGCTAACGAAGTAGCGCTGCATGAACAGGTATACGACCATTATTGGGATTGTGATTATGGTCAGGATAGCAAACATGGCTCCAGGCCGCGCCATAAATTGGCCGCTATAGATGAGCGGTACTAGCGTCAGTGGCTTGATAGCGTTATCTTCCATGGTCACCAGAGCCAAAATAAATTCGTTCCAAGAAGTCATGAACTGCCAGATAATCACCACCGTCAGCGAAGGCCAGCTAACTGGTAGCATCACCCGCCATAAAACACCTAAAGCAGAACATCCATCCAGCCGAGCAGCATCCTCAAGATCTTTGGGAAAGCCGTCGAAGAAACTGCGCAGGATGATGATAGCAAAAGGAATGCCCAAGGCCGTGTAAGGGAGGATTAAACCAAGATAGGTGTTATAGAAGTGCAACGTTCGGTTGATTTGAAAGATGGGGATGATCAGGGTCGGAATCGGTAGCATCAGCGTTAAGAGCAGTAAGTAATACCAAAATTCTTTTATGAAGAACTTCAGTCGGGAAAACCCGTACGCTGCCAGTACAGAGAGGGCGATGACAAAGAAGACAGAAGGAATGGTGATAATCAGGCTATTGATAAAATATCTCGGCACGGGCGCATCCTGGAAGACAGCGAGATAGTTCGCCAAGCTGATGCCTTTAAGCATCAAACCGCCAAACTCCGGGGCACGTTGATCTGGCGGCATGAAGGATACCAACAGCATCATGATCACCGGTAGAAGCCAGATTAAGGCCATGACGATCAAAAACAAGTAAACTGCAATCAAACCAAACTGCTTGATCAATCTCAAATTCGACACCATAACAGACCTCCTGGATGAGGGTGTTTATTCGTGGAGGGAAAAACGTGCGCCCAAAACCACAACCTGGAATAAACTCAAAATCAACGCCAACAGGAGTAAGACGACAGATATCGCCGAAGCGTATCCCATTTGCGAAAGTTGAAAAGCATTTTGGAAGATATAGGTAGGCAGCATCTCACTTGCATGGTTGGGACCGCCCTTTGTAAGGACGAAGATCAACGCAAAGGTTTGTAAAGTACCGATGACACCCAATAAGATCAAAGTCAGGTGAACGTGTCGTAACATCGGCCACACCACGTGACGGATTTTTTGTAATAAATTAGCGCCATCTACCGCAGCCGCGTCGAGCACCTCTTCGGATAAGCCCTGAAGACCTGCCAGGTACAACAGCATGGAAAAACCAGTCCATTGCCAAACATTGACAGCTATACAAGAAAATATAGCCAGCTTGGGATCAGAAACATAAGATTGCTGAAGGAATGCGAGGCCGGTGACCCGTCCAACATCTGCTAGTAACCCCCCAAAAGGATTATAGATTCGCTCCCACACGATACCGATCACGATCGGTGAAATGATTGCCGGCATATAAAAAATCATGCGGAAGATATTCTTGCCGATAATGCGAGAATTCAAAATGTAGGCTAGGATGAAGCCCAGGAACATCTGAGGGAAAATCGTAAGAAACGTCCAATAAAAGGAATTTCTTAAGGCAAGGTGAAATCCCCGATCTGAAGTGATTAGCTGGATGTAATTGTTCAATCTGATGAAGGTGCCTGCGCTGAGTCCGTTCCACTCATACAAGCTGGCGCGGAAGATATAAATAATAGGATATAAAACAAACACTAAAAATAAAACCAGTGCGGGAACGACAAAGAAGAAACTAAGATTCTTGCGAATTGCCTTGCCAATTGCCAAAGTGCGCTGAGACTGACCTGGATTTATCATGGAAATACTGGTCATCAGACACCTCCATAATCCTCTGGCTTGGATTAAAGGTGTCCAGGCTTCTTCTCCTCGCTGCCTGGACACCTTCAACTAATCATACTTCATTTTTACTTGGGTGGCGTCCATGCTTTCTGGACATTTTCCATCGCCTGCTCAGGCGTAATCTCACCCGCCGCAACAGCAGCCAACGCATCTTCCAAGGCCTGTTTTACAGCTGCATCGCGCAGCTGGCGAGCATATTTCACCTTTGGCATCCAATCCTCGGTGAAAGTCTTCCAGACTTCTTCCTGGTGCTGGGTCTCGAAGGACGAAGGGTTCAGACCCTTGACCGCAGGCAGGTCATTAATGGTATCGATTAGGGCCTGAGCGCCAGCGCCAGCGATGAAGTCCGTCAAGACTCTACAGGCTGCATCTGCGTTCTTGGAGTTCTTGCTGATACCGAGCATCACATCGATCCCGCCCAGCAAGTCCTCAGGAGGCGAACCTTTCCCGGTAACATCCGGAAAGCGGAACGGGGCATAGCCGACAAAGCCTTTCGAGAGTGGGGGTGGGTTGGGCCGGGTGGCCTGCTGTTGCCACCAGGCGCCCATCGGGAACATAGCCGCCTTGCCGGCTTCGATCAGTTCCATCGAGCCGGGATAGGCACTCAACCCAAGTGCGCCTTCCTGGATGATTTTATCATCGAAGAGACGCTTCCACCACTTCATAGCCTCCACGAATTCGGGGTCGGTGAATTTGGCATTCCCTACCTCGGCTTCGTATATTTTGCCAGGGGCGATGTTGTGGATCAGCTGCATGTAGACATCGCGCCGCAGCCACCCATCTGACGCCCCGACCATCAGGGGGGCGATGCCTTTGCCATTGAAGTACTCGGCCACCTTTAGCATTTCATCGTACGTCTTGGGAGGCTCGAGATTGGCTTCTTCAAACAACGGGACGTTATACCACAGGTTGATGGTCTGATCCAGAGCTGGCAGGCCATAAATACTTTCGTCCCCGGATGGATTCCCCAGGCGCGCCTGATCGATCCCGATCGGGTAGAACTTATCTTTCCAGTTCGCTCCCCATGTCTTCTCAGCGCAATCCTGGAGCGGCAGCAGGTAATCGCGGTATTCCTGGGTCAATGCGCCGGGTTCGAGGCCGACGATATCCGCCATGGTGCCTGAAGCAGCCCGTGTCTTGAGGTCGACAATATACTCTGGGTAGTTAAAGATCGTTGCTTCAACCTTGACATCCGGGTTGTTCGCTTCAAAGGCTTCGATCATCTTCGTTGTCGTTTCGACGATGGGGCTCCAGGAGCGGAAGGTAACTGTGACCAGGCCTTGTGCAGGGGGTTGCTCGGTTGTGATTGGTGTCGTCACCTGTCCCGGCCCACAAGCAATCAGGAGCATGCTGGCGATCACCATCAAGGGCACCAATTTGATCAGAACCTTCTTAATAGTCATTTTGGCTTTCTCCTTTTTCTACTCTAGAGAAATCTGAAAATTCTAGAAATGACTGACATTACAGCTCTTTAACGCAACGTTCTTTGTCTTACTTCAATAGGCGCCTCCTTCCATCAGAATCTTCTCTTCCTCAATACCGAATTTCTTGGCCAGAGTGATCAGCCGATCAATCCCTGGATGACATCAGTAGGGATCACCGACGGCTCACCTAGCTCCAGGGCAAGGTGATAGACCTGGGCAGCCGCTTCAACCATCACTGTGCAGCGGACAGCTTTTTGTATTGTTTTGCCGACAGTTAGTAAACCATGATTGGCCCAAATCACCGCATTACGCTCCCCCATCACTCTAAGCATCTCGTAAGCGAAGGCTTTATTCCCGCTGGGCGCGAAAGGCATCACCGGGACTTCCCCGCCCACATCAATCGCCATGTTCACAAACACCGGTTGGATCGGTTTGCCCAACGCCCCAAAACAATTCGTCCAAATCGGTTCGGAATGGACGATCCCACCCACTCCGGGCCGCTGCTGGTAGACGACGCAATGCACAGGCGTTTCATGGGAGGGCTCCAGGCGACCTTCTTTAACATTGCCTTCTAAATCCACGACAACGATGTCGTCTGGCCTCATCAATTCATAAGGATAATCATGTGGTGTGATCAGGACAAGTTTCGAATTCTGGTCTAATAAGCTGAGATTTCCCTGCGTCATGGGAGTCAAACCCAGTCTTGCGATTCTATTAGCCTCTTCGACTAAGAGGACTTTCAAGCCGTTCGAAACGAGTTCTCTCATTGTTTATCACACCTTTCGTCGAGCCCACATTTGCTCAATTCTATGAAGCCACAATTAATTATAACATAAATTCACAAAAAATCGAGTTAATTTAACCATATTCAATAGTTTATTTGTGAAAATCTGATAAGGTTCTGGATCAAGACGAAGGTTATAGATGAAAGATCACTTTCTTACGCTGAACCGTTGCTGTCTGCCATCAGGTTACACCTGGCAGCTTCGGTATCGCTAAACACCTTTTGTGCAGCAACAAGAAAATGTAGTCAAGTTCATCACATTTCAGCGTAATTATGCTCGCAAATTTACCCGGAGCATGTCAACCGCGTAAGTTCTAACCTTTTCTAGATTTCCACGAAACAGAAAATATATTTGATCATCTTGAATTTCTCTATTATCCGCAACTTATACTCCAAGGGATATAACGGAGCGCCATAGTCCGGCCCCATCCCCGAAACGTTCACCTACTCCAAATATTAAGGAGCTTGTTCAAAGGCACCAACAATTAATAGGCATAGGACTCTCAGATATCATTCTCATACCTACCACTCTGCCAACGGCAATGGGCAAGGTAACTTTTTTCACTACAAAATCAGATGTTTCAACCGGGTATAATTCACACAATGAAAGAACTAGCCCAACAGGCACGCGCCTTGATCGGCCTGCAATTGAACAGATCCCAGCTGGCAGCCCTGGAAACCTATGAACGTGAGCTGCTTTCCT